>Ga0307515_10005559_pt1 | contig 25509 bp, 26 predicted proteins | sample 17_EM_MG_FD_194513 | JGI IMG/M metagenome (GOLD analysis project Ga0307515, IMG submission 194513) | Populus trichocarpa ectomycorrhiza microbial communities from riparian zone in the Pacific Northwest, United States - 17_EM | ecosystem: Host-associated > Plants > Roots > Unclassified | place... | reverse complement strand
CCCCTGGTGTTGAAGCCATTATATCCATGCGCAGTTGATGCAGTGCCTAGATAAATTTGTTGTCGACAGTGGCATCACGCCTTGTTTTGAGAGCTTAATTTCTTTATGCGAGAAATGCAAAACAGACCGCCTCCCGTGAAAATGATAGTACAAGTGGTATATACCCCGGACAAACGCCAGAGCATGCTGATAGTGAAAGTAAAATGAATGAGAAAGGGTAGCAGTCCTATAAAAAAACGCCAAACCTCATCTCCCCCCTCCCATGACGATGCAGAATTTAAATGTGGTAAGACTAGCTCCGCATCTTTGTGGCGGATATTTTGAAGTTCTCCACAATGTTTATGCTAAATTTTCGAGCAGAATGACTAAAATAGACGTACAAGCAAAGTTCGTCTCTAAAGACCCCCGGCAATGTTACACCAAGCGATTGAAACCTTGTCACTCATTTTGGCTGGATCGGCAATCCTCGCATTGCCATTCTGCCGTTCGCTGTTGCAAGCCCACGCATGAAAGATGGAAGCAATGCCGGATGCAGTCCTGAAAGAGTTAGTATGATTAGTCATGGGCGCAAATAAATGAGGTTGAGGTTGAACTTACGGGACTTTCGCACCATAACACTTTCTGTATATTATCCACCGATTCGGCCTTCTCGCCACAAATGCAACGGTCGTTTATGGCTGCTTCCCAATCCACATTGCTTTCAATTTTGGCCTCTTTTTCAGTTGGGCGACTACTGAAAGAGAAATTGGACACATCGTGCATTTCAGTGTCTCCATCGTTATCTTTCTTCAGTGGAGTTTTGTGGGTTTTACCCTTTCCTCTCCCACTTTCCACAATATCGATTTCAATGTACCTCCCGCCGCCTCCTGGACCCCCGGGGACATATTTACGTCTCTTGCCAGGTGTTATTTTCGCGCTTCCATTCACACTTCCACCAATCGAAGATGTAGGAGTCTGTGGAGGTGTAGAATGGACGCCTTTCTTCCCGTTCCGGAGATCTTTTTCGTCAATCTCGATTGTCTTTCCCTGCACAAATTTCGCACAGTGGTTGTAAACAGCTTCGGTTATAATTCTGTCGCTGCGGAACTCTGCCGCTTTCTTCATGAATTCTGAAGCTACACTAGGCTGTCGCACCCATACAGGGTTTTGATAAGCAAATCGAACAAGGGCATCACCCGCATGGATGTCTCCAGACAATCTCTCGTCTTGGATGAAGTCATCGAACCTTTTCATGAAGGCCTTTGTAGGTTCTGGTGTGTCTGAATCGCTCGCAGCTCCATTTCTTCTGAGCTTAAGCCATGACATGTCAACGTCGTCGTCGCTCTCGCTCACGCATTCGTTCTCAACCAGAGCTCGCTTCGAAAGTGTTCTGAAGAATGTTATGCCTGAGGGAGCACGAGGAACCCTGTGTTGTTTTCTCCTCGCTATTGGCATCTTGACAATCGATTCAGGCGCTTTGGGCTTCACAATCGGAATGTTTGCAATAGTAGTTTTTGGAGGCGCCGTCTTTCGTTTTTCGGAGGAGCCGGCCGCCACCCATTCATCATCACCGTCTAAGTATTTGGCCAGATTGAATGTTTTGTTGGCTGGGGCTATCCAGCTCAAATCACGCACATCTGGCACATGATGACTCGCTCGTAGGTCTTCATAGCGGTCAGACAAGTCGCACTCAAAATGGGCGTCGACACGTATCGCAGTATCAAGCTCCTTTTCCTTCTTTTCCACTTTGAATTTAAACAGGTCGTGAACGGTGTTGAGGTGAAAATGAAGCATATCGAGCGAGCCGTAATCTTTACGATGACACATGGGACATAAAGCACCATCAATAATTATGGTCTTGGTGGAAAGGCCATCTTTGAATACGTATGTAACTCGAAGAATTTGATCGAGAGGTCTTGTTTCCGACACAGGCGAAGGTAATTGATTCGCGCGTGTGGCACGTAAAGCTCGGTTATATGATTTGAGCATTGAATCTTTGCTCCTGATCCAGCCCATGTCGACTTCGATGCCAAAAGGAAGCTTTTTCGTTTTGTTGTCGACTTTTCGAGTCAACGGAAGGAGCTGCCCACTTGGAGGGCATTTTGGCAGGTCGCTCCATTTTGCGGTTAGACGTGACATTGAGCGATCATTACTCAGCGATGCCTTCTTCGGATGTAGATGAGAAAGCAAATCGGCCGCATCTTCACTGTTTAAGAAAGCGATGCTTATATTGGCATCGTATTCCGGAGCAATAGTTTTCTTCCAGCGATGTCCTTTCTGTATGGTCACAAATAGCTTCGCTATTTCGACGCGGAAAGGCTCTACGACTATGTCGTAAGCTTTCTGGCCTTGGGCATTTCGATACACAGTGATCTTGGCCTCGTGAGAATCACGGAATATGATATCGCCCTCCTGGGGTGACCAAACCCACAATTCCACTTGACAGGGCGTCTTCAACAATATGATTCTTTTCCTTGTGGGGGATTCAGCAGAATTAGACTGGTTAACATCTTCGTCCGTATACTTCAAGCCTTTAACGAAGACGTTCAGCACCGCATTCTTCTTTTTAGAGAGTTTTTCCAGCATGTCTTTGGAGGGGAATTTCCAAGTCGGCTGATCAATACTCTCGGCTTGGATGCCGTTGCTGACAGTGAAAGGATCCGACTTGTCCAGAGCCCGCTTGTGATGATCGAGCACTTTTTTGATGTTTCGTGTTAGAAACGTTCGTTGCCTGGTCGCGTTGAAATTTAGGTATAGGCACGTGTTTCCGATAAATTTTTTCAACTCAGAACCTTGCGTATTCACCATGCTATCGCTCTCTCGAAGGCTGGGCTAGCAACGCGTATGGCTGGTTCCTGGTCAGAATGAGGAGACTAGAAACTTGTTGATTTGCCTCCGGCTTGGGGAAGGTCATGACGCGAGTAATTAAAATAGCGCAAAGTAGGTTCGTGATGCGGAGATGGCGGGCCACGGCCAGAGCCTCAACCTAGGGGATGAGACCGCGTCCAGGAGCTGGCGGACAAATCGGCGCAATGAGGCTCCTCCTCAACCAACCACTTTGAAGCCTTTCACGACCAATGCAACCACCATTCCCACCCCGACGTTCAATTGCGGTGTCCTCAAGGTTCCTCAGGTGGCATGTGCGCAATTATCACGACCCAAGCTGAAATGGAGGAAAAATTAACCTCCCCAGGCGAAATGAGAGAGTGAAGAATGAATCCGCCACAACTGCGCGCCCACGACAGGCCAAAGCCAAAGACTCGATATCAGTCAGACTGACGTTGCCCGCCGCTGCAATTGTCAAGAGTACGGCAGCGCGAAAAAAGGAGTAGCGATCGGCGCCAAGCGGTCTTCAGCTAAGTCGCGCGCACAAGGAGAGAGATGTACAAGATGAATAAACAGAGAAGAGAACAAAGAAGACAAAGGACAGTGGGCGTGGGTAAGGGAAGCTGCGCCGCGTCTTATGTGGCGGAAACAATATGACAAGGGCTCTCTCACTCTGTTTGGGCCCTCAACGGAGGCTTGAGCTGCTTTGAACCCCCAATGCAGTTTAGCCCTGTCTCGGTCCGACACTCCGTTCCGACAGGGAACCTTGGCGCCCCTTCGTCACTGACTTTTATCACCATCTCCTTCGTTTTCAGGCGGCGCTTTCTTTGTCGTTTTATTGTATCCATGAGGCGCTCCAGCTCGAGTCGCACTACCTATGCTACGCGCAAACTAGTCACTCCTTTCAGGCCGTTTCTACTAAGCCATATTGCCGCCCTCCGTTCCTTTCTACTACTCTCCTAGCTGCATGCAACGCTGCTATGGCGGGTCGCAGTGTGAAGCGCAAGCGGGCTCCTGTATCCTACCGAGAGCTTAGCACCGACGACAGCTCTTCAGATGACTCCAGAGGAGATGTCGAGGTAGTCAAGAATATAGTTGTCCCTCAGAGGCGATCCGACCGCGCACCCAACCGCGCATCCCATCGCGCATCCAACCGCGCACCCCATCGCGCATTCAACCGAAGCCCTTCACGCCCTCAAGTATCCTCGCGATCGCGCCGGAATCGCATCGTATCCTACAAAGAACCTAGCTCCGATGAAGATATGGATGAGGATTTCGAAGAAGAGGAAGGGTCTCCGCCACAGAGAGTAAAGCGCCAAAAAATGACACCATCTGCCTCACAAACAAGAGTACCTAGGAGACGTCAGAGAGGGCGGCCAACTCGCTCACGTGGATTTGGTGGGCCGGTAAAACGTAAGGCCCATGCGACTTACTCGCTATCTCTATGTGCAGTATTAATTGCCATATAAATAGCCGTATCCGCGAAATCTTCTCCGAAGCCAAAGTCACAATCCATCGCCAGCGATGGCCATATACCTCCATGGGCTTCTTTGCCATACCACGTCTTACTTCAAATCTTCGTATACGCATCCCACCCTCTTCACGATGAGAATCTAGTACAAACTCCATCCGTGCCATGGCTTCTTAGCATGGCTCGCATGTGCGTGAACTTTTCTAAGCCCGCACTTACCGCGCTCTATCGAAACCCTCCAATATATGCTCCCGAAAAATCTCGTAGAACCAAACTGTTACAACTTTTACTTGAGCCTAGGGCGGGCCACAAGGAAGATTATAACGTCATGGTTAAGCGACTGGAGCTAGATGCTACCAAGATAGCTGCTTTGACGGCACCTGGCCCGGGTGACATCGAACTCGGAGCACTGGTTAAGGCTCTGGTTACGCTTAGAGAAATCGACATCTTTGATCCGCTTGATAGGCCACCATATCGCAAACGTACGAAGCCTCTCCGCTGGCGCTATCCGGACGAGCTTTTCGAGGCGCTACGGCAGGGTGGACTGCACCTCAAAAGTTGGAGGTGGAACTCTTCCCTATGTTCCAAAGGTCCGCTTTGGATGAAAGAGGTCCACGAAGATCGGTCGTTTCAGAGCTTGGAAGAAATTTTTCTCACGAATTACTCTCACTTGGCAAAACGGGAGTGTAATGACGGTCCTACACCTGAAGAACTTCTCGCGTCTGCGCTCGCTGTTCTCCCTAGACTGAGAAGCTTGACCTTCGAATCCTCGTCCTTTGTGAATCAAGACCTTCTTCCACTCCTTCCGAATAACCTCGTCAATCTTGGCATCGTTAACTGCGACTCGCTTACTTCAGAGGTTCTTCAAGCATTCTTGATCACCCATGGTAGTCGGCTGGAAGAGCTGATCTTGAATCACAATCAGGCTCTGGGTATCTCTTTTCTACCTGACCTTAAACGTTCATGCCCTCGATTGGAGACTTTGAGGATAGATCTTAATTACTATAACACTCTCTCTACGCATTACGACTCAGAGAAATATGTGGATCTACTCGAAGAGGAAGAAATACCGAGTTGGCCTTCCACTCTACGTACACTGGAAATGGCGTACCTACGGAAATGGACTTTGGGGGCAGCGAAGACATTTTTTGGGTCTCTCATCGACTCCGCTGACGAGCTGCCTGAGCTTCGAGAGCTCGTGATTAAGGCCATTATCAATATTAACTGGCGTGAACGAGCGGCATTCAGAGATGAGTGGATTGGTCGCTTTCAGCGGGTGTTTCTGCGCAAGTGTGCACCACCGAACCCCCATCTCGCCTCCCTTCGCGCTTTCAGAGAGTGGAAAGAATCGCAAGTTCTGGGCTCCGGTCCTACTGGCTCCTCAATGGATCTCTGCACGAAAGCACATACTATATATAGCAACGAAAATCTAACCGCTGGACCGTCTAGGAATGAAGGGTTGAGCAGCCGGAGCGATGAGAATGAAGACAGCGATGTGCTTATTGCGAATAGGCGCAACCTTCAGCGACAAAGTCGAGTGACTGCATCCGATGATACCGAGAACACAGAATCTGCGGAAATCTGGGGGAAACGTCGCCTCCGCTCACGTCGTAAAGCTTCTGAGGGCTCAAGTGAGGAAGCTTCAGATGATGAGACAGATGATTGGAAGGAAGAGAGTGTCGATGAAAGGTTTGTTCAGGGTAAGTGCCGAGTGGTGGACATTCGCATCGACAACCTTCGACCCCGAGAGGAGCTCTTCAATGAGAATGACTTCTTGGATTCAGAGGTTAGTGGCGATGAGGACTGGGACGGCAATGACGACATTGAAAACGACGGATACGCATGGTAGGCTTTTTGTTATGATGGTACTTTTATGAATGCGGCGTGGGAGACACTATGTATGGGATTGGTGTCTCGGGGCGAAGTCATGAATATTTAGAATCCATGTATACTATGTATTCTTAGCTGGTTGTCCTAGAGATCACATTGAGAAGGTCTCAATGGTATCCATGGAGAGTCCGACGGCATCAGGGAGCCTTTAATGTTAATTATTTTAAAGAAAAGTACGCGTGCACGGAAGCCTGAAATCTTGATGCTCTCCCAACATGTTCGCTTTGCGTGGGTTGCTTGCAGTATCAGATGCGAAGCCGAGACGCCACATCGCACAGCCCACATGAGCTATATAGTGTTGTGGGGTTAATCTCAGCTCAGACAAGTATGCAGGTCCGTAAGACAACGTCAAACACAGCCTCTGCGTACGCACTCTGACAGGGAATCGCAAATTACTTTTCCCTAGGCTTTCTTCATCAACCTTTCTCGACACCTTATAACCTCATCTCTAGCCACACACTTCAGCACTTTTCATAGGCTTGAATCCTCTTACAGCATCACCCCGCCAAACGATGGCTGAGCACCCTACACCTCCGCAACCACCTCTATCGCCGGATGCGGGTCCAACGGATCCAACTCTACCTAAATTACCCGCTGGCTGGATAGCTCAGTGGGATGGTAGGTGGGTTTCCCCAAGGTTCCTGTACCTTTTTGCCTATGTTATTTCAAAAACCCGCTGTCAAGGATTACCAACGTTTTGCTCACTCGAGGATTAGCTCGCGCAAATATTACTACGTTCAGATCAGCACCGGCCATTCACAATGGGACATCCCAGCCGACCCTGCGCCGTCTACGGTGTCACCTGCAGAGACACCTGCGCAAGCCGGTCCTTATGACAAGCCCCAGGAAGGGCAGCATGGTATGCAAGAGGGTGAGGGCACGCGGGGCGTGGATGGACAAACCGGAGAACGGAGTGGGGGTCTGGGCGTACGTTTGATTCAGAGACCAATATCGAGTATAGCATGTGCTGATAGAATTAGGGCATGGCCATCAACATGCTTACCGGCCAGGGCGGAAAACACAGCGGCAGCCATGGTCAACAGTCTGGCCTTGGCGGAATTGCTTCGTCTCTCCTTGGAGGAGGCAGTCAGTCTCACGGCGGTGGCGGAGGACATGGCCAAAGCGGCGGTGGAGGTCTTGTTGGACAGCTCGCTGGAAGTCTTCTAAACAGCGGTAAGCCTAGCAGTCAGCATTCTGGTGGGCATGGTGGAGGAGGAAGCCACGGACAGGGTGGATTGGGAGGTTTGCTGGGAGGTGTACTGGGAGGATCTCATGGAGGCTCTGTGAGTACTGTCTAACCGTATTTTAAGAGTTCCGGATTCTAATAAGCCAACAAGCATTCGAAGCCAACCGACTATGGCTATAGCCACGGCGGTGGTTCAGCCTCTAGCAGCACCTACACGGGCCAAGCACCACCAACGGCATACAAGCCTTCAAACCAACACGGCAGTCCTTCAACAACTGGCCAGTATGGCGCGCCTAGCCAACATGGCGCTGCTTCAACACCGGGCCAGTACAACCCATCTAGCCAGCATGGCCAGCACGCTCCATCGCCACCAGGTCAGTACGGTGGCAGCCCTACACCTGGCCAATACCAGCCGCCAGGCCAGCACGGCCAGCCCTCCTACGGCGCTCCTACCCAACACCAACAGCAGCCCGGAAACTACGGCCAGAACCCGTCTTACGGAGGCCATGACCCATACGGCCAGCAAGGCCAGCACGGCCAAGGCGGGTATCAACCCGCGCCTATACCCGCATCCTACGGCAGCCCGCAAGGCCAAGCGCACACCCCAGGCCAATACCCGCCACCGAGCAGCGGGCACAACCAGTACCCGCCGCCGCCCTCAGGCGGATACAACCAATACCCGCCGCCTCCCTCCAGTGGCGGCCACACGCAGTACCCGCCTCCGCCTTCCGCCAGCAGCACGCCGGGCCAGTACCCGCCCCCGCCGTCTGGCGGCCACAACCAGTATCCGCCCCCGCCGACGGGCCAGGGCCAGTACCCCGGCGCGCAGGGCCAGCCGCCGTATGGGCAGCAGCACGGCGGTGTGCCGGCGCACGGCGGCCCGCCCTCGCACGAGCAGTATGGCCAGGGCGGCTACGGGCAGCCGCATGGCGCGTCTGGGGGACAGTATGGCGGCGGGCACGGCGCGACGACGCAAGCGCCGCCGCAGCCGGGGTGGTAGGCGGCGCGGTGATCTGGGGGGCTTAAGGGTCTGGGAGTGATGGAACTGCAGTAGGTGGGGGGTTTTCTTGGGTGGTGAGCCTAAACTGCGTTGGCTGAGCGGGCGGACGGACGGGCGGGCGATGGTGTTGAGATGGTTTTGAGCTGGTTTTTGTTTGTTTTCATGAAAAGGGGTGATACTGGATCGATGCATACGAAATACGTTATGTTCTGTATATCTGGCTCTCTTAAGAGTGCTAGGGGGAGATATTGGGCGGTTTTTGATGTGCTGTGAGATGTGAGGAGATTTGACTGTTGATGCTGATGCCGGGCCGTGTTTGGGAGGGGTAGTGAGTCGCTTTGCAGGGCAGAGCAGGGGCATTGTATGTTATGCTGGCAAGCGCTTAGAGCGTGTAATATGTGCCAAAGTGTGGTTTCTCGAAACTCGAAGAGTTAGTTCATTCCATTCGATCTATTCTGAGTGAAATGTTCTGTTGTTGGGCCGTGCGAGTGGAAAGGTAGACACCGTACGACACTAGACAGTTGTGGATCAAGAGGGCCAGGAGTGATTCAATAGGCCTAGGTGAAGGGTAGTTCACGATGCTTGGCATGCACGCAACGGGCAAGACATAGGAGGCTTCAGCTAAATAGATGACTTGGAGAAACTATTCTGCTTTGAAAGGAGCTTAGTCCGTCAATATCCTACACGACGAGCTGATTTAGCTCGATGGGCATATTGACTGATAAGCCGCAGCCCATGGCTTGCAGGGGGCTTGAGTCCTCTAAACATCTTGAGGTCCTTAAAAGTACGTCTTATGACGGAATAATAGGACCTAGAAGATTGCTGAGGGGTTTATTCGTCCGTGACGACTCTATTCGAAAGCCTCTTGGACTGTCCCCTTGTTTCAGCATCTGAAGGTTGTTTTCTGCTTAGGAACTAGATCCTCGTACGAGTGCACTGGGTCTCCACTACGACTAAATCATCCGCTCAATCCGGTAAACATGCCCTCCTTAATCCTTCCACCGTCGCCGGACTCAAATTTCTGATATACGACGCAAACAGATGCCGGTGCGTGAAAATGAACCAAATCATGTCCTGTGGGCTTAGGTAACCCAGTATCTGGTCCGTCAACTCTATGGGAAACGGCCAGCGCGGGAAAATGGTCGGGCCAGGAGCTTGATTTACTAGTTGCTGGAACATGGTATTGCTGAGCGGCGGCACAAGGCCGTGGCGGCGCAGCAGAGGATACGCAGCGAGCGCGAAGGTGACATAATCATCAGGGCGTAAGTCTTCAATTATGTAGAGAAGTAGCTCGGCAGGGAGAGTGGATAGGTCGGTATGTGGAGCTGTAGGAGGGCTCATCTTCGTAGTGGGATGTGTTGGGAATTAGAGATAGGATAGGTAAGACAACAAGGCTAGATGCCGAGGGCGACTAAAGGGTGAGGGATATCTAAAGAGTTTGGAAATGGGGTATTATGAATATAGAGACCGCTCAATCGGTGTGTGGTTTAGGCGTTGCCTCGATGCTGCTTAGCCACGTGTGTATGACTCCAGAAAGAAACCAGCTCCCAACAGCAAGTATAGCGATGTATATGGCGGTTGGGCCAAGAGATCTTGGGAATATATTGAAGAGGTATGGATCAAGAACTGCGTCAATATAAGCGAAAAGTATGAAATGATGGGAGTATAAATTACGCACTGATATCCACGTCAACTGCTGGCGGGAATTCCATCAACGTCCGATTTGAAGAAAAAAAGTCTGCAGCCGAGTGTATCTGTAAGAACAGTACAGATTTTGATGATATAGAGGAGTCTGCCTCGGTGTATTCTAGGTCCTCCAAGCCAAGATCTTGACGTCGTTTGGAGTAGGCAGCCAGCGAGGATACGAGGAGAGGGGTCTCAAATACTTCGGTGATTTGGTGGACGTCAAGCCAAAACTTTGTAGGTTGCTTTGGTTGGTTAGCCAAACTGCGGCAAGAATTGAACAAACAAAGACAATTCGGTAAAGTAGGCGGCAGCTCGCATGGAATGACAGCAAGCAAATAATTATCTTGCTTACCGTGGCAACCCAGCAAATCCTCAGCTCGTACCTGCGGCCTTCCTGTAATCCTTCGATCAGGTACCAGGATTGCACACCACGAGGCTCTGCTTCTGTAGGGAACTCTACAGACAGCTGTGTCTCCAGGATATGTTGCCCGGTGGGCGATAGAGTGTCTAGACGGAGATCATCCAGGCCTGGGTGGACATTAGGAATAGTGATAGCACTGGGGCCGAGAAAGATGAGCTTTTCGGTGTTCGCATTCACCGTGATGATGAGTGCGACAAAAAAGACCAACCAAGGGATGGCGCTCATCTTCGGCGTGGATAGATATTTATTCAATGATATTGGAAACAGCTGCAATCATGGCTCCAGGGGAAATCGTAGTAGTGATTGTAGCATGGGCAAGGGGAGGGCGCCAATATTGATTGATTGATTCACGGATTGATTCACGGTATCATGGTGGACGTGTGGGCGTGTGGGCGTGTGGGCGTGTGGACGTGCAGGCTGCAGCAAGTTGACATTGACGAGGACATTTAAAATGAATTTGCGGGACAATTTCCGAAAAGCCCCTGGTCCAAGCGTTGCTGGCGTCGGTTCGTTGGTCTTTTGGTCCCTGCACAACAAAACATCCCACAACATCTCTCCTTCCCTACCGACATCCCGTCCCCGCTACGTCTACCATCCTCCACCCCGCCAACCCATTCGATTCTACTACTACCCGAATCCATATCAAAACACTCTACTGAATCCTTCTACCAACCGCTAACATGAGAGAAGTCATCAGCTTGAACGGTATGACCCCACAACGCGCGCGCGCCCTGACCACCTCCAGCAGCATGCACCCAATACCTATGTTGATACTGACTTTTCACGCGTATAGTCGGCCAAGCTGGTTGCCAGATTGCAAATTCATGCTGGGAGGTGAGTTTCTGACCAGAATTCTCCTTTTCCAGGGCTTTACATTTCCAGCGTCGGACGGGGAAATCTTGTTGATGCCTAAGGTGGAGCAAAGACTGATTAGAAATCTGTATACAGCTTTACTGCCTCGAACACGGCATTCAGGTAAGCAGCTCACCTTGATCAAGCTGATTGAGCTCCTGTAGTTAACATTGTGAACTTTTTTAGCCCGACGGTTATCTCACCGAAGAGCGCAAAGCTGCCGACGATGACCATGGCTTCAGCACTTTTTTCTCCGAGACGGGTAACGTGACATGAAAACAAAGTCAGCGTGGCAAGAACTAACAAACATGCTCAGGTCAGGGCAAATACGTCCCCCGAACCATCTACTGCGATTTGGAGCCCAACGTTGTCGATGAGGTCCGAACCGGCACCTACCGAAGCCTTTTCCACCCAGAGCACATGATCACTGGCAAGGAGGATGCATCAAACAACTACGCTCGCGGTCACTACACCGTTGGGAAGGAGCTCATTGACCAGGTGTTGGACAAGGTCCGACGTGTCGCCGATAACTGCTCCGGTTTACAAGGTTTCCTCGTTTTCCACTCCTTCGGTGGTGGTACTGGCTCCGGGTTCGGGGCGCTTCTTATGGAGCGCCTATCAGTTGATTATGGCAAGAAATGCAAGCTGGAGTTCTGCGTGTACCCTGCTCCTCAGGTCGCTACTTCAGTTGTAGAGCCATACAACTCCATCCTCACCACACATACTACCCTCGAACACTCCGATTGTAGTTTTATGGTGGATAACGAGGCAATATATGATATCTGCCGTAGGAATCTGGGGATTGAGCGGCCCAACTATGAGAACCTGAACCGTCTCATTGCACAAGGTAGGTTAATTCCTTCATGTTAAACGCATTGACCCCCTGCTAACTTTTTTTATCTTAGTCGTTTCTTCAATCACCGCTTCCCTGCGATTTGACGGTTCTCTGAACGTCGATCTTAACGAGTTCCAGACCAACCTCGTCCCTTACCCGCGTATCCACTTCCCTCTCGTCGCCTATGCCCCAGTTGTCTCGGCCGCCAAGGCCGCTCACGAGGCCAACTCTGTCATGGAGATCACCAACGCCTGCTTCGAACCAAACAACCAGATGGTCAAGTGCGACCCGCGCAACGGCAAGTACATGGCTACCTGCCTGCTATACCGTGGCGATGTCGTGCCAAAGGATACCCATGTTGCGATTGCCCACCTGAAGACGAAGCGCACAATCCAATTCGTCGACTGGTGCCCGACTGGCTTCAAGATTGGTATCTGCTACCAACCACCACAGATGGTGCCAAACGGCGATTTGGCCAAGGTCAACCGTGCTGTGTATGTCCGATTCAATCCATTTCCTCCGACACCCTATAAAAGAATCATGTGCTAACTGATGCAATATAGCTGCATGCTCTCCAACACAACGGCCATCGCTGAGGCCTGGTCCGCTCTCTCCCACAAGTTCGACCTCATGTACTCCAAGCGTGCATTCGTCCACTGGTATGTCGGCGAGGGTATGGAGGAAGGTGAGTTCTCCGAGGCCCGCGAGGACTTGGCCGCGCTGGAGCGCGACTACGAGGAGGTTGCCGCCGACTCGCTCGAAGGTGAGGAAGGTGCTGAGGCCGAGTACTAAGCTGTTGCGTAAATGGGTGGGGTTGCTGGGTCGCCTGTTCCGTGCGATTGAATGCGTGTACTCATCGGTTGGGGCTGGGTTGTCCCCTTGGCCGGCTTCGCTTAATTGAGTGCATACGTTTGGCTGTAAAGTGATAGAACCGGTCTATAGTAGCAACTTGTTGATCGTGGGTGGTTTTACCTGTTGGGAGGATTAAGCAAGATTGAGGGTTAACTTCTTTCCTGTTCATTAATCCAGTAAATTGACTATTTTTGGTCTTGTGTCTATCTTTAATGCTGGAATTTGCTTATGAGCTCTCGGAGCTTCTTATGCCACCCATTTCAAGGCTTTTCGTACTGTTGAGCGGAAGCTAAGAAATCTTTTAATAGACTTCAAAAAATTGCAATGCACACTTAAGAGACAAGCAAAGATACCTTTCTGAATGCTTTACGCGTTAATGCTTTGTACTGTCTCCCAAATATCATGCATGCGTTCAACCCTTAACATTACCCAATCATTCCATCCAACCCTTTGACCTGACCCAACCCCGCCACAGCGCCATCCAACTCCTCGAAACCATCCGGTCCAAAAATGCTCACCCACAGCTATTTTCTACATCCAACCAACCTACCCCATCTCGTCATCCTCCCCCTCCAACCCAACCAACCTCCTCTCCGCCACCTCTCTAATCTTCTCCCCCAGCACATCCCTCCCGAACCGCGCCGCAACCTTCCCAGCAGCCTCGAGCATCTTGCCCGTGCGGTCCCGCATCAGCTGCACGATCTCGAGTGCCCTCATGCCGCGCTCTTCGCCCTCGCGGCACTCGAGCGCCAGCAGCTGCAGGAGCGCCTTATCGACCTCGAGCTCCAGACGCGGCAGCAGCGCGCGCTGGGCGGGGGTGGGGCGCACGAAGGACAGCGTCGACGACAGTTGCGTGTGCTGGACCGAGGTGCGGATGTAGAGTTCCTCGAGGCGCGTCTGCTCGCTGGGGCTGGCGTCGGCGTCGGCGTCGTCGTCCATGGCGTCCGCGGCGGCGGAGGGGGCGTGCTTGGGGGCGCGCAGGCCGCTGATGGGGACTTGGAAGTCGAAGTCGGTGAGGAGCGGGCGTGGGAAGTACGGGTGCCGGTCGCCGCCTTTCAGGATGATGCAGTGGAATTTGGAGGCGGCGACGGCGACGGGCCAGTAGCTTTCTTGCTTGCGGCCGCTCGCGAGGCGGGAGAGGAGGCGTGTGTCGAGGAGAGGCACCCAGCGGGCTTGGGAGGGGATGCGCCAGTGGAGGAGGGTCAGGAGGACGCCGGTTGAGTCGTAGATGTATGGGTCCTGTGGCGTGTTAGGTATGTGAGGGAGGAGAGACTGAAGGGGGGAGGGGCAAGGAACTTACACCACTGTCGGAAAAAAACACGCTTTGAAGCTCTGCGCCTTCGGTCAGAGCCACTACGTCCTCGCTCTGGCATACTTCGTCTCGCTTGACGTTCTCGATCGTGTAGAGGAGGCGACAGGTGCCGTCTCCGCCTACAGGTCCGTTGCCGATAGTGAGGACGTAGTCACGCCACGCTGCACAGGTTACTGTTGGAGAGCTCTTCTGGCGGTAGACACGGAAGGGCACCCCGAAGAGGGTGAAAACGCGGACGTAATTTGCTGATGTCGTAACTACAACGTAGGAGTCACTCAAAGCTATTGCGGTGACTTTCTCTCCAACAGGAAGTTGAGTGCGCCAATCCGTTCTCGTCGTCCAGGTCTCGTGTGGCCGATAATATATCATAGCTGGGTTTTTTTCAGAGGGCTGAGATGAGAAGAGAGTGCCGTTTTCGTTCAGACATGCTTTGTCGTATAGAAAGGGGTCTGTAAAGTGGAAATCGCGATGGAATTCCCGGTCGTAGAATTCTACAGTTACAGTATGATGCGTTTCCTGGTTGACCGTCCACACAAAGCCTGTTAGGTTCAGGCACAGATACCTCCTGTTACCCCTCCACAGCGTGCTGCCGGGCTGGAATGACTCGTGGATGCGAGGCTTCCAGGAGCCTTGGCCGTACGCTCTGCGCTTACCGTTTGGCCCGGCTATAGCGCCTAGGTGGCCGTTGGTACGTTTTCCGTAGCCGTTAATCTCTTCGGCGTAGCCTGCGCCGTCGTCATCTTCAATGAAGCCATCTCCGCCCACATCAGACATAGCATCGGAGCCAAGGATATCGGCTAAGGAGTCTGGAGTGCCTTGCCTTACTTGACGCATAGCTAGACCGTCCTTTGACCCGTTGACGAGCTGTCGCGTAGCATCGCCCGATGTTTCAGTAAGGGGATCGTGGATGAAAGGAGCTGGTTGAAGGGTCTTTTCGAGTACTGAGATGTAGTCTGTTGGTACGAAATCGGTGTGGATATACAGTTCACCGTCGTTGTTCGTATAAGACAAGATATTCTCTGTAGGGTGCCATGCCATCGCCACAATTGTAGCACGGATATCGTCGTACGTTTTAATAAGCTTTTGCGTCTTTGTATCCCACAAGCATAACTTTCGATCTGTGCTGGTTGTGGCTAATAGCCCACCATTTGGTGACCACGCGGCTGCAGTGATATCACCAGTGTGCTGTGTATTGAATGCTCGTTGTCGTTCCCAGTCACTTCGAGACATGACTTGTACCTCTGCAAAAGGCCATTAGCCATCATTCTTGACAGGGTGGGTATTGAGGATTACCTCGAGTAGCAGTCGGAGTAGCGAACGCCCTCCCGTCTGGATGCCATAGCACCTTCGAACTTGCTTCAGAATCTGTGTCCAAGCTTTTGATCATTCCATCCACCTTCTTTATAAGCTCAGGTTCCTCCAAACTTAACGAGTATATATATATCTGGCCATCTGAACAGGAAACAGCCAAGTAAGTTCCGCTGTGGTCAAACGACACGTGCTTTACAGCTCTAGTTTGGTCTCGTAGGATAAGCACTCGACTTATGTCTTGGGTATTGACGACTTTGACGACTAGCTCGCTGTAAAGTATCAGCATTGTACTTCAGGTCATACCGATGTTACGTACTCGCTGGCAACAGCTACCCAATTCCCGTCCGGGGAGAGTACGACATCTCGTACAGGTAAGGAACATCGCACAAGGACACTTTCTAGCGAATTTGTGTCGAGGGAGTATTTGCAAACAGTTCCGTCCTCGGAGCCAGCAACGAAAAAAGTATTCTGGCAAGATTAGCGACTGAAAAGCCTAGGTTGTTCCTAAACGTACAGCAGCAGCAACTGCGGTATTCGCATCCATGCAATCATCGATATTTGTAGGCTCTTCGTCCGAGCCTGTATTGAAAACGCGAATTGGGTTGTCCAGTCCAACAGTGATCAGCTTTCTGCCATTTGGTGTATAACTTAAAAATGTTGGGCCAGGCGTATCTATCTCAATTAATTAGCGTGTTGCATATCTAACCAGCATTTTTGAAGTACTCACGAGCCTGTCGGCCCCGAAGGCGTTGTTGCAGAACCATTTTAACCAGCAAATGTAGTATGGAAATGTTGGAGTTGGTGCTATCGACGCGTCTCCAGAGGTTGACGCGTAAAGTGGCTGCAAAACTCACAAATTTCCTTGGCGCCTCACCAATTAACTCATCCGAGAGTCATCTGCGAGTTGCCACCTGCCACTACAATGGAACCTCACGTTGGTATCGAAATATCAACTAATTAAAACCTTAACAGTCAAAGCCCTGTCTATCAATTTCTCTGGCCTTCGGCTAGTAGTTCCACAATGAAGAACAGCAACATTCGAATTCAATTCACTAGGTTAACAGGAAAGAGCTTCCAGTACACTTCATTGAGCATGGACACCCTCTCTAGTTTTTTCTGTGCCTATCTTTAAGCTCCTGCATCGATTACTGAGAAGTACAAGATCTCTCATTTTGTCGACAATGGTTCCACGTCAGGCTAAACCGTTTCCTTTCCTCGCCTGCCAACATTCGGTTAATTATATACTCCTTTGTACTTGAATGGCCCTCTTTGTCTCAGGCCTACTGAAAAACTGCCCAAGCAGAGACTGCACTAAATGAGCGGTCAGAATTGAAGATCTCTTGCCTGACCTGCCTCATGCCCCCCATTACTCGAAGCTCATCACTCCAAGCATTCTCTTATTGAACCGACAAATTCATGGGGAAGCCCTCGATGAATTATGCAAGATACCGCTTGTCATAGATGCGCCGCCTCCGCATATTCCAAAAACGAGCCGCTACTTCGAGATCTTAGATTTTATTTCGGAACGACTACTCTAGCGCTGCCGCTGTGTTGTCCTCTCCACCAACGAAGAACTGACTCTAGAAGAAGATTTGCGCAATAACAGCGGTGATTTTGAGTTCTAGCAGCGCTGGGATGACTTTATCAATCTATTCTTTCTTGACATCTGGACATATGGAGGGCACAGTCTAAAGTCATTGGTCGTGCGGATTGGAGGAGTTCCGTTAGCAGGACGGGAAGACTGGGATCCAAATCTTGATCATGCGCATTGGTTAGCACATGATGGATGTAGGCGCTATCGAGAGAAGGTGCTACTGCTTTTACATGATGGGATCAGGTTACTCGGAGGTTTAAACGAGGTAAAGTTTGAAAGGCCGAAAGGAGACGGTTTGAGTTATCTTATGGGAGACGCGCTTGCTAGGTATCATTGTCTTATTGAATGGGAGCGAGTTGTGTAACGTACAAAGTTTGATGGTATTAAGAGCGCCAAAAGTTGAAATTAAAATTCCCCAAGGTCTCTTATTAATGGACATTGTATGAAGTGGTAAAGGAGTGTAATTTGCTGTAATCTAAGACCATTTCAAAATTTACTCGGCTGGAGGATACCTTGATCTCAATTTGCCATTCTGCCCAAGGAACCCTCCACTGACCTCATGTTACAAGAATTCCCAACACCGTAGAAGGACTAAAAAATGCTCAGAAACCCAATGGGTCCTGTAGGAACTAATGGCGATGTATAAATGCTTCTTTGGGTACTTTATCGTTCATGAGGACTACCAAAAGAGTAACTTGTGTGCTAGGAACAACACCAGCTTCAAATAACTTCTGCCACTCGGTTGGTGGTTGCGACTAGCCCTTGAAAGCTTCCCTGAATACCCGAAAGCCGCCGGGAATTCGCACGTAAACTTAAACCTACCAAAGCCTTTCCGTAGACCCCTAAGAGAGCCAACCCAAATTTTGTAGAACAGCTGAAGTTGCTCTTGAGATAGCGAAACGAATAAAATGTGAGAGGCGATCATAAGCACACAACTAATCCTCAATATCTATACAATAGGTCCGCCGGAAATAATAACGCAATGCTGTGCTCCTTCGGCGTTGGTCTCTCTAAGCATGCGTTTTGCGCGAAGCCTCTTGTACATTGACAGAGCCATAGTGCTCTTTCGAACGGAAAGAATAGGTGTGCCTGTGGGAAAATTGCTGACATCTGCTAACAACATCGAATCCATCTTGCCTATCCAATACGATTTGTTCATTTGCAGAGTCCACGAAGTTCCCACATTATCATCTGCAGTACTGTCATCGTAGTTCAAGACGAAAGGTTTAACACTCGTCAGGAATTCAAAGCTCTTTCGGTGTTGAAAGGAAGTAGTTTCCTTGGAAGTTAGATATTGGCAGCGGTGATTTGTGTGGCAGGGCGACTCTAGGCAGGATGGTGTTATGCACGCGATAGTCGCCAGGTCCGCTGAGTCGGAGAGAATTTGAGCCCATAGATTGCGACCTTTGCATGGAATTTTGAGGCATTCGAGGGTACTATTTTCGTGCATCCAGCTGACCACGAGCTTATTCTCTGCGTCCACACCTGTCGGCAGCAATCGAGTCAGGAGCTCTTCGATAATATCTCTGGCATTATTTGCGTAATTTCCTGGCAGTTTGCCCATCCATTCTCCAAGGTCCCCGTTCTGCAGTACCTCCACCATTTTATGCTTGTCACGCAAAATCTCCCATTCTAGCATGATTGGATTGCGTTGGCTCATAAATAAGTCTATGCAGGTTGCTAGTACCTGCTGTAACCTGACTCTTGCAATTACACCGGTGCATAGGCTGACATGAAGACCCCACGGCTGAGCAAGATCATTGACCAAGGTCGGATTATTTCCACTCAGATATTTCTGCTTGATCGTGACTCCAGGTAGCTTTCTCCAGCCAAACAGAAACTGCGGAATGCCATACTGGCCAATTTGTGCACCAGCCTGAACGGTTTCCAAAGCCCAACGAGACTCGCTAGTACCAATGGGGTGAAGACGCTCCTGGGACTGCTGTTGAACGTGCCCGTGGACTCCGGGTTGGCTCAACGGGCAGCTTTCGTTTATTCGGACCCTTGCACCGATGCATATCTGTGAATCCATACTAATACCGGGGCCACGATCAATTGCATCTGAAATATCCCTGTCCTGTAGTAATTTAGAAATCGGGCCAGGGCTCCAGTGCCACTGCCGTAACCGTTCGTTAGTGCTGACTTGGGGATGCACTATACCACCTCCGATGCAGATAGCATGTATGTCTTCACCAAGATTACCTAGATTGCTATTTGGCGATACGAATGATGATGGTCCCCACAAGTCGACAAGGTCCCGCGGTGTCGTTACGAGATCAGACGGCACAGCAGGCACGAGAGCAGCCGGCGCGGTAGCGACAGGCTCAATGGGCCCAGCTGCGGGCCCAGAGAGACCTGAAGCCAGGGCGGGCGCGGCGGTCGCGGCCCAGAAGGAGGCAGCGACATTTGACCCTATGGTATGGGCTAACGCTGTCGCCGGCACCAAGCCTGTCGGGGTGCCGTAGGCCGAGGGGTTGGTCGAAGGTGCTGCCATTGGCACCTTGATGGGTGTTGAGGCTGGCGCGGGCCTCGAGGGAGAAGGGAGGTGGTCAAGTGGAATGGCCAGCGGGACGTCGTCGGCTTTGGGCGCCCCGGGAGACAGGTCCAGCGCAGGCAGTGGTGGTGGCGGCGGCGGCGGGGGCACGATGCGGTGGAGAGGTAGTTTGATGGGTGCTGAGGCTGGCGCGGGCCTCGAGGGAGAAGAGAAGTGGTCAAGTGGAATGGCCAGCGGGACGTCGTCGGCTTTGGGCGCCCCGGGAGGCGGGTCCCACGCAAACAGTTGTGGTGGCGGCGGCGGGGTCGCGATGCGGCGGAAGAGTGGCGGGCGCAGGGGGCTGCGACGGACGGGGGTGGCGGCGGCGGGGAGGGGAGTGGGAATGAGGGGAGCGGGCGCAACGGGATCAGGCGCTGAGGGACCGGCGGCAACAGAGTCCTTGAGTGATCCGAGTTGGTGTTCCCACGCAAATACCATAACTCCATTTCTAGTCATGCCACCAAGGCATGTGAGCCTTCGAAGAGTTGCCGTGATCATCCCGCCCCGGCCTAGAAGCATCGGTCTTGCCCCTGATAGACTTAGGGATGATATGGGCGTATCTAAGAATGTGAAAGCTAGACCTCCGGTGTGTGCCTGAGCATACGACCGGACAACCAGGCATAGGAATTGTGTAGCTAATGCTGTCATATGCAATGCAATAAATTGCTCGTCTCTGATCGTATGTACTTCCCATGGGGGCATAGCGAGAAAAAAAGGCCATGACAAGCTTACACCAAGCAAGTCTAGGATGTCGCAAACCGGTTTGCGAAGTGAGTTCAGGTTGTGGATTCTGGGTACAGTAGCTACGGTCCCCGAAGTAAACAGAGCAGCAGCCGCACCAACAAACAGAGCAGCAGCCGCACCAACAGCAGGCGGACCAGCAACTAGGCCAGCAGGCCTGAGTACTGAGATTGTGCTAATAGCGGCGACGGTAGCGGCGCCGGCGCCTGTTGCGAATGCCAAGTATGACCCGACTTTTGATCCAGCTTGACAATTTTTAACACTGTCTGCGAACTGAATAATCAGCTCGAGTGGAATATACGTGCTTTCGAGAACTGGTGCTATCTTCGAGGTTCCTTGGTTTACGCCTTGACGAAGGAATGTTAGACGGTCACAGCATCGGCCGTTCTGCTGGAGTAAGGAGATTACGGCCAAAGCATTACTGAGCGCAAGGTCTATACGTTCAAAGAGTTCCCCGAGTAAATCATTATTTTCAAGGGGGGAGTTAATATGGAAACTCTGAAAAACTTCCTTGGATATGTAGGATACGTCTGCGGTGTTGCCGTCAATGCGTACGTGGGCTTCCCACTGCCTCAATTGAGACTCGTGTCTGAGGCCAGGAGTCACATCCCAGGACTTTAAGGGCAAGAAACCAGCCAAGCCAAGACGATCAAATTTTGAGCTGGCCTTTCGGTGGAGTGTATCTCCGTTGTCATGGATAATCCATGGGGAGTCGTACTCGCGCTCGATGAGGAGACCAGCAACGTATTCCAAATCGTCTTTGTTAGTGTGGTTTGTTGCAATGATATCGTTTATCCATACGAATGAACTGTCAGCTGGGAACAGCTGGTCATCTCTGAAGTGACTAGACAGCCAGTCAAGGAGTACTTCGCGATGCTTACGCCGCCGAGTGCTGGCTTCCTGCAAAGAACCTGAATTATCCCGGGCGTAGGTGAAGCTTTTTAGGATCTTAGAAAGTTCCGCGTCTAGACTTGATCCAGAGGCACTTTCCAGCGACATCTTGGAGAGAGATCCTCTGTGTTCTCTATGTCAGTTCGAATTTTCCGAGGCGTGGGGTCATTTAATTTAGTTTTTACTAACAACTAATGTTTCTAGGGTACTTAAAACACTTTACTAGTGTTGAAGTGATGTGGGGAAGATTGGAAGACAACCTGATTTAGCACGGAGACCTATAGAAGCTATTTTAATATCCATCTCCAAGGATGTCAAACGGCCTAGCTCAAATACCTCTGTGTATCATCGAGCGAATATATCGAGCTTCACTCTCTAGCTCTGGGCCTTCAGTGATGCGAAGCCCGGTATTTCAGGCACTGAGGGAACCTCAATATTGGCAAAATCCACTTGCTTTGTAAAAGAGGCCTCGCTGACGGTAGAGCTTCTCCGGTGCTGGGCCTCATGAGTCAATATAAAACAAGGCCATGACGAGGTAACATGCTCTTTCTCAGCCTGGCCTCGAGGCTAGACGCAATCGTCTGCCTACAGCCTTGCATATTCGGGGAGGCAGTGCAAGGCACACAAAATGGCTGTTTCAACTTACTTGTCATTCTGACTTTTTGTTGGGATGGCGTTTAGCGCTTGTTAGATAAGGGTGAGAATCGATACTGAGCCCTCTCATCGTTGTGGTGTGTTGGAAGGTAAACGCTAGGTTAATTCATCCGCTGCGATATAAGAGGACATCGGCAAGGCCTGCCTTACCCGCATCTCTCAGCTCGTATAGCTTAATGGAAGGGACGCGTGGAGCAGCCGTGGAGACAGCCATGGTGGCAGCGGTATAGTCGGGCAGCTTATAATTGTGCATGCCAAGCTAAAAAATCCTCTCTATCCTTTCGAAAGAGAGCAAAATTTGTATGCTAACAGGTATTTCCACAACGAACAAGAAGCTGTTCCCCAGTTAGTGACTTCTCGTGAGTAAACCGCGCTTAGGTCGAAAGGAGAAAGTGTAGAGGGGACGTGCACTCCCGCTTTGCGTCACAAGCCTTGGAACCAAGCGCGCTTTGCATCTCATCCACTTCTTCATTTTCTGAACCATTCAACCATGGCTTGACTTTGATTAAATATGCTCCGCCCTTTGAGTAATAGGGGCCTACAGCTTTATCGTGTGGGCGTTATGCTCCAGCGGCGGGGTTTGTCAGGCTTACCGGGCGCGCTCACGGAAAGGTATTAGCACCAGAATTTGGAAGATTTCTAGAAACATGATGAATTGATGGTGCATTAGGCCACGATCGCCGCAACTTTCATGCCGAGAGGTCAAGGGAGTGCGACATGCAACCCTCGAAGCTGGCGAAAATAAATCAGGCCACATCAGTGTTGGGCCACATGAGGGCATTCTTTTCTTTGACAGTGTGTTCTTTCGAAATATCTCCTTTCTGTATCTCATGTCTAAATTAGTTTCCAAGGTGTGTACTCACTTCGACTGCAATGGCTTCTCCGCGTACCTTTTCAAGCCGAAGGAAAAATTCCTGGTATTCTCAAACGATTGACAAGCCCCAGCGTCGCCGGAGCAGACCCTCTCAAAGTTATCGAGAAGGCCAGCAAAGAAAAGACCTCTATTCAAGCCACCAAGGTCCTTCCTAGGCTGAAGGAAGGTGGTGCATTCGTCAAGTTCACTCACGATGAGACCATGCCATCGACAGAGGTCGAGACCGCCTTGAAGAAGTACTTGAAAGAGGAACAAATTAAGCCCTGGTGGAACCCTTTCCAGCGAATGCGTGTCGGTATGGTTAAGGGGCGGCCTTGGGTAGAAGATCTCTATCGATTTCCTACACCAAGACTGAAGGTTGAGTTTCTGCCTTCAAGTCCAGGTGCAGAAGCTGTGGAGCTTTCCCAGGAGCAATTGTACGCATTCTTCAGACCTTATGGAAGACTCACAGATATTACTCCTCAACCGCAAGACTCTAAGATCTTGCCCAAATTTGCCTTCCTGGACTTTGCCGCGCGGAGACGTGCAATCATGGCGAAAAACTGCATGCATGGTTACTTGGTTTCGGAAGCCGAAGGAGGAGGCAAGGCGGGGACCATTCTGAGGCTCACCTATGAGCAGAGGATCAAAGCGCATTGGATTAGAGATTGGCTGGTTGGCCACCCAAGAGTCGTGATTCCTGCCGTGGCGGCCCTTGTAGCTGGTATTAGTATTGCTATCTTTGATCCGTAAGTGTTCCTTCCACGTTAATTAGTGAAAACCTGCTAAATATGCAGGGTTCGCACATTTTTTGTTAAAGCACACATCACCCGATCATTTCACTTTGAAGATAACAAAATCTACAAGTGGTTCAAGACGCAAGCTACAGATATCCTGAAATTCCGCCGGAAGACCGAGGATGAACCTGGCATGGAAGCTATTTGGGATGACAGGAAAGGAAACATTGAACAGATTCAAACGTGGCTCATGGAGACCACCGATACATTCATTATTGTCCAGGGTCCTCGCGGCTCAGGAAAGAAAGAATTGGTCGTCGACCAAGCATTGAAGCACCGTAAACATAAGGTTGTTATCGATTGCAAGTCCATTCACGAAGCACGAGGCGATAGTGCTAAAATCTGTGCGGCTGCTGCTGAAGTTGGCTATCGGCCAGTTTTCTCGTGGGTGAATAGTATCAGCGGCATGATTGATCTAGCTGCCCAAGGAGCCACTGGCGTGAAGACTGGCTTCTCCGAAACTGTGGATTCACAGTTGGCGAAGATCTGGAACACCACCGCAACGGCTCTCCGACAGATCGCTTTGGAAGGTCGCCATAAGGACGATAAAGATGCCCATCTGGGTGAAGATGAGTACCTTGAAGCTCACCCGGAAAGGCGCCCTGTTGTCGTAATTGATAATTTTCTTCACAAGAGCCAAGAGGGTGGCATTGTTTATGACAAAATCGCAGAATGGTACGACCCACTTCCGTATATCCAATCACTATTGCTAACACTCTATCAGGGCTGCTCGCCTTACAACTGCTAATATCGCCCACGTCATCTTCCTCGCGAACGACGTCTCCTTCTCCAAGTCTCTCAGCAAAGCCCTCCCAGACCGCGTCTTCCGGCAAATATCCCTCTCGGATTGCTCGCCCGAGGTTGCCAAACGCTTCGTCATCACCCATCTCGACTCCGACCCTGACATTTACGATCAGGAGGGCGGCTCGCCCAAACTGACACCGTCACAGCGCCGCACTGATCTCGCCGAGCTGGACTCCTGCATCGCATCCCTCGGCGGAAGGCTGACGGACCTCGAGTTCCTCGCGCGCCGAATCAAGACAGGCGAGACGCCGTACAAAGCCGTGCGCGAAATCATCGAGCAGTCCGCGTCCGAGATCCTGAAAATGTACCTCTTTGGCGTCGAAGACTCGGCGGACGCGGCGCGCCAATGGAACCCGGAGCAAGCCTGGCTGCTAATCAAGCAGCTCGCGGCGCGGGAGACGCTGCGCTACAATGAGGTGCTGCTGAGCGACTCGTATAAATCTGGTGGTGAGAAGGTGCTCCAGGCGCTCGAGCAAGCCGAGCTCATCAGTATCGTCAGCGGCACTAACGGCCGCCCGGCTGCGATTAAGCCGGGGAAGCCGGTCTACCAACCCGCGTTCAAGCTGCTGACCGAGGATCTGGTGTTGCGGAGTAGGCTGGATCTCGCGGTGCTGACCGAGCTGATCAAGATCGAGAATGGCAATATCGGTAAGTATGAGGGCGAGCTGCGGCTGCTTTCGAAGCTGAAGAAGCAGCCGGCGGAGTTGGCGCCGCGCGTGCAGTGGTTGCTTGGCAAGCTGGTGCAGAGTCAGGCGAAGGTGGAGAAGTATGAGAAGGAGAGCGGGGCGTTGAAGAAGGTGCTTGGGGAGGAGTATTAGAGGATGTGTGTACGATGAGTGTACGATGAGTGTACGAGGTTTTTTGGTCGAAAATGTATAATGTTTTCAGGAGACGAGGTGGTTAATGCCAGAGACGCACCTCCGCATTCGGAGTTTTCTGCTACGAATGTATATACATGTATCACTACTTTTCCTCTTAGCGTCTCGATACTGAAATCACATCGAAATGTGGGTGCTGTCTG
>Ga0307515_10005558_pt1 | contig 25511 bp, 29 predicted proteins | sample 17_EM_MG_FD_194513 | JGI IMG/M metagenome (GOLD analysis project Ga0307515, IMG submission 194513) | Populus trichocarpa ectomycorrhiza microbial communities from riparian zone in the Pacific Northwest, United States - 17_EM | ecosystem: Host-associated > Plants > Roots > Unclassified | place... | reverse complement strand
CGCGGCCACCAAGGCCACTACGGCCAAGGCCGCGCCGGCCAAGGCCACCGTGACCAAGGCGGCGCCGGCCAAGTCGACCGTCGCGAAGACGGCGGCGGCTAAGAAGACCGCGGCCACCAAGGCCACTACGGCCAAGGCCGCGCCGGCCAAGGCCACCGTGACCAAGGCGGCGCCGGCCAAGTCGACCGTCGCGAAGACGGCGGCGGCTAAGAAGACCGCGGCCACCAAGGCCACTACGGCCAAGGCCGCGCCGGCCAAGGCCACCGTGACCAAGGCGGCGCCGGCCAAGTCGACCGTCGCGAAGACGGCGGCGGCCAAGAAGACCGCGGCCACCAAGGCAGCACCCGTCAAGAAGGCGGCGGCCACCAAGGCGGCCCCCGTCAAGACGACCGCGGCCAAGAAGACGACCGCCCGCAAGACGACAGCGGCGTCGTCGAGCAGCACGCCGGCGGCCAAGGCCACCACGGCGCGCACCACCAGCACCCCCCGCAAGACCCGCTGACGCAGCCTGCTCAGCGGCACGTACGCGCACGAAAGGCGTCCACCCGTACGGTGGACGCCTTTCGCGTGTCCGAGCGGGGAAACGGCCGCTGAGCCTACGGTCCGGGCATGGACCACAGATCGCCGGTGCCGCGCGGGCTCGTCCTGCGGTCGGTGCTCGCCGCGCTGCTTTTCGTCGGCACCGTCGTGCCCGGCTGGGCCCTCGGCGACCTGGCCGAACGATGGACCGGCTGGGGCCTGCTGGACTGGATCGTCACCTGCGGCTGGTCGGGGGTGACGGTCGCGCTCGTCGCGCCGTACGCGTCCTACCGGCGGCGGGACGCGTGGCAGGGCCTGGTGCCGTTGTGGGGCTGGTATCTGACCTGTGTGCTGTCCTGGCGGGCGGCGCTGTTGCCGTACCGGGACTGGGAGCCGCGCGCCGACGAGCTCTGGCGGGCCCGCTGGCTCACCGGCGAACTCGTCGGCTATTGGCGGGCCGACCCGTTGCCCGGCCCGCCCCTGGCACGGCGGGACCGGATCAGAGCCGGCTCCGGCCCAGCAGGCGGTCGGCCGACCAGGTGAGCACCCAGCCGGTGCCCTTGGGCGTCTTGTACGGCGCCGGTTCGTCCCCGCCCGCCAGGGCGGCCAGCAGCGGCGGGATCACCTTGCCCTGGCTGCAGACCACCGCCGTCGCGCCGCCGCGCAGGTCGGCCAGCCGGGTCAGCGCGACCCGCACCTTCGCCGGCAGCTCGGCCAGGTCGGCGGGCTCGGCGAACGCGGAGTCGGTGACGATCGGCAGGCCCAGCTTGTCGGCCAGCGGCTGCAGGGTCTGCTTGCAGCGCAGCGGCGTGGCCGCGTAGAGCTGGGTGGGCTCGAACAGGGCCAGCAGCACGGCCAGCCCGTCGGCCTGGGCCTGGCCCGACTCGTCGATCGGGCGCAGGTTGTCGTTGCCGTTCCAGGCTTTGCGTTCGCCGGCGTGCGAGTGCCGGACCAGCAGGGTGAGCGAGGTCACCGGCGGCAGGGTCGCGACGTGCTCGACCAGGCCGCGGTCGCCGGGATAAGTCAGCCGTTGCACTGCCTCGGCGCTCGGCAGCCAGACGAGTTGGTCCACCTCGTCGGCGTCGGCGATCGGGGCGGCCGGGGCGTCGTCGGCGCGCATCAGCCAGAAGTCCACGGTCTTCGGCACGCCGTTGGCCAGCACGTACGAGACGTCCGGCAGCCGCAACTGCGGGTGACCGCGTACGCCCGTCTCCTCGAGCACCTCGCGCAGCGCGCCGGCCAACGGGTGCTCGTCGCCGTCAAGTTTGCCCTTGGGCAGGCTCCAGTCGCGCAGGTAGGGCCGGTGCACCACGCAGACCTCGATACCGCCGCCGGTCCCGGGCCGCCAGAGCACGCCCCCGGCGGCGCGTACGTGGTCAGCGGTCACGGTCGGCCCGCCCGCCGATGACCCGGCGCAGCAACGCCTCCTGCAGGTGGATGTGCGGCTCCGTCGGGTTCGCCGGGCGGCGGTGCCAGGAGCCGTCGCCGGCCAGGTCCCAGCCCTCGCTCTCGTCGCGCATCGACAGCTCGAGCACGTTGCGCAGATCGGCCTGTGCGGACGGCAGGGTGACCCGGACCAGGGCCTCGACCCGGCGGTCCAGGTTGCGGTGCATCAGGTCGGCCGAGCCGATCCAGTATTCGGCGTTGTCGCCGGCGCCGAACCGGAACACCCGGGAGTGCTCGAGGAACCGGCCGACGATCGAGCGCACCCGGATGTTGTCGGACAGCCCCGGCACGCCGGGCCGCAGCGCGCACATGCCGCGGATGATGAGGTCGACCTGCACGCCGGCCTGGGAGGCCCGGTAGAGCGCGTCGCAGGTCTCCTCGTCGACGAGCGAGTTCACCTTGAACTGCACCAGCGCCTCGCCGCCGGAGCGGGCGATGTCGGCCTGCTCGTCGATCCGTTCGATCAGGCCCTTGCGGACGCCGTGCGGGGCCACCAGCAGGCGCCGGAACGCGGTCTGCCGGCTGTACCCGGTCAGCACGTTGAACAGGTCGGTGACGTCGGCGCCCACTTCGGGATCGGCCGTCAGCATGCCGAAGTCCTCGTACAGTCGCGCGGTCTTGGGGTGGTAGTTGCCCGTGCCGATGTGGCAGTAGCGCTTGATCTGGTTGCCCTCCTGGCGCACCACCAGCGAGGTCTTGCAGTGCGTCTTGAGGCCGACCAGGCCGTAGACGACGTGGCAGCCGGCTCGCTCCAAGGTGCGCGCCCAGCCGATGTTGGCCACCTCGTCGAACCGGGCCTTCACCTCGACCAGCACCACCACCTGCTTGCCGGCGGCGGCCGCGTCCACCAGCGCGTCAACGATCGGGGAGTCGCCGGAGGTGCGATACAGCGTCTGCTTGATGGCCAGCACGTTCGGGTCGGCGGCGGCCTGCTCGATGAAGCGCTGCACGCTGGTGGAGAACGAGTGGTAGGGGTGGTGCACCAGGATGTCGCACTCACGCAGCCGGTTGAAGACGCTGCGCGGCACCTCGCCGTCGGCCAGCTGCGGGTGGGTGGCCGGCACGAACGGCGGGTATTTCAGGTCGTCCCGGTCGCACTCGCCGAAGACCTGCCAGAGCGCACCGAGGTCGAGCAGGCCCGGCACCCGCAGCACGTCGTCACTGTCCATGTCGAGCTCGCGGGCCAGCAGGTCGAGCACGTGGTCGCTGATCGACGCGGCCACCTCGAGCCGGACCGGCGGGCCGAACCGGCGCTGCGCCAGCTCGCGCTCCAGCGCCTGCAGCAGGTCCTCGTCGCGGTCCTCGTCCACCTCGAGCTCGGCGTTGCGGGTGACCCGGAAGAGGTGCCATTCCAGCACCTGCATGCCCGAGAAAAGCTGATCGAGGTGTACGGCGATCAGCTCCTCGACCGGCAGGAAGCGGGCGCCCCGGCTGTCGTTCTGCACCGTCACGAAGCGGGGCACGTTGTTAGGCACCTTGATCCGGGCGAACAGCTCGGAGCTGCCGCCGTCGGGATCGCGCAGGGCCACGGCCAGATTCAAGGACCGACTGGAGATGTACGGAAACGGGTGCGCCGGGTCGACCGCGAGCGGCGTCAGCACCGGGAAGACCTGCTCCCGGAAGTACGTCCGGAGCCGCTCGCGCTCGGGTGCGTCCAGCTCGCCCCAGCTGACCAGCTCGATGCCCTCGGCCGACAGCTTCGGCCGGACCTCCTCGGCGAAGCAGGCGGCGTGCCGGGTGACCAGGTCGGCGGCCCGCTCGGTGATCATCTCGAGCTGGTTGCGCAGCGACGACCGGTCGCCGCCACGCATCGGCAGCCCGGCGTTCAGCCGGCGCTTCAGGCCCGCGACCCGGACCATGTAGAACTCGTCCAGGTTGCTGGCGAAGATGGCCAGGAACTTGGCCCGCTCGAGCAGCGGCGTCTCGGGATCCTCGGCCAGCGCCAGCACCCGGGCGTTGAAGTCGAGCCAGGACAGCTCGCGGTTGAGGAACCTGTCCTCGGGCAGAGCTTCCTCGGGCAGCGGGTCGGCGGCGGTTTCGGTGGGCGCTGTGGCAGCTGTCATGGCGGACTCCGTGGGGCGGGCCGTTGCGAGGGCAGCGCCGACCGCGTGCGGCGGATCGGCTGGAGCGGGAGCAGGGCGGGGGATGAAACGCCCGTCGGGGCCACGGCGGCGGGAACCGGACGCGGTCGTCTCGGGTGTCCGGGGCGGGGTGGTCATCACACCATCATTGCCCGTTCGCGGTTACCGGGAAATGAACAACCATAAGATCAAGTTAGTCGATTCCCGGCAGCCACATGCCGGCCACGGCCCCGGCGGCGTCCGCCTCGACGGTCACCCGCTGACCCAGCCGCAGCAGCCGCAACCCCGAGCGCGCGAACGCCGAGGCGGGGAACGGCAGCTCAGTGCCGTCGTCGAGGAGCAACGTGCCGGTATGGGTGTCGGGATCGAACGTGGCGATCGTCGCCTGCATGCCCAGCACGCTACCGCGCCGCCGCAGTGGGTAGCGGACCGGCGTCGCAACCGGCAGTGAGGCCGAGATCACGCAACAGCGCGCAGGTGTACGCCCCAGCGCCCAGCGACAGCACTTCGTGCAGGTCGTCGGGGGTGTCCACGTCCTGGCGCAACCCCGGCCAGTCGCCGGCCAGCCCGGTGGCGCCGGACGCCGCGTGCGCCGCCGCCGAGCCGGCGCCGAACCGCGGATCCAACGGCACCCCGGCCGGCGCGGTCAGCAACACCGTGCCGGTTGCCGCGGTGTCGGCGACGAACGACCGGCCGGCCGCCGTCCGCAGGGCGTCACCCAGATCCGCCCCGGTCAGCGCGGGCAGGTCGCCGGCGAGTGCCGCCCTGGGCCCGGCCAGACCGGCGATCGTGTCGGCGCCGTACCGGAACGCGGCGTTGAGGCCGGCGCCCGGCCGGTCCGGCACCGCCTCGGCGCCCAGCGCCGTGACCGCCGCGGCCGCCTGCGGATCGTCCGTGACCACCAGCAGCCGGCCGATCTCGGCGGACCTGAGCACGGCCGTGACCGTGTCGCGGACCATGGCCAGCGCAAGCTCCTGATGCCACTCGTCGGCCACAGCGCCGCGCAGCCGGCTCTTCGCCGCGCTCAGCCGCTTGACCGGAATCACCGCCGTCCAGTGCGCTCCTGACACGCCTTCCATCCTGCCAGCGGCGGCACCGGCACCCCTGCCTGGCTCCGGCGACCGGGAACAGGCATGATTTCGTGCCAGGGGACAGGCGGCGGGGGCGGCGCCTGGTGATGGGTGAACAGGCAGGAGGAGCCGTGGCTCGGCGCAGGCTCGGATTCTGGCGGCGCTTCGCGGTCATGCTGGTGGTCCCGGTGATGCACACCTGGACCAAACGCAAGTGGACCGGGCAGGAGAACATGCCGGCCGGCGGCGGCGTCATCATCGTGGCCAACCACCTGTCGCACTTCGATCCGCTGGTGGTGGCCCACTACGTCTATCGCGCCGGCCGGTGGCCACGGTTCCTCGGCAAGGCCAGCATCTGGAAGGTTCCGGTGGTGGGCTTTCTGCTGCGCAAGACGCTGCAGATCCCGGTGGAACGCGGCAGTGTGGAGGCGGTGAAGTCGCTGGACGCCCTGATCGACGCCCTGCACGCGGACGGCGCCGTGATCATCTATCCGGAGGGCACGACCACCCGGGAGCCCGATCTGTGGCCGATGCGCGGCAAGACCGGGGCCGCCCGGCTGGCGCTGGTCACCGGCGCGCCGGTCATCCCGATGGCGCACGACGGCGCCCAGCAGGTGTTCGACCCGCGGAGCAAGAAGTTCTCGCTGCGCCCGCGGATCCCGGTCCGGGTCACCACCGGCAAGCCGGTCGACCTGAGCCGGTGGCAGGGCGCGGTGCCGAGCCGCGCGGTGCTGGAGCAGATGACCGAGGCGATCATGCTGGACATCCGCGGCCTGGTCGGCGAGTTGCGCGAGGAGACGCCGCCCCCGCTGTTCCAGCCGCCGACGCGGCGCAGCCTGCAGACACCGGACAAGGGAGCGGGCGAATGAGACGGGCTGCTGTACTCGGGTCGGGTGCCTGGGGCACCGCATTTGCGAAGGTGCTCGCCGAGGCGGGTGCCGAGGTGACGATCTGGGCCCGCCGCGAGTCGGTGGCCGCCGCCATCCGCGCGACCGGCGTCAACGAGGGTTCGCTGCCCAAGGTGCAGCTGCCCAAGCGGATCACCGCGACCAGCGATCTGGTGGCCGCGCTGGACGGTGTGGAGATGGTCTTCCTCGCCGTGCCGTCGCAGACGCTGCGCGGCAACCTCGGCGACTGGGCGCCGCACCTGCCGCCCGATTCCACCCTGGTCTCGCTGATGAAGGGCATCGAGCTCGGCACCACCAAGCGGATGAGCCAGGTCATCATCGAGACCGCGCACGTCGACCCGCAGCGGGTGGTGGTCGTCTCGGGGCCCAACCTAGCGCCCGAGATCGCCGCCGAGCAGCCGGCCGCGACCGTGGTGGCCGGCACCGACCTGCGTCGCGCCCAGCTGATCCAGCAGGCCATCGCGCTGCCTTACCTGCGGCCGTACACGAGCGACGACGTCATCGGGTGCGAGCTGGGCGGGGCCGTGAAGAACGTGATCGCCCTCGCGTACGGGATGGCGTCCGCGATGGGGATGGGCGACAACACGAAGGCGTCGCTGATCACCCGTGGGCTGGCCGAGACGGCCCGGCTGGGGGTGGCGCTCGGCGCCGACCCGATGACGTTCGCCGGGCTGGCCGGCCTGGGCGATCTGGTCGCGACCTGTTCTTCGCGGCTGTCGCGGAACCGCACGTTCGGCGAGCACCTGGGCCGGGGCGAGTCACTGGAGTCGGCGCAGGCGTCGACCAAGCAGACGGCCGAGGGCGTGAAGAGCTGCCTGGCGATCCGCGATCTGGCCCGCAACCACGACGTGGAGATGCCGATCACCGAGCAGGTCGAGCGGGTCTGTCACGAGGGCGTCGACCCGCGGGTGGCGGTGAAGCTGTTGATGGGCCGCGAGATGAAGCCGGAATGACCGACTGCACCGAGCGGGGCATGGCATTGGCGGCTCAGTCATGACCGACTTCGCCGACGGGACTCGGTCGGTGCGGGCCGGGCTGCCTGTGCCCGAGCCGGGTCGGCCGTTCCTGCCGGGGCCGGTGTTCGCGGGGCCTTATCATCTCGACCCGGAGACCGGGCCGGTGCCTGGCCGCGACGGCTATGGCCGGCCCGACAACCCGACTCGGCGCTCGCTCGAAGGGGCGATCGGCGTGCTCGAGGGCGGCGCGGTGCGGGCGTTCGCGAGCGGTCAGGCCGCGGTCACCGCGCTGCTGCTCTCGACGCTGCGCAGCGGTGACACGGTCGCGGTGCCGTCGGACGGGTATTTCACCGTGCGCGCGTTCGCCGAGGGCACGCTGCGCGATCTCGGGGTCAACTCGATCGCCGTGCCCACGGCGGGGCCGTATCCGTCGTTCGAGGGCATCCGGCTTGTGCTGCTCGAGTCGCCCGCCAACCCGGGCCTGGACGTTTGCGACATCCGGGCGCTGGCCGCCGCGGCGCACGCGGCGGGCGCGATCGTGGCCTGCGACAACACCACGGCGACGCCGCTCGGGCAGCGGCCGCTCGAGCTCGGCGCGGATCTGGTCGTGGCGTCCGGCACCAAGGCGCTGACCGGGCATTCCGACCTGCTGCTCGGCTACGTGGCCAGCAACGACGACGAGCTGCTGGCAAAGCTGACCCTTTGGCGCGATCAGACCGGGGGCGTCCCGAGCGCGTTCGACTCCTGGCTGGCGCACCGCTCGATCGGGACGTTGGACCTGCGGCTGGCCCGGCAGACGGCGAACGCCGCGGCGGTGGCCGAACTCCTGCTGAACCGCGAGGACGTGACCGGGGTGCGCTGGCCGGGGCTGCCGAGCGACCCGTCGTATCCGATCGCGAGCGCCCAGATGCGCCGGATTCCGGGTGTGCTCGCGTTCGACCTGGGCAGCGCGGAACGGGTGGCCCGGTTCCTGTCGGCGGCCGAGCTGGTCTTCGCGGCGACGTCGTTCGGCGGGTTGCACACGACCGCGGACCGGCGTGCCCAGTGGGGCGACGACACGGCGCCCGGGTTCGTCCGGCTCTCCTGCGGCATCGAGGACGCCGCGGATCTGCTCGCCGACATCACGGCCGCGCTGGACGTCGCGTGACATGGAGTGGGGCAGCTTCACCGCCGATCAGGTGACCTCTTTGGCGCAAGGCGCGAGCTTCCTGGCTGAGCCTGGCGAACGGGAGTGCCCCGCCTGCGGTCGGCGCAGTGTGCGCGCGTACGTCAATGCTCCGGAAAATGCCCGGCGGCCCACTCTCGTGAGTTATGTGTGGTGCTCGGCCTGCAGAAAGTTCGTCGGCACCCGGACCAAGCACCCCGCCGGCGTCGTGTTCTCCGATCCGCTCGCGACGCTGTCCGTGGCGGAACGCCGCGAGTTGGAGCGCAGCCTGGCCGGCTTCCTGGCCCATCTCGACCGGCTCTGGGAGTCCGGCGTGCTGCCGCAGTCGTTCACGGTGGCCTAAAGCTCCTTGCGATCACGGCGGCTCTGCCTCTATGGTTCGTTACATGAGTAATGAACCACTCAACTAGCGAGGTGGATGTGTTCGACGAACGCAGCCCCATCTACCTGCAGATCGCCAGGGGGATCAAGGACGACGTCCTGAGCGGGGCCCTCAAGGAGGACGAACAGATCATGTCCACCAATCAGTACGCGGCCTTTTACCAGATCAACCCCGCCACCGCGGCCAAGGGCTTCGCCCAGCTCGTCGACGAGGGCGTGCTCTACAAGAAGCGGGGCATCGGCATGTTCGTCAGCCCCGACGCCCGGGCCAAGTTGCGCACCCAGCGGCGGGAACGGTTCTTCGCCGAGGTGGTCGACCCGATGCTCGCCGAGGCCCGCATGATCGGCGTCCCGGTCGACGAGATCGTCAAGCACATCGGGGGGTCGAGGTGATCGAGTTGCGCAACCTGACGGTCCGCTACGGCAGCGTCGTCGCCGTCGACGATCTCAGCCTCGAGTTGCCGACCGGCAAGATCTACGGGCTGCTGGGCCGCAACGGCTCCGGCAAAACCAGCCTGCTCAGCGTCCTCGCGTCGTTCCGCAAGGCGACGGCCGGCTCGATCACGATCGACGGCGTCGACCCGTTCGAAAACGCCGAGCTGATGCGGCAGACCTACTTCGGGCGCGACAGCGTGGACGCCACCGACGGCGACCGGGTCGCCCGGGTGCTCGATCTGGCCCGCTGGCTGCGGCCGTCCTGGGACGACGACTACGCCGGGCGGCTGCTCGAGACGTTCGAGATTCCCGTGCGCAAACGTGTCTCATCGTTGTCCCGCGGGCAGAAATCGAGCCTCGGCGTGGTCCTGGGGCTCGCCTCCCGCGCCCCGCTGACCATCCTGGACGAGGTCTACCTGGGCATGGACGCGGTGGCCCGGACGACGTTCTATCGCGAGCTGCTCGCCGACTATCTGGCCCAGCCGCGCACGATCATCCTCTCCACGCACCTGATCGAGGAGGTGGCCGGGCTGTTCGAGCGCGTGATCATCATCGATCACGGCCGGCTGGTGCTGCACGAGGAGGCCGACGAGCTGAAAGCCCGCGGCGTGGCCGTGACCGGCCCGGCCGCAGCGGTTGACGAGTTCGTCGCCGGGCGCACGGTGCTCGGCGAGCAGAGCCTCGGTGGCGTCCGGCAGGCCACCCTCTACGGGCGCCTCGACGCCGCGGACGCCGCTCGGGCACAGGCCGCGGGCCTGACTCTTGGGCCGGTCGGCATCCAGGACCTGTTCGTCCACCTGACGTCCGGACCGCGAGTGTTGGAGGCACAGCGATGAACGACTGGCAGCGAGTCACCGCGGCGCTGTGGCGCATCTACCGGCCGATCGGGCTGTGGTTCTGGGGCGTGATCACCCTCTGCCTCATCACCATCGACCTGCTGGTGAACGGCTTCGCCGAGCAGCAGGCCAGCCTCTGGCTGCTGGTCGCCGGCTCCGCGGCGAAATACTGGCCGGCCGTCGTCGGTGTGCTGCTGGTCGCCTTGCAGCTGAGGTCGTTCCTCGCGAACGGTGTCACGCGCCGCCACTTCCTGGCCGGGTCGGCGGTGTTCGGCCTGCTCGTCGCGGTGGCCTTCGCCCTGCTGGTGCCGATCGGGCACGGCATCGAGTACGCCCTGCTCAGCCTCGACGGCCCGGTGGCCGCCAACTATCCGGCCTTCTCGGCCACGGTCGCGCTGGCCGAGTTCGGGCACGCGCTGCCGACCGAGCTGGCATATCTGGTCACGGGCGCGGCGATCAGCGCGGGCTACTACCGGTTCGGGGCCTGGGGGGGCCTCTTCCTGATGCTGCCGGGCCTGTTGCCGATGGCGGTCGCCGAGGGTCTGTTCGGCCTCGACGACCACGGCACGGTGGTGACCCGGCTGCTGCCTTACGGGCTGGCGTTGCTCGCCTCACTCGCGATCACGGCGCTGGTCGGGCTCCTGTTCCGCCAGGTGATGCGAGATGTGCCAATCCGCCGCGCGACTGGCTGAAAGCCGACCCCGGCGAGGCCTCGGTGGTGGCTCAACCCCCGTGGGCGGCTGCGAACTCGTAGAGCCAGTGTCGCTGGGCGTCGGTGTCTGGGACCGGCAGGCCGCGTGCCTCGGCGACCATGCGCAGTGCCTGCTCGGGACCGATGCCCAGGATCACCAGGGTGGTGCAGGCGAGCAAGGTGGAGCGGCCGATGCCGGCGAAGCACTGCGTGACGACGAAGCGGCCCGCCCGGACGTGCGCGGCCAGCCGGATGCCCAGCGCCACGATGTCGCAGCCCTCGGCCCCCGGGCCCGCCCGGAAGCCCGCGATGTCCTGCGGGCGGGGGACACCGCGGTCCGCGATCGGGAACGAGACGAACTCGACGCCGGCCGCGGCGGCGGCCGTCGCCACCTCGGTGAGCCCGAGCCGGCAGTCCTCCTCCCAGGTCAGGGCGGAGACGAAGACGTCCACCCCGGCGCTGGCGAGGCCGGCCATCTCGTCGGCCAGCCACGGCCCGCCGCGCGGATGGGCCATCGTCGCCAGCCGCCCCGGGCCGCGCCAGTCGATCACGTGCAGTGCCGGTCTCATGTGCTTTCCCGTTCTTTTTGCCGCGCCGGCGCCTGCCGCAATCGGCGAAGGTTGTCTACGGAGAGTAGGCTCCCGTCCGTTCGCGACCTAGTGTGCGCGAGCGAGCAGCCTAGCGACAGTCGGCAGGTATCGCAGTGAGCCCTTGCGGACGATGAGGAGCCAAGCAATGACGACCCCTCGCAAGACGCGCGTAGCGATCGTGTTCGGCGGACGCAGCTCCGAGCACGCCATCTCCTGCGTCAGCGCCGGCAGCATCATCGGCGCGCTCGACCCCGATCAGTACGACGTCGTGCCGGTCGGGATCAGCCGCGACGGCGCCTGGGTGCTCACCGACGGCGACCCGGGCCGGCTGGCGATCAGCGGCCGGCAACTGCCGGAGGTCACCGCCGACTCCGGTGCCGCCCTGGTGCTGCCCGCCGACCCCACGTCGACCGGGCTCATGGTGCTCGACCCGGCCGACGGCGTGGCCTCTCTGGCGAACGTGGACGTCGTCTTCCCCGCGCTGCACGGCGCGTACGGCGAGGACGGCACGATCCAGGGGATGCTCGAGATGGCCGGCATCCCGTATGTGGGCGCGAACGTCTTCGCCTCGGCGGCCGGGATGGACAAGGGGTTTACCAAAAAGCTCGCCGCCGCCGAGGGCATTCCGGTTGGGGCGTACGCGATCCTGCGGGCCGGTTGTTCGCTGGACGAGTCCGAGATGGAACGCCTCGGCCTGCCGGTCTTCGTGAAACCGGCGCGGGCCGGCTCGTCGCACGGCATCAGCAAGGTGACCGACTGGGCCGACCTGGAGGCGGCCATCGCCGCCGCCCGGCAGATCGACCCGAAGGTGCTGGTCGAGGCGGCGATCGTGGGCCGCGAGATCGAGTGCGGCGTGCTCGAGGGCGAGGCCGGCGGCGCGCCCGAGTCCTCGCTGCTCGCCGAGATCGAGGTCTCGACCGAGGGCGACTCCTTCTACGACTTCGAGACCAAATACCTCGGGGCCGGGGCGCCGTACCACATCCCGGCGGATCTGCCGGCCGACGTCACCCGGCAGATCCGCGACTACGCCTGCCGCACGTTCACCGCGCTCGACTGCGCGGGCCTGGCCCGGGTCGACTTCTTCCTCACCGCCGACAACCAGATCTACCTGAACGAGATCAACACGATGCCCGGCTTCACGCCGCTGTCGATGTTCCCGCTCATGTGGGTGGCCACCGGGCTCGACTATCCAAAGATGGTCGACCGGCTGATCCGCACGGCCCTACGCCGCGGAACAGGGCTGCACTAGACGCAGCCCGACGGCACGCCCTTGGTGATCGACTTGTCGGTCTCCACGACCACGTCGGAGAACTCGTTCGCCCACTGGGCACCCTGCTGATAGCTGGTCGGCACGGTCACCGTCACCGGGATCTCGCGGTCCATCGTGGTGAACGCGGTCTGCCCGGCCTGCTGGTTCGCGTACCAGCAGACGGCGTTCATGTTCAGCAGTTCGGTGTCGAGCGGGACGCAGCCGTTGGTCTCGGTCAGGCTCGCGCACATCGTCGGCTGGGCGCCACCGCAGGCCACGGTGATCGGCGGCTCGCCGTACGCCGCGTTCTGCTCCGGTCCGGCACTCACCTTGCGGGCCGGCAGATTGCGCAACGTGGTCGGCAGCTGCGACGTCACGGCCAGGCAGACCTCGGCGGCGCGGGCGGAGAGCTGGGGCGCGGCCATCTGCACCGGGGCGCTCGGCACGGCCGCGGGAGTCGTCGCGGCGGCGGTCGGCGCGGGCTGGCCGGCACCCTTGATGACCTGCGAAAAGATCAAAAGACCCACGAGCACGGCGATCGGTACAGCGATCACCGTCGCCCAGAGGGCGGCACTGCGCGTCGTCGGGTCCTTCGGGGCGGGGGGTTCTTCGGGGCGGGTCTGCACGTCGACCATGGCTCAGAGGTTTACCACGCTGCAGGTGAGCGTCCGCGTGATGCCCGGCACGTACTGGACTTTGCTCACAATCAGCCGGCCCAACTCGTCCACGGTGTGCGCCTCGGTCAACACCACCACGTCGTACGGCCCGGTCACCGCGTCGACCCGGACGACTCCGTTGATTTTGTCGATCGCGGCGGCCACGTCACGGGCCTTTCCGACCTCCGTCTGGATGAGGATGTATGCCTGGACCACGATCCGACTCCTATCCGCCGCCGCCGGCGACCCGAACGTGAAACTACAGTACGGAGCGGCCCGGCAGCGGGACGCCACCACCGAGAAAGGGGCTCACCACGTGAGCATCGCTGAGGCGGGCGAGTTCGGGTTGATTGCCCGGATTGTTGCACGACTCGAGCCCGGCCCTGCCACACTGCTCGGCCCGGGCGACGACGCCGCGGTGGTGGCCGCTCCGGACGGCCGGATCGTGGCGAGCACCGACGTCCTCGTCGAAGGCCGGCATTTCCGGCGCGACTGGTCGAGCCCCGCCGACGTGGGGCATCGGGCGGCGGCGGCGAACCTGGCGGACATCGCCGCGATGGGCGCCGACCCGACCGCGCTGCTGGTCGCGTTGTGTGTGCCGATCGACCTCGACGTGGCCTGGATAGAGGAGTTGGCGGGCGGGCTCTCCGCCGAGGCCGGCCTGGTCGGCGCGAGCGTGGTCGGCGGCGACGTCTCGGCCAGCCCGACGCTGACCGTGGCTGTCACGGCGCTCGGCGATCTGCAGGGCCGGGAGCCGGTGACCCGGGCCGGCGCGCAGCCGGGCGACGTGCTGGCCCTGGCCGGCCGCACCGGCTATGCGGCGGCGGGATATACGGTGCTGTCCCGCGGCTTCCGGACCCCGCGCGTGTTCGTGGAGGCGTACCGGCGGCCCGCGGTGCCGTATGCGGCCGGGCTCGAGGCGGCGCGGCTCGGGGCGACCTCGATGATCGACGTCTCGGACGGCCTGCTGCAGGACCTCGGTCATGTGGCGACCGCCAGCGTCGTGGGGATCGACGTGCGCTCGGACGCGTTCGAGATCCCCGGACAGATGCGTGACGCGGCGATAGCGCTGGGCGTGGATCCGCTGCTGTGGGTGCTGGCGGGCGGCGACGACCACGCCTTGGCCGCGACCTTCCCGCCGGACGTCAGCCTGCCGGAGCCGTGGCGTGCCGTCGGCGTCGTACACGAAGGGTCCGGTATCACGGTGGACCGCAAGCCGTGGCAGGGCGGTATGGGGTGGGACCACTTCCGCTGATTACACTGGGGCCGCGTGAATGAGATCGAGATTCGGCCGGCCCGCTTCCCGGATGATGACGTGCAGGAGCTGGTCAAGGAAGTCCTGGCAGACCTGGCCGGCCGGTACGGCAGCAGTGGCGACGACACGCCGGTCGCGCTGACCGACTTCGACCCGCCGACGGGGGCGTTCTTCGTGGCGTACGACGGGGACCGGCTGGTCGGCTGCGGGGGCTGGCGGGCGCACGGCGAGGACGCGGAACTGAAAAGGATGTACACGGCACCGGCGATCCGTGGCCGCGGCCTGGCCCGCCGAATGCTGTCGGTGATCGAGGAGTCGGCGCGGGCGGCGGGGCTGAAGCGGGTGATCCTGGAGACCGGCGACCAACAACCGGAGGCGATCCGCTTGTACGAGGCAGCCGGCTACGAACGGATCAAGGATTTCGGCTTCTACAAGGATCACGCCGGAGTGCTCTCCTACGCCCGGACCCTCTAGCTGGGCGTGGATACACACATAGCCGCCGGGCCAACGGCCCGGCGGCTCAGGTGTTGCGAAGGTCGGCGCGAATTAGGCGCGGACGACCTTGCCGGCCTTGATGCACGAGGTGCAGACCTTGAGCTTCTTGGTGTTGCCGCCACCGGCAGGGGTGCGCACCGACTGGATGTTCGGATTCCAGCGGCGGTTGGTCCGCCGGTGCGAGTGGGACACGTTGTGGCCGAAGCCCGGTCCCTTGCCACAGACGTCGCACACGCTAGCCACGGGATACTCCTGGGTTTGATACGAAACTTCGAGAGCAGCCCAGCAGACACGGCCGTGGGCAACCCGACCAGGCTACCCGATGGCCCGCCGGGACAGCCAATCGCCCCGGTCAGGGGTGCGGACCCGGCGAATGTCAGTCCTGGTTAGTACGATTTTCGCGTGCTGGAGACCCTCGACGATGCCGCGGTGCACCGCTGGTGCGGCGGTGGGCTGGCATCGCTGCGCGCACACCAGCATGAGATCGACGAGCTGAACGTCTATCCGGTCCCCGACGGCGACACGGGCACCAACCTGGTGCTCACCCTCGCCTCGGCGCAGCAGGCCCTGGACGAGCCCTCCGACGAGTCGACCGGCAGCCCCCTGGGGCGGGCGATGCGCCGGATGGCGCGTGGGGCGTTGCTCGGCGCACGGGGCAACTCGGGCGTGATCGTGTCGCAGATCCTGCGCGGCATGGCCGACACGTTCGCGATGTCGGTGGCAGTGCGCGGCGGTGAGCTGGCCCGGGCGCTGCGCATGGCAACCGAGGCGGCATATGCGGCGGTCGCTCGCCCGGTCGAGGGCACCGTGCTGTCGGTGGTCGCGGCGGCGGCCGAGGGAGCCGGCCGGATCGCGTCCGACGACGTGGTGGTGACAGCCCGCGCCGCGGCGATAGCAGCGGCCGAGGCCCTGGCCCGCACGCCGCAGCAGTTGCCGGTGCTGGCCCGAGCGGGCGTGGTCGATGCCGGCGGCCGCGGCCTGGTTCTCCTCCTGGAGGCTCTGGTCGACGCCCTGAACGCCCACGCGCCGGATCCGGCCGGCACGCCCGCGCAGGCAGGGAGCCCGGCCGACTTGCCAGCCCACAACCCGGCCGCCCCAGAGTCCGCGGCAGCCGAGCAAGCCCTCGTAGCGGGCGAGGCCGCGGAGGGAACAAGGGACGCGGCTGGAACGAAGGCCGCAGCAGCCGGCGAGAGCGTGCCGGAGGCGAAAGACCAGTCCCCGAGCCTCGACCACTCCCACCACCACACCGCCGACCACTCCGACTTCGGCTACGAGGTGCAATATCTGCTTGACGCGACGAGCGACGCCGTCGACACGCTACGGCTGACCCTCGACGCGCTCGGCGACTCACTAGTGATTGTCGGCACCGGGGAGGGCGACCGGCCGACCTGGAACGTCCACGTCCACGTGCCCATGGCCGCAGTCGGCGCCGCGATGGAGGCCGGGATCGAGGCCGGCCGGCCGCACCGCATATCGGTGTCCAACCTGTCGGAGCACCCGCGCGCCGCCGAGCCGCCCAACCAGCCCGCCGCCGACACCCGGGGCGCGGTCGTGGTCGCGGCCGGCGACGGTCTTACCGCTCTGTTCGAGGCCGAGGACGCCACCGTGGTGGGCCGCAACCCGTCGACCGCCGAGATGCTCGCCGCGATCGTCGAGACCGGCGCCGCCCGGGTCGTGCTGCTGCCCAACGACGCCAACACGCACGCCGTCGCCACCGCGGCGGCTCGCGAGGCCGGCTCGACCGGGCTGCAGGTCAGCGTGGTGCCCACCCGGTCGCCCGTGCAGGCCCTGGCCGCGCTCGCCGTGCGGGATCCGCGGCGGGCGTTCGCCGACGACGTGATCGCGATGGCCGAGGCCGCCGGCGCCTGCCGCTACGGCGAGGTGTGCACCGCGGGCCGGGAGGCGTTCACCGTGGCCGGCCGGTGCCGCCCCGGCGACCTGCTGGGCCTGGTCGACGGCGAGGTGCTCGTCATCGGCGACGACCTCGAACAGGTCTGCCGCCAGCTGCTCGACCGGATGCTCGGCGGCGGCGGGGAGCTGGCCACTCTCGTGCTCGGTGCCGCCGCCCCGCCCGAGTTGGAGGAGCAGCTGCGCGGGCACGCGGCGCAGGCCTGGCCGTTCGTCGAGTTGCAGTGCTATGCGGGCGGACAGCCCCGCTACCACCTGCTGGTAGGAGTGGAATGACCGACGCGACCAGCACAGCCACCACGACCAGCACCCCGCTGACGAAGGTGCTGGGTGAGAAGACGGCCAAGGCCCTGGCCCAGCACCTCGAACTGCACACCGCGGGCGACCTGATCTACCACTTCCCGCGCCGCTACGACGAGCGTGGCGAGCACACCGACCTGCGCCGGCTCGAGGTCGGCGAGCAGGTCACGCTGCTCGCGCAGGTGCAGGCGACGACGGTACGCCCGATGCGCCAGCGCCGCGGCAACATGCTCGAGATCACCATCGGCGACGGCTCGGGCGCGACGCTGACCTGCACGTTCTTCAACCAGGCGTGGCGCGAGCGCGATCTCAAGACGGGCCGCTGGGGATTGTTCGCGGGCAAGGTGACCGAGTTTCGGGGCAAGCGCCAGCTCAACGGACCGGCCTATCAACTGCTCCGGGCCGACGCGTCGCAGGACGAGGCGGCCGAGGAGATCGAGGAGTTCGCGGGCGCGATGATCCCGGTCTACCCGGCCGCGCAGGCGGTGCCGACCTGGGTGATCGCCAAGTGCGTGCGGACGGTGCTGGACACGTTCGAGCCGCCCGACGATCCGCTGCCCGGCGCCATCCGGGCCGGCCGAAACCTGATCGGCATCGGGCCGGCCCTGCACGAGATCCATCGGCCAAGCTCCAAGGAACGGCTCTACCTGGCCAAGTACCGGCTGAAATGGGATGAGGCTTTCGCCGTACAGCTGACTCTTGTGCAGCGGAGGGCCCGCGCGGCCGCATCGCCGGCACAGGCCCGGCCCCGCACCGAGGCCGGGATTCTCGCCGCTTTCGACGCCTCGCTGCCCTATGAGCTGACCGACGGCCAGCGCGAGGTCGGCGAGGAGATCGCGGCCGATCTCGGCCGCAGCCATCCGATGCACCGGCTGCTGCAGGGCGAGGTCGGTTCGGGCAAGACCCTGGTTTCGGTACGGGCGATGCTCCAAGTTGTCGACGCCGGCGGCCAGGCGGCGCTGCTCGCCCCGACCGAGGTGCTCGCCACGCAGCACCTGCGCAGCATCGGCGCGCAACTGGGCGCGCTCGGCCGGGCCGGCGAACTGGATGGCGACCCGCGCGGCACCCGGCTGACGCTGGTGACCGGTTCGCTCGGCGCGGCCGCCCGGCGCGCGGCGCTGGCCCAGGTCGCCGACGGCACGGCCGGGATCGTGGTGGGCACGCACGCGCTGCTCTACGAGGGCGTCGACTTCAAAGATCTGGGACTGGTCGTGGTGGACGAGCAGCACCGGTTCGGCGTCGAGCAGCGGGACGCGTTGCGAGCCAAGGCCGCGCAGCCCCCGCACGTCCTGGTGATGACCGCGACCCCGATCCCGCGCACGGTCGCGATGACGGTGTACGGCGACCTCGAGACGTCCACCCTGTCCCAGTTGCCGCGCGGCCGTTCGCCGATCGCCTCGCACGTGGTCCCGGCGGCCGAGAAGCCGGCGTTCCTCGACCGCGCCTGGCGCCGGCTGCGCGAGGAGGTGCAGGCCGGTCACCAGGCCTATGTGGTGTGTCCCCGGATCGGCACCGCGGGTGCGGAGGAGGACGAGGAGCCGCCCGGCGACAACGAGCCGGCCCGGCGCCCGCCGCTGGCCGTGACCGACGTCGCACCGCTGCTCGCCGAGGGTCCCTTGCAGGGCTTGCGGATCGGCATCCTGCACGGCCGGCTGCCGGCCGACGAGAAGGACACGGTGATGCGCAGCTTCGCAGCCGGAAACCTGGACGTGCTGGTCGCGACCACGGTGATCGAGGTCGGCGTCGACGTGCCCAACGCCACCACAATGATCATCATGGACGCCGACCGGTTCGGCGTCTCGCAGCTGCACCAGCTCCGCGGCCGGGTGGGCCGCGGCTCGGCGCCGGGCATCTGCCTGCTGGTCACGGAGTCGGCCGAGGCGTCACCGGCCCGCGAACGCCTGGAGGCGGTCGCCTCGACGACGGACGGCTTCAAGCTCTCCGAGATCGACCTGGAACAACGCCGTGAGGGCGACGTGCTGGGCGCCTCACAGTCGGGCAAGCACTCCCACCTGCGCCTGCTGTCGTTGCTGCGGGACGCGAAGCTGATCGGCGACGCCCGGGCGGAGGCATTGTCGCTGGTGGGAGATGACCCCGACCTGGCAAAGCATCCGGCGCTGGCGGCATCGGTGGCGGCCCTGGTCGACGAGGAACGCGCCGAATATCTGGAAAAGGGCTGAGGCCAAATGATCGTGCACTTCTGCGGACGCGACGACTGGAAGGCTGCCCAGGCCGCCGGTTCCTACATTGCCGAGACCCTGGCGAGCCAGGGCTTCATCCACTGTTCCACCGAGGCGCAGGTGCACATTCCGGCAAACGCGGTCGCGCCCGGCCGGACCGACCTGGTGTTGCTGCACATCGACGAGTCCCGCCTGCCGAGCCCGGCGGTCTGGGAGGCGGGCGACCCGCCGGACCCGGGCGGGATGTTGTTCCCACACGTCTACGGCCCGATCCCGACCGCCGCGGTCGTCGAGGTCACGGAGTATCTACCCGGCCCGGACGGAACGTTCGCACCACCCGAATAGCGGAAAGGCGCGCCGACCCAGGTGGTCGGCGCGCCTTTCCTTTCTCAGTGCTCAGTCGGCGGTCAGGCGGTGAACTTGACCTTGCGACGGCGGGCCATGAAGAACAGCACGCCACCGATGGCGAGCAGCACGCCCGCTCCACCGGCGATGGTGCCGGCGGCCGCACCGGTCACGGGCAGGCCGCCACCGCCACCGGAGGTGTCACAGTCGGCCGGCTTCTCGTACGCGATGGTCTCGGTTGCGTCGTCGAGGTCGGGCGCGCTCACCGTGACCGTGAAGCCCGGCGTGGCGCTGAAGGTGTCGGTCTTCTTCTCGCCCGGGTTGATCGTGGTGTCCCGCTCTTCGCCCTTGCTGGTCTTGTAGTGCAGCGTGATCGCGACGCCGTCAGCCGGGTTGTCCAGGCCGATGGTCAGCGTGGTGCAGTCCATCTCCAGGATCGGGGTCGGCTCGCCCGGCGCCGGCGGGTTGTCGCTCGGCGGCGTGGTCGGCTCGGTCGGCGGGTTCGACGGGGGCGTGCTCGGCTCGGTCGGCGGAGTCGACGGCGGCGTGGTCGGCTCGGTCGGCGGGTTTGACGGGGGAGTGCTCGGCTCGGTCGGCGGGGTGCAGCCTTCCGGCTTGTTCACCGTGGCGACAACCGGCTCGAAGTTGGCGTAGCCGTCGGACGGCCAGTTCAGCCAGACCTTGATGGTCACCGAGTTGATGCCGGGGTCGGTCACCGTGGTGGCGCCCGGGACCTGGAGCCGGGGGTGGCCGGCCGAGAACCGCGGGATCCGCGCGTCGGGCTCGGTGATCTTGCCGGTGAGCTCGAGCTGCGGGTCAAGCTCGATCTTCGAAACGTAGGCGGGGGTCCGGAAGTCGTTGCCGAACAACCAATTGATCACCCAGCTGCCGCTGCCGTCCGTGATGCAGCTGGCTTGACCGTCGACGGAAGGCGAGTGGGCGCTGGCGGGCGCGGCGATCGCCACAGCTCCGGCCATGCCGAGGAAGGCGCCGGCGAGAACGGCCGTTGTGCGGCGCAGGGGGGACTTGAACAGCTTCACGCCTACTCCTGTGATGGGGACAAGGGGTACGACGCATGGAGATCGGGACCGTCGACAGTGGACCTTCGACCGGCCGGGACGACGACTCCCCACGTCGTCGTGTCGGCGGCGTACCGGCGACACAGCCCCGTGACCATAGCCAAGTACATGAATCTATGGAATCTCTCAGCCCGCCCTAAGGCCGTTGATGCGCATCTGAGACATTCGTTATACGGAACGAAGGTTTATCGATGCTTTGAGTGGCTTTTGCTGCCCGAAAATTCACCACCAAGCGGCGGATTCAGCCTGGTGCAGTAGCGTCATCGTGTGTTAACTCGAGACCCACGGAAGGGCTCATGACCAGGATCATCGCCGGGGCGCACGGGGGGCGCCGGCTGGCTGCGCCGGCCGGTGCGCAGACCCGGCCGACGTCCGACCGGGTCCGGGAGGCGTTCTTCAGCGCGCTGGAGACGATGACCGATCTGGACGGCGCCCGATTCGCCGACCTTTACGCCGGTTCTGGCGCGGTCGGGCTCGAGGCGTTGTCGCGGGGTGCGGCGTTCACGCTGCTCGTCGAGTCCGACCCGAAGGCGGCCCGGGCGATCCGGGAGAACATCGGCATGCTGCGGGTTGGCGGCGCGGCCCGGCTGGTGGCCGGCAAGGTCGGCCCGGTGCTCGCCGGCCCACCAGAGGGCGGCCCGTTCGACGTCGTCTTCGCCGACCCGCCCTACGCGCTGGGCGACGACGAGCTGGCCGAGGTGCAGCGCGCGCTGGTCGACAACGGCTGGCTCGCGAGCGACGCTGTGGTGGTGCTCGAGCGTTCCACCCGCACGGCGGTTCGTGGCGCGCCGTTGACCTGGGTGGACGGCATCACAGGCGACCGCAGCCGACGGTACGGCGAGACCACCCTTTGGTACGGTCGCCGATCATGAGACGCGCCGTCTGTCCCGGCTCCTTCGACCCGGTCACCAACGGACACCTCGACATCGTCGGCCGGGCCAGCCGGCTCTTCGACGAGGTCATCGTCGGTGTGCTGATCAACCATTCGAAGACTGGCCTGTTCGCCATCGAGGAACGCATCGATATGCTGCGCGAGGCGACCGCCTCGTACGGAAATATCCGGGTTGAGGCGTTCCACGGCCTGTTGGTCGACTTCTGCCGCGCGAAGGGCGCGGCGGTCGTGATCAAGGGTCTGCGCGCGGTCAGCGACTTCGACTACGAGTTGCAGATGGCGCAGATGAACATCGGCCTGTCCGGCGTCGAGACGCTGTTCATGCCGACCAATCCGCTCTATTCGTTCCTCTCCTCCAGCCTCGTCAAGGACGTCGTGAAGTGGGGCGGCGACGCGTCGCCCTACGTGCCCGACTTCGTCGGCGAACGGTTGATCACCCGGCTGCAGCAGAACTGACGCGGGCCCGACGCGCCGATGGCGGTCGAGCGGGCGGACCCCCTCCGGCCCCATCATGGGGTACAACACGATTCTGTCCGGGTTATCCACCGCGGACAGACTCAGCAGCACGACAGGAGTGAGGCGCCGTGGATCCGCTCGACCGCATCGACGAGATCATCTCTTTGGTGGAGCAGGCGCGGTCCGTGCCGATGTCGCGGACCAACTTCATGTTCGACCGCAACGAGATGATCGCGATCCTCGACGAGCTCCGTGCCGAGTTGCCCAGTGACCTGCGCCGCGCGGTGGCCTTGCTGGAAGAGCGCGACAAGATCATCGACGCCGGGAAGCGCGAGGCCGACCGGATCATCGGCGAGGGCGAGACCGAGCACGCCCGGCTCGTCTCGGTGACCGAGATCACCGTCTCGGCCGAGCACGAGGGCGCCCGGATCATCTCCGAGGCCCGGGCCGAGGCGCAGCGGCTGCGCGAGGAGGTCGACGACTACGTCGACACGGCGCTGGCCAACTTCGAGCAGTTCCTGACCCGGGCGCTAGCATCGATAGAGCGTGGCCGCGACAAGATGCACGCGCTGCGCGAGATCGGCACTTTCCAAGGCGAGGAGCATGAACGGCCACTGCCGTTCTGACCGGGGTCGCATCCGTTTCCCGCCGCTAGTCGGCTCAACCCCGGGCCGATTCGACGCTTGGCCGAAAGCTCAGGTAACCTTTCCTGTCGGCCTGACCACCGGCCGGAGTTCACTATGCCCAAGCACTCGCAGAATCACCTCGATCCCAGGCTGCCGCTGGTCGTCGATACGACGAAGCTCCCGCGCCAGCCCGGGGCGACGCGTGCCCTGAAAAGGGTGGTGCCGGCGCCGGCGGACCTCGGCCTGGAGTTGATCTCGGTTCCCGAGGGCTCCGACCTCGAGCTCGATCTGAGCCTGACGTCGGTGTCCGAGGGGGTCTACGTCAGCGGGAACGTCCGCGGCTCGCTCTCCGGCGAGTGCGGGCGCTGCCTTGACGAGATCTCTCAGTCCTTCGACGTGCAAATCGGCGAGCTCTTCGCGTACGAGGAGAGCACCACCGAGGAGACCACGGACGAGGGCGAGGTGGGCCGGATGCAGGGCGACCTGCTGGACCTGGAGCCGGCGGTACGGGACGCGGTGGTGCTCATGCTGCCGACCAACCCCGTCTGCCGGCCGGACTGCCCAGGGTTGTGTCCCGAGTGTGGGGCGCATCTCGCCGACCTCCCGGCTGACCACAGCCATGAGGACGTCGACCCGCGATGGGCCGCTTTGCGCAACCTGTCGACTGAGTCGCCAAAGGCGACTTCGCCGCAAAAGCGTCATTTTAAGGAGTAGGAACCGTGGCCGTCCCCAAGCGCAAGATGTCGCGCAGCAACACCCGGTCCCGCCGGGCGAACTGGAAGGCGACCGCGGTCTCGACCGTGGCCTGCCCCCAGTGCAAGTCGCCGAAGCTGCCGCATGCCGCCTGCTCGGTCTGCGGCACCTACAACGGCCGCCAGGTCCTCGAGGTCTGAGCATCGAGGAGTGACGCGCCCGATCATCGGGCGGGTCGCGCCTGAGCCACGGCGAACCATCGGTGCCTCGGCTCTCGCACAGGCCGGCTTAACCGCCGGCGCTGTCGCGGGGCCGGGCACCGCGCGGATCGCCGTCGACCTCCTCGGCGGGGACCATGCTCCCGCCGTCGTGGTTGACGGCGCTCTGCGCGCCTGCCAGGCCGATCCGGCCCTACACCTGCTCCTCGTCGGCCCGCTAGAAGCTGCCGGCGAGCTTCTTGCTGCCCTCGACCCGGCCGACCACCATCGGGTACGCACGCTGGCCGCGCCCGCCGAGCGAGCCGACCTGGCCCGAGCCGCCCCGCCAGCCGAGCGCGAGGCAGCCCGTCGCCGGGAGAACGAGGCCGCCCGCCGCGGGGAGAACTCGGGCAGTGAAACCAACGCCGCCCGCGACGGCGCCGCTGCCCGCGAGAGCGGCGGGAGCGGCGGCCGGGGCGGTGCCGCCGTAGGCCGGCGGCCCGACCGGCACGCCGAGAGCTGGGTCGAGTCCGGCGTGCGGACCGCTGTGCTCGCCGTCGCCCAGGGGCAGGCCGACGCCGTCGTCTCGGCCGGCAGCACCGGTGCCACCGTCACCTCGGCCGCGCTCGGGCTCGGCCGCTGGCCCGGCGTTCGCCGCCCCGCCCTGGCCGCCGTGCTGCCCACCGCCGCCGGCCGGCTCGTGCTGCTCGACGTCGGCTCCTCGGTCGACCCCGACGAGCAGACCCTCGCCATGCACGCCCGGCTCGGCGCCGCCTACGCGTCGGTCGTACACGAAATCGAAGGGCCGCGGGTCGGCCTGCTCACCATCGGCACCGAACGCGGCAAAGGCGACAAACTGCGCCGATCCGCTCCGGCCGTGCTCGCCGCGCAACGGCTGCCGGCCGGCGCCCGGTTCGTCGGCCTGATCGAGGGCAACGACGTCGTGCTGGGCGCCGCCGCCGATGTCGTGGTGACCGACGGCTTCACCGGCAACGTGCTGCTCAAGGGGCTGGAGACCGCGTACGCCCTGATCGGGCCCCCGCCGCGGACCGTGACCCCGCCGCCGCGCGCGGCCATCCTGCTGGGTGTCTCGGGCACCGTCGTGGTCTGCCACGGCGCGGCCGACGCCCAGGATCTCGCTGCCGGCATCGCGCTGGCCGCCCACCTGCATCGGCACGCCGCGGTAGCGGCAATCGCCGGACTCATTTCGCAAAACGAGGTGTCCCATGAGTGAGCGACGCGATCGACCCTCCGGCCCATGGAACGGGGGCACAGCATGAGCGTCGAGCGGAAACGACGGCCGTCGACCCTCCCGCTCGAGGAGGCGTTCGGGGTGCCGCTCGAGCCCGACCTGCTCGAGCGCGCGCTCACCCACCGCTCCTATGCCTACGAGAACGGCGGCCTGCCGACCAACGAGCGGCTGGAGTTCCTGGGCGACTCGGTGCTCGGCGTGGTGATCACCTCGGCGCTCTTCCATAACCATCCGAGCCTGCCCGAGGGCCAGCTGGCCAAGCTGCGCGCCAGCGTGGTCAACATGCACGCGCTGGCCGACGTGGCCCGTACGCTCGGCCCCCAGGGTCTCGGCCAGCACCTGCTGCTCGGCAAGGGCGAGGAGACCACCGGCGGCCGGGACAAGGCGAGCATCCTGGCCGACACGCTCGAGGCGCTGCTCGGCGCGATCTACCTGGAGCACGGCCTGGACACCGCCGGCGAGGTGATCCACCGGCTGTTCGACCCGCTGATGGCCGAGTCGGCCGGGCGCGGCGCCGCGCTGGACTGGAAGACGAGCCTGCAGGAGCTGACGGCCGCGCTCGGGCTGGGCGTGCCCGACTACCTGATCGAGGACTCCGGCCCGGACCACGCCAAGACGTTCACCGCCTGGGTGGTGGTGGCCGGCGAGCGGTACGGCGGCTCCGAGGGGCGCAGCAAGAAGCAGGCCGAACAGCGTGCCGCGGCGGCGGCCTGGCGGATGCTGACCGAACGCTCGGAGAGCGTCACCCCGCCGCCCGCGGTAGCCGGCGGCGGTCACGTGGAGAACGGCGCCAAGCCCGACGAACCGGATACCGACGAGTCGTGAGCCTGACCTTGGCGGCTGAGAAAAC
>Ga0307515_10005557_pt1 | contig 25523 bp, 21 predicted proteins | sample 17_EM_MG_FD_194513 | JGI IMG/M metagenome (GOLD analysis project Ga0307515, IMG submission 194513) | Populus trichocarpa ectomycorrhiza microbial communities from riparian zone in the Pacific Northwest, United States - 17_EM | ecosystem: Host-associated > Plants > Roots > Unclassified | place... | reverse complement strand
CTGTAATCTAATTTAAAGCAAATAGAAACAAATTATGAAAACCAATTTAAAATCAACTAAATATTAAATGATGAAGTTGGAAAACAATACAATAAAAAAACTCAATAAAAACCCAATATTAAAAGATAAGATTAGAAAAAAAAAAACAAACAAACAAACTAATTGTCAGGATATTTATTTGAGACTGCTATAATCTCATTGAAAGCAAATAGAAACAAATTATGAAAACCAATTTAAAATCAACTAAATATTAAAGGATGAAGTTGAAAAAAAATACAATGAAAAAACCCAATTTTAAAAGATAAGATTAGAAAAAAAAAAAAAACAAACCAATTGTCGGGATGTTTATTTGAGACTGCTATAAATCTCATTGAAAGTAAATAGAAACAAATTATGAAAACTAGTTTAAAATTAATTAAATATTAAAAAAATAAAATTAAAAAAAATACAATGAAAAAACTAAATAAAAACTCAATATTCGCTAATAGTTAAGTAGGCAATGAGGCAAGTTTTAGCGAATAGTATAACAAGAATTGAATTAGATGAATATCAGCGCCAAAATAGTCTCACTTTTATTTGTTCTATATTAATTCCTATAGCTAGGTTACTATCCGAATTATCTATTCAACTAGTTTTGCTCTAGCAATGGGAACATTGAATTATTTGTGTTATGATTCAGAATGTTAAATATATCAAGTTGATTATCATGTTAAGAAATAATATATAAATTATATTTTTTTATCTCGTTTAAACTTTTAAATTAATAGTTTTTTAATATAATATCAAAGTTTTGATAATCTAATAATCACGAATTCAAATCTTAATCTCTCTTCTATTTGATTAAAGTTAACACAATGTAGTGGTAAGTTTGTACAAATTTCAAGTTTAAAAAGTTTTTATTTAAAAAAATATATTACAAAATAATATATAATTCATATCTTGTGACTTCATTTAATAATTTAAATTTTTAAGTTGATATAATTCTTTAAGATACTACATCCGAATTATATATATTATTTTATTATTAAAGCATCAAGTACTTTCATATATATATATATATATATATAATTAACGTGTGTATATATATATATATATATATATATATATATATATATAATTAACATGTTAAATTTTTCTTTTATTTATGCTTTTTAAAGAATTGTGGCAACAATTTTTGTAACCTAAGCCAATTATTTAGAGTCTTTAATTTTTTTTTCTAGTATAAAAATTGAATATTTAGAATTAAGATATAATGAACAAAATAAAAAAGACTACTCTAGCCTCCTTTTACAATACGGTATTTTTTAAACTTAATTCAAAATACAGGATTTAAACCCGTGACCTCCTTGCAAATGCAAAAAAAAAGGCGCTATCATATAGCAAAGGCCTATGTTAGGACTTCACCAATTTCCTTTGCTAATCCACACTTACGAGGATATGCTCATTTTTCCAAGCAATCTTGTCATGAATGTGCTCATGTAACTTCTTTAGTTATAGTTCTTCCCTTTCTTCAGCTTTGCTACTTATAGGAAGAGGAATCAAGTCCAATGGACTTGTTGAATTCTTTCATGCATAGTTCAAAAAGGATTACAACTAATAATTTAGCTGGTAGAATTAATGATTGTAAACAAATTAATTTAGTTTGTGGCAAAACAAGATATAAATCTCAAATGTTCTTCTTTAACAAACAAGATATAAATGAATATGATGAATTTATTGAGAATATATAGTCCGATTTACAATAATTTAAGTAAATACCCTTCATTCAGTAAATTAATCCTTGGGGAAATGACTCTATGTGATCTTATATTTTAGGTGTTGTGTCCAATGTATTCCTAAACGTACGTTTAATTATATTCAATTAAAGTTCATATATTTTCAAGCTATGTTTCTGTTAAATTCTCTCTATCCAAACTAATAAAACTATGGCACATAACTTGCACACAATGAAATTAAATTATATATATCCAAAATATCCCATACCCTGAACTCATTACAATAAGTTCTTATAATTTTTTATAAAAAATCACCATGTGCACCATTTATCAAGAATTGAGTATTAAAACTCATGTTAATTCTCCAATGGAAGTTTTAAGATTCTTAAGAAACTTAGCTTCTCCATTAATAGAAAAAAAAATCCAATTGAACTTGCTCATTTTTAATACTCCCTTTTTTTATAAAATAATTTGATGATAAAACAAATAAATATAAAATTTAATATTGTTATTTTAATTCTACATCTAAAACTTTTTTTTTAATTTTTTTTTTACTAGTAGCCTAAACACCGATCTTCTTTCAATCATTTCTTTAATTTTTTGTTTAAAATTAAACATAATTTTTCTTGATGAAGAATTAAAATTTGATATTAAATTTTATTTTTAAAATTTAAAATTATTTTCATATAAAAATTTTGGATTGATTTATTAGGTTAAAGGTTATTAGTGAAGTTGAGAATATTTAAGTCATTTCATTAGTTTTATATGCAAAATATGGGGAGAATCTTATAAAAGAGCAACAAAAATACTTGATTTTAAATATATCAAAGTACAACAAGATTGAAAATAAAATTAAGAATATAGGGACTAATTCTCAAATAATTTTATGTTGATAAAAGGTTTGAGTAGTTTATAAAACTATTTGTTTTCATCTTTTAAGTTTGAAAAAATAAAATTGGTAACCAGATTTGAAAAAATTTTAAATCCAAACAAATTGTTTTCAAAAGTTCTCAGAACTAGTTTTTTGTACTCATATTTTTTTAGGATTCAAGTCGGATTCATGAGTCGACAAGTTGACATGCATCATGCTTAGCGTTCAAGCTGGAATCTAGTTCAAGGTGTTTGAGATTTAATCTATAAACAAGTCTAGAGTGAACATTGTTCGAGCCGAGACTGACGCCAGAGTTCATAGTGCTCTAGCCATTATAGAGTAGGTCGAGGGCTATTAGGGTTCACATTGGGACCTAAGTCGTGACTCTCAAGGTCATTTAGTACTAGATCTAAGGTGTTTAAGGTTTAAGATGGGACCAATACTAGTTTGGATGAAGAATAGGTCCTTGACACCTAGGGTTTAGGTTAGAACTAGGTCTGAGGGTTCAAGCAAGGATTAGTGTTGGGGATCGAGCAAGGATTAGTGTTGGGGTTTGAACCAGGGTTGGTTTGGGGCGCCCAAGGTTTAAACTAGGACTAGATCTATAGTGTTTAGGGTTCAAGATGGCATCGAATCTGAGATGCTCGAGGTTCAGGCTAAGATCAATGATGAGGCTCAAACTAGGGTTAAGACCAATGCGGGGGTATAAACCAATTTTGGGGTTCAAACTGGTATCAAGTTCTAGGCGCACCTAGGGTCAGGGTTTAGAATGATGCCGAGATTCAAGTCATAATCAAGTTCGAGTAGCCCAAAGTTCCTATTAGGATTGATATTGGGGCTTGAACCAAGATCGGGTTTAAGGTGCTTGGGGTTAAGTTTGGGAAAGATACTAAGGTTCAGGCCAAAACTAGGTCCAGGTCCAAGGTGTCGGAGTTCAAGTTAGGATTAGTGCCAACATTCAAAACAGGATTGGTGTAAGGCTTTGAACCATGATCTAGTTCAAAGCACTCGAGTTAAGACTGAAATTGATGCTACGGTATAGATCGGGACTAGGTCTAAAACATTCAAAAGTCGAGTCAAGACTGGGTCCAAAGCACCCGAGGCTCATGTCAGCATCACGGGTGGTCCAAAGCACTCGAGATTCAGGTTCAAAGCACCCGAAATCAATCTAGAAATCGGGTCAAAATTGGGTCTTAAGCACTTGAGGTTCAAAGCAAGACTTAAGTCGGATAGAAATCAAAACTGAGTTTGGAACACCCAAGTTTTGAATCTAGAAATCTAGAGATCATTCCCAATAATTCAAGTATCCATTTAAATCTAAGTGTATTTTTTTAGAAAAAAATATCAACCAAACAAGTTTACAAGTTATTAAAAACTAATAAAAAACTAAAATATACTAAATGGCCCCTTAATTTTTCTTGGTGATTTTTATTAAAAAAGAATACTTTAATTTATTTTAATGAGTTCAAAGTTAAAGGTATAGAACTCAACTCCATCACTTGCAAGTCACAAGTCACGTTATAGTTTTGTTTGTTTTGTTTGTTTAGAGAGAGAAAATCTAACAAAATGATAGATTAAAAATCTAAAAAAAAATTAAAAGAAAGATCAGGTAAAAGTAAATATTTAGAGATAGATTCAACATGATCCTTAAAATATAATAATAGATGAAGCCAATTCTACTTCATGATTTGTCTAGAATAGACTAATCATCTAAATGTTAATAAATATTGGTGCATCACCATAACAAACAAACAAAAAAATTCATTCTTGGATATTTAGTCAGAAATGGCACTATTTTACTATATCTAGAACTTATTTTCTCAATATAGCAAGGAACTAGATATTCTTAGTTAATGAAAAACAAAAAAAAAGAAATTACTAAACATTTACAATTTCATCCAATTTTAGTAAACAAAATCATTCTAACTAATTTACTATAATATCTCATGTTTGCTAAGGCTCCGCTTGATAATATAGTTCAATTCATTTTTCATTTAAAAAAATATTATTAAATTGATGTTTTTTTCTAATAATTTTGATATGCTATTATATAAAAACAAAAACCTAAAAAATTATTTTAAAGTATTTTTAATTAAAAATACTTTTACAGAAACACCCTCCCTTGACTGCATCACCAAACATATACTAATATATCCACTCCACTGGTTTATTAAGAATTTGAGAAATCTAGGCGTTCTTAGAATATACACTAACTTATTTACTGAGATTCATCGTATTTGCAATAGCTCAAGTAAACTATAACCCTTCATTCAATAAAATTCATTATGTACAGAGAATCGGCCTCATCATCTGTCTAAATGTTAGTAAAAATTGGCCCATCGCCTAGAATAAAAACACAAATCCTCGGAAATTAACTGAGAAATTATTCTATTTTATAAGATATGGACTTATCTATTGAATGTAGTAGGCATTGTCAATTCTCAACAAATGAAATACAACTAATTTACTTAGTTTTTTTCCAAAATTAAGCGACAAAAATTCATCCTAATTAAGTTGTACCCTTTTTGTCGATAAGTTCTTTATTTACTTGGAATCCTCCCAGATCAACCAGAAATCAAGTTAATATTAGCCCATCATCAGTGTTGTATCGAGGACATCCAAGATTTACTGAAAAAACATCTTATAATTGGATGATTATTTGTGTTCATTTTAACTGAGCAAAATAATTTAACACTCGTCACTCCATGCTTGTTCAGTCACCTGCATGTTACTTTTCCTTCCTTCAAGCATCTCAACACCCATCACAGTTCTTTAACTGACTAAAAATTATTATATATCAAGTAATTCTAGAATCCACCCAAGGGTGAGTTTTTAAGCAAATCCTTGTTATTCTAATACTTTTTTTTTTTTTTACTAAAAGCTAGTACTAAAAATCTTATTTTCCAACTAATGGTTATTTTGTTCACATTACTTCAGGCCTTGGATTCACCTAATTTTGAGATTTCAAGTCTTGATGTAGAGAACCACTCATTTTTTACTTCTACAATTCAATCACAAAACGAAACCCATATCTGATTTGGGCTCCTATGTCAAACAAACAAAGAAATGCTTCAGTGAACTTTTTTTTTCTTTTAATCTGGAATTATTTCAATAATAATAGAAAATGTGCACAACAAGACCACATTAATGGCGGAGATAAGAACGATAACAAGTCATGCCATTGTATTTTGAAATCAGTTATTTAAACGAAACGTATAGAGAGATGAACATGAAAGAGTCTTTAAAAAGAAAATGATGGTATGAATCTAGGGTTTTAATTTCTTTATTTGAAATTTGTATAATATATTATTTTCCTAATCTAATACAAATGGCGATTTCAAAGATAAAAACACCAATATTTGAGAAATAAGTTCTGAAGTACCCCATGGGAAAATAAGCTTATGAAATTTGAAATATAATTGTTTTGGTAAAAAAAAAAAAAAAAACCTCCATAAGACGCAAATACTATATTAGACCAGATCATATGTTCAAATGAATACCTTCAAAAGAAGAAAGTTGACAGTCATGGATATACCTAAAGAGTTGAACACCAATATGAAATGATCCAGTATGAGGCATGTGCATCGCTAAAAATCTGCAACATCTATCAACCACCATTTGCTTAAACCTAAAATGCACGTCCGTCTATCCTGCATTCCAAAATGATCAATTACATAAGAGAACATCTGTGAAAAAACCATGGCTAAGGTCTACCAAGTTATTTTTGGCTTGATATATCATCTCACATTCTGAGAGATGGTAGCGAACTAAACAGCTGCATCCTGAGACAAAATTATTCCAAGCTATAGCAACAATGGCTCCAGACAAAATGTGATGACAGTAGCGTTACAAGAGATCGAAGATCAACTGCAGAAATCGATCGGCCAAATCACATTCACCAGTGCAAGTTCAAATCCACAATTAAATACTTTAAAAGAAAATGGGCTGAAGAAAAAAGTAAAAGAGTATGATCCGCATTGTTGTAGTAAAGAGTAATCTGTAATGAAATGGCAAATTAAATGGCCATCCACCGAATGTTTCACCGCTGTAACAAAATCAGGGCTTCAATTCTCAATAGGAGTATATTGAAAAATTTACTGTACCCAATAGATTCTATCGAGTAATCAACAATACTATATGGAAAATCAATCGATAGATACAATCACCAACCTGTACATCATATCAGGCCTACTCTTTTTCCAGAGTCAGGCCACCATTTTTACCAGAGTGATCAGAGAGGTGATGCTGCTGTCTGGTTACAAGAGGACAAAGGGTTTATAGCCAACAAGATCCTCTTGTTATCCGTCAACAGACAGTAAAATCCCTCCCTGTGGCAATGTGGCATCTTGCAATTTCAGGAGGTTGGCAACCACAGAAGATGTAACCAAAACTGTTGTCTATAGAAGCCCAGGACTGTTCGTTGTCTAGAACCAACAAAATGAGGCGCATAGGGATGACTGCCAGGTTTAAAAGAGCTCAGGGAGGCACTTCAAATATTTCATTCCCAAAACCCATTCACATGTCAAAACCTGGCATTGCAAACTGAGTTGCAAAATTTTCAACTTGCTTCTGGAGCTCTAAAATTTCTTTCTTGGTTTGCAGACCATTCATGAAAGCCTTCTGCAGCTTCCCATGTTCACGCAGCACCATACAAGCAATATGTGCAGCTTTCAGGAGAAAATCAGCAATTGTCTCAAAATCAGATTCCAGACAACCTCTTGAAGTCATGGCAGGAGTACCTGAGTGATTAAAATTGAAGTTAATAAGCAATGAAACCATTTCTTAAGTATAATAGGTCAATGTGTTTGCTGGAAAAAGTTGAAACAAAACTCACTTACCAATCCTTACACCTCCAGGAGTAATAGTTCCATTCTCCCCAAAAATAGCAATTTTATTTACTGTGATGTGGCACAACTCGCAGACCTTTTCATAAGCTTTACCTATGTATACACAAAAGAATGAAAAAATTAGGAAAACCTCGTTCATAGAAGTTTCAAGGAACAAAGTCCTCGTCCCACCAGATTCAAAAAAAGTCACATGTTTGCACAGAAAGTTTGCAAACTGATGCCAATAATGAAGGAAATTACAAGGAAAAAAATTCCAGGGTCAGATTAATAGTTATAATAGAAGTTTCACATAGATCATTCTCATGACCTATGTTGAGGAAGCAAAACAAGGCTATAAGGAAGAAAGGTCAAGTGGTGCATGCGAAGGAAACAGAAAGCAGTTGTTTGGTTACACACTTATTTTACAGGCCAGCAATAACACTAGCTATTCTTTATGGCAGTAAACAAGACTGTCAGGATGAACATCTTGTGATACAAGAAACAAGAAACTAAGGTAGAGTTCGATATATGGGAATGGACAGAAGACATGAAAGCTTTGTTTGGGCTAATGTTTGGTGTGCACCTGGGATGAAACAAAAGTTCATTTTTTTCTTGTCCCATGCCCAGATTTCTGTTTCATCCCCCCCCTAAGGGAGTACCTTATCCAGTCCCATCTCATTATGTCCAATCCCATCTAGCCACCAAACACAAGATGTTTGCAACCTAAAGGATACACACATCTGAGAAAGAAGAAGGTTGCGCTAATAGAGAGGAGATAAGGAATCTTGGTAGCTGGGAAAAAAAAAAGTTAGGATGGATAACTGTTAACAGTAAATGACAGGGTAGACTGATGTAGCACCAATTGAAGGATAAGTTAGGGGAATCTCGTTTAATAAATATGGTTCATAAGTCCTTGGCATGAGGAGGGAGTGACAACATTCGAGTACAAGGGATGGGAGGTGACTTAACATAAATACTGGCTGATGTTGCAAGAAGGGATTTGATTTCTAAATATCTGCAGAGAATATGGGAATATGGGACTAGATAATGCAAAATAAAGGAAATGGGTTCGGTGGTTCACATAGTTGAGCACTAAGTTGTAAAAAGGGAAACATAAGGGGAAACAAAATTCACTAGTCTTCCTCTGCAATAAATGTATCCAAAATTCGGACCCAAATTATAAATGTTAAAAAACATAAAGGTATAATAAAGAAAAAGGAGATGATGTTGAACTTCAAAGAGTGTGAACCATCATCATAAAAAATCTAAGTAATGTCGTCTGTTTGAAGTCAAAATTGATCTTCTATCAACAAGATAACTTGTATCAACAAAATAATAACAGACCATTTCAAATACTACTTGAGAAAGAGAGGGGGGGGGGGGTCATTTCAATACCCCATTAAAAACTGAGGCAAAGATAATGAGAAACAATAAAAAAATCATCATAACTAGCTTGCTTCCTTTCTCAAGGGTTGGGGAGTACTCGTTTTATGCTTGCAATATGCAATAGCTGATAGCTACATGTGTACCATACCTGTTAATCCCAAAGGCCTGAGATCCCAGAGTAGCAAATGGTTATCTGTGCCTCCAGTTACTAGCCTGCATTTTCTTCTCAGCAAAGCAGCTGCTAAATACTGTGCGTTTTTCTTCACCTGTTGCATGTATGCCTTGTACTCAGGGGTAGCCACTTGTTTAAAGGCTATGGCAAGAGCAGCAATGTGGTTATTATGTGGTCCACCTTGCAATGATGGAAAAACAGCAAAATTAATCTTTTCCTCGAAATCATATTGATCACTCTCATCTCCTTGACCTAGATGGATCCCCCTTTTCCTTGGTTTTGTACCCTTCCTGTAGAAAATGATGCCTCCCCTTGGACCTCGAAGACTTTTATGGGTTGTTGAGGTAACAATATCACAGTAAACAAAGGGGTTCAGACATTCCTGTATTAAAATAAGCCAAATTAGTTGATCCATGATCCCATTCAATTAATAACATGCTTATTAAGGAAATGGTCAAAAGTGGAAATACATCACTATCATTGATCCTATTCAAAAAACATTGACAAGTTTTATGTTCAATAATGCTTAGATAGACACCAAGAAACCCTAGTAACCTAAACCAAAAAGGTATCATCTAGTCTTATTCAGGAAAGGGCGGGGCACAGACTTAGTCATGTTTCACATGAGCAGTGCTTCTGCAATTAACACGGCTCAAAGCAGGTAATTAGGCTAGTTCATGACTAAGCCTTGGGAATAGGATCTGGAGTACACTAGGGAAGAGAAAACTCTCAACCAGAAATATTTTATTGATAGAATCACACAAATAGTTCAACTACACTTATATAGTGTCCCAACTAAAATAAAATTAACAAGTTGCTAAAATTAAAATAATAAAATCCTGGAAATTAAGAAATAACAAAAATAGCTCCTATATTATATTGATTATATATCCTGGAAAAAAAAAGGGTCTCCAGGTATACTTGCTAGACAGTTTGTTGTCCTGCATCAGTATCCTATTCCCATGCCTTAGATCAGTATTTTAAGCTTCCAATCGGCCATTCCCTCCTCAAGCTTAAAGGAATCCACATAGCAAAGGTGCCGGAACTTTACTCCCTTTCAGTATATAGTACATATGAAGCTATGACACTTATCATCTCTAGATCGCATATCAATCAGCAAACCTTGTTATCATGTCCCCATAGAACAAATACTCCATATAAATGACAAAATTTGCAGAGGAGTATTACAACAATAAGTTCAAGGCCAATTTTCTGATTCTGGGCCAACACAGCCAATGCTCTATTGATTGATGGGTTTAAATTCTGTAGATAAATTGATTCCCATAATACATAGTATAGGATAACATCACCAAACAATAGAATGTAATGTAAGATCACAAATTTCTCAAAAACACAGCTTCCAAGACGTTGATTAATAGCCTGAATGGTAGGCAAAGGACTACATTACCCTCTCAACGAAACAAAACTTAACACGTTTTGAAGAACAAGTAGCATCACTACAAACTATCAGGGGAAATGATTCTCAGCAGTGGCAAAGCCCCAAATTCATGCAACAGATTGTTACTGCTATGTGTGAAAGCAGTTAACATAATTAACAGAAGACAAATTGAAAAACAAAGACATCTTTTATCACGGAATATGCAATGCATTAAATAAAGTTACCATCAAAGCAGGAATTGACAAACAAAACAAGAGAATCGTAATGTGCACCTTAGCAGCAACAAGACCACTAATCTGTGCCATATCACACATAAGCACAGCACCACACTTATCTGCGATATGCCTTAACCTCGCATAACCCCACTCCCTTGGATACGAGCTACCACCACAAATGAGTATTTTTGGCCTAAAATCAAGTGCCCTCTCCTCTAACTTATCGAAATCAATATACCCAGTTTGAGGATTGACCTTATAAGGCAAACTCTCGAAGAAAATAGATGCACCGGAAACCTTCCGCCCATGAGGGGTATAATAGCCATGACTCGTATTCCCTCCAGATGGTGTGTCCAACCCCATAATCCTATCCCCCGGCAACAACAACCCAGTATACACAGCGAAATTAGCCGAAGTACACGAATACGGCTGCACATTTACTCCCCAACTCTCAGAATCCAAACCAAAAGCCTCCAGTGCTCTCTTACAACACAGCAGTTCAATCTCATCAATGTACTGATTCCCACCATAATATCGCGCTGCAGGCATTCCCTCCGAATACTTATTCGTTAAATGACTTCCAAGAGCCTCCATTACCGCTCTACATACAAAATTCTCCGACGCAATCAATTCAATCCCTTTAAACTGCCTCTCTTTCTCTTTCTCCATTATCTCAAAAATCTCCGAATCCGCCGCGCTTAGCGGCTGGTTCCCCCATGTTTTGACAAGACTCCTGCGCTCTTCAACATCCAATCCATTAGAAGAGGAGGATGCATCTCTTTTATTGCTCGTCAAAGAATCGCTCTCTCTTCGGCGTTTGAAACACAAAGAGTGCCCTAATATCCTAAACTCCTCGACATCTCTGTCATCGTCGTCTTCTTCTTTCTCTCCGTTTTGGTTATTGCAGTAGTGAGACTCGGTCAGTGGCTCGAGCAATTGGAGAGGAACGGGTGAAACCGGGTTTGCGGTGGGGAGGTCGCGGAGGCTGGAGTCGAGCTGGAGAGAGATTGAATCGTCGGCTATTTGTGTACGGTGAAACCCTAGATTTAATTTAGAGTCCATTTTCTTTAAAATCAGAAAGTTCAGAGAGCACAGCAGCAAAAACAGGGACAGGAGGGGTCTTTGCGACGGCGGTAACGGAACAGGGACTGGTGGTGGTGGTGGTGTGACAGCGACAGGATCCTAATTCTGATTGTAGAGAATGATTTTTGGCGGAGAGGGAGAGAGAGAGGGTATGGACCATTTGTTTGTTTTGAGGGCGTTGTGCTTCGAGAGAGAGAATTACGTGGATGATCCTTTCAGGCAGCTAGCAATACAGAATTTTTGTTTTATAATGGGAAGGCGGTGACCAGTGTTTATCGAATATTTGCACGTTTCACAAAAACTTATTGTTAAGAGAAAAAAATTAATTTATTTTTATATGATTTGTATCGTTTTGATGCATTGATATCAAAAATAATTTTTAAAAAATAAAAAAATATTATTTTAATGCATTTCAGTATGAAAAAACACTTTAAAAAGTAACCACAACTACACTCTCAAACAGGTTTAATAACAAGTGAGGTTGATTTTTTATTTTTTTAATATTAATATTTAAAATTTAAATTGAAAGATAAGGAAACAAATCTTCTTATTTTCCAAGCAAGTTTTTGGATATCATTTTATTATTAATATTTTATTTATACCTTTTTATTTGAAAGTCTTCATTTACTAAAATTGACTATCTAGTTAGTCTTTTAAATGATAATCAAAAAATCTCTAAAAAAGATCTTCCTTTTATAAATCCTTATGATGTTTTTGTAAAAAGTTTCCTCGTGTTATCTGTAGTATTAAACTTTCATCTAACAACCTTCTCATGTGGTAAAGGAATATGTTCAAGCTTCCTCTGTTGACCAATATAAAATTCCTTCTACTTCTCGCGAATAGGTTTGTTACTCTCGAAATTCCATCCGAATTTCCAAGCCTATGGATTTCTCAAAGATATACACATATTCATTTTGGTGTTATAAGACTAGCCTTATCTTATCATGACCGTAAAGATTTACCTGTTGCAACAAGATTAGCTCTTCTAGATACCAGATATCTAGAGCATCAACATGCATGTATTGGATCTCTTGAAACCATGCTCAATTGTAGTACAGTAGTTGTTACTTTCTATCCAAACTTCAATAAGGTTTTGGATGACTCTCAACTCAACCACTTTTTGAAATTCCAATTACAGATCATTGGTGCCGATCAAGTTTTAGACGCTTATCAAGCCGCTCTTCATTATCAATTGGCTTATAGGGTCTAAAACCATGCTTTTGATTTAGTACTACCTGTTAAAAATGATGTTTTGCTTATTACTATTGATATCAATCAAAGAGCCACTTGTACTCATGTTCCACGACAAATCCCGAAATCAGACTTACAAAAGTTACTCCCCTTTTCTTGGATTACCAATTATGAAAACTTGCATCAAAGCTCTGTCCCTATACAATCCACAGAACCTGAGTTCACCAAAAAAGTTGATGGTACTATTGAAATCATCTTCAAGAAAGGAGACTCTTCCACTTCTCCACCAAGAATCTTTTCCTCCTCCATTTTGATGATGCAACCAACTCAAGCTCCTCTCCCAGTACCTGTAGAATCCTTCTCTAAGGACGGCCTCCCCGTCTACTTTTTCTCTAAAGACAACCATGTTTTTTGGGACACTTGTAATTGTAACAGTTGTCATAATCCAAACATGGAAGATGACTCTCCTGGGCAAAAAAAGAAAATCTTCAGGTAAGACACTGAAAGACATATACAATCAAAGAGACAGGACAATTGACACTTTAGAACAACCCCCCAGAAAATTTGACTATCTTGTCAAATATACTCCTCCTTCTTGGGCAACTCCAGAACCAGTCCCCTACAGTCTCCATGTATCAACCTACAAGTCCTTATGATGATGATTTTCCTGCTTTACAAGAACAAGTCAAAGACAGGGTTTGAACTCTTCCACAAGTTCACAACCCTCAAGACGTAGATGCTGATGGACGCCCTAAACAAGTCACCCAAACCGAAGCAGTTCTAAATTGGCAAAGTCAAAATGCCATCGCCCAAAATTCTGTTCTTCATAGAATTGAATCTAAGGTTGACTTGGTTCAGACTAACCGGAAAAAGATGATAGTTTCTGTTGATTCTAGAATTCTTCATCTAAAACAATTGTGTGCTGAAATTCAACAAAGGATTTCTACCATCCATGAGTATTTACTCATTCAAGCTTCCAATGGCAGATATGTAAACCCTCGGAAGGAACAAGAGCTTAAGTCCCTCAAAATACAACTCAAGTCTCTTCAGGCTGAATTAGCCAAATCCAAATCTAAGTCTTTACCATTTCCTGAACCTCCACAAACCAAGATGACCTCCTATTATCCAAACTCTTATTGGGCTAAACATTCTCCTTCCTACAATCCACAACCTCCACCCATCACACCTCAACTATTTGGAAACCCATACATAGAAAAACTTTTCAAACTTATCTCCAAAAGAGATAAAGGAAAAACCCTAGTATCAACCACTTCCCAAAAACCTAGATCACCAGCCCCTATCATCTCTTCACCCTCTGATTCTTTTGAATCTAAAAAGAATGAACCTGATGATCCCTTCCAAGACTCCTAGGACCCTTATCAACTTATGATCTAGTCAAACCAACCTTCCAACCCTATCCAGTCTTTTCTTACTACCTATTCCCAACAAACTATTCCTAAAATCCTTACCCATGAACCTCTTGACAATACATCTATAGAAGAGACTCCTGATTACGAAACTCCTGTAACTTCTGAAGAATCTTTCACTGAAGATAATTCTGCTGACACTTGTTCTATGCCATCATTACTGATGGTGGATCCTCCTCCAGCACAGACATCAGATCTCTATTCATTACGAACTCAGCAAGAGCCTACTCCGACAACCACCTCTACCACGAGAGTTAGTGTGTATGAACCAGTTAGCAGTGATGATGAAGTAAATCTCAATCCTCGCCATTATCAACCCCGTATCCATTCTCCAAGTACAGGTGGTTATTTTACTCTGGATGATATCCCATGAGTAAAATAACGAGACAGAATCCTTGAATTTCATTCATGGCTAACTAGCTATATGCTCAAGGATGGCGCAACCCTCAGGGATGCATTACAAAAATTCTCTGCAAAGTTCTCTGGCACCTTATGGGATTGGTTCCATGCCTTAGGTGATTACAGGCAAATGCAATTTGTGAACAATGCGTCTCTTTCTGAAGCTTTGGGCTGGCTCCATTATGAATTCCTTGGTGAAACTTTAAATGACAAGGAAATAGCACGATATGAGTACTTCAAAATGAAGTGTTGTTCCTATTTGAGATCTGATCTTGAAAGATATTTTAAAGAAATATGCCAATGATACCATATTCTCTCTGGTCCCGATGATCCAAGCCTCTAACATGCCTTTTTGGCATCCATACCTAAAGATCTAGCTGATGAAACTTTCAAATTATTCAAAACCAGAAAAGAAGTTATTGACAACCAATCTCTTGGGATCATATTTCATCAGGTGTTCTCAATAAAATGTGTGATCAACACAAATATTTCACCAATATATTACAGCCTGATAAAACTATGCTTCATGCTTGCAAAAGACCAGATTTTTTGATCAAATGTACAAACAATGTTACTTACAATTGTTCCATTAAAAAGAAAGGGCATTTCAAGAAAATCCACAGATCTTCTTTTAATGGTCACAAAAAGAAATGGAAGTTCTTAAGACACCGCTAAACTAGACGCCCCAAGCATTTCAATCCCAACTCCAACAGATAATTCATCTGTAAGCGTAAAGGTCACTTTGCAAATACCTGTCCACAAAAGAAGGCCCAATCACTGAAGTTAATTGATTTTCGAGCCCAAAATACAAAGTTCAATCTTGATGATGATGAAATTGAATCCTTATTCTCTCTTACGGATGAGATCACTCCTGATACCATAGCTGATGTTGCAGATGAAAGTTCTGATGATAAGATCTATGAACTTTACCAAGCCCAACCTACCATTACCCCTTCACATCCAATACCTTTAGCCCTTGTTACCATCCTTACCTCTAAATATGCTAAGCCCATTAAAGCCATAGCCTTATTTGACACAGGAGCCCATAGAACCATTCTTAACCCTAAAGTTCTTCCACCTCATTGTTGGGTCTAACATAAAGAATACTTCAGAGCTGCAGATGATCAAGTATTTTGCACCCAATTCAAAACTAAAAAGCCCATTACCATACAAATCCTGCCCCAATATTTAGTCAAAACCCATGTCATTGGTTCTTCTTTACTTGGAAAAGATTTAGTTATTGGGTTTGATGTATATTTCAAATCCAAGTTCAAAATCCTTCCTCGTGGTATTTAGTATAAAACCCATTTTCTCCGATATACAATTATCCCTTCACTCTATGAAATCCAACCCTCTCTCATAGAAACCATTACCCTTATCAAAGCCTAAATTATCCAATACTCATGTTCAAACTCTCATCAAGAATTTCTTGTTAAATGTTTTCATCCATTATGGCAAAATCCACAGATTTTATTAAGCTTCCTTTCAAGCTTAATGAAGACATTAATCCCACGAAAGCCAGTCATTCAGGAATGAATCTTGAGCACAAGAAGCTAGCTCAAGATGAATGTGCCTAGTTACAAGCCTAAGGTCTCATTGAACCTACAGACTCGCAATGGTCTTGTGAAGCCTTTTATGTTAATAAAAAGGTTTGAACAAAAATGAGGCAAGTTCAAGCTGGTAATTAATTTTCAGCCCTTGAATCATTTCCTGCAAAATGATAAGTTCGCTTTGCCAAACACAATGACATTATTCGCATGCCTTCACAATGCCAAAGTTTTCTCCAAGTTTGATCTCAAGGCAAGATTTTGGCAACTTGGCATTCATCCTGAAAACAAATACAAAATAGGTTTCTGCATACCAGACCATTATTATCAATGGCAAGTCATGCCTTTTGGTCTCAAAGTGGCACCCTTATTATTTTAAAAGGCCATGATTAAAGTATTTGAACCCATGCTTCAATCAGCTTTAATCTACATTGATGATGTGTTACTTTTCTCAAGAGATGAGGAGTTACATGTTATTTTGTTAAAGCAATTTACAGAAATTGTTCACCACCATGGTATCATGCTTTCTAAAAGCAAGATGCGCATCTGTCAAAAGAAAATAGAATTTCTTGGCATGATCTTTACAGATGGTGCTTGTACACCTGACACCCATATAGCTGAAGAACTCCAAAAATTTTCAGATGGCCCCTTCATGAGAAAACAAGTCCAACAGTTTCTAGGAATTATCCAATATCTCAGAAATTTTATCTCCAAAGTTGCACAGATGACAAGGCCACTTCAACTCATGCTCAAGAAAGATGCTAAATCTTAAATAGACAAACAGACTCAAGCTGTCAAACAATTAAAGACAACAACAAAAAATTTACTTGCTTTAGTCATTCCATCAACAGGACAGCGCATACTCCAAACTAATTCAAGTGACAAGTATTAGAGTGTTGTACTCCTAGAAGATAAAGATGGCCACCGACACATATGTGGCTACAAAAGTGGGTCTTTCAAAGAGTTAGAAACCCACTACCACTTCACTTTCAAGGAAATCTTAGGTGTAAAGTATGACATCCAAAAATTTAAGTTTTATCTGGTAGCTTATCACTTTACAGTTGTCATGGATTGTTCCTTCTTTTCAAAAATGCTACAGTTCAAGCGCAAGATGCTTCCTCATCCACAACTTCTGAGATTAATTGAGTGGTTTTTCAAGTGCACCTTCCTGTCTAGCATATAAAAGGCAACAAGAACTTGATCCCAGACATGCTCACCAGACCACCCAAATCACAAACATTACTCCTTCCCTTGATTCTTATGGCTTTCTCTTCCAATCCTTCTCCACCTGAACGAGACTTCCCAGCAAATGACTTACCTCCTCTTGCTCAAGATATGGTTCTTAAACACACTCTTGACTTGCAGGCAAAAGACAAACTATTTAGCCTCCAAGACTACCTTCTTCTCAACTATGATATGACTTCCCTTTGTTTCCAAAGCTTAGGCATCCATCCCAAATATCCTTTCATTCACCTCTTCACCTTCAAACCTACTGCATTGTTCCCTAAAGAACTCTATTTTTTTATGGTATTTTTGTCACCTGTACTATATTACTATCGAGTTTCCCACCGATTTCTTTCTCTCTAGATTTCTCAAGACATCTTGGCCGGCAGACTCTTGGAACGATACTCTAAAGTTCCTCACCTGGTTCTACAACCCCACACAATGGGTCTCTCTTCTCCAACAGAAAAAATCTAAATGGCCTCATGCACAAACCTGCTGGATTGAAGTACACCGCAGTACACTTCGTAACAAATCTGTTGAGCAAACTTTTGCCTATCTGTTCTCTGTTTTCATATTCCACGGGCCTTTCAAAGCTTCAGTAGACAATCTGGTTATGAGTTTTCCACAAGCTGTAGTATACAAAACCCATCCATACTCCCTATATGAAAACCCCTTAGATTACCTCCCAGACATCAGGACCTTGCAAAAAATAGTATGCCTTAAGAACAATATTATTCCTGATGAAATATGGCCTAAAAAAACATATCCAGATGAATAAATTGATTATGATCTGTATGACCCTCAATATTCTACTCATCTTCATAACTTGAAGATGCAGTACAACAACAAAAAACTGAAACAGATAGTTTTGGGAATACCAAAGCTTCTGGAACCATATGAGATGGAAATGCTTGTAGAAGATGACTATATGCTGGCCCTGCAAATCCAAACTATTCATGGTTAGAATAACCTATCATAACAGAATCTCTCTCCAGATCATGAACCTATTGTCGGTTGATATTAGTATTGTACTAGCTTGTCGTTTATGTTTAGTAATTGTTGAGTCATAAGTCGTTGTCATGTGAGTGTGCATTATTAAGTGTGCTTCAGTGCTTGATGATGTAATGTGTGATGTAAGCAAAAGCCTCAAAGTAGTATATATAAAGGCTGTGTGTAATGTTTTAAGGCAAAACCTTGAAAGGGTAGACCCAGGAGAAGCCTCTTCAATAAAGAATTTGCTTTTCTAATTCTGTGTTCTTCAAGCCCTTTCACCCTTCTCTCTCTTTACATTTTGAACTAGAAGCTTTTGTTATCACCTGAAGAAACATGACACTCTAGTGAGTAGTTGTTAAATGCACAGAAGGTTGGCCGTGTTAAGCATTCTGTCAGAGGATATATCTCTAAAATTTGACATGATTTATTGTATTGTTTTAAAATCTAAACCATCCTGTCAAATTGATTTTGAACTCTATTGAATTGGGACGATCTGATTAAAAAAAATTAATTGAACTAGTCAAAAACCTAGATTAACCAAGTTAAAATCTGATTACCAATCTATTAATTTTTTTTCTTGTATTTTTTTAATCAAAACGAAGTTGTTTTTGGTGTATTTTAAAAATATATTTGATTTTAAAAAAAAATAAATTAATATTTTTTTAATATTTTTAAATAATTTTAAAGTATTGATATAAAAAATATTACAAATTTATTTTCAAATATTTTTAAAAAACAATTTACATCCCCGAAATAAATACTTACAGGTAATTCTCTGCATGAGCCAATTATACGTGGCCGTCTCCCGCTTGACTGTTATCACGTGATAATAATTATGTACTCCTCAGGTTGTTTTAGGTATGAGAAAGAAAATTTTGTTGGGATAATATAAGGTAGTAATACTTAAGAGTTAAACGTGAAAAATTGTTAAAAAGATAAAATAAAAATAAAGATAAAGAAATTAATAGGAATTGCAAAAAGAGAAAGAGAAAGAATGATAATAAGCCTTTAAATGAATCAAAACAAATTTAAATTAGATAAAATTATTAAAAAAAAGAATAAGCAGTACTATATTTTTTGGTCTAATATGAAAAGTAAAAGAAAAGGAATATTTAGTTTTATAAAAAAAAAAAAAGGGAAAAGCGATAAAAACCAAAAAAAATTCCACATTATTGAATTTAACCCACTTGCCCTTCTTTGATTTTTTTTTTTTGTCAAGTGATCATAAATTATAGTTTTAAAATTCCCATGGGAGCAATATGAAGAATTATAGCTTTGCTGGTAAAGTTCTAAATTTATTTTCTAAAAATTACTAATTCAAGTTTGACAAATCTTAAAGTCATTAAAAATTTACATATGTGTTAACTTCAGAACTCATAGAATTAATCGGGTATACACAAGTTAATTCAGACAATAACATTAATAAAAAAACACATGGGAAAAAATCTAGGTTACAGGTACAGTGACAAATGCAAAACAAACAGAAGGCAAAGTCAAAATAGATTTGCAAAGTTGTACCTGTTACAAATGATTTTATATTCATTCTAATAAAAAGAAAAAAGATTCGTCTAGAAAGCTCCATATCATTAGTTACTTGTTACTTAAAAAATAATGGTGGAGGATTTTCTATGAAAAAAAGGAAAGGACAAGAGATGTTAGAGAGTCGTCTGTAAATGACCGAACATTAGTTTAATAAAACTAGATTTCAACATAAGCCTTGCGCGTTTATCATGGAGTTTAACTGGTTAATTTTATAAATATTTTTTTATTATATTATTAAATAAAAAATTATTAAAAAATATTAAATTTAGTTGAGTTTATAACTTGGATTATAAATTTTACCGATTAACTTTAAAATCGAGTTTCATGATTTATTTTAATTGTATAAATAATTAATTATTTAATTAATTAATTGCATGCATACACTTTTAAATTTACGATTGAGCTTTTTATGTTAAAAAACATGTATGAAATACCTTTGTATTCATTTTTTTTGTGTTGAAAGAAAATATTATTCACCCCCAATGAGGCACTGCATGTCAAATAACTAATAAGAAACTCCAAAAGACATGGGGATTATTTATATTCTCACAATTCACTCAATTCATTGTGTACTTCTACAATGATTTTATTTATTTATTTTGGTCATTCAAGTTTTTTTCTTCTTAATTAAGCCTTTTTATGTCTAAATTTATGGCCAATTGGCTTTAATTGGTTAAACAAGGGCATGATTGAAAGATGAAGGACCAACATGGAAAAAGCAAGGAACATAGGTAGCAACCTCAAAGTCTGCGAAAAGAAGTCTAGTTTGGTCCTTATACTTTCCAATTTCTTTTTGGTTCTTTTGGTCTTAAAATCTCATTTTCATTACAAAACTTCATTTTATTTTTATTTTTTAGTCCTTGGTTTGAGAGAGAAGAGAGAAGGTCATTGAATTTTGGTAGTAGAGAGAAAGTCTCAGTGACACAAATTTAGGCCACAAAAAGATCGATCTTAGTATCAATGAGTTTCATTAGATGAGAAGACTCTCACATAAGTGTTATTTGGTCTTCCTATCACTTAAAATGATATATTTGAGTTCTGTAAGTTTTTTTTATTTTAGGTTGATTTTGGATTTATAGACTGTTTTTTGGATTATTTAAGGCCGTATACAAGTTTATCAAGGTGTATATGTTAAAAATGAGTTTCTTGATCAAAAAACCAAAATCCTTGATTTTTTAGTCATCACTATGGTTGGAATATGAAAAGAAGCAGTCAAGCAACACATGGCTTGTCTTCTTTTTTTCAAAAACATTTAGGGCAGATGATATTTTCAAATAAAAAAACAGGCCCACATGAACAGGCCTACCCTTGTAGGCCCACACATTTTCTCTTTTCAAAATTAGCCAAGTATGTGGGCCTGATTTGCTAGGTCCATCAACGTTTGATTTTTTTTTTCAAAGAAAAAATTTAATTTTTTTTTATATGTTATATTTTCAAAATTTATATTTAAATTAATACCCTCCTTCTCGTTGATTTTTTTTAGATTTTTTTTTATTTTTGAATAACTATTTTTTTATATTTTTTTCTATGTATTTAATTCAAAAAGATTATTCTAATTAATTTTTATATATCTTTTTATGTTTTATAGGTTAAATATCATATCTTTTAGTTTTATAGGAATGATTATATTTTTATTTTATAATTTGATTGATATTAGCAACTCTTTTTTTATTTTATGAGTTCATACATTCTAAGATTTATTTAGTTTAGCATAAACATGTTTTGACATTTCTCAATTAAAAGAATCATAATAAAGCTAAAAGTAACATTGTCTTAGTTTTCTACTATGTTAAAAATCAATTTGAGATCCAACACATGGTGTTGTGTTAACAATTTTATTTTTTTTTTGTATTTATTAGTGTATATGATCCTCACTTTATTTTATTATATGTAAGCATTAGTTTTTTTATTCACAATTATATTTTCTTTCAATGTCAAAAAACACATTAATAACATTTATATATTCATTGTTTTCTTTAAAAAAAACGTTATATGACCTGCAATAAAACAAGTCAAACATATGAGTTAATGTTTTTTATATATTTATTAGCATGAATAATTTTTTTTATTTAATTAAATACATATATAAATTTTTTATTTATTTATAATGAAGATGTTTTTAATAAAAAAAACACATTTATAAAACCTACTATTCATATATAAAAAAGTAAATTAAAACATTATTTTTTAAGAGCATGTTTGGGAACGCGGTTGAAACCACGTTCCCTTAAATTTTAAATTTTTTTTGTTAAAAATAATTTTTTTTATGTTTTTAGATAGTTTTAATATGATGATGTCAGAAATAATTTTTAAAAAATAAATAAAAATTTATTTTAATATGTTTTTAAATAAAAAATACTTTAAATCGTCACTGCTACTATAATTCTTAACACGCCCCCACTCGTAGCAAAACTGAGGTGCCCTAACTCGCAGCAAAACTGAGGTCAAATAGTGAGCTTTTTCCACTCGAGAAGAAGACCAGTACTCATAGGAGGGAAAAAAAAAAGAACCATCTAGGTGGTGGCCCAGTGGTAAAAACTTGGGACCAAGAGGTTTGCTCCCTCTGTGATCTCAGGTTCGAGCCCTGTGGTTGCTCATATGATGCCCACTGGAGGCTTACATGGTCGTTAACTTCAGGGCCCGTGAGAGGACACCCACATTAAACTAAAAAAAAAAAAAATACACAAACCGAAAGAGTAAAATACCAAAATTATCATAAATAATCACAACACCAGCATCAATATATATTATATTGCCTGTACTATCTGAGAAGAAAAAAGGTTCTTCCTTCTTTTGTATGTGTCTATGTGACTGTCTATGTTAACTCAAATTAAGGCATAATTACATCAACTAAAAAGGATACATAATTAATTACTGCCTTTGCAAATTGGAAGTTTAAGGAATTAATAAACTTAGTACCTCACTTAACATTCATGCTTCCATTTGCTTAACAAATTTTAAGTTAGAAACTCTATTTTATAATAAAAAAAGAAAAGAAAAAACTTTTTTAGTAAATATTTAAAAGTATATTCATTCAACAAAACCTATTCACAAGCTAGATGCTCTTTGCAGCAAAATTCTCTCCCCTAGGCTTGAACACCTATTACTTCTCCCCTCACCTCCAATGACGTGTCACCATTCCCAACCTCTGATCTTGCCTCTGGTTGACTCGCACCTTGATCAACCCTCTCCTGAATCACACCCAAACCATCGTTACCGCCGCCCTTCTCCTGAACGAACTGAGCCCCTCGACAAACAGGACAAGTCACGTGCATCTCAAGCCACGTGTCAATACACTGCAAATGAAACACGTGATGACATTTTGGTATCATCTTAACAGCCTCTTTCTCCTCAAACTCACCCAAGCAAATAGCACACTCAATCTGGTACTTCACATCACCATGGTAATAAGAGTACACCGGCAGTGAGTTGACAACTTGTGGGTCAAGACCTCGAGTAATTCGTGAGCTGGTAGAAGCCCTGGATGGACGGCTGGATGTACTTGCTGGCCCTGGTGTGCCCGTGCTGCGTTGTCTGTGAGAATTATAGAAATCCTCTGACGACGACGACGACGACGACGACGGTGATGGGTTGACGGAGAACTTACGGGTGTAGATAGAAAAGAATCCCATGAAGAAGAGAGCTATTAAGAGAAATAGAATTATTAAGGCTACAGACGGTTCAAACCCTGTGCGTGAATAAAACTGTTGTTGCTGTTGTAGCTGTAAAGTTGTTGTTGGCGGTGGTATGGTGGTTGGTTCTTTGAACGGTGGCGGTGGTATGGTGGAGTTAGAGGTTTGGAAAGTGGGAGTGATGGGGTGTTCGAACGGTGCATCGTTGTATGGTACTTGTAGTTTGCGGTTGTGGGGCTTCATTGCAGGTCAAGAGTTGTATGAATTATGGTAGCGAGAGAGAGAGAGAGAGAGAGAGAGAGAGAGAAATTAACATGGCCAGAAACAGATAGCCATGGATAGTGTATCTATGTGCACGAGATCGAGAAGGGAGAAAGGGGATTCAAACTGTGTTCTTTATGCAATGATTGTTTGGTAAATTAATGTTGAATTTAATGGCCAGGGGATGTGTTAAGGTGATGCAACACCTCGTTGGGGTCCATGTAGAAGAAGATAGGAGTGTCTCAGAGCATCTATCTGCATTTGTTTTGTTCGGTGCGAGTTCCACTGTTTTTGTCTTAAAAATTCTTCAAAACCGGTCTGGTATAGCAACTTGTTTAACTGGCTTTTCAGTTACGTGGTATTAAACCCGATTGAGTCAATCTCGTACAAGATCTGAGTTATGAAAAGAGCAGGTTAACTTTATTTTTTAGTTTAAATTTTTTAAAAAATATTATTTAAATTTTTTTAAAAAATAATAGATTTTGAACAAATTTTTTCTGAGTAAAGGTTTTTTTTTTTTTTTTTCAATGGAGTTGTACCAAATTAACTTCTCTTTATTTATTGCAAAACCTGGAACAAGCTAGGCTTTGATATGAGGTTTAGAATTGATTAGCCGTGCCAGGCGAGGCTATATTTAATAACTAGAGTTTTAATTGTATTTTGAAAGAACGAAAATAAAAGAAAAAAACCCTAACTTTTACAATGTGGGATCAGAACAGACTTCTTCCCTCTTATTTTGATTTGACCTATTTGATTAATTATTTTTATTTCAAAATACATGGTTTTGTACTTTTTTCAAAGAAAATATATTTTTGAGGATATGAACACCTTACTAATTAATAAATTATGTTTTTATGAATAATTGCAAATCTAAAAATAAAGAGTTGAAGTGGGACGAAGATAGTCGGAAAAAAAAAGAGATTGGATATAATCCAAGTTAAAGTTATTAAAAGCATCTAATTGACTTTGAAAAAATATTGTAACTAAACTCAGGGATATTAATTTAATGATGGCTTGTTCCTTTCACTTAAAAAAAATTAACATTAACTTTTAAGGGTATTAAAGATTTTTTACACTACCCATTAGTTATTATTAAATTAACTGATAATATTTTTTTTTCTCATGTATATTGCATAATAAAATTCCTAAAATATTACTGGAAGAAAAAAAAAACCTAGGCTCGAGGAATATTTTCATAATAATTGTTTTTGTTATTATAATATCAGCATAAAAAAAATTTGATATTTGATTAAATATAATAAAATAAAAAATAATTATAAAACATAATGAAAAAGATCAAAATGCTCTTAAAAGCAAAATTTTAAAAACTAGAGTCAAAGGACTTTTCTGTTTTTTCACAATGATCTTTTCATTATTACTATGTCAGCTTATGAACAATTTAGAATTTGAATATATATATAAAAGGACAAATGTGTGTATAATACCGAGAGACACTTGAGCATTTCAGGCAGCGTGTGCGACGCCTCCCAGCATTCAAAAATGCCATTCAACCATGCTGTTGAAAGCGTCAATGTGTCTTCTTCCATATGGAGTGACTTGTGTCAGTGTTGGTGGTTTAATTTGTTGCCAATGAACTTTTTTCCCTTCATTTTCTCTCTTCTCCCCTGGAAATTGCAGCT
>Ga0307515_10005556_pt1 | contig 25526 bp, 9 predicted proteins | sample 17_EM_MG_FD_194513 | JGI IMG/M metagenome (GOLD analysis project Ga0307515, IMG submission 194513) | Populus trichocarpa ectomycorrhiza microbial communities from riparian zone in the Pacific Northwest, United States - 17_EM | ecosystem: Host-associated > Plants > Roots > Unclassified | place... | reverse complement strand
TGAATACGGCAGTATGCCGCACCTTAGTCGATACCATACGCTACACGTTGTAGTGCGCGGAATGCGCATTTGGCCGCCAAATGCTGCCAAATGCTGTAAAAATGCTGGTAAATTTTTTCCTGACGTATAGCGGGCGACGTATTAATATTTGCTATCCACGCTAGTATTATAGCTAAATTATAGCTATTAAGAAGCTTATTATTACGCTGCGGACAGAATGTCTAGTGATATAGATTTTAATTTTTTAATATAGCGGCCTTATTGCGGAGAGAGTGTGGAAAGTAAAAGCGGCACTCCTTTACTCTAGCGGAGCCTTTCTTTAATCTTAAGTAGTAAGATTTAGTATAATTGCGGTGCCGTTAAAATTAATTAAGGTAGGCAGTAAGAAGCTTACTAGTATTAAGCTGTTCTTTATAGCTAAGAGCAGAAGGATATTAAAGATTAGGAGGCCTAGATTAATTGGGATTTATTATGGATATAAAAGCAGCTTAGTGCTTAGCAAAAGCCGCCCTTAATTTACTAGTTGACGGATCTGGCCTTAGGGCTATTAAACTCTATAAGAAGCTATATATATAGCCGCTACCTTATACCTACCACTTATATCAGGACTAAAAGTTAGTGCTATTAAATAGACCTATAAGTATGTGCTTCCTAAACAGATTAAAGCGGCAATATAGCCAGTAAGCAGCAATATGCGGGTTATTATTAAGATTCTGAGAAGCAATCCGGTAGCGCTAAGCCTTATTAATAGCCTTATATTTGTCAAATCAAGGCATATAAGAGTGTAGATTATACCAATATAGATTAGTAGCGCTAAGTGTAAAGAATAGAGACCCGCTTTTAATATTTTTAGTATAAGCTATAAGCTTATTTCTCTTCTGCTTCTAATAAGGCCTAGTGCCCTTAAGCTTCCGTATATACTATATAATCTTATTTAGAATCTAGTTACCCTTACTACTATTTATAAGATTACTAAGCTTATCTAAAGATAGACCATTCTTATTTAATCGGCTGTAAAGGAAGCAGGTAGCGTTAAGGGCTTGCTCTCTCATAATCCGATTAAACACGTAGTAGTGAAATAAGGGATAGCGGCCAAACTGACCGTCCTAATACTTAAGCATATGCTTAGTGTACGCAGCTAGGGTAACTATACGGCTTCGTGGTATATTAAAGTTGGCTTTACTACAAGGAAATAGAGTAGGAAAGGCACTGCGTATAATAAAACTAGCTGATCGCTTAGAGAGAGGTGTTTGCCGCACAGTAGGAACCTCTAGCCCTGCTTGTAGGTCTTATTGGTATTAAACCTCGCGATATAAAAGCTCCAATTTATTAAGGTTAGGCACTAGATTAGGAACTAGAGTATCTAGTACGTCGTTATCAAATTCGCCGTCCGGTATATTACTGCTAAGCTCGGTAGGTAAAGCAGAAGGACGTTATATAGGAGCAGTAAGGTAAGCTATTGGGCCACTAGAATTAGACTTTAACTTTAACTTATTAATATAAGGTAGCTGCTCTAATATAGAGCCGTTTTCGGGTATGCTAGTAAGCTAAGTGCTACATATTTTAACGTCGTGATAATTAGGATGATTAACCTTTAAAAAGTAAAGCTACTATACTATAGCAGAGCGCCTTATGGTATACCGCTTAGTAAACCGCCGACTTAGGTATTCGCCACCCTCTACCGCTATAGGCCTTACGACCAGTATATCGAGTTTAGTAGGTAGTCGTGGTAGCTACCTCTAAGTCTTTGGTATGTTCTGGCTAAAGTAGTAGATGTAGCTAATATAGCGATGTTACTGGCCGCGTATATGCACGACTTGCAGATAAACGTATACGCGCGTAATTAGAAGCTCTTCTACCGCGGTAAGTATAGGTAGGAAGCTAGGAATAGGCCCTAGATTAAGCTCGTTGCTTTTACCAAATAGGGGAGAAAGGGTTGGATTATTGAGGCTATTAGCGTCCCTAATGCAGGCTTTGTATACACCTATATTGTCACCCTCTGTAGCTAGGCCTATTTAGAACCACCGCTCTTTATAACAACTGCATGTCTCTATATATTTAGCCTGTAGTATACTTCTGAACTTCTTGATTCGCTCCTAATTAATAGCCGAAATGGGGTGTAGTGTAGCTGAAGCCGGAGCTTGCTGTAAGGAAGGTGGTATTGGTGCTAAAGTAGGTATTGGCGCTGGAGTAGGTATTAGCGCTAGAGTAGGCATTGGAGCTAGTCCCGGCAAGGACGCATTTGGGCTCTCTTGGATGCCCCTTTTAGCTTTATCTGTGGTATATAGTGGAGGAGTAGGCGAGTGAGCTTTACCCTGCCGAACGAGAATGCGGTACTCCCGTTATATTGCCCTAATTGTCCTCCGCCGTTAAGCTATTTTAGGGGTATCTTGGCTATTCTGGCCGTGAGGCAGGAAGGCGTTCTTAGGGTCATTTTTAGGTTGAGTAGTTTGCTGGCGCCTTGTAAAATGATTCTTAGTAGTAGAACCTAGCCCTATAAGAGCTTTCCGCTTTTTTAAAATAGATATAGAGTTCTAAAAAAGTAAGTATAAGTAAAAGTGATATATAGGTAAAACGTGCCTTTGACCGATATAGCTGGTATAGCTTTAAAAGCTTCTTTAACGGGCCGTCTTTAATAAAGTTAATGCGGGGCTTATAGATATGGCACTTGATACACTTAATTGCAGTAGGCTCTACTATGTTTATAATGTATATAGTGGTGTTAATTAAGGTGTTAACAAAAAAGGAATACTGAGATATTTTGACGTTCGCAATATTTTAATATTTGTCACGTGGATTCTGCCATAACTTACCGCGCGCTACATTTTTTAAACCAATTAAAGACAGGCTTGGCGAAGTTTGAAATTTGGGACAGGAAAGTAATAGACCACTCGTACCTCGGGTCAATGAAAGAGCGCTTGGAACGATGCCGCGAGGATTTCTTAAGTCGCCACTCGGTGACAGATAAAGAAAAAAGACAGTGGATGGAGGTCTGGCCATTTATAGATAGATAAAACTAGTCGCTCCGTTCTGTTCCAATATCTTTGTAAGTGTAAGGTTGTGGCACGGCATGCGAAGCCATTAACCGCGCGGAAATAGATTTCCCCTTCCTTTTTAGGATTAGTAGTTTTCTCCCCATTAGGTCGCCCAGCCGAGCCCCTTAGACCAATCAATCAACTAGTACCGTAAATCGGACCGTTGATTCAAATGTTGACAAAATGCTCCGTTTTCCAACAATGTTAAAGTCCTTGATGATGTACTGAAGAGGTGATATATAGAGTCAAGGAGACATTGGACCGCACAGGGCCTCTTTTGCGCGTCTCTGGAAATAATTTGGATCATATGTGAAATTTTCACCATTCTAATATCTGGTCTGCTTCTCTCTCATTCGAACACCATTTTGATAACATCATTAATTACCGGTGGCCGCAATATTCTCACACAGCGAAATTTTCACTCAGTCTTTTGAACTATAAGATCTTTATTTTCCCACTTCATATAATTTACTAGACGAAAGTAATATGTGAAAACCTTTCTTCGTTCCTTAGTGAGCACAGTGCTGATTATAAAGAGAACTCCAACCTCATACATGAAGGTGAATAGCCGCTAATTTCCCTCAATTCCAAGAAGAAGCATTAGACAAAGCCTTGTAAAATCTAAGCACACCTGTCCAAAAAAGCCTAGTAAACCCAGTAACCATTTTACATATCACCTCTTAGTATCTTCAATACCAAATGTTTTCCATCGGAAGCATGTATAAGTCGTGAACCATGAGTCGTTTATTGTGAAATGTAGAGCTCAAGAGCTCGTCTTTTCAAGGGCGTTCGCTTTTATTTTCTTTGCTATCAACTCCATACCAATGAAGCTGCTCAATTTTCGTTAGCACAACCTCCAAGTCTGACCGAGTATCATTTGGCGTATTGGGATTCCCTACGACCACCTCTGCTACCTTCTTCGTAAGGCAGACAGGGTCCGCAAGTAACAAACACCCCAGCTCTCCATCGTTCATCAAGGCGCCCACCGCGTAAGTGGCGGCATTTTTCATAAATAGCTCAAAGAACCAGCGCGGTCGCGTCCTCACCTCGATCTCCTCACCATCATCGTCATCCACGGTATAGCGGGGCAAGGCCTTGAACGGCACAAGCCGTAGAAGAACCCTCTGTACTGCACGCATGCCAAAAGCGTATGCGATCTCGGCGGCACACGAATCCCACACTTCTGCGTCCCCGGAGTCCTCGTCGGCGCCGCAGTCTACGAGAAGTTTGATGGCGCGGCGGATCTTATCCGTCCACAGGTTGGAGTACTCAGGTCTCAGTGCATCCATCCACGGGATCGTAAGGAGCATGTCACCGTTGCCCGGTGTGCATGTACCCATCAGCTCTTCAGCTGGCATGAGCACTGTTACGTGGGTGGCCTGAAAGTTAGCGACCTTGTCGAACAGAGAAGCCTCACTTCGCGTTTCAGCTTTGGCATTGTAGTGGCTTATGGTGCTTAAGCGGGAGTTTCTTTGGAGAAAAAGCGATTTTCGCATGGCCCAGAAGCACATACACACGACGCTGGCGTAGTCGACCTCGGCTTCGTAGTACGCGTAGTGCTCTGCGCACGTGCTTGTCCCGTCGTAGTAGGTGTCATGCAGTGAGCACGATTTGGCGCGTCGCTCATCGCCCACGACGTACCGGAAATCAATGGCGTAGTGGAGGCACCAAACTTCGATTTCAAGTGGGTCCATGTCAAGTGGAGACCTGCGGGTAGTACCCTCCTAGGCTTGCTTGCGGAATTCCGCGAGGTTGTAGAGTTCTTTATATTGGACAGACATTGCGATATTGAATGAGAGTAGAGGAGATTGGTGGAATGGAGATTACATAACTAGGAAGTATTGAGCACAAAATATTGAGAGATGGATTAGGACTTCTATGCGCTGAGGTTTGTACAACTCAAAAGACTTTGGTACGGGACAACTAGACGTTAGCTTTTAGCAGAAGGATTTGAGATTTCAGGATTTTGCTGGGGTAAACTTTTTTGAGTACGATACCACAGAGGCAGCGTGTGTGAGCAGAGGGACCAGAAGCGTAGAAAATTCAGTGAGTGAGAGGACCCTATTATATACCTTTGTGCTCTGACACTCTGGCAAACTAGGCTGTTTAGCTTTGTGTATATTAAAATTTGGGCAGAAGCAGCTTTTGAAGTGTTACTTTGATTAACTTCCTTAGCATTATGGTAATACGATATATTTCTCCAGATGCTTCGGTATTGCTCCGAGAAGCTTCTTCTCAGCCAACCACTTCCTAGAGAATAGCCTATCCGCATACCGGTACGCGCCATCGCAAAGAAGCGTTACTACCGTGTGGCCCTTTCCTAGCTTTTCGGCAACCTCCTTTGCGGCAACAACATTTAAGCATGAGCTTGCGCCAAGATATAAGCCCTCCTCATCAAGGCACCTGTAAACCATCTCGATGGTCTTTTCGTCGCTGATATGTAAGGCTCCGTCGAGGAGATCAATGTCTGGCTTGAGATTGTCTGTGACACGCCCTTGTCCAATGCCTTCGGTAATTGATGAGCCAGTCCTTTCTACAAGCTTGCCCCCGCTCGTGATGTATGAATGAAGCACAGATCCTGGCGGATCTGCCAGGAATGATTTGACTCTTCCATCTGATTTAGTCTTTAAGTATCTTGTTACGCCTGCCAGTGACCCTCCTGTGCCTGTAGCGCATGTAAATGCATCGATCTTCCCACCAGTTTGACACCATATTTCAGGCGCAGTGGTCTCGATATGTGCTTGTCGGTTAGCGACGTTATCGAATTGGTTCGTCCATACGGCGTTGTCCATATTCTCAGCATGCCGCTTCGCTTGGTGGTTGTAGTTCTGTGGGTTCTCGAATGCTACAGCGGGTACAGGATACACTTCGGCGCCAAGAAGCCTTAACAGATCGATTTTCCCTTGTGATTGTGTATTCGGCATGTAGATAACCAGCTTGTATCCTTTCGAACGACAGACATGAGCGAGCCCAATACCGGTATTTCCAGCTGTACCCTCAACAACGGTGCCACCCGGCTTGAGAAGGCCTAGCTTTTCAGCATTTTCAACTACATAGAGAGCGGCGCGGTCCTTGACGGATCCTCCGGGATTCTGGAATTCGGCTTTTCCTAGGACCTCGCAGCCGGTTTCTTCGGAGAGCTTGTTCAATCGAATCATTGGGGTTTTTCCAATCGCTGCGTGCAGCCTTGTTAGCCAATTGGAGTGACAGAACACATCGAATACCCTACCGTCAACGAGTCCCCGCTTCGCAATTCCCTGGGCTTTAGAGATTTCAATGCCATGTTGATACCCTGCCTCAATTTTTGAAAGGCTCTCAGTAGCCCGCCAGGCAGTTGCGGCGAGCCGCCGCACACCCGTCCTGAACATGATGTACCCAAAAAAGTCTGGAGAAACCCCCAAGGTCTGACGTTCGAGGTTTGAAATGGCGCAATTCAATGTCTTGGCATCGCGGTGATGGAAAATCCCTAAATACCGAATTGTTTACATGCAATTTGTAAACAGACCATAACTCCGCAGCTGTAGAACCAACACTTGGAATCCCACAACTAAACAGAAAAGAAATATCAAAATGCCAGGCCGGGCGTCGGCTCGATCCGCGAGGTCGTCTGCCTCCGCGATTTCGCGCAAATCATCCACCCAAACCCTCAAATCGCGCGCATCGGCATCAACACGCACCTCCGCGTTCGCCGTCGAAATACCGGATGAAGGACCGACCACCTCTCTACGTACCCAGATATGCAGCGTTTTTGGAGATGCTCAGAGAAGCACTGCCACTCAGCGAAAACTCGTAATCAACCTTCGCAAGGTCCAAGAAGCGTGTTGTTATGAACCAACGAAGCCGCGGAAGCAGCAGAAATACGAGGATTTTGGAGAGCCAGAATTCAATGAGGAGTTTGGAAGGTGTATAATCAGAGTTCTTGCGGTCAAAAAGAGCGAGCCGGTTGGGGACAGGGTAGTGCGGTTTCTAGGATTATTCCTTAAACATGCAAGTGAGAAGGGTATGAACGAACTCTAATCTCACCTACCGCAAGATGCAAGGTTGGTTGAACGTTTGGACTAATACCGTGTAGATAATGCTATAGCGCTACCAGAAGATGCAGACACGACCGACGCATTTCCTGAGACCCCAAGCAGTCGCCTCACATCCCACATCCTATCTCTTGTTCTCCCATTACTCACTGCAAAAGACAAGACTGTGCGATTCCGATCTACACAGATTATCGCTCATATCGTTAATACTCTCGATTCCATTGATGATGAGCTATTTCAACTAATACGCCTCGGATTACTAAAACGTCTTAGGGATAAGGAAGCAGCGGTGCGAGTGCAGGCTGTGCTTGGCTTAGGCAGACTTGCAGATGAAGGAGCAGAAGGCGAAGAAGATGAAGACAGTGACGACGGTGTTGCTGGCGGCATCCTTGAAAAACTCCTCGATATTCTTCAGAACGACCCTAGCGCAGAAGTCCGCCGCTCTTTGCTCTTGAATCTTCCCTTCACACCAGCAACTCTCCCTTACCTCCTCGAGAGAGCTAGGGATTTTGACGGCGCGACCCGAAGAGCTCTATACTCGCGACTCCTCCCAGCCCTAGGCGATTTCCGCCACCTGTCTCTTACACATAGAGAGAAGCTTCTCCGATGGGGTCTAAGAGATCGCGACGAAAATGTGCGGAAAGCTACTGCGCGCCTCTTTCGTGAACGCTGGATTGAAGATTGCGCTGGCTCGCAGCAACCAGAAGAAGGCGATGCGCCTCCAGGGCAAGTCTCCAAGCCCAGCTTCGATGCACTTCTTGAGCTTCTTGAGCGTATCGATGTTGTCAACTCAGGCGTTGAGGGTGGTATTGCTTTCGAAGCCATCAAAGAATTCTGGGACGGGCGTCCAGATTACCGCGAATATATAACATTTGACGATGATTTCTGGAACGGCCTAACCCCTGAAAGCGTTTTTGTAGCGCGCACATTCAACGATTATTGCCGGTTGGCAGGCGACAGCAAGCTGCAGGGCATGGTCGAGGACAAGATGCCCGAAGTGACAAAATTCTCATTCTTTGTACAGAAGCATCTCAACGTCCTCATTGAAGACGTCCGTAAAGTTGCAATACAAGAGCAAGACGATGCGGAGGCCGAGGGAGATACTGTCCAACAGGAATTTTGTGTTGAGCAGTTGCTGCATATTGCATTGACTCTAGACTACGCCGATGAAGTCGGCCGCAGACAGATGTTCTCTATTATGCGAGAAGCGCTCGCGCTCCCCGAACTTCCTGAAGAATGTACAAAACTCGTTGTCGAAGTCCTGCGAACGGTCTGTGGTGGAAATGCAGCTGGGGAGCGTGAGTTCTGCGGCATTGTACTGGAAGCTGTTGCCGAAGTCCACGACACAATCATGGGCGAGGATGCTTCGCAGCAAGATGAGGATGAAAGCTTTCACTCTGCCCGCTCCGAGCTTAGTGAAGATGTCACACCTATGAAGGCCAAAAAGACGCAGAAGAAAGAAAAGAATGACGGTAAAGGGAACTCCGAGATTGAAGAGGATAAAGCGATCCGCGAGATCATGGTCAACATGAAATGCTTGCACATTGCGCAGTGCATGCTTCAGCACGTGCAATGCGATCTTGAACAAAACAGTGTATTGGTAACCATGTTGAACAACCTGGTCGTTCCAGCTGTACGAAGCCAGGAAGCGCCAATTCGAGAGCGGGGATTACTATGCCTAGGGTTGTGCTGTCTCCTCAGCAAGGTATGTTCTTGTGCTTTCTATACTTGCCATATCCAAATCCAGGTTTATTGCTTCATACTAATGCTTCTTCTGTTAGAATCTCGCTTCAGAAAATCTTACTCTTTTCCTCCATTGCTTCACCAAAGGCCACGAAGCTCTCCAAACCATCTCAATTCAAATCATCACCGACATTCTAATAACACATCCTTCTCTCATAGCACCACCGCCACCACAACTTGCCTCCACAGGAGCCGATACCTCTTCCACCGAAATCCCTGCACAGGCTGTCAATCCTCTATTGAAACCCTTAACCAAAACCTTTCTCCGTGCTCTATCCTCCCCATCTCCTTCTCTCCCAGTAACAGCCTGCGTTGCCACCAGCAAGTTGCTCCTCCTTTCCCTCCTCCCAGCCACCTCCGCTCAGGATCTTCTAAAGGTGCTCACCCTTGCATACTTCAACCCCGCTACGGCACCTAACCCAGCTCTTCGTCAAGCTCTGAGCTATTTCCTGCCCGTTTTCTGCCATAGTGGACTCTCTCATGCGATCTTGATGGCGCAGATTGCGGTTGGTGTGATGAGTAAGCTAGTTCTCATGCGAGAGGAGCTGGAGGAAGAAGAGGAAGAGATGGTAGGGTGGAGCATTGTGGCAGGGATGTTTGGGGAGTGGACCGATGGACGAAAGGTCGTTGGTGGGGAGCTAGCAATTGATGCTGGCTCAAGTTCCCATAAAGCCAGTGTTGAGGCGGAAGAACCTCATATCCTCCTTGCGACAGAGATCTTAGAACGGGTTTTGACGAGTGGATGTAGTAGTAAGTATTTCCCCTTTCCATATCTCTTCTCCCTCTGGCCCCTTATTTTTACAATATTCTTGTATTCTTAGCGTTTTAGAAATTGAGTAAAATATATGCTAACGACAGTCACAGAAGATGAACGCAAACCCCTACTTACCCTCCTCGCTAAAGTGTACATCTCGCCCACCTCTTCCACAAACCCTCAGCCCTCCAACCAAGAGCTTCTTCAAGCTCTCCATGCGCTCGTAACTGAAGCTCTTGAAACCAAACTAGCACCAGATGCTACATCTCGCAACGTTCTCTCAAAACTTGAGGTCACTCTCACCAAGCGCCTCGGGGACGTCGAGGTCGTCATTCAGACGGTAGAAGATGAGGCTGTGATTGGGAAAGGGGAGGAAGAAGCAGAGGAGACGATGCTTGGTGAGGCGCAGGCGGAGGGGACGGTGATGCCGTTGGGGGGAAGCGAGGAGGATGAAGAATTGAGTACGGTGATGGAGAAGACGGAGTTGGGGGGAGAAGATAGTGTTGTCGACAAGCTGTTGGAGAGTGAGCTAGATATTTAGCCGATTTGTTAGTTCGGATTGGGATGGTGTTCTTGTTCTGGAGGGTGGGCTGTGGGACACACATTGGTGAAGGGGATGCATTGGGGGGGTGGTTGGAGGATTAATGACTGATGAGGATTGTTGTTTTTATATGAACATGTTTTAGGGGCTAATACAAAATCCACCTCCTATAAACAGAATCCACCTTAAGACTGATAAGCTTTTGACTCTATAGTAGCTTAGGTAATTAAAGTGCTTTCTACTATATAAATATAGAGATTCTTATTTTTAATCTAATGGCGTCTCTTTTATATATCTAGAATAAGTAAGTTTATCTCTCTTAAAGCTTATACAGCTTCTTCTTAACTTCCAGCGTCCGTTCTAGTATCCGTTCTAGCGCCCGTCCTCTCGCAAGCATATCCATAGACAGTCTAGTCTTTGCATTCGCGTACAGGGTAATATAGATAAGTAAAGACCGTAGGCTTAGGCGTATTAAGCTTTATCTACTTTTAGTTGGTGAAAATAGAAGTAAAATTATTATTGATTCTGTTTAACGTCTGATGCGGTCCCAATTAAGGTCCATGCAGACTACTGCCGTGATGTAGGTACAAAAAACCTCCAAGGGAGACGTGAGTGGTAATACAGAGTGTACCCCTCTAGGTAGCACGCCCGTACTACATCAACGGGAGGAAAAATACCGTTAGGTCGCTGCTCTGAGACTCCCGTACGGGAGTGTCCTGATTGCCTATCTTGCCCTGTCTGCCGCTCGTACCATGCTTCCTGTTGAGATTGTAATTGCCGTGGAATTAATGTACTCCTGCCCTTGCTCTCATTTGAATGCCCTGTGTATGTGTGTGTGTATACGCCTGCGGTCCTCCTGCTTGCAGCATGATTTCTACCCCAAAGGAACAGCGGGACGAATTTGTAGATCTAGATCTAGGTGTCTGGTCCTAGGGCCCCAACCTAGGTCCCCTATGCATACCCCCAGCCAAAGGTGTAGAGGAAGACGAAATACCGCGCGGTAAGTCCAGGCTGTCGGGTAAGGTAGGGAATGAGAGGCTCATTATAGGTGTTAGCGACTCAGTCAATCAAGGCATGAGCACGGTAAGAAGGACGCATGCAAGCCTGTACGATTGGATTGTCTATAAACGAGGATCCAAAGCTAGAGAAAGGAAAGGAGACGGAGGGCGGCGCCGCTCGACGTTATATAAAATCCTCTGGTCACGTGACGGCAATTGTCTAAAACTGTGTGAAACTGTCTGCGACTGTCCGCCATAATCCACCGATATCCATCAGCCGCAATCCACCAGTTTCCACCAGCGCCGTAACATTACCCCCCCCTCCGAAAAAGCCTGCCCTTAGGCTTTATACGTCCGTATTATATCCATAGGGTATTCTTATCTTTATACTTAATAGGCAGCTTATTATCTTCGCTATTCTAGTACTTTATCTACTTGTTAAGGTACTTTAGGGGTCTGGGTTTGTTAGGGTAACGGCTATAAAACTTTTAAAGCTTATAGGGACTATCTATAAAGTTCTATATAGGGTACTAAGTAGGGTCTAGGTTGTACCCTTTCTAACTAATATAATATTTTAACGTTCCCCTTATAAGTGTCGGTATACTTATATTATCAACGTGCACGAATATTACTTGTAGTGATACGTATGCGGTGTTAAAGTTGGTAGTTATTATTATCTAAAAATAGGGGTTTGCTCTAAGGTTAGATTAGCTAGTCTCGCTTTATAGTCCCGTAACTATATTACATAACTAACATTCTAATACTAGAGCAACTCTAAGAAGAAGGCTAATCTATACTTTAAAGCCAAGTCTATTTCTAGACTATTTGTAGTATATATGTAATAGCTAAAGATCTAATTAATACGCAATAGTTTCCACGCTCCTCTTATAGGTCCGTAATTATATAACTAGTATTACGGCTTATACTAATACCTCTAAACTAAAGCTTATAGAATGCTATATTACGGGGACACTAAGCTAAAAAAAAGAAGGAGAAGAATTATTAGGGGTAGTAGGTTAATATATCGCGAGGGCCGCTAAGGCGCTAGTAGTAAGTGAGCTAATAGTAATTTTCCATCCTAGGGATGGAAAATCCTAATTAGCTAGTTAAATTCAGGGTCTATAGAATATGGCGGGTGGCGTACCCTAGCACCGTCACAACCCGTAAACTACCTTCTATTACTCCTTACGCTCCACCTAACCTATAGCCTGTATATCGACTTAGTTTATGTTAATAAGTCGCTATAGGGCAACGCAAGGCTTCCCCTTAGTTATTGCGTCCGCAGGGTTAGCTCCACTATTAATCCATTTAACCTCTATAATCTATTAACGTTTATAGGCTTGTCGTAGGCATATTATATTAATTATTAATTGCTTCTCTTATGTGGTTCTAAGTTGTATAAGACAGTTATATAGCGACTTAAAATCAGTGCAAAGTATAAACGGGAGGTTAATCTATAGGACCTTGTCTACCGTAGACTTAATGGCGACGGCGATATTAAAGCCGTAAGCTATTCCGTAGAGTTTAGAAGCTAGAACGCTTCTAGTAACTCTTTTACACTTAATTAAGCTCTAATAGATGATATTGGCCTTCTTAGTTGCGTTAGCTAGTATAATAATATAGCTAATTTGCGAAGAGAGGTCCTTATTATTAGTAAAGGAAGCGTCTATAAAGACTAAGAGCTATAGGGTCTTAGCCTCTAATTTAATAAACTTAAGACCTCTGTGTAAGTTCTAAATCTGCCAATTTAGGCGCTTATTTAACTCCTTTGTATTTGCCTCTTTAGGATTAGTTACCTAGGTAATAAGGGATAAGTTAAATAAAGCCTTTAGTTAATAGACTAAGGCGATATAGGCCCCTCTAGCGCGTTAAGCGATATACTAGTTCTTTAGCGTAAGTAGGCTATACGTAATTCCTCTAGAGCTAGTGCTGTCTGCTAGCGTAGTATTAACCACACTAAGGTTCTTACACTAGCGCTTTTATATTAGCGTAATACTCTTATCTTATGCCAATTAAATAAGTCCTCTATTAAACTTAACTGGTGTATTAGTAGTTAGTTGCTCTTACTCCTTAGCTATAAATTCAGCCTTATATAGTTTGCTTTATTTAGCCTCTATAAAGGTATTATCTATAAGGAACAGTGTATTATTAGTCTATAAGCCGATAATTTTAAAAGGTTTATTGCTGTAAAGTAAGCAAGGGTCGTACGTGGACTGGTCTATTTACAGCTAATTAATATAGTATAAATAGTAGGTCTTAAACTAGTGGTTTCTAGCTTTAGGTACTCTATAAAGTGGCTTTATAACCTTTAAAATGGAGTCCTTATTAATTCCTAATTGTTTATTTAGCTTGTGTGGTGGTTATATATAGAATTTGCGGTTTAGGTTTGTAGTAGACTAGATATAGGCTTATAAGATGTCTTAAAGGTAAAGTTATGTCTATAGTAGCATAGTAGCGATATAGAGAATTAGCCGCTAGCTAACTCGTTAAATTATTAGTAACTAAGTAAGGACTAGCTCTTTCTTTAAATTATTATAGGCCTATATAATAAGTTATAATTTCTTAAAGGCTTTATTAGTTCCCTTATTCTTAATCTTGTTAATAAACCGTGAATTAAAGAGTCTAACCCCCTTTGGTATATCGTGTAGCTTAATAATCTTAAAGACGCCTTTCTTAAGTAGGCCTGTAACCTCCTTTTGCTATAAAGCGCTAAACTAGGTATTACTATCGTTCTATAAGTAAGTAGTAGTATTAGCTATATCTACGGTATTATCATCCTATAAGTAGATAGCGATATCGGCTATATCTGCAATATCACCTGTAAGAGCACCTATGTCTATTATAGCGTCCGTAACAGCCGTGTTTGCAACGGCCGTAAGTAATAGGTATTTGCGGGGGCGACCTCTGCCTTGCTTTAGCGGTAGCTGTAGTTTAGCTTTAGGTAACGATTAAGGTTTAGCTAATATAGGTACTAGTTTAGCTAATTTAATAGACTTTTATGGTTTAACTAAGTCTTATAGGTCTAGTAGGTAAGATTTCACGACCGTAGAGCGGAAGGTTATAGGCCTATTTGGTAGCTTTACGGTATAGGTTTTACCGTTAACGGTAAGCAGCATATATAGCCCGTCCTAATAACTACTTTGGCTAGTATTGCCTTCTCTCTAGACTAAGATAGGCGAACTAGGTGGGAGGCCGTAAATAGCATTAGTTTGTTATCTATTTCGCATATTAAGAGCGTTAGCGATCTATTATTTAGCTCATAGCTTTTAGATTTCCACTATTGCTTTTTTAATGGCCGCAGCTCGCTATATAACTAAAGGTAATAGTACGTCCGATTTAACTATTTAGGGGTAGGCTCTAAAGACTAGGAGTATAGGGACTAGGCCTTCTAGGCTAGCCATGTCATTAATAGCTTTAAAAGCCATTTATAGGGCCATCTCCTTGCTAATTTCAGGGATTTCAGTTGTAATAATTTGGTAGGCTCGTTATAGCGGACTATAATAGCGCTCTACCATTCTAATAGAGTTGTGTAATTCGACTAAAACTAACTTTATAGTTACTCTTATGGTAGCGGTATAGTGCTTAAACTTCTTACTAATAAAGTTCTTCCTAGCGTCTATAGTAATTAAGTCTAGTAGTCCTAAATAGCTATCAATCTAGTATATTTATAGAACGTCCTAAGTATACTTAGCGCTAATGTCTTATAGCTATCTACCAGCTTAAAATTAAGTTACTTTGTTAACTATGTATAGTAGGGAGGAGCCGCTAATATATATAATGTCGACGATAATATTATAATTAAAATTAACGTTGTCTTGTAAGGTGAAGCAAAATCTACTTAAAGATCTACTAAACTTCTAGTAGTGGTGGCAGAGTCTAGTTAGCTCTTTAATAGTAGATCTATTAGTATTATAGCCGTGGCTAGTCTTATTAAGAAGCTTTTATAGTTTATTAACTAACGGGTAACCAAATCGACGGTGTAGACGTCGTAGCTCTACGTTAGTTAAGTAGTAAGGGTTCGCGTTAAAAGACTTAACTAAATAAAACTATAAAGAGAAGCTCTATATAAGAAACGGGTAGCCAAATCGTTTAACTACTAGCACCTTTTTAGTGCAAGTAATAATAACGTTCTTTAGGTTATTGTATTTAATATAGAGTCTATCTATATTTACTAAGTAAAGTAGAAAAGGAGTATCTGCTTTAATAATATAGAATTATACCTTGCCTATAGGGCTGTTAATGTCTATGGTTCTAATAGACGTAGAGGCTCCAATCCCAAATTAGATAGTTACTTAGCCCTTAGTTAACATGTTAAAACTTATAGACTTATCTACGGCCTATAGGGCTTAGAATTGGCTGTAGCTAGCTATAGACTTACGCGAAGCACCTATATCGATTATAATTCCTATAAAAACCGTTAAGGTGTATTATAACGCTATGGTTGTAGCCGTATTATAAACAAATAGGTTAGTCTCCGTATAGGATTCTGTGGTAGACTCTATAGTAAGTTCTAAAGCTATAAGCAGGTATATACAAGCCTTATTAGCTAGCTCTACGCTTATAAAGGTTGCTTCCTCTATAGTAAGTGTTTTAAAGGTGGTGATATAGGCAGAACTATTGTTAGGTTCTCCGGCATCGCTCCTAGAGTTATTAGCGTCTTATATATAGGCTTTAAAGTCTAAATCTTTATCTTTATCTCTTTCGCAAGTAGCAATATATTGCTTAAAGTAGTTATTAAAGTTACCCTTATTGCGGCCCTTAATATTAATAAAGCGTCTCCTATAGTCGTCTCTAGACCGACTACGCTCCTCTTCTATATGTTTTTAAGAACGGTAGTTCTCCTTCTTATAAACGTAGCACTTAGCCTTTAGTCTATTATTAGTTCTATAAGAGCGATTGCTACCATAGCAATTAGTATTTTGGTCTCGACTCTGGTCGTTCCAATAGTAGCGTTAATCCATAAAAAAGGCTTAATAAGATGGTCTTATTAAGGCCTATAAGGGGTGTTCTTTTTCCCACGCGATAATAGAGGATTATAGCTTACTAATTAACTAAGAAAGGTCTTCTAAAGGGTTAGAGACAGCGATACGGCATACTGGCACTCCCTAGTAAGTAGTAACTAATTTATTTATAAAAATGCGGTTTATATAAAAGTCTAGGTATAGTCTATAATATTACTTTAGCAGTTTGTTTATAAGTAGTTGGAAGTTCTAATAGATTAACTTATTAGGGTTTTTATCTATAACTCCTTAGAGGGTTATACTGTTCCACTCCGTAAGGTTCTTACAGTAGTATTCTAGCCCTTTAAAGAACTATCGTATGTAGTTGTAGGCTTTAGTAAAAGGTCTTAACTTAAGGTTACTGTTATAGTAGTGGTCCTAAGCAAGCCCTTTTAGCATACTAGGGAATGCCACTGCGTAGCCTTCTAGTAGTAAGCTAGATCTCTTGCAGATATTATAAAAGATAGTTAACTTAAAGTCGAAGCTGTCACTAACTTTATTGTACTTTTGGTTGTCTATATAGATCTTTACAATTATAGCTACCTCCTTGCTATATCTAGGTCCTTGCCTAGGTCCTTACTCCACACTAGGCACGGCTAGTTTGGGTAGTGTATATATATATAGCTACTACGGTTGCTGCGGCTGCTGTAGTTACTACTCTCTTGGCCATAGCAATTAGTTAATAAGGGTGTGTATTTGCCTATAGTTGGAGGTAGGCTAAATAGGGGTAGGCTAAATAGTAGACTAAATAGCGGGCTAAATAATAGGCATTAGAGGTAGTGGGGGTAGTAAAGGCGTAGATATAGGTGTTTGTGTATTAGACCTAGGTAGTATTATAACTATAGCTGTAGGCTGAGACGATAGACCGTTATAAGTGTGGTTTAACCTATTTTGTAGTGCTCTTATAGCTAGTAGTTCTGCCAACTCCTTAATAGTTGCTATGATCTCCTTATCTATCCATTAATATAGTTCTTCTTATTATATAACTTTAAATAGCAGCTTAGATATAGTAACTCTGCTATTATGTTTACCTACATAAACACCTCTTTTAAGGAGATGTCTTCGCAGTTTAGATCTAATATCTGTACGTATCTTCTTAAAGCTCTCCACTGTAAATCCCTTGAACTGCTCTTAAAAGACGGCCCATAAGTTGTTGTCCGTAAGGTCTTGTGTCTTGTATAGATATATCATCGTTTCTACAAACTCTATTAGTTTGTCCTTTATAGCCTTATCTACATTAATTCCGTATCCGTATTTACTGGCTATTACGGCCCATTCTTCCTCCGTTGGTGCTATAGTTATAGGTGTAAGGGTAGTACGAGGGTAAGGGTGTTGAGGTAAGGGTATTAAGGTGAGGGTGTTTAAGTGTCCCCTTAATAAATCTACAGTTTTTAAAGACTAAAGACGATTCTTAGTAAAGATATAATCCTCTAGGCGATCTTACGCGTTAGTAGTTAAGCTAATGCGGGGTCTTAAGCTTTAAGGGTGGTGTCTTCTGGGTATATACGTGTCCTATTAACAAGTCTATAGTTTTTAAAGAACTAAAGACGATTCTTAGCAAAGATATAAGCCTCTAGGCGATTAAACGCGTTAGCAGTTAAGCTAATATGTAGTCTCAAGCTTTAAGGGTAACGTAGCTCTCTCCTTTAACTGAAATAGGGCGATAGCTCTGCGATTATTAAATACTAGGTAAGTAGTGCTGTTTCTTAAGCTTTGCTATTGCATATTTCCTAATCTATACGTCTACTAATTAGTGTCAGTATACTCGCATTATCAACGTACACGAATATCACTTGTAGTGGTACGTATGCGGTGTTAAAGTTGGTAGTTATTATTATCTAGAAATAGGGGTTTGCTCCAAGGTCAGATTAGCTAGTCTTACTTCGTGGTCCCGTAACCACGTTATATAACTAACATTCCGACAATAAGCTTATAGGCTAGTATTTCTTTAATTTCCTATTTATTATCGCTATTAACTTAAATCGGCAGGGAAGGTTTATTCTTTTATCTAGGTAATAGGTCGTTTATAGCTTTCTATAGTTTATCTAAAGAGAAAATAGGGTAAACCTTAATTAAATCTAAGAGCTTTACTTTATATAAGTTGCCTATCTTCTTAAAAACCTTATACGGTCCTATTATTTAATAGTCTAGCTTATAGCTAGGTTGTTCCATTTTTTAGTTTTTTGTTATAACCTAAACTATATCTCCTACGGTAAAGTTAGACTCTCGCCTATACTTATTCGCCTACTATTATATTAATTTTTTATGCCTTTTTAGATTTATATGGGCTACCATCTAAGCTTCTTTTAAGCGCTTAGTGTACTACCGTGCTTCCTTATAAGATAGTTTTTCGCGTATAGTCTATAGTCCTTTTAGTCTTTCCCAGTTAAAGCTTATATAGGGTAAGTAGCCTATTTCTAGTTAAATAGGGGCAAATCCTATAGAGTCGTGGGGTAGGGTCGCTTAGGTATAGTCTATTAGGGGTAGCAGTTTAGCCTAGTTATCTTAAAAGTAGTTAATAAAGGGCCAAAGTCTCTAATCTAAGTATTAATTTATAATTTCCGTCTAACTATTTATCTAAGGGTAGTATACTATAGAAAGCTTTAGCTTAATACCTAAAATCTAGGTAAACTTATTTCAAAAAGCTAATATAAATTACAGCCTATAATCGGATATAATAGTATTTAGTAGTCTATAGATTTAGTAGACGTAGTAAATATATAGTTGGGTCGCTTCTTTAGTATTAATATTCTTATAATATAGGATTAAGAATAGGCGCTTACTAAAGCGGTTAACTAAAATTATAACTATATTGTATCTGGCATAGTCTATAGGTAGCTTATAAAAGTCTATAAAGATATACTACTAGGGACGTTTTAGTATTAGAAGTGGTTTTAATAGTCCTAGGGTTTTATCTCGTAGGATTATAAATCTATAGTAGCTGTCGCAATTCTATATATAACGGTTAATATCTATAACTATTTTAGGCCAGTAGTAGCGGTTACTAATAATCTTATAGGTTTTATTTTTTCTAAGGTGGGCCGTAGAGACCTAGGTATAAGCTTTGGCAATAAGCTAGGTCCGTAAGTTTTATTCCTTAGCTATTACTAGCCATTCTTAGTGCTTAAGTAGTCCGTTTTTAAGGAACTATAGGCTAGTAACGTTTTTTTAATTACCTTTTTACAGTACTCCTATAGAGAGGGGGTTGTTTAGTTGGCCTATAGTAGTTTATTAATAAGGTTAAGTTTAAAGGAGTTAATAGGATATATCTTGGCGCCTAAGTCTATACTTAGTTCTGCCTATATTTAGGGGTTAAGGTATTCTAGTTATAATAGCGTCTAGGTCTATAATAAGATCTTCGCAACTATCTAGTTATTTAGGTCTTATTTACGCCTTATAAGAGCGTCCGCATAGCTTATAGCGCCTAGTCTATATATAATTAAAAAGTTAAACTAAGATAGGGTATCCGCCTAGCGTGCCTACTAGGCCGTAAGGGCCTTATAATCTAAAACTACCTTAATTGGCTTAGGGGTCCCCTTTAGCTATATACGCCAGTGCTAAAAGCTAAAGATAATAGCCAGCATTTCTTTATTATAGATATAGTAGTTTAGCTTAATATCTATTATAGTCTTTAAATAGTATATAATAGTATGCTATTCTCCGTCTGGTTACTTCTAGGAAAAAATACTAGCTATTACGCCGTCTAAGGCATTAGTTTCTAGTATTAAGGGCCATTCTAGGTCAAAATGGGCAAGTAGGGGAGCCGATACTAGCCGTTTTTTAAGCTTATTAAAGGCCTGCCTATATATAGCGTTAAAGTAGAAGGGTTAGTCTTTTTTTAGTAAGATGGTTAAAAGGCTAGGCGATCCTACTATAGTTCTTAATAAAGCGTTAATAGTGTGGTGGGGTAACATGGACCACTGCTTAGTGCCTTGGCATTTTCCTGTATATATCGAGCCTTCGGCTTCTCTCCTTCTCTCGACCATCACGACCTACCGGAATACATTCTTTCCTTTCTTCTTACTGACTGCTTTCCTACTGATTGATTACGACTGACGACCGACCGACCGACAGACAGACAGACAGCACTGTGACTTTCCTATCTGAGAGTGGTCGTACCCTCCCACAATAGAAGTTATAAAAACTTAAAAATAATTATACCCCCTCTACGGTTTATAGGGGTACCTACTAGTTAATTACGGCCGTTTTCTCTAGGGCGGCTTTAATTTTATCTATACTAATAATAAAACCTAGGTACTTTATACGCTTAACATCAGGATTTTTTTTTTGGGCACGTTGTTGTAGATTGCGGCAATTTGCTGCAAACTGTGCGATTTGCGTAGCGCGTTTCGTAATAAATTTGCAGCTTCTGCTAGCAAATTGCAGTAAAACGCTTAACTACTAAACTAATGCTAGTAAATTGCTACCCTATAAATAAATAGCGCGTAAACTGTATATATTATATAAACTATATAAACTGTATAAATTATATAATATCTACACCATATATAAACCGTATAAACTGTATAAACCGTATAAATTGTATAAACGATATAAACCGTATAAACTATATAAACGGTATAAACTATATAAACTATATAAACGGTATAAACTGTATATATTTCTCTAAATTATAATATACTGCTATAGATTGCTATAGATTGCTATAGATTGCTATAGGTTGCTATAAATTGCTATAATATGCCTTTAAAAATATATTTATATTATAATCACTATATAAAATAGCTACTCCTCTAAACCTATTATAGACTATAAAGCATTTGCCCTGCCTAGCCCCTTCTTTACTCTTATTCTAAAGATATCTAAATCCTTATTATTAAATAGTATAGACTTAACCCCTTTTCTAATAGTATACTAAAGACTTATATTAGGTTCAGCCCTAAGCGTCTTTCTAAATGGCTTAACTGCAACTATTAACTATTTGTAATTCTAGCGATATGGTATATTAATAGTACATTTCTAATTCCGTAATTTTATACCTTTAAAGGTAAGCTTATAGGTATTATTTCCAAAATTGTTACTAGCGCCACTATCCTTATCTATATCTTCTCCACTATTTACCCCAGTATTATTGCCTGTATCCACTCCATTATATTTATTGCCCCCCTTTTTTATATTATTTTAATTATCTATATTGCTACCTAGAGCTATATCCATTCCATTATCCGCATTACTATCTTTATCTATATTAACTCCGCTATATCCGTTACAATACTTATTTATATTAGTCCCGCTATCTATACTACTATTAGGGTCGCTAATATTGTTAGGCCTACCGCCTTAGTAATTAGTACTATGGTCGGTCTAATTAGGCGACATATTATAGGGTGTATTAGGCTTAGTAACAGTGCCGGAAGGGTAGAAGGTATCTAGGTTTAAGGAAAGGGACGCGTTAAGTACCTAGATATAAGTATTAGTCTAGAACTGTTATTATAAGTAGTTATATACCGGTGGAAGTATATTAAAGCGCTACTTATTAAATCCTACGTTATAGTTGGAGTTTAGGTTAAAAAGATTATTAAGACTATATTTAAATGGATTTGGAATTGCTTATATAGTAGGGTTGTTGCTATATATAGTTACTTAGAGTCTTTTTAAGATGCCCTGTTATAGAAGCCCTAAAATCTGGTTCTGGCGCTCTATTGACTGATCTGCCTATATAGCCTTTATCCGTTCCTATATAGCTAATATTAGAGTTAGTTACGGTGTAGTTTGGGTAGTTAGAATAAGGGTAGAGAAAGAATAAATTACTGTAAAGATTGGCACCTGCTTTAAACTTTTATTAGATAAAACTACCACTTTTTTATTTATTAATAACGTGGTGGATTACTATATAAATTAGTATAACAGCCCCTGGGCTAATTAGGCGCAGAAAGTGCTGTGTATCTATACTAAACCTAAATTACTACTTTCCTTTAAAGAATAACTTGGAGAGATTAGCTATAATAACCGGTGCTATAAAGCGGGATTGCTCGTTCTGTAAATAGTTAGGAGGGTACTAAGGTAGTTTAGCTATGCGTACTGTCTTAGAGTATTAAAAGTTATCTATATAAAGTAGCTCTTTTACTTTAGTAATTGTTTCCTTCTTAGAGAGCTTTTTAAATAAGTACTTAGTCTTTACGCAATCTTATATGCGTTTTAATAGGTAAGACCGGAACTAGCTGATGCTATTATATATCTATTTAATATTAGTATATATAGAAGTAATAAAAGGTAGCTTACTATATAATATATTAATGGCGACGGTTCTTATATAGCCTCGCTAGAACCGTCGCCTTTAGAAACCCTATTATACTCTACTGCTTTATCCTATGCTAAGTCTATTATCTTTTCTAGAGTTGCTACGTTCCCTTCTGGCTACGGCGTAAGAGAAAGACCTTTGGGAGCCTTGCCTGATATTATAAATATTTAAAAGAAGCGTACGGCAGCTTTTAATATTAGTTTATCCGTAGGTTTTAGTTTAAGTTTACTACTATAACTTATTTCTTGCCATTTTCTAACTATATCTATACTGTATTAAGACTTCCGCTGCTTATTACTGCGTATAGGCGCTGTATAAAATAACTTAGCTATAGAGTTATCTTCGGCACCGGAGATAAGCTCTTTAGTAGAGGGACGGTAGCATTAGAGCCGCTTGTTACGGCGATTTAGGACTTATAACCGCTGTTAAAGCGTTAGTGGGTGTAAAGTAATAGGATCTATGTAATAGATACCATGGTTAAATTCTATATATATAGATCTAGAGATTCTTTATCTAAACTTTGCTGGAGTTATTAATAATGCGTTCTTTCCTAGGGCATTAAGTCTTCCTCTTCTTTAGAATCGCTATTTGTATCTAACTAACGTTTTAGGACGCTATCCCTAGATACTCTATTACCTTATATAGCTATTTACTAAAGTTAGCTGCATACTACCGTGCATATACTATTTATAGTACTTTAGCCTAACTGCCGTTCGCGTATACGTTTTTAGATTCTTCTTATACTGGTAGTGTTATTTTTTTTGCCTTTACCTTAGTTTTAGGTATATATTAGTATTTTAAGTAGTTATATAGAGGGTAATCTATACCTTATTCTTTTTAGAAACTATAGTTGTATTTTTTTAGTATAGTAGAGGTTAATTGTAACGTTTCCCGCCCTAACGTCGCCATTCGGCCAAAAAGACACGGAGTGCTTGCGATATTGATCGCAAGCGCGGCGGGATCTAATATATGTACTCTTACATTAATAAACCTTCGGCATAACTAATGTAGAAGAAGTTAGAGAAGTTAATAAAGATATAAAGATAAAGTATAACACTTTTAAATTATATATTTACTGGTATAGATACAGTTAATAAAACAGAGGAGTAAAGGGGTAGATTTTAATGTTCTGTTGGGGAGCTTAGGCCTATCACCAGCCTATTTAGGGCAAATTGCGGCAGATTGCCGTATTATCTTGCCGTTAGCTACGTAATATTAAGAATTCCTACTAGCAAGCAAGCACTAGAGCTAATTTTTACAGGTAAGAGCGTTATAACTACCTGTAAAAATGTAAGAATTAAACTAATTTATATAGATATGGCTAACCTTTTCTGGTGGTTTAGTAAGTTAATACTACCTAAGCAGCAAGTGCTTAACGGTTGTTCTTATTCTCTTCCTTTATTAAGACGTACTCCGGAGCTTCCCTTTAGACTTAGTTAGCCTATAGATATACCTAAGACGCTAAGTTAGTTTAATTGCGCTGTTTCCGCCTTTTTTTACTTGGAATCTCCTTTAAAGCGTATTAGCTTAGGCGATAAGCTAATAAAGTTGTTTTATATTTAAAACTTAAGGAGAGCCTTCGCAGAGGAGCAATATAAGGCTATTCTATATATTAAGAAGCGACGGTTATAAAGATTAGCTATTAATTTAGCTCTAAATATTAATAGAGTTAATATACTTAGTTGCGAATAGATGGAAGAAGCTTAGACTATAGAGGTAGAGATTATTATAAAAATAAGGCCTATTAAAGAAAAACGTACGGCAAATTAGAAGAGAAAAGCAGAAGAGGGGGGGTTATTATACTACTCTGCTAATACAAAATCCGCTAAAATATGTATAGCTAGCCAGCCTCTTACTCTAATAAGCCCTTCTACTACTTAATTTACCTATATATCGGATACGCTGCCTTTACATTTAAGCTAACTAATAGCTTTTTTAACTTCTCTTAGTTTTGCCTTATTTTATAGCTAATTTGCCCAGATTCCTAGGGATTAGATATGCCAAATTCCCTATTAATTATGTTGGCTATTTTTGTTTTTGTTTTCGTTCTAAAGCCTCCTATAATTTAATTAAAAGCTTAGTTTTAGATTTTTGTTTTTTTATAAACTTATCTACGCGTATGCTGTTAATCTAAAGAAAATTATTATTATAGAATTAATTGTATATGTCCTAATCTGTATATAAGTTTATCGGCCGTCGAAAACGGACTCTGCACCTGTACGTGGTGACGGCTACAAACCTGAGTCTTCGAAGTTCAGACTTAGAGCCAACGCAGAGACGTTATATAGCGTGCGATACGACCTAGTGGTGGTGGTTATAGGTATTATAGGCGGTGGTGAAAAGTTTTTATATGGGATGGTGAGATCTCGAAAACAACTACTAAGTGCCCCTTACAGCAATAACAACAACACTATTCTCCTATTAAGGCACCTGTATAATCTAACATGGATACGCGGCATTTAATAATATCCCCTAACCCCCAGTAGAGAGCATTGACGACCTCTTATATTAACGAACGAGTGATTGCGAACGAGCAACGAGTAAATATACGGCCCCTCCTAACCCCTAAGGCAATCGCCCGCGGAGCATACGGTCACTTACTATTAACTATTAAATACTACCTGGCAGCCTGGATAACACCGTACAGTTTTCCTATCTCCTCTTAAGGAGTGGTAACCCTTAGCGAGAGCCTAGTGACTAGGGCCTAGGCATAAAAGATACTTAGGCACACACGTCCCGCTCGCCTTTTGGTATAGTAGTTTATGGATAAATCCCCCTTACGCCTTCGATAGGCCTTAGGGGGGGGGAGGCATGGCGTATATGGCAATGGGTAACAAGAGATAGCATACAGGGGGTGGTTAAAATACGGAATATAATTATAAGTGTATAGTAATCGAACGGCAAGGCCTAGCTAGGACGTAGTGAACCCTAGCTGGGATAAGCTAGAGAAGGAAGCAGTGGTTCCTAAGGAGTTTAAACATCTAAGGAGGACAGGACGTAGCCGTAGGCCCGCAGGGCCGCCGCTATGGACGAATATGGCAAACCGGGGTTTTTTATTCTACTGAGGTGGCTTATAGGGTTTTTCCTCCCCCAAACTGCAGGGTTTTCTTCCTGTAAATTATAAGTTTTCCCCCTGTGACGGAGTAGTCTGCGTGGGCCTAG
>Ga0307515_10005555_pt1 | contig 25526 bp, 12 predicted proteins | sample 17_EM_MG_FD_194513 | JGI IMG/M metagenome (GOLD analysis project Ga0307515, IMG submission 194513) | Populus trichocarpa ectomycorrhiza microbial communities from riparian zone in the Pacific Northwest, United States - 17_EM | ecosystem: Host-associated > Plants > Roots > Unclassified | place... | reverse complement strand
TGCTTTCTTGGCTGTTTCTGCTTGTCTTCTAGGAGAAAGCGTAGAAAACCGGCTTCTAGAGACCAAGTATGCTTTCTTCTTTTCAATTTTCTTTTCTTTAATTACCGTTTTTTTTTTTAACATTAAAACATATTACCATCTTTTTATTTTTGATGTAGCAGAAACTTGGTAGGTATGAACCTCTAGATTCTGTTTCTACAGATTTTGGCACAGCAGGGAATTCCATAACCTCTAAGGCTGAACTCAGGTCCCTCATTAATTCATCAGTCCCTGTAACTCAATTTTTCCCATATTCTCCAATCATTTAATTTTCTGTTGTATTTTTCAGTGCTTTGGGTCTCTCTTTTTGTATTTATTTTGTGCTCGGTCAAGATTGGTTTCTTTGGTGAGTGTGTGTTTTTTTTTTTGACAGCAAAAGACCTAAGGAGTCATTGAACTATAAGGTTAGAAAGAAGGTGAGCTTCAATTTGAATGTCAAGACTTATGAGCCAATTCCAAAAGAGGAGTGCAGAAATGATTACTGGGAAAGTGATGAGGAAGAGACTGACAAAGTTGCAGCAAAAGAAAGGCAATCTTCTTCTATATCTGAAGGGGATTCATCCGCGTTCAAAATGGCATCTTATCCATCAAATTATAGATATAGAAACTGCGTTGACAGTTATGATGAAGAGTATGAAATACCACGTGAAGAAAGTGATTTGGATGATGAAGAAGAAGAATTCGACGAAGAAGATGAGGATGATGATAACAATGGCTGCGATATAGATGAATTGAGAGTAAATCAAAAGGAGTTATTTGGACAATTCAGCTCCTTATCTGTGAGCTCACAGAAAAGAAATTCTTCGACAAAGTTGGGAGAAGAGGGGACAACTGAAAATCTAAAGCCCCTCGGTGATTCAAATGAGGGAGGATTGAGATCGCGCCAATATGTTCATTCTGTGCTGAAACCAGTGGAAAATCTCAGTCAATGGAAAGCAGTGAAGGCAAAGGGAACACAACCACCAAAGCAACAGAGGAAAGAAAATGTAGCATCTGAGCAACACCCACCCCTTAGTTCACTCTCGAATATCAGTCACTCCACAGCTCTCATGCAAGAAATTGCAGTTGATGCTAGCCTCTCAAACTGGGTAGTTCCTCCTGATTCTTACCAGAAGAAAACTGCATCCAATGATGTTGAGACCAATCCATCAAAGAAAAGCTTGTTTGACAGTACATATCCATGGAGAAATAAAGAAGATACGCACATTTCAGACATTGCCACCTCGGAGACCTGCTAAGAAAATTCCATTTTTTTTACTCTTCAAGGTAGTGATAAATAAAAAAAAAAAAAGAAAAAAAAAGAGAGAAAAACACATGGATCCAAGCTAGAGACCAATTTCCTGGAAATCTACCTCAGGCGAGAAAGCAAAAGAGGTTGTTCTCATGAGGTTGGGATGAATCTGTCCATGGAAACGCAGCAGGGGGGTTGCTCTTGTTATTTTCTGTAGCCTATACTGGGCAAGTGTTGGAACAATTTGGGATGATGTGATCGTGTCTCTGTTTCTGATTTTTGATCCACTTCTTGGTGTTGTTTTGAGTGTAAAGAAGGTGAGCTTTAACTGTCTTGTTCCTCGACATCATTATTTTATTTTCCTCTTTTTTTCAGTTTACTGTTTGTCTTAGAATCAGTACTAGCTGAACAGCTCAATTTCAAATATCACCATTCTCAGTTTCTCACTTTCACAATCATTAAAGTATATCAGAGTCTGGAGGATTACCTTCCAAGTCAATCCATAGACATACAGAGGTCAGGGAGGCACATGTCAAATACTTTCCAGTGTTGTTTGTAGTAGAAGACAAAAAGTGGTGGTCTGTAATGGTTCTTACGATGAAACATGTCTTCCAATACTGGCAAAATGGACAAACATGTCTTTCAAGAACTGTTCAAGTCGAGGATAATCCTATATTAATCTACAAGATCCCAGTGTTTCGGTTTGCGCATACAATTCTATATCAAGAATTAATCATGACGAGTTCTGCCGAAGTTGTTGTTAGTTCGTGTTGTTCATATATTTTTAAAAGTTTTTTTAATTAAAAATATATTAAAATAATTATTTGTTTTATTTTTAACATGAATTTATAAAACATCCCATGTGTGTTATTTTTGTGATAGCTTTTGTTTTTCTTTCTAAACAACAAAAAGAAAAAAAAATCTCAAAACCAAATAACTTCTGTTTTTTGCACCAAGTCCCACAAACAATTGCTTTTCAAACCTTATTTTAATAGAAATTAAAATAACATGTATCTATATTTATTTTTTTTTGCATACAAAAATTTATCTCACAACAATTTTAATTAAAAATATATTTTTAAAAAATATCACAATTAAAAGTGTTTTTTTTAAACTTATATTTTTAAAATATAACTACAAAAACTGACCCAACGCAAAACACACTCGAAACCTAAAAGGGAATAGATCGAGCACCACAAGTGCCACTCATCCCTACACATTACATACATCATGCATGAACACACTCGAAACCTAAAAGGGAATAGATCGAGCACCACAAGTGCCACTCATCCCTACACATTACATACATCATGCATGATCACTAGGTTCATCACAGGAAACTTGATCCTGTAAACATGCAGCAGTATGCAAAAACATAGGTGGCATGATAGGATTAGGAATAATGGAGTGGTCACGAGAGTGAAGTAAATGTAACTTTAATCGTCAGAGTGTTATTCATCTCTTATACACAATCATATGTCAAAAAGCAAAAATGTTCAGTTTTAATTGATATCCTATGACATCTCATGTGAGCTAGATCATCTTTATTTCTGTCTGTTCTATTTCCCAGGAAAAGATCCACCAATTCAAAGCTGCTTGTTTGAGAACTCACCACAAAAGAAACCACCAAAATCCCTCCTTAAATTTCCCTTCGGCAAGCAGCGCCAAAATGTTGACAAGGATGGCAAGGTGCCTCACCTACAACAAGAAGTTGAAAACCAATCCTTTCACACAATTATCATGCTGTGGCTGGAGTGAATACCCTACTAGCTTATCCAGCAGAAATCTCAAATCGATGTACTGATGATATCTACATTATTGTACATGAGCAATAATCTTTACCATCCTCTTCATCAGAATCACCAACATCACTGCAGCCACAAAGGAAAACTGGAGATTGAGGGATACAATAATGGTCAACTAACATTAGATCTATGAACAGAAGATAGTCAATGCTCAGATAAATAACATCACAGGCTAAAGAGTTTATTGTGGACACACGTTGGTGTTTAATTTTTTCAATTAATTGTGATTCATAAAGGCAACAAAGTATATTTGAAGAGCTCAAAAAGTCACCTAATGCTTGGAACTGACGCAGATTTAATCAGTTGAGTGTTTCACCGGTTCATTAAAATAATTGGATGGTTAAAATATGTGTTATCTACAGATGTTTTGATCATAACACCAGTTCCTTCCAACCACATCAAAACCACAGTACAGAGCAGGTCGATTTGAGAAGTTCCAAATGATGCAACAATTGAGACATTACCATTACAACAGGGTTTTCCTACAGATAGAAGCAACGGGTTCTTGTTCCAGAGGAATAAATGACTTCAGTTTTTTTTTTTTTTTAGATTCTTTTCTTATCTTGACTTTCATTTTACTCGGATCCTTCTTACAAGTCTCATCCTCAATTTTAGGGAGGCATATTGCAATAATGGCTACCTTTTGAACATCAATTAAACATCCGGAACATCCGAAGAGGATATCGTAACATGAATCAGCAAGACTTGCACCAGATAATACTTGACAATACTAAATGAGATGCTAGGGACAGGTTGAATCATCCACCAAATCAGAGTGGTTGACAAAGACCAAAGTGTAGATTTCTAAATCCACACTCGAACTGCACTGAATCAGCTGAAACAAAGGGGTCTTATCAAAACCCACCAGAAAACTACTATTAGCCACCTTCTTTTTGTGGGAAGCAATGGAGAGAAACTTGCTAATGGTACTAAGAAAAGAAAAAAGAAGAATGAATAATGTGTCATCTTATGAGAAAATTGTTTCCTAATGGAACCTTGCAAGGATACTAGACAGAGGGAAAGGAAAGTCTGATACTAGATTACTAACAAGATCCACAACATAAATGAAAGCCAACGGAAAAAATCAACTGCTCTTATCAATAGCTAAAACTTCAGTGTAATCTTTATTTCTCCCTTTTTTGATAATTACTTTATCTTATCATAACTGTAGTCGAAATAACAGTAACGTTCTTAGCACAAACCACTTCCTTCATGAGAAACAGAGGTCACTTAACGTTCAATCAAACTAAAATGACAGTAAATGAACCTGAAGGTTGAATGATGTTAAACACCAGATGGCAAACAGATCAATCGATAAAAACTAAGCACAAGCGGCTTAAATAAAAATCTAGGTTTCATAGTGGTTTAATCATTTTTGTTTGAAGTTTCCAACATTATAATGATAATATTCATTCCTCCTCATTGCTAATAAAGTTGATAGCATATCATTTGCTCCAAGTGTTCTAGATAATTAGGTCCCATTGTTATTGTTAGATGATGTTGAACGGGCATGTCCTTTTGATTCTAGATGTAGAAGAGATAGGCAAGAACTTAAGCGATATATCCATTGCAAAACACAACAGGAGTAGCTGTTCAAAGATTACAAAAAAATTGGCTTTATAAGTGGTAACTTATGTCATAAGGCTTCCAAACTAAATACAAAGTAATTTGTTATGTTCGGTAAATGGGAGTGCCCAAGAATCAAAAAAGGAATACAGACTCGAGAGGGTCAAGCTCTGCTCATACCACAACAACTTGACTCACTCCAGCCTGTTCCTTAATTAGAGTTCGTTCCAGAAATACTTGCATGGTATGCGTGGAACTTGCCTAATGTTCATACTTCATACAGATACACTTCTCCTCAAATTGAGGAAAAGTCTAAAAACTCAAATCCAAAACAAGTCATCAAAATGCTTGGAAATAACTTAAAAACCGCCAGGATAATTTCACCCAGCATCTATCAATTAATCTGAAGCTTATCTGCTCATAGATGATCAAGCATTGCCAGATCATACGCCCATAAATGCACTAGTCCAACAACTTTTCTTTTTGATGATTAAGTCACAACTAGTTTCCAAAATTGAAAAACTCATAACTCAACTTGTGAATCAAATATCAGATAACAACAAAAGCAAAGCTAGAACAGTAAAAAATGCCAAAACTCAGCCAAAAATTATGAAATTACCTGGGTTCAAATTCTAAAATCTCCACAAGCTTATTCCCGTTATTATCATTCCACTGAACTTTTCTCCTGACTTTGTTTGGACTTCTTGACATCCCACCTTTCCTAGGAGGCAACAAAGCCTTGAACTCACTATAATCTTCTCCATTCTCTTCAACATCCTCCTCAACATCTGGAGAGTCTAAAGTCATCATCAAAGGCTCGTTTTTTGATCCATTAGCATCCTTACCAACATCCTTTTCCATTGACTATTAAGAATTTACACCACAACCCAAAAAAAGCACAAACAATGCTATCAAAAACCAATTCTAACAATCAAAATGACATTTAACATAAATAACACCAACCCAGATTTCTAAACATCAAGAATTAACAAACCCTAACCCCAAAATACAAACTTTTTGCGTGGTTAAGGCTGTTTTGATAGGGTTTTGATCAAGATAAAAGGTCAACGCTCATTTCTTACACGATCAAGCTCTGAATTGGGTTAAGAAAATATATATTATCAAGAAATCTAAAAGAGAAGGGATAAAAAGGAGGAGTCATGGAGAGGAGCAGGAGGAGGACATAACATTGCTTTCCCAAGAAAGCGACAGAAAGACTGGAGCTTTGAAAAGAAAAGAGCTTTGTTAAGCTAATTGATAGTTAGCCGTGTGAAAAAGGAAACGAACAATAAGACAGAGAAAATAAGATTAATCGTTCTAAGAAGTAAATCAAACAAGAGAGAAAATGAAACCATTTAATTTAAATTTTTAATCAAAAAAAAGAAAAAACCCAAGATTGATTTTTTTGAGGAACCCAAGACATAGTAATTCTTGTTTGCTCTCCTATATAAATTAGACAAGACTCCTCAAGACCCTTTTATGTTTTTTTTTACCCTTAATTATTACTACTATTGGTCTGTTATTATTTTTTGAAGAGTGGAAAGGAGAGGAGATACGACGGCTGTCAGTGATTGACATGGGCGACCGGACCATGAAGTGGTTGATGGTGTACGTTAGTTAAATCTCGTTATGATATAGTTATCCACGTGGGATATTGTGATTAGTCAAGGGTCTTGGTGATGCCTGAAGTGGAGACAATTTCGGTGGGGGGTGCTTTGGTTTTGATGATCATTCTGATACTAGTGGCCTTCTGCCCTTCACGACCGTTTCCAATTGTGTTGTTGTGTTTTGGCTTCGATAAATTAATAGATAAAACAATTTAGTTGATGATCTTTATAAAATTACAGATTAATAAATAAAATTTATATAAATCAGTAACCATCAATTTAGTTAATAATATTTATAATATAAATCTTATCACATTTAATACCACCATTTTATTAAAATAATTAATAATGCACCAATCATAAAATGATACAATTAAATTTAATTATATGTAAAACATTTATTGATTTATCCTAATGATGAATAAGATTCATCCAATAATTTTCAATAAATTTTATTTTTTAAACTAAATTTAATACAGAATGCTTATCTTGTATAATCTCGTATATTATGAATTAAAGTCTTCTTTAATTAGATTCTAGATTTAATGTGTGTCTTTTATCGCAATGCAATATATTTTTCAATTTAATATTTTTTAAGATAAATATATTTTTAAAAAGTATTTAAAAATAAAAATTACCGTACTTTTAACATATTATTTATATTATTTTTCAGTGTTGTTTGTGTTTTGATTTTCATGAGAGAGGTTCTTTACTTTCCTTTTTTTTCTTATGTTTTTTTTTGGAAGATTCGCTCTCTATTTGTTTTGTTTTTAATTGTTTTACGTATAAGAAAAAATGATGAGGAAACATTAAAAAAATAGAGAGCATTCACGGTTCAGAAGAAAAGGAAAAGAACAACGAGGAAACATTAAAAAAACAATAATTATTGAAAGGATATCCATTTTACATCTACATATATTTCACTATTCGGTTTTTTTTTAATATAATAAAATAACTCAATTGGCCTTAAAATCGACTTTTTTAAATCTTGCATCCGGGTGTTTTTTCATCTTTTCAACGGGATATATATATTGTTATTACTAAGTTAGTCAAAGATAGCTTGATATTTTAATAAATAAAAAATATTATCAAAATAAAAAAAATAGATGATACATGCAACACATATGCCCACATGTGGAAGGTGTTCACGACATTCTGGCGACATGTGTGGCATCTCTTAGTGGCCACAAATGCCCTTCAACTGTTTCGTTGGAATCTTCATGACGTTTTTTTCTTAGTGGGGTGGTGAGTGATGATGGCGGGATGAATTGTTGCTGACGAAGCTTTTTGTCCTCTTTTTTATATTTATACTCTCGTGAATTGTATTGATCATTCAAAATTTTTGAGTTGTCCTCTTAGTTATTGATATTTCAACTTCGATTATTATTCTTTTGATTTTTAATTTTGTTTGTGACCCTTTTATAAAAGTTTTTTTTTTCGATCTCATCCTTCAATCCCTATTTGTGATATATTATTTTTTCAATTTGATCTTTATTTTTTTACTTTTACTTTTTTTTCTTAATATTTTTGTACAATTTTTTTATTTCAAATTAATGATATATTATTTTTTCAATTTGATTCTCATCCATTTGATTTTTTTGTCCTTTTGTTACAATGATTTTTCTTTTCAATTTCAACCTTAAATGAAAAATTCGTTGTTATCCTCTAATTTTTTTTATTTTTATTTTTTATCTTCATTCTTTTAATTGCTATTTTTTGTTGAATTTTTTTCCCGAATTTACTCTTCAACATTTGATTGATTGAGGATTGGACTTCACAGTTTGTCCATGTATATTTTTTTGATCCAATGACTCGGGTCATGAGTTTGAAAAGTCAACGCAAGTTAACATTTTTTATTTTTTGATTTCATCGTTTGACATTGGTTTTTTTTTTTAAATAAACTTTGTGGTTTTCTTTGATTTAGTTTTTATCAGGTTATCTCGATCTTATGACCTAGACCACAAGTTTGATGAATTAACCCGGATTAACTTGTCTCTTATTATCCAGGTTATATGTTTGTTATGCTAACCCGAGTTAATTTTTTCATGTCCCTTATTTATCTATTTTTTCTTTTCATATTTAATCAGTTGAAAATTAAACTACATTGTTTTTTTCTTCATAGAAAAAGTTTTTTTTTCCAAGTTATCATAATTGTTTATTATTGTTGTTTATTTTTATATCATCTAATTAAAATAAAACCGGGATCTATAACCCAATAATTGATTTTTTTTTCATTTTTAAAATGCACTTGCGATATTTAAATAACATTTAAAAAAAAATATATGTACTCACAGTATAGGCACAAGTATAGGAAAATCAAACAGAAGTTTACAGTAGGAGGATGTTGGCAGGTGATCGATTTAGCGTACTTTACAAACAACATAGTGACAAAGCAGAAAGATGGAGAGATGAGAGGGAAATAACGGTAGGTACTTGCTTCATGGGTTGCTCACAATGATTGCAAGATTTCAACTTGCTTTCTACTCGAAGTTCATAGATATAGACAAAACCTGTGGATTTGAAGTTCTATATCTCAGTTCATTTCCACCACCATGCGAGTTAAAACTTGATAGAGGATTCTTCAACATGGCATGCTTTGAGAGGGTGTCCCCTGCACTCAAGGAGATCCTGCTCAAGTTATACCAGTAAGCACTTTTGATCCATCAAGATTCTCAAGGTAGAATTTTACTTGTTGCTAATCCTCATTTATCATATCCGAGATGATTGAATTTCTTTGTTTAAAGGTAACTTCTGCATACAACATGATTTATCATTGGCTTACCCGAAATAAAAAGCAGGAAATTAAGAAATAAATGTATGATAAGTTCTGCAAAGGTGTCTCATCGACTCCATGTAACAAGTCTCTGCCTCTACAGAACTATCTCATCAGTATATTTCATATAGAAATAGAAAATGTTCTGTGGATGCAATTCTAGATATTCAAGCTCTAGTAGTCGAGGAAAGGAAAAGGAAACTAACAAAATGCTAACCTTGAAAATAGTAGGCTTTCATTGCTCTGGTCAGTTTTGAAATTGCTTTCTTCTCCTTCACATTCCAAGTAAGCAAACATGCATCTCAAGTTGCATGGATGATCAACAAAAACGATGATGAAAATTGATTCTCTTCCTTTCATGATAGTGCTGAGAAGCCTGTGGAGATTGATCATCACTTGTATGAATTCGGGTGCGTGGAATACCATGTTCAGGTTAGTCTATTGCACTCTTAGCATGATAATTACAGATAACTTATGTCAACACCAACAGTTGGAATGACTCAGCATCTGGAAATCTGCAGTTGTGGAAATAATTGAGATTAATGGCTGTGTGCATGCTAAAAAAGGACATGCCTACTATCTGTCAATTTGAGCTATCCTGACATATATAGGCTTTCAACAAAATGTTGAGAATTATTCTGGTAATCATCCTGTAATGTTCACAGTCTTCTGCAGCTGATCCACAAAATAACTACCTGTCATTATCAACTCCACTACTGTCCCAGGGAGCCCTGCTATCATGTGGTTTGTCATCGTACACTACGCAGATGGTAAAGCAAGTTTGCTCGGATGCTGTGGAGATTGTTGAACCTGCAAAAGAAGGATATCAGCTTACCCTAAAGCTAAATCTTGCAAAGATTCCACGTGGAAAAGGTTTGCTACTTCTCCAAATCATCGCGATAACAATAATTATATATAAAAAAACAAGAGCTTATTGGTACTTTGTGGCACATACTAGTGCTGTCTTGAATTTAAGCATGTTATTCCTTCTATTCACCTAAAAATAGAGAGTGGTTTTCAATATATTATAGCATCAGTACGGAATATACAGAGAACATAGATTCAAACTATCAGTCTACAAAAGAAGAAAGAAAGCTTGAACGAGAAGAAAGTTGTGTAAATTCTTTACACAAACAAGAGATACAAGAACTCCATGCAGTAAACCTGAGTTCAGGTGTTACAGCAAAGACAAATTAACAGTACAAAGAAAAGTTCAACCACCCAAACTAGACATTTTAAACCTGACATTTTGAATCTTTGATCAACTAGAGTACCAGATCACTGTAGTACTTAGTTAGCTGTCCTCTTAAATAACAGGTTTCCTGCTTCTGCCAGTTCCACCGTCCACAATCTCAGATTTGAAGACATCCATACCAAGTTTTCTGTGACACTGAGAGCAGGAAATAAAGAGATCAGCTGATAATACTCCTGAAAAGAGTCAACAACTCAGAAAATAGTACCATCTGTTTAGGTGGAGAGCTGAAATAATAATAAGAGCTGAACAAAATATTTGAAAAAAGGACTTCTACTAAATGTAGACAAAGCATTCAACTCAAGATCCTAAAACTAATTAGAACTAGTGAAAAAGAAATTTTATGCTGAATGACTTGTAATTGAAGCCTGTGTAATCTTCAAGATTTGGAGCATGAAAATAATAACATCATGATCTTCCTTATCCAAGCATTTTGTAAGGAATGAAAGGATAACGAAGAAAATCTTGATAGGAAATGTTTATTTTTTTGTCCATTTTCATACCATGCTGTGAAATTTCTGCACTTCATAATCATGCTGATACAAATGTTCCTTTCCAGACCCTTACAAAGTGATTACGCAAATTTCCTCAGTGCAAGCAGTTATACTATGTTCCCAGCTGAAAGAAATGTTGAGAAATGTCAATTCCCAGGACACATCCCAAGGAATGAATAAGCCAATTAAACTTGTTTATCACCCAAGAGAGCCCTTCTATGTCATCAGACAGGTAATACCACTCAGGCAATCATCATCTTCTTCTAATTAAGGTTTCAATCCCTGGGGGACAATATGAGACTTCATATTCGAGTACAGGCTGCTAAATTGAAATAATATTTTTTGCTTGACAGCCACAAAAAATCACAGCAGTATTCCCAATGCGTTTTAAAGAGCACTCAGATGTGATTATAGCAACAGCCTTCTTTCAGGTTCGCAAAACACTAAACATCGGAGACTCATCTGATTTTTGGTTTGGTCCTGAATTCTCTTCTTGTTGTTCTTTAAAAAACACGGCATCTTCATTAGCCTTTCCCCTTTTCCTTTTGCAATAGGAACTCATGGATGTGGGTAGTTCAGAAAAATGGGCCAAAGCACCACCATGCACCTGGTCACCCATTCCTCCGCCAGAACTGAGAGGAGAACCTTTAGAAGATTTAAGCACCAATGGAGGGTTTGTCACTTTTGGTATTCCCTTGCTCATAACTGAAGACGAAACCACGAATAGAGTGGTTTAAACAACATTTCCATCGTTCTGCAATGATTATCAGTGAAAATAAGAAAATTGCTTGACAAACTAGCTATAACTTTGATACACAATATACAGGCACTAAATTCATTGATTTTGAAAATTTTCATTTGGATATTAATAATAGCATTTGTTATCCTCCCCCTCTTAGACATGGTTCACAACATACAAGAAAAGGTTGAGCATGTTTAAGTTGACGTATTTGCTTCCATATTGCCAGATATTTCTTCACGCCATGTTGAAGGTAAAAAACTAGACAAAACAGTATGGAGTCTATTGAACTTCTATGCCTATGTGAAAAAACACGTGAAGGTAATATTTTCTATCAAGGTTTTTTTCTTTTCTTTATTTTCTAATTGAGGTTCTTTGGGCGTGAGGGTGCTGAGCACTGGAGTTCATACTTTGCTGACAAGATTTTCTCCAATAGGGCACCAGAGGTTTCATACAAAGAAGGATGCAAAAGCGTCTGGAAAGTTTGGTTGAGGTGCTGAACAAAAACCCTAAACATAAGATTGATAACCAAAGAGCATTACAGTTTTCCTTTCTTGCCATTGAAAAATTAACTGTTTTGCATTTTGATTTTTGTTTTTCTTCCCCTGCACTCCAAACGGTAATTTTGGATCCGTCCTAGCAACTCCACATTGCAAGAAAAGCAATCACGAGTCTATAATACATTAGCCCTCAACAAGAGGACAGTGAGACTAATTTTCTTACTGCAACTTGCAGGTTCTGCACAAGGAAAAATTGGAAGAAAATGAAGATGTTAAAAAGTTTAAAGGTAAAGTTTTCAGGTCATTTATGTTATTACAGACAAAATTAAAGAAAAGCACAAGGGCAAGTTCAATTTTGCTTCACATAGAGGCACCAGATGATGTCTCTTATGTTTTGATGGATTCAGGGCTGAGAAACTCTTAACTAACCCACAAGTCATTCCATCATCTATATGGCAATTAGAGAAATACTAAAATAAGAATGTCTTATAAAACGATAATTTGTTGCTCAACAGTCTCATCAGCAGAATGACGACAAGTGAATGAGTTAAGAAAGAAGTGACAAATAAATATTCATTTACTTTTGGTTTACATTCATGTTTTGTTTGTGTTCCAGCACATGCAGAATGTCGGTATGTTGGAAAATTGGTCGGATTATCAAAACCAAAAAACTTTAAGAGAAGATGTCGTGATTTAACCAGGAAGATCATGCAAATTCATTTTCGGATTAAAATTCATGGATTTCGGCGTTTTCATAGACGATGGTTGACAATCCCAAAGTTCTCTTCTCCACTGCGATATACTAAGCTAGAGTGATGTAAACTCCAGGTTATATATTCTTATTTGAAGTTATGAGATGTACTTTTGTGCCTTATGTGAACTTCTATCCATGAATATTAGCTTGCGTTTGTCTAGTAGAAGTACATCAAAGCTGCATGTTACTCTAATATACTAAGATTGTGACAATGGCAATAAAGCAAACTCAAGAGCCATCAGGTCTATCGTTAAATGAATCTAATCTTATTAACAACACCACTGTAATGGGAATTCTGCAGTTTGTATCACTTAATCATACACAAACAGGAAAAAGAAAAGCAAGATTAGTTAAGCTTGTGCAACCTCCTGTAATGTGACAGTTATTTTAATGTGTATAACTAGACTTCAAAATCCTATTTACGTATTAAACTAAATCAAGAGGTCAGAGAAACTTACTAGAAATTTTCTGCACTGACATTGTTTTTCTGAAAGTCCAGCAACCAAGCCCCTTGTATATTTTCCTTGTTTTGCCGAACCGTGTACACAGAAAAGATTAACAGTTGAAACATTATTTCTCTGGATAGTAAACTTGAATCTATAATTGCCAGCAGATATGTACTATGGTTTCACACAATTCTAGTTTTTATTACTTGTTAAAGTTTCGGTACCTAACTCCTTCCTGATAAGCATACCCTCTTCATCAAACCTTCTAAGAAGACACCTGCAAGAAGGAAAGGTAATTATCATTACGTAGGTAGCAAAATCTGCTTTGCAGGGCTGTAGCACCATGAATTTCCATCAGATGCACCTTTGTAGTTGAATTTCTCTTCAGCTTACTAGTGCCCCAACTAGAACAACATTAGAGCATTGACATTGCAAATGAATCCCGTAAGATACCCTACCTAGATCACCAAAAGAACTGAAGCTACTGATATATGTTTCTGCTATAGCCACTTAAAAGATGCTAGTTAAGATTTCTTATATGTGGTGCCCCTTAAAGAATACTGAGTCCTTTTTCTTCACTCCAGTCTGTTTAAAGCTACAATATATATAAGAAATTCAAAAATAAAATCCATTTCTTGTTTTTTCTCCTTGCAACTTCAACTCAAGTCATTTTCGATTTATTTATTATTGTCTCGACTCATATAACCCTCAATCTTAAACTATTTGGGTTCCTTTCCATGGATTTCCATCCAGAAATATTTTAGGTCAGGCTCTTTGTAAACTGTTATGATACTAAATCATTTTTGTTTTTTACTTTAGCCCGTGACATTTTTTCCATCAACCTCCTTATTCCATCTTAATACTTCAATGTGATCACATTCCTCATCAGTTCATTCAGATTTGATGTTGGATGTGAGAAGATCCTAGTTTCTCTTTAAGTTCCCTTCAACAGGAGTCACCCCCACCATCCAGATTATGTACTCATTTCTTATCCAGACTTTAATAGTGTATTTACGCATCCTAACATCCATATTAATACTCTCATCCCTTCTACTCTAGTACAATTACTCTACCTTACCAGCATATCTAGAGACGCATGCTATAAAGGACCTCCTCAACAACCTTCCCTCTATTTTTTTCTTAGTCAGCCATACCTCCACCTTGATAAAAACGGAAAAATGTTGGTCATCCAAATTTCTTCAAGTAATCTTAGATTGCAAACTCAGCTTAAATATATCTTACAAGGCCCTAATGCTTTTCTACTTGCTTCCCTTTTCTGAAGTGGAACACGCCTGGTTAGCAAAATGGATAGGAAAAATCATGAAAGCGGAAAACAAACCAAACAGATAAGCAGAATGATAGTTGAGGAATAGGTATATAAATATAAATGAAAACCGAAACATCGAAAATTTTAACAAGGAAAGTAAACAACCAAGAACTACCGATAATTTTTTTTAAAATAAAAACCTCAATATGTTCCCAGAGGATGTAGTGGCAACAGTTCCATCAATCTGATTTTAGTAAACGAGAGGAAGAAATCTCCAAGGTTTCCTTCTGGAGATCATCAATTGAAGACTTCACAGAACATCAAAATACTGAACCAGTAGACAAGCATCTGGTATATTTATTGGTCAAAAGCCAACAACATCATTTGCTGCTGAGAATTCTCAAAGTGATAACATAATTGCCAATTTGACTTGTGCGTTACAGATAAATGTGGATGAAAACTAAACTACAAAAGGTAAAAAGTGCGTGCACACACAAGCATGCATATGCTTGAGTGTGTGTGTGTGTGTGTCTGTGAGGGAGAAGATGACAAACAAAAGTATCAACAGATAGAAAGTGCTCGTTTGTTAGCAAAAAAAGATATCAGAACGTGAGAGAAAAATTCATCATTCAAGGTAAAAAAGTTATCTTAGACAAGTCATGCAACGCTGCATACAGGATACCAGAAATATCTTGATTTAAATCACAACTATTGTCTGACTCTTTTCTTCTTTTATCCAGGGCACATTTAGAGAAGTCTTCCTTCAGTAGCGTGCTACAGTACTAAACATACATACTACTTAGATGTTGCTCCTGTATCACATCTTCCTCTTATAAACACTGGATCCATCTCATGCTCCTACAACCTTTTTTTATAAAGCATCTTGCAAGTAGATCACTGAAAGGATAGTCACATTCCATTTCTTTGCACTTTGATAGAAAAACCTGGAAGGGGGACAAAGACTTCAGCTTTCTACAACAAATAAATTAAATAAAGGTTCCATGATACTCAAAGATTAGTGTTTGTGAGGAAGAGGAATGCGAGAATGGGAAAAGGAGAGAAGCTATCCAGCAAAACAATAGCACCTAAGTTCAACAGTAAAAATACATGAATTGATAAAGGCCATGATCCATCTGTGAATTCACACCATAGAGGTCCTTAAATTTTACCATGTTCAAAATCTGAAAAATTCTAAAGAACTTCTAATTGGCTCCAAACTCATCGAAGAAATAAAAATCACAAAGTAACAAGCTCCACTTTGTGCATTTTATCCACAAAAATAGCAATTTCTTCAACTTGAATGATAGTAAAAAAAAATCCACGATATTCCTGCCTTGAATCCTAAATTCCATTGAAATATTCTTTGTTTTGCTACTTTACATGCTGTTAGTGGGATGAAATCTTAATTATTCACAGCAGAACTGGAAATATTCTGAAGCTTGCGGGTATTTACAATCAAATGAAAGAAAATATCAAAATAAACTTTGATGACTAAAATAAGCTTGTGGTATAAAATGTTGAACTTTAAACACTTTGATGACTTCAGAGGTCTAAAGAACCAGTGACCATTATCATCCAGTTGAATAATGAGAATTACTCAAATGTCATCATTCATAACAACAATATGAAGCAATGAATTTGGGAGGAACACAAAAGCCTCCTTCAATTTGGAGGCCCTCATTATGCCACAGATGTTTAAAACCAATGCCAATAGACAACCCCAGCAACTGTTTCCAAAATATCTACTTGGTGCTTACCAAATAACAAAGCAATAAGCCTTTACTCACAGGCAGAAACAGATATTGAAGCCCCTCTCAAATACATACATACATTCTTTTTGGCCCTTTAATATCTAAATCCTGTGCCTGCTCCTGCCCATTGGAGTAGGCAGAAAATGTTATCGATGCCAACAGGCAACCGCAGCAACCATTTCCAAGTTTTGGCCTCTCGATACCTAATCTTTGGAAGCACATGTCAGTAAGGCAATTATAAGAATCAAGGCCTTTTCTATATCCCATATGATTTTGAGACTGTTTCCAATAATTATATCAGCAAATGGTAACATGTTAAAAATCCATCCTGTATGCAATTGGTCTTGCATCAACCTTCATTTTAACTTTTGGATACAGAATGCAAATAAACGAGCTCAAATTGCTTCAATGTTTGGCAGTCCATCTGTGTACGTATTAGATTACAAAATACATTTTTTTACGGTACCTAGTTGCAAGATAAAAAAGAGGAACTTGACTTTAGAAGCATCTCCTGCTAAACAAAAAGGAAAGAAAAAAATGCCAGCCGATTCTGTTGTAAAATATTAGCATGATGATTAGCTAAAAAGATATGACATTTCATTTGAACAGAGCTTTTATTTTCCTACAAAATTGCACCTGTATGTGGCTGTTCACATGATTATGTTATGGCCTCTCATCAAATACATAGATATGAAAGCAAGTCAAACCACCTTAATTAGTTCCATAAGTTTTGATTGTTTTGCCAGCACTGCTCATTAAACGAAAACGATAAATAAAAAGCTTAACCATAATCATTCACTGATCAAAGGTAATTCAAAATTAAAAGGACGACCTAGTAAACCATTTCTGTGCATAAACAACAAAAGCATATCAGGAAAAGAACACCGTTGCCTTATATGTATAGACAAACAATCGATTTAAATTCAATTAAACACTAAAATTTTGTATCGTAAATACATGGGAAATTAGAAAAAAAAAATACACTTCATTCCACCTCAAATTCAGGAAGCGCCCGCATCAAAGCACTCTCAGATTCAAGCCCTGCCAACAAAGGACCACTTGCTTCACCATGCCTCAAATTCGTATTACTTGACAACAATGCAAGCATCCCCAAACTCACAAGAAAGACAATAATTGCATGCCCAACAAACAACAAATTCACCAATGCCACCCCCCTCAATCCATCTTCCTCAAGATCACACTTCAACTCAACATTTCCACTTCCTGGCAAAATCTCAATCTTATGACACCCTTTCAAACCAAAAACATCAGTATATAAACACAACCCAGCTTGCAAAAACCAAGTCCCTTTCAAAACCAACCCACAACACAAACAATACTCGGCAAAAAATGCACCAGGCCTAATAGCCAAATACAAACAACAAAGTCCACAAACAAGACTCAGATTACCACACAAACCATAAACAGCCTCACCAACAAGACCAGAAGTGCCCTCACCAATAAAAGAATACTCTACAAAAAACAAAATCCCACCAAACACAAACAAGAAATTATCAAGAATGACTAAAAGGTCAATGCTATCGCGTAGAACAAACAGAATTGCCAAAACCCAGTAGAGAAATAGAAGCAATGATTGATGCAAGAACGAGAAACGGTAAGTTATATGACCCGTGCTAATAGAGAAGAAAAGAAAGATTAGAGAGAAAGAAGCAATTGGGAGGGCTACAGTGAGAGCATATAAATCAAGATTAATCCATTTGGGATCAGAGAGGTACCATGTTTTGGATCTAAAAAGAGATGTGTTCTTGAGGTAAAGAGAAGAGGAGCAGAAGAGACGTCGTAGGCCAATAGGGAGAAGGAAAAGACTGGCACACAGATGGGTTACGAGAGATGCCATTTCTTTCTCCTCTTCTGGTTTTTAGCTTCTGTTGTATGTTCTGGTCTCTGTTTGATTCTTTTAAGGTTTGGAGAAATGTTAAGACACGACGCGTTCCAACTTGTTCTTCCAAGGCCAGTTTTCAATGGGGGGAAGATGTCATGTGGTCACTTCAACTTGTGGGATTGTCTTAACTGGATATTTTTATAAATTTGTTAGATCATGTATGAATATTCTATTTTTGATCGAATTAAAAGTTAAACAATCTTGATGCAGGAAAGCTCATGGAGGAGACTTTGGGCAAAAAGAAAAAGAAAAAGAAATTTCATAAGAGTATTTGGAAGTGTATTTTTGATAATGTAATATAAAAGTTTTTTAAAAATATTTTTTGTTTTAAAATATTTTTTTTAGATTTTTTTTAATTTTTAATATTAACATATTAAAATTATAAAAAATACTAAAAAAAATATTAATTTAATATCTTTTTACAAGTTAAACATATTCTTAAAATACATTCAAACACAGCTCCAAATATAATATTAAATACGCTTGAATTATAATAAATATTTTTTATTTAAAAAATGTTAAATTAATAATTTTTTAGTATTTTTTTTATGTAACAATATAAAATCTAAAAAAAAATATTTTGATGGTTAAGCTAGACCACAAGAAGGATAGAAATCTATTATTTCTAGGAGTATTAAAGTTAAAATCAAAATTAAGAGAAAATTAGCAATTATATTTTGAAAAAATTACTTAAATTTGACATTAAACCCAAAAAAATCTGGAACATTTATGCTGTAAAGTATATTCATTTGGCCGTGGTATATGAAAACAATCTAACATGTCAAACAGGCTAGCAAGGACCGAAGATGGATTATTCTTCATAATAAAAGTCAGTGTAGGGCTAGAGAAGGTCTTCGGAACAACCATGCCTGAGCATGTCGTAGAACTCAAGCTGTTTCTGTAATGAACAGGTCAATTACATAGCCCATTTCAGCGAAGGTCCAGTCTACCTGCAATATTTGTGCAGCTCAGAGAAGCCCTCGATTCCAAGAATTGTCACTTCCTTGACAGGGCTGCTAGTCAGGGAAACCAGCAACAGAAGTAATGCAGTATAACCAGAATGTTAATTAGGGCTCGCAAAGATTGACCTGGAAGACGATAGAGTGAGATCTTGCTTTAGCTCTTCTGCGGGAGAGATGATGGTTACAGTAAGTCCACAAACTGCTAAGCCAGCCATTACACAGCCGTCTGTTCTTGGCAGCCAATGAAGTGTTAATGAAGAGGCCAAGGACCTGTGGGATCACTGTTATAAAGTGATCTTCTGTGGGTTTTTTTTTTTTTTTTTGATAGAACAATTGAGTATGTGAGGATTTGGGATTCATTTAAATGCATCAAGTTCATATAAAAATTAAATCTTTTTGACATACAAAACTAATCAAGAAATAAATTTTACCATTGACTGAAAGAAACAATATAAAGCACCAATTAATATCCATAAAACTTAGAAAAATTATAAAACTATGGATGTGAAACTTTGATGAAAATATTTTCATTAAAGAATGATCGAAGGCTCAGTTTCGAAAAGAAAAGGCTTCCCTTCTGATATTATATGTGATTTATGTTTGAAGAACACTACTAAAATAGCATGCACAGTTGAGAGATTTTCAAACTTGTTTTAAACAACCTAACCAATATTTTCTTTTCTTTTCTTGGTTCATTCAATTTTTCGTCCAATGTGAAAACTGTATTCCTTTTTTATTACAAAAATAAAAATAAAAAATCAACCTAACTTTTCCACATCTAGTTTGATAATCCATAAAAATCACTCCATCCAAAAATACTGGTGTTTGTTTTTCATATATATTAGAGAAAATTATTTTGATGATTCTATAATTTAGTTGTTCGTACACTTGTTGGAATCGGAAATTATAATTTATATTTTTGATGAATTTAAAATAAACTAAGCTATAGAATAATCTAAGATGTAAACTATTACATGCGCAATAAAATCTAGAAAATAAACTATAATTCTCAGTGTATATTATCTAGGAGAAGAATGCAAGAACAAAATTCTTGTAAATAAACCAATTTAAATGGGAACAACCGAGAAATCAGTCTGGAGCCGGCAGAAGAAAGGGTTTGGAAAAAGAAAAATACAGCACAAGCATGTTCTTCACATGCAGCCTGCGGTGTGTGGCATCCAAGAACTGAGGAATGGGAAGTGCAATTGGAGTTTCCTACCCCGATTTCAATAATCTTTTGGTCAAATATGGCCAACTCTTTTTTTCCATCATAATAAACTGAACGTTCAGAATTATGCCATCGAAGCTTTTACGTGTGAAAAAATGGTAGAATGAGTGAGGGCCCGATCCCAAGGAAAGAGACACTAAAATTCTAGGTCATGATTTTCTCCTCTAAAAATTTGGACCGCTAGTAATAACAGGCTTTCTCATGTGTGTTTGGTCGGAGGTCTACAGAAAAATCCAAGCTACCAAGCATGTGTGGTTCTTAATGCTCCATGAAGCCATTTCTCTCCCACCATCCTCCAATTATAAACCAAAGGCTCTCGTATTTTAAACCGAAAAATATCCTCCCTCTGCAAAGACCTAGAAAACACATACATCACAAGTTTTCTTGTAGAGCAAAAGAAACACACCATCTAAATATCAAAGAGAATAGCAAGAGCTAGAGAGAACTTGGAGCGTTTAGCAGCAGTATTTTTCGATGGCTACTTCGATTTCTGCAACTGGGTTTCAGGGAGGTTTTGGGACTTCATTTAAGGGAAGTTGGGGTGCTTCAATCGTTGGTGAAGACTATGCCATGTTGATCAAGTCAGTGCCAAACCATGTAAGAGTTGGGAAGCCAGTGAAATTGCCTCCCATGATGAAGAACGTTAATGAAGGAAAGGGTGTTTTTGCCCCTATTGTTGTTATCACGCGTCAAGCAATTGGCAAGAAAAGGTTCAATCAGCTAAGAGGCAAAGCAATTGCCTTGCACTCACAGGTATAGTTCTTGTCTCTATCACCAGATTTAATTTCACTAGTTATGAATTGTGGTGTTGGTAGCTTTTTTCCATTTTTTTTTTGGGCCACATATTGGCCTTTTATAACAAGATTACTAATAATTTATCCTTGTAATACCCTTAGAATATCGATCCCGAACAATTTAATCAAATTGCATAACTAATATGTTAATATGTCAAATGGCTTTGTGAGCAGGTGATTACCGAATTCTGCAGATCAATAGGAGCAGATCCAAAACAAAGGCAAGGACTGATTAGGTTGGCCAAGAAGAATGGGGAAAGACTTGGATTCCTTGCTTGAAAAAGGAAACGATTTCTCCTCTTTTCTTCGTGTAACACGCTTTTCTAGTCCGCTGCTCATCTGAGGATTTTCAGATGTAAATACTCTCTTCATCTGGGTCCCCTGGAATCACCATGTTAACGACGCTGTATTCCTACTTCACTCTTCGTTTTACCTGTAATATTGTCTTTAGATTATTAAAGCTTCATAAAAATTTATACATTGCTAGTGTGACTTTGGACTTCCGGGGGGGAGGGGGCTAGCTACTGCTTGAATTGCTCACATGGCCTCCAATGAATCCTGGCGCTGAACCAATAATAGAGTAATCTTAAAAACGAAAACAGTAGAGTATAAAATTAAGACCAAGATGAGCTTTCTTCAACATGCAAATTATGTTTTATGCATGTCCTTAATTGACAGTTTTCACGAGACATCTTCATAGCAAGTCGTGCTAGTTAGAGTGGTCTAAATTATCATTCAAACAACTTAAAAGCTAGCCATGCTGCCATTTCTTGCTAGCTTAGAGGGGGCATGTGAAGCAAAAACAAAGTGATACACTGGCACGTTTTAGATCAAGCACCTCGCAGTTCCCAGCGGCCTTCCCTTCAAGGTTACACAACCACCGATCACAAGGAATTTCTTTTTTTCTTTTCTTGAAAATCCGGGCACCCATTATGCTGCTGCAGTTGGTACGCTCATAAGCGATACAGACATCATGGATTCAAAAACTAAATCTCTTTATGGAATAGCAAAACCCAAGTACAAAAATGATTGGAACTGTAAAAGTGGTGTTTCTTCTGCCATGTATATTGGGCACAACAATATCTCTCAACAGTACAGATTGCTGGTAAGTGTATAATACAATACTCTCACAAGCTCAATCTTGTCCAACACCAAAATTAAAGGAGCATCATCATGATACCATCCATTAAGGATTTGTCATATCAAAAATACATTTCACTTCTTGGTGTGGAAACATGCTAACAAAACCACACTGCACATCGCACGACAGTCATGGAGTGCTTACACATTGTATCGGCTTTTGGCATTTCTTTCCCTTTTGGAATCATCCTGCAATTACCAAAATAGTAAGATTTAAGAAGTAATTTTTATTAAAACCCGAAACTACCAGGAAACGAAGATTACATGGAAGCTGTAGGTGATCTTGTCATTGACGTCAATGATCTCCTTCCACTTCCTGCCAATGCTCATCTACGTAGCAAAATTCAAATGTCAGAACCACATTATACCGGAGTGCAAAAGGGAGTGGTGTGAAGGGCTCCTAAACTTCCAAGCAAACAAGGGAAACGATAACTGATAAACATGAAGCATTTAGGGAGACAACAAGTGACACAAACAAGGCAAAGAACAGCATGTCAGTGGGAACTGGTTTCCAGTAGAACTTAATGAACCAGTGTATTAAATCCCAATGAGAAGTTTCAATTTGAACATTGTGTGATGTTCAAAATAAAAGAGATGTAAACATGGAAACTTGTTTTGACAATAAAAAAGCCAAGATTCCAACTTGCTGTCATTGAGCTAAGCGGTAACAGATCCATAGCTATTTCATCTAGGCTAAAGCATCAGAAGAAAATCGTTGAATCAGTGTGTCAACTAGCTGTCATTACATAAGGTGGATAGCAAATGCATGTCAACATGCAAGAACATGAGACTGCATTCGTAATGGCACAGTATCCCTTCCCACAAGCAAGGAAAAGCTCTGGAAATCACTTGGGAAAATTTGACATTTTGAAAAGACCACAGAAAATAAAGGAGTGGGGAAGGAGGTTCTGATAATTGTTAAGCAGAAAAACAGTTTTTTGCTAAAATTGTTGTGTATTGCCAAACTGCCATCCAAACACTACCTAATTAAATAGCTTTACTGGAACCTTCAGCTCGCCATATAAACCTAAATTATAATCTACCAGAAAACACACATATACATAATGAATACATAAGAGATAAAAGGTGAAAGAAAGTGTCAGACTCAAATGAAAGTCAGCAATCTAAGCACATGTTTTTTGGGAGAATAAATTCTAATCATCGGCATGCTTAACTATATCAACCAAGCATTACTGCACTCTCAGGAACAGCATTCAACTCCTTGTAATTACTCAGAATTCTTCGTCAGATTATATGCAGAGATGAATGACAGAAATTAGCAATGACAAACAGCTTGTGTGCTTCAGATAAACAGTATGCAGTATGTGTTCTCCAGGTAAACCATTACACAGATACAGAAACAAAGAAACAATCCTGAGCTGCTAGTCGCCCATTGTCTACTTACATAATTAGCCATTATAAAATCAGCCATTGCCGAGTAAACCATCCATCAATATTTGTTAATGCAAGAAACCATATATATAGTCATCAAGATCCCCCCGTTTACATGCAAACTCTAATTATTTAAAATTTTAAGCGAATCAGTATTTAGTCTCAGACATATAATTGCATGTTTCTCTTCCCAGTCTCTGAAACATGGGACACCAAAAAAGAAAAAAGCCTCGATATATAAACCAGAGAATGCGGAAGAAATTTCCGTTCACTGTAGGCAAAGAAAGCCAAGCACACCTTTCAATGAAATGCATATGATGTCTAAGAGCAGGTTCTGTGCATGGAGCTGGTGCTTAAGGGACAATATAAAGCATTGAAATATTGGAAAAAATGTTATCTAAATTCAAAGGTGCCAATTATATACGTCAATCTGAGAGAGAGAGAGAGAGAGAGAGAAAACCTGGGCAGCCTCATTGGCAGCAGCTTTAGTCCACAAAGCAAGTTTATCCTGCCTCTGACGCACGCTTGCAACCACGCCACAAATCTCATCAGGTTCATCAAATTGCTCCCCAATCAAAGCCATCAACTGTCCAATCATTTATTAAAAATAAAAAATCATGCTACTATTAAAAACAAAGGTGCCCAGACCACAAAAATTAAAGAGTGCGAGGCAAGATGATTACAGTTTCAAGCCACATGGTATCCAAGTCGGCCTTTCTGCTAGAAGTAACAGACCACTTGCCTCCACTAGCACACACTGGATCTTCCCATTTGGGTTCAATCCCATCTTTAAATAAATGGAAATCAGCATTTCCAGGCAGCTTGCTTGGCTTAAATACCTGTTCATACAAACTGCAACAAAAAAAAATTATATAATTAATCATTAAGCAAAACCCTAAATAAAAATTAAAATAATGAAAAATCTCAATCAATTAAATAAAGATCTAGCAATAGATATAGAAAAAATGAAAGAGAATATGGATAAAGGAAATACGTGCCACCAGAATTCTTCGACGGTGTCGAAGGAGTAGACCTTGCGGAGACAAGTCCCCCAGGCGGCGCCTTGTTTGGATTGATTGTCGAACCAAAAGGTCCACTTCCTCTCAAGTTTATGCGGTTGCGGCTGCGGCTGCGGCTGCGGCTGCTCGGTCACCAGCTCTCCTGTTGTTGGTGCGGTTACTTCAATCCCAGCTTCATTTGCCGCCATTACTAATTATTTTTCTGCTCCTGGTGAGATTTTTTTTCCTGCAACTGCAACGCCGAACGAACGGAGGGTATCTCTCCTGGTTTGTAATAATTGCCCTTATATTGGGCCTTTTTTATTGGAAACGTGGGCTTTTTGAAGTTTTTGCTAAGCCCAGGTTGTTAGGATACCTTCTTCTTCTTTTTTTAACTGATCGGAGGAAATAACGCTAACCCAGTATCCACAACTCTGTCTATTTAAGTTAAACCCAGTCACATATATTAATTTATAATTATATTAAAATTGATATTATTTACGTGATTTAAATAAATAAGAATGATATATATAAAAGTACAAATAAAAATTATATGAATTTGTTTTTGGTACATGTGTCTCCAGTGGGTACTTCTAGAATATCAAAATTATTTTTCAAAAAAAAATAGCAGCAATGCTTGTAAAAAAAAAAACAATTAAAAGTTAAAACAACTATTATAGTATAAATACCTAGTTTTATATTGATATTGTAATTATTTTTTATTTAGAAATATATTAAAATAATATTTTTTTTATTTTTTAACATTACTATATCTAACAACAGATTTTTTTAAAGCATTTTTTTATGTAAAATTATAATAAAATAATATATTTTTTATTTTTTATATTACCCCATCAAACAATCTAAAAATATTAAAAAAATTAA
>Ga0307515_10005554_pt1 | contig 25530 bp, 21 predicted proteins | sample 17_EM_MG_FD_194513 | JGI IMG/M metagenome (GOLD analysis project Ga0307515, IMG submission 194513) | Populus trichocarpa ectomycorrhiza microbial communities from riparian zone in the Pacific Northwest, United States - 17_EM | ecosystem: Host-associated > Plants > Roots > Unclassified | place... | reverse complement strand
CAGAATCTAACCTAATCTACGCAATAAGCAACAAATTTTCTGATAATCACCAAACGTTCTATCTCATTTTGTTGTACTTAGCATTCAAAAGATCTGTTTCTCTAGTAAAGGTAAAACAAAAGGAAAGGAATTGTTATATATAAATTATTGTTGTATTAAACAGAACTTAGTGAAAATAGACTCCATATTCAAAAAATACTATGACATAGTGAGCAATGAAATGTTCATGAACCATTTAGTAAATGGTCTAGTGGTAAGAGTTTGGAACCAAGAAGTTTACTCCCCCTGTGATCTCAAGTTCGAGTTTTGAGGTTGCTAATATTGATGGCCACTGGAGACTTATCTGGTTATTAACTTTAGGGCCCATAAAAATTAGTCGAGGTAAGTGAAAGTTAACCCGAACACTCCACATGAATCAAAAAAAAATATACATGCTAATTTTAATTTTTTTACAATAAATAACTTAACTCATAGTTAGCTCAACTAGAATAATATTTATAATTCTAGACGGTGACGGTGACTTATAAAAATTAAAGTAAAGAAAAAGAGGATATCTGTATATTTTGTGGACAGTGAGATTTAAATCATGATAAGTTTTTAACATATACTTTTCAATCAAGGAGCCTAAAAATTAAAGTTCATGCTAGTCGAAAGCAATGCTATGAATTTGTATAATAAAGTATATATCCATATCTTGGGCATTCAAGTTGGAGTGTGAAGGATGGACTCACTGGTGCAAGAAACTTTGTACTTTACTAGATTTAGATATATGGTAATAATTTTAAAAAATTAAGCTAGAGATTAAAAATGTATTTTTATTTATTTTTTAGGTTTGAAATTTGAAGTTATCATCTACAAAAAATTATTAAATATTTTGAAATACATCAATCGATACAAGGTGAGCAAAAAAACCGAAAAACCGATTTAACCGAGAAAACCAAAAAAAATTAACCGAAAAAACCAAACCAAACCGAAAATAATCACCCCTAAATACAAGATATGTCTTTAAAATCATTAAAATAAATAGTCTCGATTAACATATAAACTAATATAAAAATATACATTTATTATCAAGTTAAAGAAAAAAAAAAGTGGTAGAATATTCCATTTCACAATATTTGTAACAACAGAGCTACCTTTTAAAACACGAACACCAGCATCTAAAAAAAAAGAAGAAGAAGAAGCCATGGATTCTCTTCCTTTTTCTCTCTTGGCATCCTTTTCACTTCCCTGTCACACCTTAATTAATTTATCTTTTTTCTACTAGCAAATTTCTTTCTTATACCGTCAACTTTATTATCAAATAAAATGATAATATGAATATAAACGAATGAGAATAAATCATCCACCATAAAATTTGAGTTTTCAGAATAAAAATCGTACTCGACTATGGTATCAGAGTGTTAAAGATATCCAAGAAATATAACTTCACTGCCAACCCTGTACGCGTGTAAGAACGTAACATGATTGTAGAACATGTAATCAATTCTAACACTGTTTAATTTACCGGATAAAGAATGATTCTGGAGAAAAGAAAACAAGAATATTGGCTTGATTTTACAGAAAATGGACTGGTACTGTGTATGATAATTGGAGAAATGGAGTTGATGATAGTGGCCACTGATCCCATCTGGTGATCTCGAATCCCCATACGGATTGGTAACTAATCGAACCTCACCTTCCTCTTTGATTTGTCAATGTCACTCACGTGAACACCTTCGATCAGTTCACAACACGCATGAGACTTTGCATGATAAGATAGAACATCGTTGCATAAAAGAATGGAATCTTCCTTCAAAAAGACAGAGAGAGAGAGAGAAAAGAAAGAGAACAAGAAATTGCCTGTTTTTGTATCAAATACCCATCAAAACCAATCCAAATATATGTCTTTTTTAGAATAGTTTTTGTTTGAATTATTACCTGGTGAATAGTAAATAAAGTGTAGTTATTATCAAACACATTCAAAATTACAGCAATCAACTGCTAGCAGCCCCAACCACAACGATTGGATTAAACGAATCCTTTGAGAATTGGAAATTGTGCTTGAACTGGGCTAAATAAGGTGCTATTTGATGACAAAGATGCAAAGCGAAATGAAAGTGAACTGGTTACGTTCTCGTTCGGAGCTGCTGCAAGAATTCCCAATCCTCGGCTGAGTCGAGTTTGGAAGGTTGACAGGAACGGGAACAAAGAAAAGAATTAATGCTATAGGGATGAAGATCAGCATCCCGAACCCAGCACCATGCAGTCAGATAATTGAACGGATGGATTTTCATAATCCCATCTTTTCATCACAAATTTGCTGATATAGGAGATTTTGGAGGAACTGACTTGTCACATCATCACAATTCACATAGATTGTAGCTGGGGTTCGTTTTGTGATATTTTGTTCATAACTTTTGCTATGAGTATTAAAACGACGTAAATTACCTCCTTACAGGATCCTAAATTCCATTTTAAATAAAATTTTATTTTTATTTTTATGATTTTATGGTGATTTTTATGTCGGCTTCTGCTTAAGTTTTATGTCGGATTTTCCTGTATTTTTATTTTATTGAATAATTGAAATTAATATTCTATATTCTGCCATGTTTTCAGAAAGTTCTGCTTCTCTTTTGCTTTCAAAATTGCTGGTTGAAATTGTTAAGGTTAGCAGGTTATCCTCTAGTCTTTTTTTTCTTTCTATTTGCTCTTGTGGTTCTGATCTCAACTTCTGGATCAAAAACAAGTTCATTTGTGCAAGAAGATATTGACATAAATTAGTTTACTATTTAAAGGAAAATTAAATAAAAACTTCCCTGACAACGGCACCAAAATTTGATTGGTCATCGAACCTTCAAAATATATTTCTAACTTTACTATCACAAACAAAATAAATTTATAGTATGATTGTGAAAATTAAGTCGAACCTAAGAGAAATTGTTCTAATTCCTCTTACAAGAAATTGAAATAAAAAATTGAGGATTAATAAGAAAACTAAAGAAAATTAAGATTTTGAAAAGAAGACAAAAGATAATTCAGTGTTTATATGTTCAGTACAAAGAAATTGTCCATTCAACAAATTAAATTGATCATCAAAGTAAAACAAATATTTTTTTAATTCAAGCAAATACTTAAATTCTTTTAAGCAAGGAATATATATATATATATATATAAACAAAATCCCCTAATTAATTCCTTATCATCAATCGAATTAAAAATTGAAAAGAAATTTTTATATTCGGTGATGAAAGTTTTAAGAGTGAAAAGCAATCAAGTATTCTAAATTATCGTTAAAAAGCTTAACAATTTTTTACTTGTCTTATTCTTTTAACCTGAAAGTTAAATTCATCTAATTCATTTATTTTGCTTCTTTCTTAATCCAAATCAATAATTATGGATTGAAAAACTCACAAAAAAAAAAGCATACTTATCGTAGAAACCATTTAAAAAGCTTGAATGAAAACAATATATTACATACCAAATTAGGCAAAAATAAGTACTTGAATGTCCAGAAATAAAGTTGAAAATATCTCTTTTCATAATCTCAAACAATAATAGAACAAAACTCTTCAGAATCAAGAGCTAAAGTTTAGTTCATAGCTGCTAAAAAAATAACAAAAACAAATAGAAAAGAACGATGCAAAGAAGAACAAGAAGAAGAGAGTTGTTTCTGCTGTGATTTGCTTCTTTTACCCCTACTCTCAGCTATTGTTTTTCATTAGGATTCTTCTTCTAATTAGGAGTCTTTAATGTTACTTAATTCTTTCTTTTTTATCTGGTCATCAAGGTTTGTTAAATTCCTCAAAATTTGTGTTGAAAACTGACTCTACAGTTGTCAAAATTCTATTGTAATTTAGACTCTGCTACAACTTAGACTTTGTTTCTCACTTGATTTCTTGCAATATCCGACCATTCTAGCTGTATTCTTTCCTTTATGGAATGTTAGAGGCTTGATTTTCACCTTTCTTGGATCATAAGACCCACTATTTCTATGTCAGACTCTCAGCCGTAATGGGATGCTCGGTACCGTTAGTTTCCTCATCAGATTAAGAAACTAATCTCGTCTTTCAACTTGCGTCCAGATTGTTGCCTTCAAAAAGATCTGACCTGACATCCTTCATAAAAGTTGTAGTTTTTGGTGTGTAGATGATTTTGAGCTATTGAATCGCATGATTTCAATATGTGAGGCTCAAAATATGTCAATTTGAGTTTGTAATACCAAAGTAGAGAATTCTACTGCAAGTAGGATTTCGACCTGGTTTTGCAGGTCTAATTAAAGGTTCAAATGATCTCATATTTCTACCCATAATCCCTTTATGGAAAGCTTGATATGTGTACTTTAACTTTGATTCAGCCAATATTCACATTCTAAAATTATAACTTGGTGAAAAACCTATCACAAAAAGCAAGGTCCAAAATATAAAATATAAAAATTCTTATATTTTAGCAATTAATTCACAAAGTCTCTTAAGCATACCAAACTCATAAAAATAACTTTTAATAAGTTCAAAACATATTAAAAAGCATAGTGTGAAAGGAATAAAAACATATGTATATTTTGCACTTATCAAATTCCCTCACACTTAGTCTTTGCATGTCCTTGGGTAAAATTTCAAATTTACTTTTCCAATGTCAAAAATACAATGTCATCAACGAACAATAATTAAACTCTCAAACACATTAAAAAATATATATCGTAAGGAATAAAAATATATGTATATTTTTCACTTATTTTCTTTCATTTATGAAAGGAAACAGTTGTTCTCATAAGCTAAGGTATAAGGGATACCTAGAACTACTATGTAGGTGCTTGTCATAAGACATTTACACTGAACTGACCTGCATGAGAATTTTTTATGGAGATATCATTTGTGTTTATGAAAAGGCTCATTTGACGATTGTGTAAGTAATCCTTAGACTTGAGATCACTAAGTTATCTTATATAGAAAGTGTGTTTGATCTTGTTGCACGTTATCTTGGTAAATGTAACAAATAGGTAGACATTGGATATAACGTAAACTATATGAAGGTATTTGAGTGATCAAGAGAGGATTCATCACCCTAGGTGAATTAGAAAAAATGTTTCACATATTCTCAAATAGTATTTTATGTTAAATCCTTGTGTAATGTGAAATAAGATTTAAAAAGAGTTTCAAATCTTATTTAAAGGATTAATGATTATAATGTTGCGAATAAATATGATTTGACATGACAGACACTCCATGCTAAAATATCTAAATCGAAACATTATTGATGAAGGAATAATAATTACACTAAAAAATCAGTCGGCCACTAAAAGGTTAAGTCAAACCACTTATGACTTTCTTAATATTTAGGGGATCATGACATATTATTAAATAGTGCACTAGATCTTCAAATATAAATTAATCAATTATTGAATTGAAAATAAAATTAAATTGTTTGATTTATTTAATTCTATTTATTTAAAATTATAATTTATATTTGGGTCAACATATTAAAAACCTAATGAATCACATATTAAGTACTATTTATCATAAATTAAATTAAAATAATTAATAAAATATAACTTGATTGAAAATAATTTTAAAAATTAAATATTAAAATATATTTAATTCAGTGATTATAATTCTAGTTTTAGAATAATCACGTAGAAACTTGATTGATTAAATTTCTAAAATTATCCTTAAATAATAAATAAATATTATTTAAAGAACAAATAGATATTATTTATATGACTTTTAGAATTTTTTTTAAACATAAAGTTATATTTCTTATTTTTTAAGGTTATTTGTTAGACAAAAAAACTATAAAATTACAAAATAAAATACTTGCACTCTTAAGCATTGCAATCTCTCTTCTACATAGAGATTTAAAAAAGTTTTCATTGGTGGTTTCTATTTAGAAGATTTATCTTTGGTTGTTCATGTGAATTACCATAAAATACTGGACAATTAAACAGCATGTAATTTACAACAAATCAGTCTTTAAAAAATTATTCAAATAAAAAAATTCAAATCTTTAAATAATAAATTTTTAAACTCCTCTATATTGTTTAATAAAAATGCCAAGAACTCAACAGCTAGTATTCCTGGCTCTTCCATAATTACAAGGTTAGAATAGATATGAACAGAATTTTCACAGGCAGGCTAGTGTGACTGACAGAATAGATACACACACACTAGTGTTGAATTGGTACTGAGATTACTCCTTGTTCCTTGAGGAGCGATCCTTCCTATGGCCGCCAAGAATGCGAGAAATTTGCAGACCTCTACTGAATGCTTGGTTGAACAGCATACGAGTCTGGAATTCAGACACAAAAGGGAACCAGGCGAGGAATGCAACTGGAGTGAACAGGAGCAAGCCCATAACGATTTCATACCCACGTGCAAGTGTCCGAACTGATCCCCAAAACCCGGCTCGTTGAACAACAGGTTTACAAGCTTGAGCAATCTGGAAAAAATCGAAGGGAACATAAACAGAAGGTTGATTAACATGGGTGTGATAAAGATCTGAAACCAAATGCAACAAAGCAGTGCTAATCTCAAGTACATGCTTGACAGGATTAAACCTAAATCAACAAACTCAACAGAGTGACAGTCAGATACAGGCAGAGCCGAGCTCATCTGCACCCGTGGTGAGTGCAGCATCCATGTGTGCACTAAACATTTTTTGAAACTTCACAAGTATGCACCATGGTTGAGACTCAAGTGAAGAAGATGTCTGGAACAATGGCATAAATTAGCGCGGAAGCAAATAAACGTGCCACTTACCAAGAGCATTCCCCAACCGGTTGGCATGAAAGCGAGAATGCATACAATGACATCCTGCACCGTCATATGAGGCAGTGCAATCAAAGTGACAAGAATGGACACAAAAGTTAGGAATATCATTCCCTTGATTAGACGAAACACAAGCTGGAAGTTAGCACTGAACTTTCGTCGTCCAACAGATACAGTCTGAGCAAAAAAGAGAGAAGTCAAATCATACACAAAATCCACACATAACAACAACTCGAAGTTCATGTTATTTCAAGGAAAACAAAACATTCATTCTCACGTGTGATGATAATCAATTCCATTAAGCAGATGCAGAAACAGATTTAACTTTTTGTTTACTATACTTTTTATTATTATTATTATTTCTTTCCTTCCCAGAAAGTAGTTACAAGTTGGAAGAATCAAATTCACTTCTAAAAGAATTGGTAAATAAGATCTTGAGCACCTAATGTTGTTAATAGTGAAAGACTGGAGAAGAAAAGGAAGAAGAACGAGAAGCATTGATGGTTTTCAACCAGATTGCCAATAAAGTGAGATCAGTACATAGCAGTCAATAGCTAGAAATGCATTTAAGAAAAATATGCAGAAAATTATGAGAGATAAGTGGCTCACCTTCATCACAAACAATATTAGAAGGATCACCAGCCATGATATCCCATAGATCTATGAACAAGCAAAAAAGGGTACCACATTGATTTAGCAACATCCAGTTTAAGTTCTTATGAGAAAAAAAAATGTGGAAAGAGAAGTAAATATGATCAGCTGAGGACATACCAAAAAACTTCTGTCTTTCATCTTCTTTGTAATCGTTAAATGATATACTAAACCATATTGATAGATAAAGAATCGTAGAGATAACAGTATCTCCGCTACAATACCACGCTTTCCCGAGTGACGAAGATGCTCCTGTTCTTCTTCCCACCATGATTCCCAACTCTTTTCTGGTGGGACACCTATTCCTCCACGGTTACTTATCCACTTGTTCCAATCAGACCAATCATCAACAATCTTCTGCCACTCAAAACCAGAAGGATTGAAGAGGAATGGAGCAAAAAGCCAGGTACCAACCATAAACCACATAGATATAGTTATTAGGACATAGGCGACTGCACTTCTGTATGGCTGACCAAATATTTGATAAACAACAAGCAAAATCATCATCTCAATACCCTTGACAAAGTGACTGCGGGAATAAAGCCTATAGTTGTCAGCAAATTTGGCATGGAAGACCACAAAACCTCTACCAGTGGACCTATATTTTGCCCCACCATGCAGCAATGTCCTTCCATAGTAGTGGGTCTTTGTGCCAAGAGAAAATGTGAAAAATACAGGTGCTAGTTGTAATTGCATCAATAAAAATTCACTTAGTGCAGTGCGGAAACCCCTTTCCAAGCCAATTTCCATCAACATAGGCAATGCCATCAAAAATCCTATTTGAACAAAAGATTGAGAAGCAAGAGCCACTTGAAGAGGTTTGTTGTCTCGAATTGCTTTCTGAGTACTCAAACCTTCTTCAAGCCCACTGAGAACAAGGTATAGGCGGCCATAAAGGAATACATACACTGTGAGCACTGTAATCTGTGAGAAAAAATGTTTAGTACCTTCAGCGTTTCCCATATAAAAATAACATGATAACATCTTTGAACAAATGAACAGAAATTTGTAACATACCAGAGTACTGAAGTAGAAACCAACTGTGGTGAAATAGCAAGACAACATTCGGAAGAAGTCAAAACGGTGTCCAAGCCGGTAGATATCACGACTCAGAGTCTGCTCTCCATTGCCATTAGCTATTTTGGCCTCGAACATGGAAATTTGATTAAGGCCCACATCTCTCCCCTTCCCAACTTGTATATATTCATGATGGGTAACATTCCCTTCACGTAGTGTGGAATTGAAGCCTGCAGTTGCATATTGAAAACATTAATCAGTAAAAGCATGGATAACCTGCAAAAACCAAGATGACAACAGAAAGTCCAAAGCAAATACAAACCAGCAAATATATCTTCACTCAGATTGATAACCTTAGATGCTTTACTAACACCCCCTCTAGTGAGATGGAAAAGCCTATCAAATACATCTGGATGACCATAGTGGAACCGCACCCTTGTATGAAAAGAAAACAGACAAGAAGGAAATTTAATAAACAGTAAAAAAGGAATGATATCCATGTTGAACAAGAAACAAAATAGACAAATATTAATTACAAATATGCAGCCAAGGCCTGTAAGGGTAGCAAAGAAAATTCTTCAGCTGGATCAAGACATGTTTCACAGGTCAAAATTGTGGTGGCTGTTTATCAACAACGTCAGCAGCCAACAAATCCAATTATCCAATCCTTCATTGGTTCATCTAAATGAACCAAATTAATTTTATTCTTGACATGCTCATTGCAAAATCAAGTAGGAGTTTCTGTAAAATTTAACTTGGAAATAGCGCCACTCCAAGAATTTTTGCTCACATGATGTCATCTATCCTATTCCATAAATATATTATACATCATTCACTGAATAAAAAACCCATCTTAATTCCTGTTTCTATCATTAAAAGTGCTACGGAATAAAGTCTACAGAAATTCCAAAATTGCCGTGCCCATCATAATACATGCTAATGTGAACTGCAGTTGATGACCAAACAAACTTTGCCATGTTCTTCAATTAGTTATCCTACATTACTAATTTCCTTTTGGAAAATTGAAGCTGGATTATGTGGTGATGAATTAAAGCTTTTAATTAACTCTCTCTTGAAACAGGAAAATGAGAGTTTTGGAGTACAGTAATTCCAAGCAATTCTAACTTACTTCAGAGGGTTGGCCAGTAGCCTCTGACCAATAGTCACAAAACTGGTTTCCTGATTTGACATAAACCAAGCAAGAGATGACACACTGCACCAAGCAATGAAAGAAAATCCAGTGATCATAATCACAGTAAAATAATCTGGAGAAGGCACCAAGCACAAAGAACAACACATTACCTTCCAGTAAATATATGCTCTCTAAGTCCTAGTATCGAAGGATGCCTCACACCATCAGGCTTCTTAAGAAATTCTTGCAGCAAATTCCTCATTTTTAAGGCTTCTTCCATGTAGTTATCCTTTAGAAGTGAAAACATCAACCAATGGACAAAACCAGAAGTTAATGGTAATGTTTATTTAGATTTCACCATTATTATACCTGGTTCATATCTATTGTTTGCAAGCCTTCTCCACGTGTAAAGATAATAGCATGGTTCTGGTTTTCAGGTTTTCCTTCACCCAAGATAGCTGGTCCTGGAAGTTTTATCCGGTAAATGACCTGCATTTGGACAGCAATATAATCCAATGCAAGTATTATGATACTCATTCAGTCTAATCAAGAGATTGCCCAAGTTCACTTTTATCATTATTATTTTATTAATTTTTAAAATTCTTGTGCTTGCTGAGAAATCGAGGAGCAACCATGAGCTTTCCAGGAGAAGCATCATGAATGAAGATACCAGAGTCCTTTTCAGGCAAAAAGCATCTATACAAGTTTTGGCAATATACTTATTCAGTGAAAGTAGACATGTATCTTTGTAGACATCACTTTGTTGAGTGCAGTTTGTCCAGGTTATCAAAAGCAATTGTGCAACGAATGCTTCAAGATAGCATACTCATCTCAAATTTATGCTACCCTTTAGAATAAGAGTGATATATTATTGTTTTTTGTTAATAATTGCTACAGTGATTTATTATTGTTTTTGGTTGATAATTGCTACAGTGCACACAATGAGAATCAATACCTAACTTCTTAAGATATGCCTAACTTTTGAAAAAGTTAACTTTACCTGGTCCAAGTTTTGCACTGGCTCAGAAGAATCAATGGACTTGGGCAAGGCAGCTTTCACTAGAGATGAATAGTAAACTTTTTGGATGACCTTCTTGGATTTGTCTGGATTAGTTTCTTCAACCTCATCAATGTATGCCACACGGAGAGACGGATATCTACCAATTGGAAATATATCAGCATGTAAAAGAGTTAAAATCTGAAGCTCAACAACAAAGCTAAACCTGAATGCTTACGTTGTCATGAGCCTCAGAATATCCTGTGCACGAAGATCACCAGAACGCTTGTGAATCCCATATTGCTGGCATGATACTACATATGTGAATTTCATATCAGCTACTGCTTGACACTCTGCCAACAGTGAGCTTCCCCCCTTTGACTGATCTTCAGTATTTAATTCAATTGCCTTATATCCCTCCATCAAATCTGAAAAAGAGTAATAACAGGACAAAGAAAATTATATGTAGGTTATAATTATAACATCTTATCATTAACAATCAATGAATCCAAGATTTTCAAGAGTCACCTTCATGTTTGGCTATATCAAGGAATGCCTGAAGCTCCAAAGCATGCCGATAGTACATCATACCTCTCACTGCCATTGATAATGTTATAGTCAAAGGATAAATTAATAAATAAAATGGGAAAAGCGAACAAACAGAACAGAAATACTGAACAGAGGAATTGAGTGAGTACCTGTTCTAGTCAAAGTCTGACCCCTATATGATGCCCATAATCGAAGTTCTTCCAAGTCATCTCTTTCTTTAAGTTCTTCTTCACCAGTGCAGTTCACTCGTTCAAGAAAGTGGTTCCACTCATCTGTCCATTAATGTATGACTATTAGGTACCAATGGAAGATATAAGGTTAAAACATAGACATAAATCTGGAATTTGATACAGCACCAATTGGCAGAAAAGAAAAGGAAAGAAGATTACCTGGAAAGATCTTTTGCAAGTAAAAGAGGATGGAAACACCATCTTCATTTGGCTCTTCCAAATCATGCAAGGAGAAAAGTACCTCCTCTGTATAGTAAGGAGTTAAAACACTGCAAGATAAGTTATCACATTAGGAAAAAGAATTTGATTCTGTATAGTTGTCAGCAGAGTGTTAATTTTTTCACTAACTGTCCTGGGTTCTGGAAGAAAATTTCTACAAAAAATGGGGTATCAAAAGCAAGCCTCTGAAAGAGTAAGATTGTCAAGAAACTTTTTCCTAGGGAATTTTATCACGATCAATTCCCTGTCCATTGCATTTTACTTAAATAATAAGTAATGTGGGTAAAAAAAGGAAGGGTATGCAACATTTCATGGCCTTTCTTAAGTTGCCCACAAAAGTTTTGACAACTCTGTCAAACCTTTATTTTAGACTAGTATATCCTAATCACTTTTATTTTGTGTCATACTATCTTAGTTACACTGCCCAAATCATACATGTTGACTGTGAGGAAAGACAGATTCATCAAGGATTGCATGTGATCAATAGCAGATTGGAGTAAGAAGCAACATCAAATTTGGTTTTGGATTGTTGTCAGTTCAAGAACAGTGAAACATGAAATCACAATTATGATGACATAAAAGCCTTACGAGAAAGATAGCATATTGCAAACTTTAGGTTCCGTAGGCATGTCCATAAACAATGAGTTCGAGAAGAAAGAAATACGCCTCCTAGCTTTGAAGTTGGATGGTACATCCATAGCCGATTCTTTTGTGGTAAGCAAAAGAAAAGGCTTATTGTCAAGAAACTTTTTCCAAGGGAATTTTATCACGATGAACTCCTGTCCATTGTGTTTTACTTTAAATAATAAGTAATATGGGTAAAAAGAGGAAGAGGCATGCAACATTTCATGGCCTTTCTTAAGTTGCCCACAAAAGTTTTGACAACTCTGTCAAACCTTTATTTTAGACAAGTACTATATCCTAATCACTTTTATTTTGTGTCACTATCTTAGTTACACTGCCCAAATTATACATGCAGCATTTCATGGCCTTTCTTAAGTTGCCCACAAAAGTTTTGACAACTCTGTCAAACCTTTATTTTAGACAAGTAGTATATCCTAATAACTTTTATTTTGTGTTATACTATCTTAGTTACACTGCCCAAATCATACATGTTGCTGTGAGGAAAGACATCATCAAGGATTGCATGTGATCAATAGCAGATTCGAATAATAAGCAACATCAAATTTGGTTTTGGATTGTTGTCAGTTCAAGAACAGTAAAACATGAAATCATAATTATGATGACATAAAAGCCTTACGAGAAAGAAAGCATATTGCGAACTTTAGGTGCCGCAGGCATGTCCATAAACAATGAGTTTGAGAAGAAAGAAATACGCCTCCTAGCTTCTAAGTTGGATGGTACATCCATAGCAGATTCTTTTGTGGTAAGCAAAAGATAAAGCCTCTTGATCTGCAAAGACAGGTAAGAAGAGGTATATAAATTAGCGTGCTCATCCAATTTCATGATAATATATTTCAATTGACGACACAAACCTTCTCTTTCCATGCTTCTGTTTCTGGCTCAATTGGAAACTTGATAGCTCCAGCAGATGCAAATAACTGATATTGTTGTTCAAGGGGTTTCATTCCCTCATATCCAGATCCATCAGGGATAGAGTCCACCAGGCTTACAAGGAAAAAACAAATAAATTAGAAACTTGGATGCAAACATGTAAAAAAGACACGACTATATAATGTTTTCAAGACAACAACTTAGAAACTTTGATGCAAATTTGAAGAGACAATTACTGCTATGTCCACACCTGGATATTTGATCCTCCATTATGTCTCTTGTCACAACCTCCAGCATGTCCTGGAAGAGAATCACAACTTGATCCCTGTCCTCTGGCCTATTATCCACCTGCAAATCTCATGAGCATAGGTTAGGGCTTCTGGTTATTCATAGTTGTGTCAACATTTGGTCTAGAAAGGATGTGGAATATTACCAAGCATTTGATAAGCTTCACAAGGTGATCGTATAGTAAAGGAAGAGCACTCATTTTGTAATCTTTTATCAGATCACCTTGCTTTATGTGATTCTCAACATCAACAAATATGGAATCAATCACCCTGAAAAAATAATTATCAGGAATGCATCAAGACACATCAACAAAATGCTCTCAAAGTTACTAATGTCAAATCCTAGTGAAAGTAAACAGTGGCGAAGAAAGTTGAATTTCTTTTGGATTTTCATATAAAATTTCCTAAACCATCGCAATTCACTGGAACTCACTCTGTCTCAGGTCTCCCTTGAACCAAAAACTTGATGATGTTCTTAAAAGAAGCATAGCATTCACAAACAGCACAAGACATGTAGTTGTCAGCCTCGATTCTCTTTTTCAGCTCTTTATCCTTACCATTACTGTCCTTAGCCATGTCTAATGCTATTGGGATCTAAAAGGAGACAGAGAGTTAAATATCTCGGCACGCAGATTATACAAATTTACAAAAATGGGCTGAAAGACACCTTGCTAGCGAGCAAAAATGGAGGCCATTGTGTAAGGCCCAAAACACCCAAATCACGGTCAGCCCAATATGGAACAAGCAACAAATCCATTTCCCTGGAATGAGATATACAGATCAAGTAAAATGAAACGGTAAGAATGGAAAGGTCAGTAAGGAACTAGAAAAAACACTACATTCTTCAGAGCAGCATCCTTACCTATTGCTTATAAGATCTTCTTCTCTAAAACTACTGATGATTTTATTCCAAAGCTGTGCAAACCTTGGTGCCTCTGTATCTTTGTTGGGGGGGTTCTGCAGTGATCAGCCCAGATTGGTACCTCCAGATGAGGATTATCTTTTGTAATGATTGCATTACAAAATTTACAAAGGTCAGAAATATTTGACCCAAAAATACTTGTAGCGAAATCTAACCTCATTAAAATTGCGAGAAAACCTTGCCTTCAAGCTTTTCTTCTTTCGCTCACTCTTTTCGTCTGGAATTAAACAGGCATTGAAAGCACCAGGTAATGATTGGAAACGAGATCTAAGCATTCCCAATGTTCGAATCTATAAGAAACAAAGTAAGTCAAGGACTAAACAACAAAAACTCAAAAACCAAGATGTCAATTGGTCTTAAAGATATCAAAAGTGGAAAGCATAAAAATTGCAGCCATACTAGTTCTATAAGTTAAGCATAAAGCAAAATCAGATTGTTATGTTCACTAAGCAAAAGGGTACTACCCTGCTTGATTATATTGAAGAAGATAGCCAACATGGTTGACATCCACAAAATCAGTCAATAATTGGAGACAAGATCTAAGCATTCCCAATGTTCGAATCTAAAAGAAATAAAATAAGTCAAGGACTAAACAACAAAAACTCAAAAACCAAGATGTCAATTGGTCTTAAAGATATTGAAAGTAGAAAGCATAAAAATGGCAGCCATACTAGCTCTAGAAGTTAAGCATAAAGCAAAATCAGATCGTTATGTTCACTAAGCAAAAGGGTACCCTGCATGATTATATTGAAGAAGATAGCCAACATTGTTGACATCCAGGAATATGTTCAGCACCAAGATTTATGAAAAGACTCTTAGTTCATTGGGAAAATGAGAAACAAACAAAGCTGGATGATTTTCATTGCAGACTATTATCAAGAGAACAAAGAAAAAGATGTTGCTAACCTCTCCAAGACGTCGAAATGCACCATAAATTCCTCCAAATAATGTGGAAAATATTGCATACCAAATCTGGGCATCCATAAAATACACCTGCAAAATTTGCTACATTAGAATCGTATTTAGCTGAAATAGAATCAGATAGAATTTAGAGATGAAAAGGAACAACTCGTACAAGAATGATTGGAGCCCAGAGCGCAATCACCACACCAATATTGTTCTTTGCTGCATATAAACAGGTACATCATGAATTTTCTTATGAACAACATAATGTAAGCGCAACAAAATCTTACGTTACCACGGTCTTCAAGTTTATTACCTTGTGGAAAGAATTCATGCCACTGGAAAGCCGTTATATGGACATCCATTATGGCTTTTGTTGGATCAACTAAAGGCTTAATCTGCAACCAAGAAATGACATTTAGAAGTAAAAAGGTAAAGAATTTCTTTCTAACATGACAGATCAGGATTCAGATGAATTTATCATGCAAAGGACAGCCTCATTTTCTCTGCCTTTGTATTCAGTGTTGTTCAATAAGCACCAGGAGATTAAAAATGAGAGAAAGACACACCTCTATGTAATAACTAAATGCCAACTTTGTTACTATAAGAAGAACCCAAAACATTGTATACCTGAACATTCAATGAAGGCATTAGTCATAAAAGTTGCAAAGTTAAAGTACACTAATTTATCTTTCAAATAGTGTCCCTTACTTGAAGAGAGAAATTGTACTCTCATGCATTCCCCTCCCAACATAGAGCCGAGGCTGCAATGTGTCAGATGCAGGCATGAAAGCTAAGTATGATTTATATGAATAATAGTTAAAATATCCACAGCAATAACCTTGCATGACCTTTAAAAAGTAAAGGAAAGGATGAAGAACAAAAAATGTTTCTTTACCTGCGACCACCACATCATAAACATCACAATCCTATAGTCGGACCTCTCAAGGAATCGACGTATGAAGGGAAAAAGAAACAATAATGCTGCCAGCATATTTGGTGCCAAGTAGATAACTACAGCCAATACAAACAAGGAAGACGAGCTTGAACTGTTGCCAAACCAACCTTTGATGGTTTGAGCAAATCCTGGGGGATTCTCCTTCCAAGTGTAAGCATAAGTTACTGGTAAAACAACCACCCATGCAGCAGCTGAAACAACCTTCAAAATATATCTCAACTTGACATGAAATGACATTATCTGCCGTGCTTTCCAACTAAGGATGACATCAAGGATAGCTGCATCAGTTAAAATAGATCTCAGAACATATCTCACTTGATAACTTCCAATTCATAGAAATCCAGAAAATACAGCATGACTAAAAGGAATAGCTTGAAAAAAGAGAGTAGATTCCTCAGAAATTTCATCAAATGGAGAGCATGATGTAGATTACACTATTCATTCAGTAAACAAATCATTGAATTGAGAATGTTCTGGACATACCGAATAAAGGTCACAGAATTTGAACTCATACTCATGTTAAAAGCGAGAAAACAAAGGCAAAGTGATTGGATGAAATTAAAAACCATTGAAGAATAAAATAAAAGAGTGCATCCATTGCCAAATTGAAGAACTTAAATTAACATTTTAAACTGATACAAACAGAATATTGATGTAACTTAGACTGGAAGGACAATGAAGAGAAGTACAGCTCCATTCTTTCTTACCTTGCCCAAGCTTTAATATGGCAGCAGTGATGAAGACACTCAATACTTTCTTAAATACATCACCACTAAAGATAGCACTCAGTTTCCCCGAACCATTCCAAGCAACAATAATCATAGCCTTCATATGGCATCAGCAACAGCATCACATCAGCATAAAGTTAATAAAGAAACATAAAGCAAATCAGGTGCATTAAAGGAAAGAACATTTCCAAGCAACAATAATCATAGCCTTCACATGAGGCAGCATCAGCACCAGCATCACATCAGCATAAAGTTAATAAAGAAACATAAAGCAAATCAGGTGCATTAAAGGAAAGAACATGTACCTGTAAGCACAGAATAAAAAAACTCCACATTCGATCAAAGCTTCTAAAGACATGCCAGAATGTTCGTATCTCCACGAAATTAACTTTTCCTACCCATCGATCTCTATAGGCTGGTTTATCATCCTACACATCATAACAGCTTAACACATCAACATAATGTCCCTTTTGCAGTGTAAGAACCCAATTACAGTAACCAGGCAAGAGAAATCCAACTGCCATTCCATACACTTCTAGTGCAATGCAGCATATAATAACTTGTACCCTCGATTAGATAAGGAGCATTTGGTCATATCATCATGTCCGGTAATTTCATGCATGTCTGTACAAGTAACATGTGAAAAGTGACAACAATTTTCATATTTAATTATTAGGCTACCAGCTCTAAGAAAGGTGAAAGAAAACCAAGTGAAGCTAGTAATTCATTGCTTACCCCATTTTGTACAAAACGGAGCTGTTCAGAAGACAGGCAAAAGAAATCAGCATCTGCACGCATTGGCCAGCCTAAGCGGAAACAATCAACTGACCTACAAATTATGTAAGGGTAAGTTTTTTTTTTTTTTTGAGAAATTATGCACGAGCACGCTGATCATGAAATTTTTTTAAAAGAATGATATACACAGACATAGCTCAAAGGAACAGTATTAAACCATAAGAAAAATACCAGAAGTACTCATTTATATCGTCATAGTTCCTCCATTGAGAATGCTTTGACTTCCCTTTTTTACTCCTTTCAGCTTCCTGTCATGTGGTGCAATTATATTGACAGGTGTTAAACCAAAAATAAATTATAGCACTCAAATTAACACGACTAGAAAATAAAAGGAAAGTTTTTGCATGCAGCACCTTCGCAATCACATTGTATATAGGAGTAACAACTTTCCTCAAGAAAGCCTCTTCTTCACCTCCATAGGCTGGCTTTACATTTTCTCCAGTCATAGGACTGACATTTCCAGCTAGCATGCCATATAACTCAAATGCCATCTGGAAATAGCAAAATAATTAAGCACCCAGTTACACATAACAGCCAACAAACAAGACCAAGTTCATGAAATTACATATTTGCAAATCTGTAGTGAAATTGCAAAGGTAAAAAGCACTGAAATAAGGATGAAAAACAGTCACTTTAAGAGATTGTCATGCACTCATGGGTGTGTCCACGGATGTATAAAATATGCAAACCAAAGCCAGTTTGGAACTAAGAATTTTAATGACAACCCTTCTATAGTCGGTGTCCTTGCCCCAAAGATAAACAGTAGGCAGAGCATTGGATGAGTTATCATGAGAAAAGGCTCCATCTATTCTAATACGGTATACAGGTTGAAACCATAACTAGACTCATTCCTCCCTCTGCACTATTTCTACCAGAGTCAATCAACTTATCAGAATTTCTTGGCATCAGGTGTTTATCTGACAAGGTTAAAGATAGAGAGTAAAAATCTAAAAATCTAAAACCATGTTTCCAGTTTCCCTCAAGGGAAAGAAATGCCAAACAAAAGTAATGAGATAAAAATGGAGCTATCTTAAAACATACATGATGATAGATATAGCAAAGGCATTCCGGCATGAATCTGAGGTTCGCAGCTTCCCCCCATATCAAAAGATACAAACCCATGTACAATAATTTACGCTGCTGCACCTCCTGCTGTATGGTCGGTAACCTACAAATTCAGAAACCCACAACGAATAGCAACATTAATATGAGCATAGAATGGAAATCTGTGATCCTCTTTTTTTCCCTGGAACTGTCCTCTTCCCCTCATTTTTTGGCAACCCACAATGAACCAAAAAGAGTTTAATGCATGATGTATCAGCCAACTTATTTCCATGATATTAAAATCATAATCATGTCAATGTTGTGGTTTGTATATTTATGACAATGCTAGCAGTTCAATCTTTTCCATGGTTTTCTTAATCACTTTTCTTAAAAGATTTTGGATCCTTCCTTGAACAAATTACTAAAATCATTTAACCAACTGGAAGATGCAAAGTTACCATGTTATTCACATGAAACAGAATTGGGCCACTTACCAAAGGCTACTTTTTCTGTCCAAGTACTTGCACCATTTTTTGTAGTTCTTAAAAAGTTTCTTCATCACTTCAGTCAATGCACGCTCATCCAACTAACAAAGAAACATGCACAGAGGATTTTCAGCTTCAGTAAGAATTTAAGACAAATGCAACTAAAAGCAACTATTGACAGAAAGAAAAGAGGAACAAAAACACAACAAAGTATATCCTCTGCATTTATGATTGGTTTAAGTTATTATTAAGAAATATGCTGACACAATACCCAACAGCATATCCTTTTTCTGGAAAAAGTGGTAATTTAATCTTTAACCAGTCACTTTTTATAGGGAGAAAACCCTGTTCTCGCTAAAATTGAGTCAATTAACAAACCTTCGGTTGTTGATCTGGCTTGACAAATTGTCGCATGTGCACATTAGCAAGTAATAAGATTAAGTGCTCTCTTTGATTTGCCACATTATCCTTCTGCAAAATCATTAAATGGCACTTAAATTAATTATATTCAGATAAAATAGTTCCACATCACTGGAAAAATTGCAAGAGCCAAATGAAGAAAAGAAAATAATTCTTCTCAATTTGTTTCACCTGAAACCCAAACATCGCTTGAAGCCAATCCAAAACATCTTCGTCCGTTTTCTTCTTGTAGTCCTTGGGCCATGGAAGACCCCTTGTGTTACGCAGAGCCAAAACAGCAGCTTGGATCTGTGAATCAACACAAAAATCGTATATGCTCAAGTGATAGAAGAGAAACAGCTAAGTTGTAGGTCAAAAGATAAAGTATATAAAGGAAAGATACTTCAGGATATCTCATAATCGCTTGATCTGCACTATCTGGATCAAGTGGCAGAATATTGTAAGGGAGATAGATCTGAGTTTTTTCTGCAACTTCATCTTGAGCTTCTAAAATCTGTGAACAAAGTTGATACACGATTACAAATAATTTAGTGCTAATAACAAGCATCGAGCAATGTAAGTTCTTAATTCAATTAGCAAATAGAATTTACGATCAGATATTGTCAGATTACACGTTCACACTGTGCTAATGTGACTAGAAAGAAGATTACAAATGTCACATGGTTTCACCTCGCGATCAACTTCAATGGATTGTGTCATATTAACAGCCTTTAAAACCTCAAAGAGCACATTGGCAGTCTGATAAGCCTTGGTAAGCTGGGCGCTGCATTTAAACACAATAGTATCAGTCAAGCAGCAACTTCAAAGTGTATGATCTAAAGAAACTTGGTATAAGATATAGCTTCAAAAAATCTCTCATTTCAAAAGAATTTACCGGTCAGCTTTATCAGCAGCATTGTGCAATGCTTGGATGTATTTTTTGTAGTAATGCTGATAAAAACCCTGCATTTCTCGTGCATCACTTTTTTTAACCCTTCCCATCAAGGTTGGATCATTCTCCTGAACAATGTAAACAAAGCTTCTTTACCAAAATGCCAAGAGCAAACGCAAGAGCATTTGAGGAAAAGACCAAGTGCATAAACCGAATCACAAGGAAGAAACGATTGAATACAACAACTGCCACAAGGTTTCCTAAAGGAAAACAACATTGTTGTTGATACAAAGTAACAAATTAAACATGTTTGACCTAGAATACTTGAGGAGAAAACTACATTGTACACTCTCCTCTCCCTAACCAGGGCACTGCAGAGTTTTGTGGTGGAATTGAAGTGCCCATTCCAGAGTCCCAAAGGCCTATCTCAGCCTGCTCCAAGAGATACCTAGATCTTTTCTCCACTTTGAAACAAAAATAGGCCCGCGTAGAAGTCTTTCAGTATGTAACTCCATGCAGACCCTTTTTCATCATTTTGGCATTAATACTTTTAGTAAAAGATGCATATTTAGTGTGGAAAGCTTATCTTGATGCCCAATCTCTGAATGCTACACCGAGTTTTGAAGGATTGGAGGGCTTATTTGAGACGAGAACATCTAGCTTCAATATTATTTATGTTTTCTATACGTCATGCTTGTTTTGCCACCTCTTCATACAAAATTTCTCCTAAACTATGCATACTGTGTGTGTGAGCAAACCCTGGGAACATTTTTTTGTTGGATGGTATGAGGTGTCCTCAAACCAACTTGTGCGTTAGCTGAAACTAAGTCTCCTCCCTTATTTTTCTTACAAACGGTTGTTGCAGTGTGAAGATTTACTCATAAATGGTTACGTAGGAAAACAAGCTATCACTAAAACTTCAGGTCAAATTTATAAAAAATATGAAACTAAACATTACAATTCACAACTTGACAGGGGAGTTTCTCATGGCACGCTCATCCTAGGAGACATCCACTTTGTGATTTTTCTACCCATCTTTGTCCATAGCATCAAAACATTAAAGTATTATGACTCTTACCCTTTCCAAACGCTGAAGAAGCGCGGTTTTAAATTGACGAACACCTCGTCCACTCGAAGTAGGATCCAACCTATGAGCCTTCTCAAAGGCATAAAATCGACCTACATTAATTTCAAAAAACAATAGATATGAATAAAAATAAAATATAATCAAGCCTACATTGCATAAAAATTAAAAATCCATAACTTAAAAATAATAGAAAATTCACAAAAAAAATTGAAACTTAATTTTCTAACAACATACAAAGATAAGCAACTCTAGGATTGCTAGTTTCAACTTCATTTGCAACACGAAGAATCGGCGCTATCTCAAAAAGCGAAGAAGGCACTATTTCGCTATCAAATACCGACTCTCCCAGATTCCCCGCAGTCTGCGTCCTCGTTATCCTCCGTTGCGTCGGCGGTGGTGTCGCTCCAGTCCCTACCCCCGCCGCCGCCTGATCCATCCCCATTCCTCCTCCTCCTCCTCTCGACGTCGACGCCATCTCTCTCCTTCCCTCAAAACAATAAATAAGAATCAAAAACCTAAAAAGGGAAAGAAATTCAAAAAATTCAAAAAAGGAAAGCAATTTACCAGAAGATTTAAGAGAAGTGAGCAATAACTATGAATCTAGCATATCTGGAAGAAAAATAAAAATAGAAAGTACATTATTATGAAAAATAAAAATAAAACTCAGTGGATTTTTATAATGTGAGAGATGAGGAAGCTTACAAGAAACCCTAAGATAGAGAAAATGGAAATGTTTAGAGCGAGAAAGTTAGAGAGAAAGAGAGAGACTAAAAAGTGGAAGCTCCTTAGCAGGGAAGGAAGCTAAAGAAGAAGTGTTTTTTTAGTGAGTGAGCTACTGGAGAGATGGAAGGGTTGGTAAAATAAAGAGAGAGAACGTAACCGTTTGTTTACTTCTATTGGTTCGCGAGGGACTCGAGATTTGTTAGTGCGAAAACGGGGTTCGTGTTTTGGGTTATTACGAGATTGCCATTCTTGTTTTTGAGCTGGGATTGGTTTGATTACCAGAGTACCCTCGCAAAAGATTCAGTGTCTGCCTGGCTCCAGCCCCCGTTTTCCTACAAAAGCTTTTGCGATCTATCAAAATCTTGATCAGCTGAGTGCATCAGTCCATAACTTGAATTATCTTAGAATTAGAATGGTTCAGGGAGGAAAAAAATAAAATAAAATATAAAATTTTAATTAATCCGCGAATCCGGACTCAATCAAGTAAAGCTCGTCATTAACATGATGTTTATTTTTAATTTTTTTATCAAAATAATATTATTTTATTTAAAAAAAAAAGAAATCTAGTCATGTGCTTCGAGTTGATTTCCGAGTCAAATTTAAAAACTATGAGTATATAATAAAAATGAAGTAAATACCTTAAAATATATTTGTTTAATAAAATGAAGATTTAAATTAAAATCATAATAGATTTTTGAAAGAATCTTGCTCTCTTACGTGAGAGAATTGTTTTTTATAAGTAGTTTTTTGTTTTATAATGAGATTTTGTGAAGTGAATGATTTAGCACCATTGAACTATTAATATCAATAGATATGATAATGAGTAGATTTTATGATTGTTCATGTTTACTTAAGATTTTAGATAAACTTAGGAAAAATATCATACCCTTAAATTCTATTGAATGGATCTTTTGATTTATAATTGCAAGTATTAGGTATCATTTCTCAATCAAAACCACAATAATAATGTTGTTGTTATTATTTTAACTATAAATCTTTTACATTGCTAAATAGATTTGTATAATATTAATGAAATGTGATTTAGTATTAGATTTTTTTAATATTCGAGAGGGTGGTAATTTTTAATTTTAAATATATTTTAAAAATGTATTTCACTTTAAAAAATCAAGTAAATTAATTTTTAATACTTTATAATAATTTTAATATATTTATAAATAAAAAACACTTTTAAAAATATTATATACCACAGCATCACATTCAATAAATACTTGCAACACAATCACCGAGTATAATGAGTTCATGGCTACCGTGAATACTTGTCATGATAATAAGTATATCAATTTCCATTAATTAGAATATTTTAAAATGGTGATATCCTTGGTGTTAGGGGGTATATCCGTCCCAGCGTCTAAAGGCGGTGGGAAACGTGGGCATTCTAGGAAAGTTATTCAAAATTCAAAAGGGCAAGATTCTTAGTGATCTAAAGCTGGGTATATCGAGCCATAAAGTAGCCGTTCTGTAAACATCAAAGAACGACCATGCCCTCGCCAGATTCATTTAACACGGGCGATATTAGTAAATTAACAGGAAATGAACGTGCAACGAGGGCAGTCTAGTCATTTTTGGAAAATTGAGGGTAATACAGACTTTTGGCGAGTTAATAATCCTGGGACAAATGTCAGTTTGTTTTGTCCGAAATCTCTTTTTAGTGGGACCTACACAGTCGCTGCCCGCCACTGACAAGGGTATTGATTCATTCTTCCGCAATCCATAGGAAGACCCCCTCGTGACGTGGCATTGACAGAATGGTGGATAGTCTCTGTAGATTCCATGTTCAATCTTCTCTCTCTCTTTCTGGAAAATTAGATATATTTATTATTCAGAAATTGAAGGGGGAAAAAACAAGGAACAAGAAATAATTAAGGTCGTTGACATGCTATTCCTTCGTTCAGAAGAAAAAAAAGTAAGAGAGAAGGGGGAAAAATTCAATACAACATTCTACAAAATTGCCCTAAGCATGTGATGTACACGGAAGCATAAAATAACAGCAATTCCATAAAGACAGAAAATAAATTGGTTTAGCGTTAGAATACAAAAAAAACTTTAAAAATTTATTTTATTTTTGAAACAATAATATAACCAGGTGTGTTTTCTAAAAAGACTTCCAGTGTTCTTTATAGGTTAAAAAAACCGTTTATTTAAACTAAGAAACAAATTCAAAACTCAGCAGGGGAAATTAATGCAAAACTTGAAAATAAATGATAAATCTCAAAATACCTAATAAAAATAATAAAATTAACTTAAATAACAACTTATAAGTTTAATTTGGAGAGATGAAATGATTTGATGAGTTACTTTTAACAAGAAAACAACTTGTAGGATATCATGCAAAAATACAAGCTTGATGAAATGATTTGGCCGTTTAAAGTCACTATCATATTTTGGTGTAAATAGACCTAATCTTGAGCCTTACAATGTCCCAATAGTTCATGAAAGCACGTGCTAAACCTTTTACATGGCCTAATTTGAGCAAATCTTTATATAATTGCTTAGAATCTCGAATATCTACAATTATAACCACATCATCATGATAGTCTAGCTAAATTTATATTTATTAAATTTGAATCAACTCAATAAATTAATTTAAAAAATTATAATTCGAAATCTAATCTAAATTGAGTTTTAAGTTAAATTTAAAAAAACAAAAACAATGATAATTTGTTTGCCACTTAGTTAGCTTGATTGTATTTTTCATGTTTTTTTTCAAATGTTATCTTACTGGGAAAATGAGTTAATTGTAATTTATTTTTTATAATTTATCAAAACTAATTGATTGGTTCTCATGGTTTTAAAAATTATATATTTTATGCCTATGTTTCGGGTCCATTTATAATGTAATTTGTTTTATCTATTTTATGTTTTTTAACTATTTTTTTATTTTTCTAGAAAAAGGAAAAATAAAAAAGATAATATGGAAAAAACAATAAGAAAAGAATACATTTTGTTGAATCAGATACTAAATAAAATATATTCAACAGTATTTAAAAAATATTAATTAATTTTTTAAATTTGAAGGATTTTTTAATTTATTCTAAAAAAAAATCATAATTTATTTTTTAAAAATTGAATCTTTGACAGATGATGGAAGGATTGGCCTGTGAGATTCAATATCGGCTTGTTAGTGGTAACGCAGACCCCGTTTGTTTGCAGGAAAGTAGTTTTCTTTTGGAAAGTGAATTCCGGGGAAAGTGAATTCCGGGAAAGTAAATTCCGGGAAAGTATTTTCCGATGTT
>Ga0307515_10005553_pt1 | contig 25532 bp, 28 predicted proteins | sample 17_EM_MG_FD_194513 | JGI IMG/M metagenome (GOLD analysis project Ga0307515, IMG submission 194513) | Populus trichocarpa ectomycorrhiza microbial communities from riparian zone in the Pacific Northwest, United States - 17_EM | ecosystem: Host-associated > Plants > Roots > Unclassified | place... | reverse complement strand
CTCGGACGTGAAAAGGAAATCGTTCGACACTCTTAAACTCCAGTAGGTTGCACACTGCGTTGCCGGCCTAATCTGCTTGGAGGAGCGGCGAACGCTTTAGCAGAATTTTTTGAGCCGATCTTTTGAAGGATTGCCCGGCAGCGCCTTGCGGCATCTGCATCGCCCTGCAAGTAGTTCATAACTCGGCGATGGCCGCATTATAGAAAGAGATGTTGACCCTTTTTCGATGGTTGTCAGGCCTTTCTCTGGGCCTTTTGCACACGCTGGGCAGCGCCCTGGGTTGGGTGACTTACGCGCTCTCGCCGACGTACCGCCGACGCATGGCTGCCAATGCCGCGCAAGCCGGGCTGAGCGCCGCGCAATGGAAGCCTGCCATCGCCTCCGCCGGCCGCATGGTGATGGAGTTGCCGTACCTGTGGATGCGGCCGCCCGGCGAGCCCATCCGGCCGCGCATGCGCTTCGAGAACGATGCTTTGCTCGATGCGGCGCTGGCTCGTGGCAAGGGCGTGTTGCTGCTGACGCCGCACATGGGGTGTTTCGAGGTGGCGGCGCAGGCCATTGCCGAGCGCTTCGGTGCTACAAGCCCGATCACCGTGCTGTACCGCCCGGCCCGCAAACCCTGGCTGCGCGAGCTGGTGAAGACCTCGCGCGAGCGGCCGCAGCTGTTTGCAGCGCCCGCTTCGCTGGCCGGTGTGCGGCAGATGATCCGCGCACTGCGCAAGGGCCAGATGGTGGGCCTGCTGCCAGACCAGGTACCGCCCGACGGCATGGGTGTGTGGGCGCCGTTCTTCGGCCGCGAGGCCTACACCATGACGCTGGCCACGCGCCTGGTGCAGCAGACCGGCGCCGAGCTGCTGTTGACCTGGGCCGAGCGCCTGCCGCGCGGTGCGGGCTATGTGCAGCGCTTTCTACCTTTCCCTGAAACCCTGCCTGCCGATGCCGCAGAATCCGCCGCGGCCATCAACCGTGCGATGGAGTCGCTGATCCGGCAGAACCCCGGGCAGTACCTCTGGGGCTACCACCGCTACAAGGCGCCGCGGCAACAGCCGGCGGCCGATGGCATCGAACAAGACAAGGAGTAGTCGTTGGAGTTGTTGGGCACACGCCTTCTGCTGGGTTTGCTGTGGTTGCTGCAGTGGTTGCCGATGCCGCTGCTGGCCGCGCTGGGCCGCGGCTTGGGCCGCCTGCTGTGGCTGGCCGCGGGTTCGCGCCGCAGCATCGCGCTGCGCAACATCGAGCTGTGTTTCCCGGAGAAGCCGGTCGCGGAGCGCCGCCTTCTCGCCAAAGAACACTTTCAATGGCTGGGCCGCAGCATCCTCGAGCGCAGCCTGCTGTGGTTTGCATCGGCCGAGCGGCTGAAGAAGGTGATCCAGGTCGAAGGCGACGTGAAGCTCGCCGAGCGCAGCGACAAGCCGGTGATGTGGCTGGTGCCGCACTTCATGGGGCTCGACGTGGCCGGTGTCGCGGTGCTGATCTTCCAGAACCACGAAGGCTGCTCGATGTACCAGGAGCAGAGCAACCGCGCGATGAACGAAGTGATCCGCCGTGGCCGGCTGCGCTTCGGCCACGCGCAGATCTTCCCGCGCAGCGACAAGGCCTTGCCGCTGATCCGCGCCATCCGCCGCGGCGTCGCCTTCTTCAACCTGCCCGACATGGACTTCGGCGAGCGCGACGCTGCCTTCGTGCCCTTCTTCGGCGTGCCCGCTGCCACGCTGCTGGCACCGTCGCGCATGGCGCGTGCGCTCGACATGGTGGTGCAGCCGGTGATCGCCGAGATGCTGCCCGGCGGGCAGGGCTACAAGGTGCGCTTCGGCGACCCGTGGACGCATTTCCCCACCGACGATGCGCTGGCCGACACTGCGGCGATGAACCGCTGGATCGAAGACGAGATCCGCCGCAACCCGGCGCAATATCTTTGGGTGCACAAGCGCTTCAAGACGCGGCCGCAGGGCGAGGCTGGGTTCTATTGAGCCCCCCAGTCGCTTCGCTCCTGCCCCCGGGGGGCGCCGCCTGGCGGCCCGGCAAAGCCGGCTCCGCGGGCGTTGCTTGATGGGCGCTCGCTTCGCATCGCTTGGCCTGGGCCGAAGGTGATAATCCAGCGCATGAAACTGCGGTTCACCAAGATGCAAGGCGCGGGCAACGACTTCGTCGTGCTCGACGCCACGCAGGCTCCCATCGATCTGAGCGCCGAGCAGTACCGCGTGCTCGGCGACCGCCGCTTCGGCGTGGGGGCCGACCAGATCCTCGTGGTCGAAGCCAGCCGCACGCCGGGTGTCGATTTCCGCTACCGCATCTTCAATGGTGGCAGTGGCGACGAAGTGGAGCAGTGCGGCAACGGCGCGCGCTGCTTCGTGCGCTTCGTGCGCGACAAGCACCTCACCGACAAGACCACGCTGCGCGTCGACACCGTCAACAGCCTGCTCGAACTGCGCCTGCAGCCCGATGGCCGCGTGACGGTCGACATGGGCGCGCCGGTCTTCGATGCGGCGCGGGTGCCCTTCGACCCCGCCGGTAGCCAGCCGCGCCCGCAAGGCAACTTCGAGCTGTGGCCGCTCGACGTGGGTGTGAGCGTGGCCGTGCTGTCGATGGGCAACCCGCATGCGGTGCAGGTGGTGGCCGATGTCGACACCGCACCGGTCGAAACGCAAGGCCCGCTGATCGAGCGCGACCGGCACTTCCCGCGCAGGGTCAACGCCGGCTTCATGCAGGTCGTGAGCCGCAGCCACATTCGTCTGCGTGTGTATGAACGCGGTGCGGGCGAGACGCTGGCCTGCGGCACCGGCGCATGCGCGGCGGTGGTGGCCGGCATTCGCCTGGGCCTGCTCGATGCGCGTGTTGATGTGGATGCTCGAGGTGGCCGCCTCAGCATCGAATGGCGTGGTGGTGAAAGCCATGTGCTGATGACCGGCCCCGCTGAAACCGTTTATGAAGGGGAGATTGACCTGTGACCATCCAAGGCATCACCGAGCAAGACATCGCGAACTACCTGGCCAACACGCCGGGCTTCTTCGAGCGCCACGCCGAGTTGCTGGCCGCCATTCAGATCACCAGCCCGCACGGGCAGCGTGCGGTGTCGCTGCAAGAGCGGCAGATGGAAATGCTGCGCGACAAGCACAAAGGCCTGGAGCAGCGCATCGTCGAGATGATCCGCCACGGGCAGGAGAACGTCGCCATCGCCGACAAGCTGCACAAGTGGACGCGCGCGATCATGCTCACCACCAACCCTGGCGACCTGCCCGCGGTGCTGGTGAACGAGCTCAAGCACCAGTTCCTCATTCCCCAAGCCGCCATTCGCGTGTGGGGTGCGGCCGAGGCTTTCGGCATGCTGGCGTTCGCCAGGAACGTGAGCGAAGACGCGCGCAGTTTCGCGTCCAGCCTCACCGTGCCGTACTGCGGCGTCAACTCGGGCTTCGAGGCGGTGTCGTGGCTGGAAGATTCGCGCCTGGTCGCGTCGATGGCGCTCATCCCGCTGCACAGCGGCGATTCGCCGGATGCCTTCGGCATGCTGGTGCTGGCCTCGCCCGACCCCACGCGCTACAGCGCCGACATGGGCACCGAGTTCCTGTCGCGCATCGGCGAGATCGCCAGCGCCGGCTTGGCGCGCCTGCTGCCCGTCAAGTGAACCCGCGATGAGCGAAGCGCCGCTGAAGCCTCAGGACGAGGACATTCGGCGGCATCTCGTTCACCTGGAGGTGGAGCGCCGCCTGGCGTTGCGCACGCTGACGCTGTACGGCGAGTCGTTCGCCCGTTTGCAGAAATTCGCGGCCGATGCGAGTGTGGCCTTGCGTGCCGTGCAGGTTCACCACATCCGCCGCTGGGCCGCGCAATTGCATGCCCAGGGGCTCGCCTCGCGCAGCATCGCGCTCACGCTCTCGGCCTGGCGCGGCTTCTACCGCTGGGCCGGTCGCGATGGCCTGGTCGAGTTGAACCCGGCCGAGGGCGTGCGTGCGCCCAAAGCAGCCAAGCCCTTGCCCAAGGCGTTGTCGGTGGATCAGGCCGTGGCCCTGGCCGAAAGCGGCGAGGCCGAAGGCAACCCGGCGCTGGTGGCGCGCGACCACTGCATCGTCGAGCTGCTCTACGGGTGCGGCCTGCGCGTGGGTGAACTGGTCGGCCTCGACGTGCAGGCCAGCGGCCAGGCCGCCGGCTGGATCGACGCGGCCGACGCCTCGGCCCATGTGCTGGGCAAAGGCAGCAAGCGCCGCAGCGTGCCCGTCGGCGGGCCCGCACTGGCCGCCCTGCGCGAGTGGCTGGGCCTGCGCGCCACGCTCGCCGCACACGGCGAGCCGGCGCTCTTCGTCAGCCGGCGCGGCACCCGCCTCACTGCCAGCCAGGTGCGCTCGCGCCTGAAGGCCCAGGCCCTGCGGGCCGGCTTGCCGACGCACGTGCACCCGCACATGCTGCGGCACTCGTTCGCGTCGCACCTGCTGCAATCGAGCGGCGACCTGCGCGCGGTGCAGGAGCTGCTGGGCCACGCCAACATCACCACCACCCAGGTCTACACCAAGCTCGACTTCCAGCACCTGGCCAAGGTGTACGACGCCGCCCACCCGCGCGCCAAGAAGCGCGGCTGAGTTGCGCTTCCCGCGTGAGCGGGAGTCGGGTTGAAGCTTCTTGTATTTGCTACGCATGCGTATTAACATGATCCGCATGCGAACTAAATTGGCCATTCAGCGATGAAGCCGCGCCTCTTCCATCTGGTGGCTCAGGCGCGGCAGAACCTGTTCCGCTCGGCCGACCGGGTGTTCAGTACCGAGCTCGACGTGTCGGGCACGCAGGTGGTGGCCCTGTTCGCGATCCAGAACCAGGAAGGCTGCCAGCTCAAGGATCTGTCGGCGCAGCTGCAGCTGAAGAACTCCGCCATCACCGGCCTCGTGGGCCGCATGGAAGAGAACGGCCTGATACAGCGCCAGCCCTGCGAGCAAGACGGGCGCTCGACCCGCCTCTATCTGTCCGACAAGGGCAAGGCGGTGCTCGCACAAGCCAAGCCGGTGCTCGCGCGGGTGAACAGCCAGCTCACGCGCGGCTTCTCGAATGACGAACTCGCGGTTGTGGCCCGCTTTCTGGGCCACGCCGCTTCCATCACCTTCACCACGGAGTCTGTGAAATGAGCCAGAACCTCGCCCTCTTCCAACAGCTGGGCCCTGAAAAATTCTCCGAGGCCGTCGCCAGCGTGGCGCCTTATTTCGCGAGCATCGAGCCGCAGTTCATCGAGCTGCGCAAAGGCTTTGCCGAGGTGCACATTCGCAACCAGCGCAAGGTGCACAACCACATCGGCACGGTGCACGCCATTGCCTTGTGCAACGGTGCCGAGCTGGCGGCAGGCACCTGCACTGACGCGTCCATCCCCGAAGGCGCGCGCTGGCTGCCGGTGGGCATGTCGGTGAAGTACCTGGCCAAGGCCAAGACCGACATCCGGGTGGTGACCGAGGCCGATGCGGTCGACTGGACGGTCGCCGGCAATGTCGACGTGCCGGTGGCGGCCTACGACACCGACGGCACCAAGGTGTTTAGCGCGGTCATCACGATGAACGTCAAGCACTGAAGGCCGGTTTCGGCGGGGCGACAATGGCCCCATGAAAGCCATCACCCTGCGCGAAGGCAAAGAGCGCTCGCTGCTGAAGCGCCACCCCTGGGTCTTCGAGAGCAGCATCCATTCCGGCAAGGCAGACGCCGGTGAGACGGTGCGCGTCAACGCGCGCGACGGCAAGTTTCTAGCGTGGGCAGCGTTCAGCCCGCAGTCGCAGATCCGCGTGCGCGCCTGGAGCTTCGACGAGGCCGAGCGCATCGACGCTGCTTTCTTCGAGCGGCGCATCGCGCAAGCGCTGGCCATTCGCGCGCGGTTGCCGATCGCCAGCGACGGCCTGCGGCTCATCCACGGTGAAGCCGATGGCCTGCCCGGCCTCATCGTCGACCGGTATGCCGACACGCTGAGCGTGCAGTTCCTGAGCGCCGGTGCCGAGCGGTGGAAGAGCACCATCGCCGACCTGCTGCTCAAGGCCACCAGCCTCACGCGCTTGTACGAGCGCAGCGATGCCAGCACGCGCGGGCTCGAAGGCCTGCCGGAAGTGAAAGGCTGGCTGCGCGGCGAAGGCCCCACCGAGCTGACCATTCGCGAACACGACTGGAAGCTCACGCTCGATGTGGACGAAGGCCACAAGACCGGCTTCTACCTCGACCAGCGAGACAGCCGCAAGCTCTTTGCCGACACGGTTCGCCACTTCGGTTTTCAGCGCGTGCTGAACTGCTACTGCTACACCGGCGGCTTCAGCGTTGCCGCATTGGCGGGTGGTGCCGGGCATGTGACCAGCGTCGATTCATCGGCGCCTGCGCTAGCGCGCGCCACGGCGCACGTGGAGCTGAACGGCTTCGATGCGTCGCGCCACACCGCGCTCGACGCCGACGTGAACCAGGCGCTGCGCGACGCATTGCAGCGCGGCCAGCGCTTCGACACCATCGTGCTCGACCCGCCCAAGTTCGCACCCACCGCCGCCCACGCAGAGCGCGCTGCGCGGGCCTACAAAGACATCAACCGCCTGGCCTTCATGCTGCTGGAGCCGGGCGGCGCGCTGTTCACCTACTCGTGCTCGGGCGGCATCAGCCCCGACCTGTTCCACAAGATCGTGGCCGGCGCCGGGCTCGATGCGAACGTGGATGGCCTTGTCTATGCCCGCACCGGCGCAGCACCCGATCACCCGATGACGGTGACCTTCCCCGAAGGCGAGTACCTCAAGGGCCTGGTGATCCTCAAGAAGTAGCGGCCGCCCGCGCGGCCTGCGGCAGCGCGATCGACGGCTCGAACTTCGCGCGGTGCACGCTGAAGAAGCTCTTCACGTTGCGCACGTTCGCGTCTTGCGTGAACAGCCGTTGCACCAACGCGTGGTACGCCGCCATGTCAGCCGCCTGCAGCACCAGCATGAAGTCGGGGCCGGGCGAGACGCGGTAGCACTGCTGCACGGCAGCGTCAGCCACGGCGCGTGCTTCGAAGGCGGCCAGGTGCTCGGCGCCTTGCCGATCGAGCGTCACCTCGGCCAAGGCGGTGAGCCCCTCGCCAAGGCGCTCGGCCGACAAGATCGCGATGCGCCGTTCGATCACGCCCGCCTCGACCAGCCGCTTCACGCGCCGCAGGCAGGTGGCCGCGGAGGTGTGGGCGGCGGCCGCGAGGTCTTGGTTGGACAGGGCGGCATCCTGCTGAAGCAGGCCGAGCAGCCGCAAATCGGTGTCATCGAGATTGATCGGCGGTGATTTTGATTGCGACATCAAAGGCCAGATGAAATATTTATTCGCCAATGCATCGGCGTGGCGAAGTATTTCACTTAGTAGATAAATCTGCAAACATCCGCCAAGCGCTGCTGCCTACCATCCAGTCTGTTCCAGCCCCAGAGGAGACTCGTCATGTGTGGCATCGTCGGCGCCGTCAGCACCCGCAACATCGTTCCGATCCTGGTCGAAGGACTGAAGCGCCTGGAGTACCGGGGCTACGACTCCTGCGGCGTGGCCGTGCATCAGGGCGGCCAGCTGCGCCGCGCCCGCAGCACCGCCCGCGTGGCCGAACTCGAAGCGAACATCGCGAACGACGGCATCGACAGCGGCACCGGCATTGCCCACACACGCTGGGCCACGCACGGCGCGCCGGCGGTGCACAACGCGCACCCGCATTTCTCGTCCGGGCCTGCCAAGTCGGGCAAGGATGCACAGAGCGGGCAAGCCGCCGTGGGCCGGGTGGCGCTGGTGCACAACGGCATCATCGAAAACCACGACGAGCTGCGCAACGAACTCAAGGCGCGTGGCTATGTGTTCGACAGCCAGACCGACACCGAGGTCATCGCCCACCTCGTCGACCACTTGTATGACGGCGATCTGCTCACCGCCGTGCAGCAGGCCGTGGCGCGCCTGCGCGGCGCGTACGCCATCGCGGTGTTCTGCCGCGACGAACCGCACCGTGTGATCGGCGCGCGCGAAGGTTCGCCGCTGGTGCTGGGTGTCGGTGCCGGTGAGCGCAAAGGTGATTTTTTTCTCGCGTCCGATGCCATGGCCCTGGCCGGCGTGACCGACCAGATTGCCTATCTCGAAGAAGGCGACGTGGTCGATCTGCAACTGGGCAAGGTGTGGGTCACCGCGCGCATGCCCGGCGGCACCGCCTTCAAGACGGTGGAGCGCGAGGTCCGCACCGTGCTCGTCCACACCGGTGCCGCCGAACTCGGCCCGTACCGTCACTACATGCAGAAAGAGATCTTCGAGCAGCCGCGCGCCATCTCCGACACGCTCGAAGCAGTGGGCGGTGTCTCGCCCGAACTCTTCGGCGACGGGGCGTATCGGGTGTTCAAGGACATTGACCAGGTGCTCATCCTCGCCTGCGGCACCAGCTACTACAGCGGCTCGGTGGCCAAGTACTGGCTCGAGAGCATCGCCAAGATCCCGGTGAGCGTGGAAGTGGCCAGCGAATACCGCTACCGCGACAGCGTGCCCAACCCGCGCACGCTCGTCGTCACCATCACGCAGAGCGGCGAGACCGCCGACACGCTGGCCGCGCTGAAGCACGCGCGCAACCTCGGCATGAAGCACACGCTGACCGTCTGCAACGTGGCCACCAGCGCCATGGTGCGCGAATGCGAGCTGGCCTACATCACCCACGCCGGCGCCGAGATCGGCGTGGCCTCGACCAAGGCCTTCAGCACCCAGCTCGTGGGCCTCTTCCTGCTGACACTGGCCCTCGCGCAAGTGCGCGGCCATCTCACCGACGAACAGGAACTCGCCCACCTCAAGGCCTTGCGCCATTTGCCCGTCGCCGTGCAAGCCGTGCTCGCCCTCGAGCCGCAAGTCATCGCGTGGTCAGACATCTTTGCGCGCAAAGAAAACGCACTCTTCCTCGGCCGCGGCCTGCACTACCCCATTGCTTGCGAAGGCGCGCTCAAGCTCAAGGAGATCAGCTACATCCACGCCGAGGCCTACCCCGCCGGCGAACTCAAGCACGGCCCGCTCGCACTCGTGACCGCCGAGATGCCCGTGGTCACCGTCGCCCCCAACGACGCACTGCTCGAAAAGCTCAAGAGCAACCTGCAGGAAGTGCGCGCCCGCGGCGGCGAGTTGTTCGTGTTTGCCGATGCCGATTCGCACATCGAATCCGGCGAAGGTTTGCATGTGATCCGCATGCCCGAGCACTACGGCTCGCTGTCACCGATCCTGCACGTGATCCCGCTGCAGTTGCTGGCGTATCACACGGCGTGTGCGCGGGGGACGGATGTCGACAAGCCTAGAAATTTGGCAAAAAGTGTGACGGTGGAGTGAGCGACGAACGGCAATAAAGCTTTTGTTCTGAGCAATAAAGTCCGTCGGGCAGCAATAAAGTCCGTCGGACTTTATACAGCCACGCCGGGCCTTCGGATCGTCAGGTTGAAAGTCGTCTTGTAGACTGGGGACAGTCATTCAGCTGGGGTGGCCGGGTGACGGAGATCTCGAAGACTGATCATTGGGTGGCACCGGCAGCAAACGGCAGCTGAGCCTCTGGCAGCGGTCACTCGACTACTTCTAGCGTGGACGTCGGAATTCTGGAGCTCGTCCCGCAGTACCGGACGTTCGGAGTGCTTGTGTTCAACGCGAGCTCACACACTCGATCCAGCACAGCAGAGGCACGTGCCAGCGTGATATGCGGCGCGCCCGTCCCTCGATACGCCTCCGCCAACGTCGCCCAGTTGCTGAGAATGTCTCGACGAAACCCAAGCACCTGGTCGATGGATAGTCCCTCTACGGAGAGGACACAATCCGAGAGCACTACGTTTTGGCCAGCCTCGAGAAGACAAACCTTGTCCGGCGTCGCCCGACCCACACGAGGAAGAAGTATGGCTGGGCCGCGAACCACGTGCTTAGCAAGGATCCTCGGACCGGATTGAACGACTTTGCCCTGAATAAGATGGGAAGTGTGCACCAAGGGCACCGCCTTCTGTGACCGCGAAGGTCGCAGCGAATGCATCTGCACCTGCCCTCGCTTCAACTCGTAGAGTGCCGTAGCGCCGAGCCTACTGCCATGCAACGCAGAGTTTTGCAGCGCTTGACGATGTCGAGAGATTCGCACGATGGAGGTACGTGCCCGAACCCCATTGAAGGTGGAATTGGCGTTGTCTCTCAGCACCTCGACATGAAAATCCTGCCTGAGCCGATGCCAGATTTGCTCGTCGCACTTGCTGACCAGACAGCCATCCGGAAGGACAGCTAGGACGTAGCTGTCTCGATGTACGAATTCGAGGCTCTTGACCACAAACGCCATGGCCAGGCTAACGCCGAATGGGTCGTCCCTATAGGTGACCGCCAGGGGGGTGCGACTTCGCTGCGAAAACGGCGGGTTCAGCAACACCAGGTCCACGCGTCCCGCCCATGCGTTAAGGGACGATGAACGAACTGACCTCTCGTTCAGGAAGTTTGCATTGGCGACTACCCATTCTGCGTGCGCCCCCCTGAGCCACTGCACGGTCGCAGGAGAAAGGTCGTTGGCTAGGGTCCGAGCGCGCGGCCACAGATTCTCGGCGGCGCACAGCAGACTTCCCTCACCAGCGGCAAAGTCCGCAATGACCTGGGGATGAAATGATTTCGGCAGGCATCCCACCAGGATGCTTGCAAGTTCGGGTGGCGTGTAGATCTGGTCAATCATGCTGCGGCCCGTGCCGACGGCGGCGCAGCGACACCCCCTGCAACTGCACTGACGTAATAGACGTAGAGCCTGTCAGCGCCCCCGGTGCGACCCGGTTTACGAATCGGATGGTCGTAGACCAGTTCGATCTTTTCTGGATTGGTAATCGCGAACAGGACAGCGCCGAGAGCGTGCGGCTTGGTACCAATCATGGCAACCTTCAGAGCTGACGATGGATGTCGTCGCGCGATGTCTTGGAGCAGGTAGTAGCAGCTGAACGGGCAGCTCGCCGACGCGTACTCAGCGGCCTCCCAAGCATCCTCTTCCTCAAGCGCGGTGCGATTTCCGGCGTAGGTCTCGAAGACGTACCAAGGCTTAAACCCCGGCGCTCCAATGACTGGCACGATACGGCCTGCGCCCGGCTGCACCTGTTCAATGACGTGGCGCAGTCGTGTGCCTTCGAAGCCAAGCAGAGGCACGAAGACAAAGTCGCTGACAGTAGTCGAAATCCAAGTGAATCCAGGCATCGGTGCGATACCCGCAATGCGCATGCTCAGGTCGTAAATCTGCCCTTCAACAGGAGCTGAACTGCGCGCGTACCGGTTCGGCTCGACATAGACCGCTAACACATCGAACCGTGCCACGAGCGCAGCGCGCAAGATGGCCGCCCACACAGGATGCGTGAGGCCAGTGATGTCCACGTATATCCGCCCACCTTGTGCGCATTCCCCGAAGAGCCTTGCAAGACTACGGCTGCTGCGTAGGAAAAACTCCGAGTCAAAGCCCGAGGCCCGGAAGGTTGCCTGACTCTCTTGAGAAATCTCGATGCATCTGACAGCCGCAGACGAATCGCGCCAAGAGGAAACGTGCCCGCTGCGGTCTTCGTGGCTAAGGCCGTAGATGTAAGTGCTACCGGCAGGAGGGCGAAACGACTGGGCTGAATCAAACGTCTCTGTCGGAATCGGCTCGCGTCTGATGTCAGGCATAGTAGTCGCCGAACAGCTGAAGTTGGTCGGGCAGCGTGTCTGACTCGGCCCGATTGTTCTTCTCAAGCGTTTCTTTGATTGTGTCGCGAGGCTTGTCAATTAGATTCAGAAGCTGCGTGCTCGTCAGTTGAATCTTTCTCTTTTTGCGGTGACTGAAGACAAAGAATGGCGCGAAGACTGGATGAACCATGTAGTCGTAGGCTCGGGTGTCACGCTCGTCAAGCGGCTTGCTGCCTGAGAAGCGAACGAGCGCGAGGTGCATCACAGCCTGCTTAAGAAGTTCGGTGGCCTTGTCGTCCACACCGTCTGCTGCTGTCTCTTCACGAAGATGGAATTGGTTGGCCTCGGGCGTGTGGCCGACTGGAGATTCTGCGAGCACTTGGAAGACGCGCCCAAGGCTCAGCAGCAGCTTCGTGAGCCTCGCGCCGTCCACGCTCAGACCTTCCAGTTCAGACAGGTTCTTGCGCCCCACCGCTTGCGCGGCCTCGGTCTGCGTCTTCTGGGCAATCGGTTGTTCAGGTAATCCGCCACCGTCAATATGCCCTCGAAATGCCGCGTGCACCAACTCAAGCAGGTAGCGGATATTGCCTTCGCAGAGCGACAGGAACTCGTCCCAGCCGCAGTAGTACTTTCTGATGCCTCGCTTGCCCTTTCGAATGGCGTAGAGCGATGCGTGAAAGTAGTTGTTGAAGCTGTTCTTCAGTGCCGAGTCGTTCGCGTGCCAGAGCCTCACTACTTCTGAGATGGGCTCTTGCTTTGCCTTGGCCGTGTACTCGAGGAAGTATTGAATTCCGGGAGGCAGCGCGAGGGCCGCATCTAGCGTCTCGGCTGTCAGGCTTGCCTTCAGCAAGGTCTGTAGTCGACTCTTCTCAACGCCATCCAAGAGTTGGTCGGCCTCTTCAAGGTCAGAGTAGCCAGGAAACATCTCCGCCGGAGGAAGCAGCTTGACGGTACTTGAAGAGTGCTTGCCTAGGCGTGCCAAGAGCACCTTCTCAGCGAAGGCTTTGAAGCGCGAGTCGTCGAGCACTTCTGAGATTGAAATTCGCGCGTAGTCGGCGGGCGACGTCAGCTGCTCGTTGGAATTCAACGTCGCGCGCTCTCGCCAGCCTAGCTCCCGGACACCGACCTTGAAGGTGTAGTCAGATGTCGCATGCTTGATGATCGTGTTGAGAATTCGCTGCTGGTAGTCCTCGAAGTTCTCAAACTCGTCAATCAGGAAGAAGAACTGCTTGCCGGTGAGTTGCGGACTCGAAAGAAGCGCCCTCGACAACGCGTCGAGAGGTGCTCCTTGCATTGACAGGCGCGGGGCAGGAATGTCCGCTACTGTATTGATTGTGGCTTCGAAATCCAGGACGGCAATCTGTAGCTGACTCGAGAGCTTCGCCAGGCCGCCGAGGTCGGGCAAGCCCAAGGTCGCCCGAAACGAGTCCAGCGCGTGGTCAGAGACAACTACGCTCTCGCCCGTCTGCAATTCGTACCAGCTCACGAACTCAAGCATCTGCGAGCAGAACAGCAAGTTCACGTAATGGGCGAAGTAGGCCCGCCAGCGGTCTACGGTCAGCTCTGGACCGCGAAACGCGGTGACTCGATTGGTGTTAACGCGAAGGTAGAGCCCGAAGAACGACCAGTCCTTGATGACTTCCTTTTTGTTCCCGGCGAATGCGAATTGCCCTTGATAGGACAGGCCACGCAGCACGGTCGTCTTGCCAGTACCTCGGCCACCGATGAGCACACACGGCCTGGGTGTCTTGAGCTCAGAAAAGTAGCCGGGCTCAGTGAAGAGTTTGAAGAGATTCCCGTTCAGCCATTCGGCCTTGTACAAGCCAAGAACGTTGCTGATTCTGGTGACGGTCTCGTCGCGTTCGGTCATGCTGCAGCTGACTTGATGAGCGGCTTCCAGTTGTCGTTCGCCACGGTGAAAATCGGCAGAGTCGCGTCAGGGACTCCATGTTCGAACGCTAGGGCCAGGCCGAGTCTACGGTAGCCACGCCAACAGCCTTCGTTGCCGTCCAGGTCGCGCAGCCCCGCGCGCTCGCTCACCTTCTCGATGAACTTCGGGCCGGTGGCGGCCATGTCATCGCGCCAGATGACGGAGTCGGTGGCCAGTGCACTGTACGACGGCGCCAACACGTGAGCCGGAAGGAGTTTGACCTGAGGACACTTCTCGGCGATGTAGCCGCGGCCCCTTTCCGCGCAAATAAGAGGAACGTAGTAGAAGCTGATGCTTCCCGCGCCCGAGGTTAGAGCAAGCGACTTGAACGATGCCCAAGCGTTGGACAACTCATGAACCCGCTCCCACATGCCGACGAACTGCTCGCCCGTTCCAACGAAGTCGTCGACGAATACGATGCTCTGATGTGGCTGCTTCCGAAGGCTCTCAAGCGCAGCTTGCGGTGACATCAAGCGCCCTTCCGCAATCCCAAGCACATCACGCGAGAGACGGGTGAAAATGTAACCGCTGTCTGCCTCGCTCGCTATCTGTCCGGCGACCCGAACGACAATGACCGAGTCCACAAAGGCTGCCCACTCGTTCGCAGCGGCCAAGTAGTTTGAACGGTTCCTCAGCACTACTTGGGATAGGTTCTTGAACACAGACCGGAACGTCGCGGCCACAAGCTCGTTCGAGAAGAAGGTGAATCCCTCCAAGAGCCGAGCAGCGAAGGGTCTCTCAGCATCGTCGAAGTTCGACATCCACCCTTTTGGGTCGAACTGCGTCTGCCTCGGCCAGAGGCGAACCCTTACGAAGTACTTCCAGACCTCGTCATTCACTTGGTTGGCGCGCCGCTGTGCGTCCTGTAGGCTTGCTCAAGGGCCCCATAGAGCTCGGTCGGAAATGTCTCCGTGGCAGTTTGCATCTTCGCCCCGATCTCCGCGAGCCATTCGTTATCCTCGCGCCCACTCCAGACCTTCACATAGCTGCCGTCCTTGTAGCCATGATCTTGCCGAAAGGTATTAAGCACATTCTTTCCCACATACCTTCGATACAACTCGTCGCCGACCAAGCCCGCGGCCACGCACAGTTCGGCGAATGAGTCCGCTGCAAACGATTGGCTAGTCAAGGTCGCAGAGGCGAACTCTTCAATGAGTTTGAGAACGTGATCTGTTTCCGTCTTTCCACTTTGCGAGGCAGCCTCGATGGCCTCGTAGGCCGCTTGGGCAGCATCCCGCGCCCCATCGACTGAGCCGTTAACGACAATTAGCTCGCTCAGCCCAAAGTGGAATATGTCGACAAGCTCCAGGTGAATCTGCTCAACATCAGACTCAATTTTCTTCCACCATTTCCAACCCACATGGTCCATCATTTCTGCGCACTCGGTCCAGATTGCGCGGTACCAAGGATTTCCCGCCTGAACCCAGGCTGCATTGATTTTTGAGTTGATGCCGTGCTGAAGACGTAGCATCGTCATCAGGCGCGTTCCTGCTTCGGCGCTGCTTGTTGTGCTGGACATCTGCGTGGGCTCGGGAGGGGGAGGCGAGAGCATCCATCTTAAGCTGCACAGACGCAACCAGCATGAGTGTGTGCCCGGAGGACACTGTGACGGACAGAGCGCCACTCTCGCGGAACGACTCCGTTTCAGCAGAGCAATCATCCCGATCGAGACACTGATGCATGCATCGCGGCTACGACCGCAGCACCGCCGACTGCTGTCACTCGGATAGGGAGATCATCGGAGTTCGACGACCGCCTTCGGGCCTGGACCTTGAACCCGCTGCCCGACATTGAGCGTCCGCGCTGCGAAGCTGTCACCGTTGAGAATGGAGAGCATTGCTCGGCTACGCCCTCTCCCTCGCGGCTCACTCACTCCTTCCGGCGCTCTCCTCCATGACCTCTCTCACCTGCGTTGCCACCGAGGTAATCACTACCCACCAGAAGCCTGTCGGCTACGCCTATCGCACCGCCCCTGCTACGCCCACCGACAGCGGCTGGCGCTTCCTCAGCGGCGGCGAAAGCGAGAAGTACATGAACCAGCCCACGCACTACATCACCTGCGTGTTGGCGGATTTCGTCTTCGGGCATCCCGAGGTAACGCCACTGCTGGACCACCCGGCAGGCTCGGCTTTCGAGCGCGCCGGTGCGAGCGGGGCATTCGAAGCGGTGCCGCTGGAATAAGGGCACAGCAAAACCGTGAGGCCGTGGCGGCAGGGCTAGGGTACTAAGACGCGGCGGGATCAACTGGCGGGAAAAGTCCGCATTCGCTGCACAGCGTGCGTGCGGCGGAACGGACAGAGGGAGCGCAACGAGCCGGGTGCGCCTTTTCAGTGCAACTCGGTGTAGACGTTCGGTCGCGCGCTCTAGTCAGTCCTAGGTGTAGCTGACACGAGCCACGATCTTCCCGTCTGTGATAACCAACCGGTTGATGCCCATCATCACCATCGTCGATAGCAACTGCTGGCGATCGATGGCCATGCGACGCCTGGCTGCGGCCACGAGATCTCGCGTATGGGCACTGGGGCTTGACATCAACAGCGCCGAAGCAAGGCCCTTGGCTCCCACGTGAGGGGCGACGCACCAGCGAAGCCGGCCGCGCGAATCGAGCTCGAGTTGTGCGGCAAACCGTTGCGCGAGCCAATCCCTGGCCTGTGCATTGCTGATGCTGTCTTCTTTGAAGCGGTCGACGGTCTTTGCCACCTGCTCGACCAACTTGCCATAGGCCTTCATCTGCTCGATCGACGCATGGACGATCGCGTTGAAAGTGCCCTGGATCAGGTCTCCGACGAACTCGGGGAAGTCGACTTGCTGGAGAAGGGTCGCAGCGGCTGCAGCTGCGTCGAGCACGCGCGGGTCGCTCAGCACCGCCAGATGCGCCGCCGCCGGGCCGCGCGCTCGCGCGCCCTTCTTGGGGCCACGCGCGGTGGCCACGCGTGGCTTCTTCGACAGCAGGCCGTCGGGGTCTGCCATGTAGGACGCCACACGCACCGTGTTGTGACCGATGTCGCGCCGCTTTTCGGGAGGAAGAGCCCGGTACGCCGGCGAAGACTCCAGCAGCTTGCGCACGGTGCTCCGCACGACTGAAACTGAGGCCATGGAAGGCTCCTGAGCTGAATCGAGAAGCCCATGGTGATCCGCCGCGCAACCGGACGCCATCCCACGATCCGTGCCGTGCGGCTGCAAGCCGTTCGATCTGCCTGGCATTTGATGCTGTATGGATATACAGTAGTGCGCCGGGATAAAACCGGCAAGGAGTAAGGGGTGAAAGTCCCCGACAACCAAGACGTAGCGAGTCATGTTGTCCCCGAGTCATGCGCTGTGAATCGCGAGGTGCACAGTGAAGCGTTGACAGGGGTGCGTGTAGGCCAGCCATGGAGCCACGAAATGTTTATTCAGAACCGGGTGCCGACGCCGTTACTGTGGTGGAAGGCAACACGTGCGAGCGCGACAGCGCGAGTGCCCGCACGACCCGGCGGGGTCAGAGACCCTGGCATGCACGTACGCTTTTTGCACGGGAACCGGGAGATCTGCGGACTGACCAAGCGCAGGAGCGATCCGGCGATGGTCCGCATCGGGAAGGCGAGGAGCCCAAGCCGATGATGAACGGGACGCAGAAGTCAGACTCGCCCGTAGTAGCTGTGAAGCTGGCGAACAACGCCGAGCACCTGAGAGCAGGGTCGGAGGCGGAGCCGGTGGAGCCAAGGGGCGGGGCCAAGGGGAACGCGAGCCAGTCACGCACGCGCCGGACACAGAGCCGGGAGAGCGTGTTCCAGAGGCTGGATCGCGTGCGCCAAGCCGCAAGGCTGAGGAAGAAGGAGAAGTTCACCGCGCTGATGCACCTCGTGGATGTCGAACTACTGCGGCAGTCGTACTTCTGGCTTCAGAAGAATGCGGCGGCTGGCGTGGACGGCGTTACGTGGCACCAGTACGGCGAAGACCTCGAACAAAAGCTCGTAGACCTGCACGGGCGCATCCACCGCAACGCCTACAGGGCGATGCCTTCAAGGCGCCAATACATTCCCAAAGCAGATGGCCGCATGCGGCCACTGGGGATCGCGGCGCTGGAAGACAAGCTCGTCCAGCGGGCGGTGGTGGAAGTGCTCAATGCGGTCTTCGAGACGGACTTCATGGGCTTCTCGTACGGGTTCAGGCCCAAGCGCAGCCAGCATCAAGCGCTGGATGCGTTGGCCGTAGGCATCTCGCGCACCAACGTGAGCTGGATCGTGGACGCCGACATCAGGAGCTTCTTCGACACGGTCAACCACGAGTGGTTGATCAAGTTCGTGGAGCATCGAATCGGCGACCCACGCATCGTTCGCCTGATCGGCAAATGGCTGAAGGCCGGCACGATGGAAGAGGGTGCGCTGGTGGCAAGTGAAGAAGGCACGCCGCAAGGCGCGGTCATCTCGCCGCTGCTGGCCAATATCTACCTGCACTACGTCTTTGACCTGTGGGCGCATCAATGGCGGCAACGCCATGCCTGCGGCAACGTGGTGATCGTGCGTTATGCCGACGACATTGTCGTCGGCACGGACAAGGAATCGGATGCCAAGCGATTCGTGAAGGCGATGCAAGCGAGATTCGAGCAGTTCTCGCTGGCGCTGCACCCTGAGAAGACGCGTGTGGTGGAGTTCGGCCGCTTTGCGGCGCAGAACCGAACCAAACGCGGGCAGGGAAAGCCGCAGACATTCAACTTCCTGGGCTTCACCCACATCAGTGGGCACGACCGGCGTGGCAAATGGATGCTGCGCCGGATCACGCGCCGTGACCGCATGGTCGCGACGTTGAAGCGGATCAAGGAAGAGCTGCGGCGGCGCTGGCACCAGTCAATCCCTGAGCAAGGGAGGTGGCTACGGAAAGTTGTGCAAGGCTACTTCGCCTATCACGCCGTCCCCGGCAACTTCCCGAGCATGGGAGCGTTCCGTGGTCATGTCACGGACCTGTGGCGCCGCGCGCTCAAGCGTCGCGGACAACGGGACAAGACGACATGGCGGCGGGCATTCAAGCTGGCCGCAGAGTGGTTGCCGAAAGCTCGCATTCTTCATCCCTGGCCGAACCAACGGTTCGACGCCACTCACCCAAGGCAGGAGCCCGGTGCGGGAATTCCGCACGCCGGGATCTGTGCGGGGGGCGCCCGGTAACGGGCGGCCCTATCGCGATCTGTGTCTGCCTCGCTTCAAGAGTCCTGCGATGAACGCCCCCCTGCTGCCCGAGGTTCGCCTCGGCGTTGATTCCTTCGAGGAGCCCCAGTTGCCGCTGGCCACTGAAGGGGTGCAGCGTTACGTGTGGGAGAGTCGGTTTGGCGCCATGCTGATCGAGGTCAGCGAAGGCAGCGCCTACGTGAACGGCCAGCGGGTCGACCCCCTGGAGTTCCCCGTGCCGCCGCAGGAGTAGCGGCATGGACGATCCATCTGAGGTTCAGTCAGCCCGCGTCGGGAGAGACCGCGCTGCTTCTGCCCAGCCACCTCGCACTAGCGTCGCTGTCAGCTTCGGGTCTCCTGCGAGCGAGTCCGGCGTCACGCGGCTGGACCTGAACGACATCTTCATCAGAAACCAGCAGGCCACCTTCATGATGCATATCACCGGCCACGCGATGCGCGAGGCCGGCATCGATGAAGGCGACATCGTCCTGGTCGACCGCGCCATTGCGCCAGCGTCCGGCCATGTCGTGATCGCTGTCGTGGATCAAGAGTTCATCTGCCGTCGCCTGGTCCGGCAAGGCACCGAGTTCAGCCTGTGCGCCACCGACCCGGCCGTGGCCGACATCCACCCCCGCGAAGACCAGGAGTTCCAGCTCTGGGGCGTCGTCACGACCGTGATGAAGTCGCTGCCGGTCTGAGGTCCGCCGTGTTCGCACTCGTCGACGTCAACAACATGTACGTCAGCTGCGAGCGCGTCTTCAGGCCCTCGCTCATCGGCCGGCCTGTCGTCGTGCTGTCGAACAACGATGGCGCCTGCATCGCACGCAGCAACGAAGCCAAGGATCTGGGCGTCAAGATGGCGCAGCCCTGGTTCGAGGTGCGCCATCTCGAGCGCTCTGCCGGGCTCATCGCGCTGTCCGCCAACTTCGAGCTCTACGGAGACATGTCGAGCCGGATGATGACCCTGGCGGCCCGGTACGCGCCGCGCCAGGAGATCTACAGCATCGACGAATGCTTCCTCGACTTCGAGGGTGTGCGGGGAGACCTGGTCGACATCGGGCGCGATCTGCGCCGCACCGTGCTGCAGTGGACCGGCCTGCCGACGAGCGTGGGGATCGGACCGACCAAGACGCTGGCCAAGCTGGCCAATCACGTGGCCAAGACCGCAGACCGCAAGCCCGGCACCTACCCGTCCTCGGTTGCCCAGGTCTGCCACTTCGGGCAGATGAGCCGAGCCGAACTCGACGACATCATGCGCAGGACCGAGGTCGGCAGCGTCTGGGGCGTCGGGCGCAAGACCACCGCCCGGCTGACAGAGGGCGGCATCCGCACCGTCCTTGACCTGGTCCACGCGGACGTGAGCTCGCTGCGTCGGCAGTTCAGCGTGGTGTTGGAGAAGACCGTGCTTGAACTGCGCGGCACCTCTTGCCTCGATGTCGACGATGCGCCGGCGCCCAACCAGCAGATCATGTGCTCGCGCTCGTTCGGTGAACCGGCGACCGAGCTGGCCGCGCTCACCGAGATTGTCAGCGGGTTCGCGTCTCGCGTAGCCGAGAAGCTGCGCGCCCAGCAGAGCGTGGCGGGCGCCGTGCGTGTGTTCATCACGACCAGCCCGTTCCGAAGGAAAGATGCCCAACACAGCCCGAGCATCACCATGCTCGTTCGGCCCACATCGGACACGCGGGTGCTCATCGCGGCCGCGGTGCGCGGGCTGGAAGGCATGTACCGCCCGGGGTTCAACTACGTCAAAGCGGGTGTGATGCTGGTGGACCTGGGCTCGCAGGCGCAGTCACAAGGTGAACTCGACCTGTTCACGACGGCGAGCGAGCCGTCGGTCGACGACACCAGAGAGGCGACGGCGCGCCTGATGACTGCCGTGGATGCATTGAACCAGCGCTTCGGGTTTGGCGCCGTGGCGGTGGCGAGCACGGTTCAGCAGGGACAGGCAGCACGCTATGCCTCCAAGCAGGAGAGGCGATCGCCAAGGTACACGACCCGGCTGGCGGAGATGGCCGTGGCGAGGGCATGACGCGCGGCGAGGGGCTGCGGTAGGCAGTCAAGCGGCCAACACAGGCGACTGCTGCGCTGCATAGCTGTCATCCACGGTAGGCTGCCTGAGGACTGACAGTGCCAGTGGAGTGAGCCGAATCACTGGCGTTGCCAAGGAGCGAAGTCAGTCTGCGGCCGGCCCCTTGGGGCGGGCGCACAGGCAATTCTTGTCCTGTCAAAAGACGATCGAATGGGCATCGCCATCGAAGCTGGCTGCCTGACTTTGAAACCTCTCAATCGTTGGCAATCTGAGCGATGGCTTCACTGACGCGCTTAGCGGCTGCAGGATCGAAAGTGCATGACCCATTCGGTGGGCAGGCAATTCTGTTGAGCCACATGTAGCTCACCTTCGAGCCGTTGCGATAGGGGAAGATGGTCACGCCAACAGTCTGGGTCTTGGTTCCGTCTTTGACGTAGAACCAAAGAAACTTGGCCAAATCGCCTTGCTTGACATCTGCTCCCGGGGTGGACGCGGCAAGCAGCTTGCGTTTGAAGTTGGCATACACAGACGAATCGCTGAACGGCACGTTCACCTCACCCGCTTCGCGACGGGTAAAAGTCAGTTCAGCTTTGCCACAAATGCTGCGCAAATCGGCAATCGCCTGATCGCGCTCAACGAATGGGCTCATTGCGAGTCCAGCATTGGCGTTTTCGATGCGCATGGTGTCTGGGCAACTGACGTTGACCATCACCTGAGTACCTTGCCGAAGGGTGCTGATGCCAAAGTTGGCCAGGTAGTTGTGATGCAGTCCTTGGCTATGAAACTTGAGATACGCCACGGCAACGCCTGTGGGCTCCTCCGTGACGCGCACCCCTTTGACATCGGTACCTGTCGCATCACGTTGTTCAAGGTGGTACGCGGTGGTCCCTCTGACGGCTTCGGCGTACTTCGTGATCAACGCTGAATCATCGAGTGCACTGGCGAGTTCGCCCGGAATCGTGTACCGCGCGCTCCGCCCTTGATCTACTGGAACGGCGTTGATTTCCATTTGCCTCGCGCAACCCAGAAGGACAAGGGTCAGGCCAATAGCAGCTACGAGAAATCGCAAGATTCAAATCTCCATCTTGGGCGACTGCAGCTTGCTCACTGGGCAGGCTGCAGTCGGGGCTGGGCTTTGGAGGTGAACGTAGCCGCACGTTCCTATCTCTGCAGCGCCTCTCAAAATGAATTCTATAGGTTGTAGCCCTTTAGGGCTCTGCATGGGGCAATTGAGGCCTTCGCCTCGTGATGAAACAGCCCACATCCTCCTTCGCACAAGCTCTGCGCACAGCGCGCAAGGCCCGTGGCATCCAGCAGGAGGAGTTCGACACCATTTCAAGCCGCACCTACATCAGTGCTCTTGAGCGCGGGTTGAAGCAGCCAACCATCACCAAGATTGACGCCCTTGCAGGCGTATTGGGGCTGCATCCGTTGACGCTTCTTGCTCTCAGCTATGGAACCAAGCATTCCGCCGCCGAGGTGCGGCGCTTGCTTGAGCACGTTCAAGCAGAAGTGGAAGAATTGCTTGGGCGAACTGGTTGAGTTGAAGCCGGGGCTCCAGAGGCGGTGATGCCGAGGTCGTCAGATGCCTGACGATGAGCTGTGACACTACGGTTGAGTGTTACTTGAACCGGAACACCCTTCACCAAGACGAAGGGGCCATCTGTTTCGGTGAGCAGTCGGTTGTGCGATCGTGCACTCTCATGATGCTGCGTATCACGCCCGATTTATTGAAAATTGATAACTTCGATGTGTGGTGGACTCAACGGTTATCAATTTATGAAAACTTCAATTTAATCAACGAGTTATGAAAATTTCTGATTGACGTGGCGAGTCTTTGAAACTACCCTTTCGGTGGGTTCTCGAAGACATGTCGATCGGAAATATGAGTCCCTTCGCTCAAACACTGAACGCTCTGCGACTGAGGCACCGGCTGCGCCAATCGGAGCTGGCTGAGCTCATGGGCTTCGATCAGAGCTACATCTCGGCGCTGGAGATCGGTCACAAGGGGCCGCCGACTCCAGAATTCATCGACAAGCTCTGCGCGGTACTCGAACTGTCCGACAGCGACGCCGAGGACGTCCGCCAGGCGGCGGCCATATCCGACCGGCGCTTGGTGCTACCTCCAGATGCGCCCACGCAGGCCTACGTGTTCTTCAACACCCTGCGTGCCGAGATTGACACCATGCACCCCAAAGACTTTGAGGTGCTTCAGTCGATGTTGGAAATGAAGGCTCGGCGAAGAGAACCTCTGCCGGTACGCAGACTGCGCCGACTCTCCAAAGAGGAGGTGCACAACCTGACATAGCCAACACAAACCAAAAACGGGACAAACCTTTCGGCCTGTCCCGCTTGGATGGAGCGTCTCGCGATACCCCGGATTAGACACCCACAGTATCGCGATCGCTCGTCCGAGCGTCAAGGCCGCGTCCCCACTTTTCACGCGTAGATCGATAGGTCTCCAGTACCCGTCGTGGGCCTACTTACGCCTGCCGATCTACTTAGCGAAACCCTACATCAAAAAATTGTGATCGCGTTAAGCGGGCACTGGAAGCGCTCGCCCGTACGCGGGAAAGGCTCTCGTGAGAAATGGACACAGCTACCTATCCGCGCCACTGCATAAGTCGCGCGAACAAGATCGGATTCGTCAACAGAAAAACTGGCAATCACGCCGGATATCACGGCTCACATTTCAACGCCAACTCTCTCGCCGCCTCAAGCCTCGACTGCTTTGGCTTGCGTGCCGGCTCGCGTTTGCATCTGCGCGCGGAGGCTATATGAGCGCACCGCGAGCTCTGACCCTACTCAGGCGTCAGCAGATCCTTGATCGACAAGACCCCGCGGGCTGGAGATCTGCATACATACCGTCGACCTTGGCGACGAGGGAAGAGGCCCCCTCGATCTCGCGGGCAAGGCAGATCTGGGCTGAGCAGCTGGGTCGCTACTGCCATGTGATATCTGGGCCTGAAGCTCGAGCGGCAACGGTGGCGCTTTACCACCCGGCGCTGTTCGAACTGCACGAGCAACGCATGCTCAGCACCGAGCCGCGCCCGCACCCATTGGCGCTGCACCCCGATCACCCTGGACTTCGGTTAACTCCGCTCCGAGGCACGCTCGATGTCGCCCAGCGGCTGGACATGCTCAAAGTGCATCCAGTGGTTCATTTCATGGAGGGTGACCAGCCCCGCATTGCCCCATTCCCGTTGATTGGCGACCTGCTGCTTTCTTTGCGAGACAAGCAAGGGCCGTACTGCGTCAACTGGACCGTCAAGAATGCCTTGGCCGCTTTCGACGCACCGATCAGAACAAACTTCCTGCCTGCGGATCCGGCGCGAGCCATCTCCGATGAGCAGGCGCGACATGCCATCGAGGAGGCGTATTACAGAGATGCTGGCATACGCACGCAGCGTGTGGTCGAGGCCGACATCGACGACGAGCTGTTCGCGACGATGAACCACTTGCTTCTGTGGGCAGATCGGCCCGTGGAGGTGAGCAGTGACGTGCGTTCGGAGATCGTCGATCGATTTCGCGCTTGCCTTCGTGCTGGGCGTCCAGCGCTCGATGAAATGGTTGCCATGAGATCGCGTCATCCGTTCGCGATCAGCGACTTCAAGGCGATCCTGTTCCGCGCGATCTGGCGTCGAGAGCTGCGTGTCGATCTGTGGTCATTCATCTCCGTGGATCGACCTCTGCGGCCGGAGGTACGTGACGTGCTGACCCATTTCGCGGCCTGGTTCGCGCGGGGAGAACAAGATGAGTAATCACGTCGGTGTGCAGTTTGTCGCCCCCAAAGGGTTCGAGCAGATGGAGGCGGGCCGTGCCCACCATTTCCTTCGCAGCGACGCCAAGCGCGAAAGGGTCTTGCTGCTGTACTTCGTGCAGCGCCCCATGGTGAACACGAAGAAGGCGAAGAAGCCGAAGCGTTGGACGCCGCTTCCGATCCCAGTCCTGATCGGCGTGCGCCGTGCACTCTTCGAGCACGGCCTGGTCGAGGGCCTGATCGTCAAGGCCGACGAGCAGCAGATGCTTCCACCCTGGCTGAGCGGCTTGAAGGGCAAGGATCTCATTGGCTATGACATGTCGCAGCGCGTCGTCAGAGACAGCAGCTCCTTTCGATCTCATCAAGACCGGGTTGACCGAGTCCTTGCGAGCGTCTGGCCGTTGATCCAGCACTTCGACGAGGTGCTGGGTGCAGTGGATCCTGCCAAGGCCATCAACGCTCATGCGCGGGCCTGCGTCCCACCCAAGAACGAATCTCGAATGCGATTGTGGTTCTTCACCTATTTGGTATTCGGTTTTCAACGCTCGGCGCTCCACTACCCCATCCACAAGATTGGTCTGTGGGATCGTTCTGAGAAGTTGCACAAGCTGGGGCGACCATCGCTGACCAAGGGGGCGCAGAGCGGCTTCAACTCCAGCGATCCCGCAATGATCGGGAACATTCTCAAAGGCTATCGAAAGTTTTCAGGCCTCGGCGTCCGCATGTCGACGATCTACCGACAGACGATGCTGAAGGTCTTTCGATGCAAGGAGGCCCTGGGCCCGCGTGGCTACAAGCACTTTGTCCAACCCGATGGCTTGCCTTTCCCAACATGCAGGCAGTTCAGCTACCGCGTCATCGAGCACTTCACGATCTCAGAAGTGCAGAAGATCATGTTTGGCACCGAGCGGGCACGCAATCGGTTGGCGCCCTCCATGTGTGAACGCTGGTCAGGAACCGCGTCTATTCGCTGGTGAGGCGGCGGATTTGATTTCGAGCTGATCGATCGGTGAGTTGGAGGGATTGCGCCTGCCGGGTCGCCCTGCAGGGCGACCCGGCAGACGC
>Ga0307515_10005552_pt1 | contig 25534 bp, 21 predicted proteins | sample 17_EM_MG_FD_194513 | JGI IMG/M metagenome (GOLD analysis project Ga0307515, IMG submission 194513) | Populus trichocarpa ectomycorrhiza microbial communities from riparian zone in the Pacific Northwest, United States - 17_EM | ecosystem: Host-associated > Plants > Roots > Unclassified | place... | reverse complement strand
AAATAATATAAAATATTGGTGTTGAGTTATTCTAATATCCGCAATTTCCGCAAGGCGGATATTGTTGAATTTACTAAGAACCTTTGCGAAACACGCTCAGACGTGATTCTGGTGGTTTCGCACAAACGTAGTTAGTAAGCTTGCGGACCGATTGAAAATCCGCACCAACAGAATCGCGTCTGAGCTTGCTGAGGTAAAAGACTTACATCAGCCCGGATGCCGCTCGGAAAAAATAGTAGAAGCGAGCGGCGATTTGTTTGAAAAGTACAATAACATCTCCACCAACCAACGCCTACACAAACTAACGGCCAACGTCACGTTGTAGAACTGGATAAGGCAAACCGAACGCAGCAAAAACAATCTAATTTGCCAAGGTAGTTGCAGGATTTGGGGTTGCGTACGATGCTCTGGCGTAAGGCTCTGCGCGGGGCTCTACACGAAGTCTCTACGCACGAAAGCTCTGCACAGAGCCTCTCTACGTAAAGCCTTGATACGCAGAGCCTTCGCACGCAGAGCCTTCGTGCGTGGAGACTTCGTGCAGAGCCTCGTGCAGTGCTTGTGCAGAATAGGGGCTGTAGTTTTATAACGTATGCAGCGACGCAACAACGAACTCGAATTTAGGAAATCTAACGATGCAGTCTTGTTGATCTTGTTGATTTAGTTATTCTAGCTATTACGAATAACTTTAAGTGTTGTGGTAGTTGATATATTTGGGAGCAGAAAGGCGTATTTTGGCCTAATTTGCTCGTATCTTTCTACTGAAAATCCGAAGCTTATACCAGACCTTCTACGGAGGTCCCTAACGAAAGTTCTTGCACCTTCCCAATTAGGAAGTTTTAGGAATAATAATACTTATTACTGCTTTTTATATTTTTATATTATCTTACAAAGTATAAATTAAATCTACTAAGAAAGATTTACTATATATAGTATTAGGCAAGTGAATTAATCTTTAAAGTTTGCGTGCCTTAATATACGCCGGGTAGACTAGTATACGCCACATAGGCTGTAAAATACGCACCTGTGCTTGCGCGTACGTCAATATCAAATTTTCCTAATTAGGAAGGTGTAAGAACTTTTGTTAGGGACCCCGGAACGAAGGTTAAACGCCGGAAGAAGGTCTGGGTCCGAGATAATTTGCTTAAGGCGGCTAGCGGGGTTAGGTAAGCTGGATGGTTAGGTAGTTAGCTGTGCCACAGTATGCGTGTTATTCATCCAACTTTACAGTTTATAATCTTGATGCCTTAGTGCCTTCAGCCCCGCTGAAAGCCTGTGCGTGCACTTCAAAACATTACGGACTAATGCACTTTTCGTACCCTTAACACCTGCAGTCCCGGACACCCCTACTTCCACCAGCGGCTCTGCGCTAATTATCATTTTTACCTTCCTTACTCTGTTACCCGGGCTGTTCGCCTTCACGAGCAAAGTGAGGTGATCAGCGAGGTGTTTTACAGGCGACGGCGGAGTTAAGAATTGCTCTGTTGAGGTGATTAGTTTTGGGGAGATTAATTTTAGTGCACACTTAGAATAGTATCAAACTACAAGGATCTATTATCAAACCTGCATCCACCAAATTGCCTATCTCCCTGATCATGTTCGACCAAGGTTTGACCCAAGAAGAAGCATTAAATCTTAATTAAAGCGAAGTGGACCCTTCAATTCTAATTTTTCCCAAGATACACATTCTCTCCACTAACGGGATCTTTGACAGTAATAGAATTATAGGTAATTGTTAAACTCTTGAGTGTAGCCTTCACCGTTTTCAGAAGATCAGCTGAAAAGTTGGGGACCTCTTGAGTCTCTTTTTGAAACCTGTAATTATCGTCTAGGAGATATCCCTTAACTGCAGTAGCAGCTAATATACTCCGCACTGGATGTTCTTCAGGTAGAGACGCCGCTGAAATAATATGCTTGGATATGAGGCAATAGGTGTTGGTATCCGACTTTCTTTGGCCTGGAGCGGGATTAGCTATAATAATAGCCCTGATATGCTCGGCCATCAGAGTCTCCATGCCAGTAACACCACACATGTCCGCAATTCTGACGAATTCGATGGCAGCAGTGATTGTTTCCGTTGGTGTTAACTTGCCAAAGATAACTCGCCCAAGGTACAGCCATTGTACCAGTAGTTCGAAACTTCGGATTGAAACGACGTCATCTATCTCGGTCAAGGTTATTGACTGCTCTTCTCCTTCCCGAAACCCCCCTTCAAATGCAGCTGCGAAATATGGGGATTGCTTGCAGATGAGGGTCTTCAAGAGCTTGTATTTGCGGTTTGTAGACCCAATGCGAATCGTGACTCGAGGACCCGAGTACAGCGGGAGGTGGCTATCATATTAGTAAGAACCAACAGTAAATATTTCGAGTCACCTACGAAGTTGCAAAGCCTTGGAATGGCGTATCAGCAATTCTCTCCTCGGGATTAGTACTCGACATGTTGTCTAGGCCCTGTAGAATAAGGTACGGACTCAAAGCGTTAAGGCCACTACTCTCAGCGATAGTCTCACTTAGGGTTGAGCGCACGTTGGGATGGTGGGATATTTTAGTATCAGAGGCCCTGCCCGGTGAGGAAATGAATATACGAGTTATCCCTTAACACGTCGGCGTCTAACATAATTGGCTAGTTCTTATCGATGGCAGATGGACACGAAGTGACGTGTTAAGGGATAAGAATGAACCTTTCTAAAAACATTTCAACCCCGTAAATATTAACAGATGTTCGGAATATTAGTATGAAAACTATCCAAAATCTCAGTCAAACCTAATATTTATGCTTAAAATACATACTCGGATGTGTCCTTGTACGAACTATCTGGCCAAGATGACATTGCGAGGTCGCGACAGCGAATCTGCCTAAGAGTCACCAGTGTGATCCTAAAGCGGTGTGATGCAGAGTACCACCAGATGGCGAGACGTAGGCTTGCAGTACGCTTTCTTTCAGAGTCCGACTTGCTATAAGTCGACTATGGATGCTGGATAAGAGAGTCATGTCCATTCGAGAGAGGCCAAGATGCAGGACGCGCGTGTGGCGTAACTCATTCCCCGCACTTGGTGGAACATTGAAGGACAAATGCCTCAGGCCACCCTTCCATAACCACCTGGAGACTGCATCTGTGTGCTCAATATTGCGAATAGGCAGAGCTGATGCCCGACCTGCAATGTAACAGCAGTATTACTGCGGCAAAGTAGTATTCGAGCTGGTTCGTTGGTGTTCGATGAGGATAGCGCTCGTCACCTCGGTGGTTGCAAGAGAGCGAAAGTCCAGGGATTCGCACGAAAAGCGAGGGGCTGACGCGGTCGTGCTGCACTCACTGGTAAAGCGGATAGTTAGGCAACAACGTATGCGGCTGGGCCAATGTGTAGTTCGACAAACATATATACATTTTATTACCCCATCAACACTAACCTGCTCCATCTTGTCTTCTGCAAAGCCCCTCTTTGCTTCTGAAGCTATAATTAAAGGAACTATCCTCTTCTGCACAACTTCATACCTTCACATCTGAGTCTACCCTTTCTTACCTTGAAAGATGGTCCAACAAGACCCGCCATCGCTCATCGATGAGCCAAATCCTTCATCCCTCGCACATTCGCCACCACCAACTACACCAACTAATTCCCGCTCCAATCGAGTATTCACTCCTCGCTCTTCCACCTTTCCGGATGATTCTGATTCCGAATTCGATATACTCGAACCAACTCCAGCTCACAGCCCGGGAGGACCTCACTATGATGATCTGCCGCCCTCTTATGAACAAGCTCAAGCAGAAGCCGCTGAACAAGCTCGAGCGGGCTATCAAAACCCAGATCCAAACGATTTACAAGTCCATCGATTAGTTCTAAGTCCAGATTCAACCATTCCATCTCCAGTCCCCCAGCAAGAGACCAATGCTCAACCACTTAGGAATGCAGAAGGGTTAGGGACTACCGTCCCTGTCACTGAACTCCCCAACAGCACAGACATCCCGGTCCATCAAATCCCTAGCTCTCCCTCGGATCCTACAAAACTCCTTTTGGATCGGGTGCTAGATTTTACCCACCATGGCCCGGACGCAGACACCAGATATGCACCGCGGTTGACGCGTAAGATTGCTATTCCACAGAAGCTCTCTCTGCCAGTAAATTCTAATTCCAACACCCGTGGTCGGAGCTGCTCTAGCAGCCGCAGACCACCTCGCCATTCTTTCCCGCCCTTTGGTGAAAGCGCGGGTTTTCCGCCATGGGCACAGCGTGGACGCCACAGTCATCGAGGCCACCGCGGTCGTCATGATCACGATCGCCATGATCACGGTCGTCATGGTCATGGTCGCGGTCGCAGTGGGCGTGGTCGCCATGATCACGACCATGACGGCCACCACGATGATGCTTATAATCCAGAACACAACCGCTCTCCCTCCGAGTTGATCCCAGTCGAGTTCATCCGCGCCTACGCCAAAGCCCTACACACGCACTCAATCCGCCCCGCCGAATTCGCCGCATTCCTCGACGGCCTCAACATCCTCTGCCACGCCACCTCCGCAACGCCATCCACCCTGCTACCCCTATCTCTCCCTTCCACATCCGCCCACCCGGGCTCCTCCGATATTATCCAAACCTACCTCGACACCTCCAACTCCGACTTCTTCGCTCCGCGCGGCCTCCGCGTCTCCATCCACTCCCTCAACGCCCTCCTAACCTCCCTCGCGATCCCCACCGACCGCGGCCAGCGCGCCGCCGCCGCCGCAACCGCCCTCGATCCCAACGCCAGCGACTCCCAGCGCTGCAACGCGCTGCACCCGTGGGCCGAGCGCCTGGACCTCGACGTCCCCGCGCCCAGCGCCCACATAACTGCGCTGCGCGAAATGGGGACGCGGCTCCGCGCCACCAGCTCCGTGCCAGCTTCTGCGTCCGCCTCTGCCACCGCCGCCGCATCGCCGCGACGCGCCGCCGACGACGCCTGGGAGGATTCTGGCGACGCCGATGCCAAGCCGCCGCTGGGCAGGAGCGCGACGGCGCCCGCGAGGGGGAGGGGCTGGGGCTGGGGCTGGAACGCGCCGTGGGGACACGCATATCATCCGTATCCGCACCCGCATCCGCATCCACACCCGCATCCGCATCCGCATCCGCATCCACATCCAGCGCACCACGCCCACCCCCTCGGCGGCCCCTTCGGCAGCCATCGCGGCCCTAGCTTCCCCTTCGCCCCGCGCGGCCGCTTTTGCGGCCGCCGCGGTAGCAGCAGCAGTGGAGGCCCAACCTTCCCGTTCGGTGCGCCCGCGCCTGGCCGCTTCAGCACCGGTCCCGGTGTTGGACAGTCGTGGGCGGCGTGGGGCGAGGAGTTCGGGAAGCGCATGCAGGGGTTGGGCGAGTCGTTTGGGAAGCGCGCGGAGGAGTGGGGGGAGCAGTTTGGGAAGAGGGCCGAAGAGTGGGGGGAGGGTGTTGGGAGGAGAGCTGAGGAGTGGGGCGAGGGGGTTGAAAGGAGGTTTACTGGGGAGGGGGTGAGGGGTGGGGCTGCTGGGGCTGGAGCTGGTGCAGGTGCTGGAGCTGGTGCAGGTGTTGGAGCAGGCGTTGGAGCAGGCGTTGGAGCAGGCGTTGGTGCAGGCGTTGGAGCAGGCGTCGGAGCTGGAGCAGGCGTAGACAGCGCGGCAGAGAACATGGGATTGACGGAGGTGTACGATGACGATGACGACGACGACAGCGCCTCCATCTCCAGCTCCAGTTCCAGCTCCAGCTCCAGCTCCTCTGATTCCGACTCCTCGGACGAAGACGAGGACGACCACCCCTCCACCCTCTTCACGCACAAAGTCCGCGCCATCAACGCCCAGGCCGCCGCCGCCACCGCAAAAGGCAAAAGGTCCCCCGCGACCATCGCCTCCGAGCGCGACGCCGCCATCGCAACCGCCCAGGCCGAGAGGCTCGCCGCGGAGCTGAAATTCGCGCAGAAGAAGGAGAAGCGCGCGCTCAAGTGGGAGTTGCGCGCCCAGAAGCGCGAGCTGAAGAAGGAGGCGCGGGCCCAGAAGCGTGAGTTCAAGGCGGCGGGGCGCTGCGGGGCGCGCGACGTCAAGCGCGAGGTTAGGACACTGAAGAGGGAGGGGAAGCGCGAGCGGCGCGAGGCGAAGAAGGCGTCTAAGCGGCAGTGGAAGGAGATGAGGCGGGAGATGAAGGGGCGGGGGAAGTATGGGAGGGGTGAGGTGGCTGAGGCTGAGGCCGAGGCCGAGATGGTTTGGGTTGTTGTTGAGAATTTGGGGGATTGAGGGGGGAGGCTGGAGTTTGATAATGTGAGCCGCGGTGTTTCTGAAGTACTTCTGGGTTTTGTTTTCATAGGGTTGGGCTCGGTGGCCGGGGTGTTGATGCGCGGACGAGAGCCGCTTTACATCCTGTAGATTTACACCAAGTCGTCCTAGTCATCAGTATAGTTGAGGGGCAAGGACATTCTTTAACCGGCAGACCTCTTTACTACAGACTACATAGGAGTAAGCCTAATCGGCCTTACATTACTGCACCACAACAATCAGGAAAACCGAACTCTTCTCTCAGACAATCTCTTATCACTTTATAAGTACGCTCCTATCACATACTCCATTTTGAAGTCCAAATAAGTCATAGGTCTAACGGGGTATCTATCGCGTGCGCCATTTTAAGAAAGCATAAACGAAAAGTGACAGGACTCCCACCAGCTGAATTTCAAAACCAGGGAATATTCGCTTTTTTTGTTTGTTGTTTGATGTCAGCTTCAGGTCGTGTTCTTCATGAACCAATCTGAACTAGCATCGACCATAAAATTCGTAATATTAAACTCGTTGCTCGTCGCCCCATCATGGATCTGCATCTGATCGTTGGCGGTGGCGGTGGCGCCGAACCCTATCGGGCCATCCAGCGAGACGGGCAGCCGGGGCATGTTGAAGAAGTCGAAGACGTCGAGATACTCGAGCTCGTTCGGGGCCGGAGTGCGGCCGGGCGTGACGGACGCCGGGCGCGTCGAGTGGTGCTTTGGCTGGCGCGAGATCAGGAGGTCCAGGTCGAAGGCGCAGCGCCGCATATCGGCGAGGATCTTGACGGTCGAGGGTGTGGCCCGCTCGCCGTTGGCGCCGGCGGGTGCGCATTGCGATTCTTGGTATTCGGTCAGCACGCGCGAGAGCAGATCACTGTAGCGCGTGCCGATTGGCCAGTATTGACCCATCTCGTGGAGTGTGCTGACGAGGAGGTTAATGGATGAGTCGACTTGGTGATCGATGGTAGAGCCGTGGACGAGCAGCACCCTAGCTGCTACCCAAAGTGAGAAGGTGAAGGGCGGCCCTAGTTTGGTTAATAGGCTGTTGTCTTTAACATAACTGCAAATGGTGGTGATGTTTTCGACAGCGCTGAGACAGCGCTGGCTGGCGCTGAACGACGGGGTAAAGATTGGTGATCGAGTAGTTGGATAGGCAGCGGATGAATGGAGCCTGATGACAGTGCTACATCAAAATTAGTCAAGTGACCCTTTAAAATGTCTCTGTAAGACAATGGATGGAGCTGGTTTCACAAGCAAATTCAATACTAAGGAGAAAGAGTATCTTACGTCTGATAAGCAGCATGCAACATCACCCAGCCACTGTTGACGTTCTTGTTCCCACCAAATATACGCGACATGTTCCCATACTCGTTAGGCAGGTTATATTTCCAAGCCTCAAGAACATTGTCGAGAGTGCGATATTCCCTCTGCCATTTCTCAACATCTGACAGTGAACCAATATCGACAGGCTTCTTCAAAAAATTATGGATACGTGAAAGCAACCCAATAATCTCAACGTAGTATGAAAAGGATCCAAGATTTTCCGGCTTGTCCACGGTATAGTCTGTTTTAATTGACGTTTTGAACCACCTCGTTTCGACTGGCACATTACGGCTAAATAGGTCCTCGCGGCATGGCAGCCTACGGTCAATTTCCTTTTCATCTAGCGCAAACTCGAAAGCGGTAGCTACAGTGGCATACCGATCCAGGATATAGATTACCCAGAATAGACGGCGTCTACTCTCTTCTTCGATCCAGTCCTTGGGTTCTAGGAGGACTATCGCTCGCAACGTGTAAATGGACGGATACTGGGGAGTAACCATTGTAGAATATGTTTCTGTCGCCAAGCCAAGCTGCACGACAGATCGCGTGATGAGGGCCAACAGATTCCATCCTGGAGGGCCATTTGAGCAGCCGACAAGATCTAGAGCTAGGATAACTAGCGCCTGGAGTGACTTCACTGAGCTATTCTCTAGCCCGTACAGTAAAACCTTCTCCTTAGAAGTCTGGTGATAGCGCTCACGACTCTTGCCAGTAAGGCGCGCATCAGTTGAGAACCGCAAAGTAGTTGCGACAATAGCATGCAGAAGAATGCGATCTGCGTCATCTAGACTCGAAGGTCCAAACAAAGAATTTAGGGTGCTTTGACGATGCAATATCGGACACCAAGGATTAATATGCTTGAAGAAGAGGTCCGCGAGGCTATATAAAAGATCGTAAGGAGGAAAATCATTATCCTGCTGGCAAATCGGTTGCTGAGCGATTGATTGAGGAATCGAAGCCGCAGCCAATCCGAGACGACCAGACTCATATTGGGGCGAAGCTACAGGAGCATATATGTCCCTTGCTGTTCCTAAGTTGCGGAGAGAAGGGTGAATTTCATCGGATGGAATAGATGCCGAAAATCCATTTGCCGGGCCAAGTGCCGGTGTTTGTCTCCCGCCTAGTCCTCCCACGAAATCTGGTTGTATCGAAGATGGAGATTGAAAGGTTGAAGGCTTTTGTAGAAAAAGAGCCGTTTCTGGTCGAGGGATATGAGCCGTTTGCATGAGAGGGCTCCTAAAGACTGGTCCGTCTTGGTGAGGGGATGGATCAGAGGGCGAGCCGCTGTTATTGGAAAGCTGGCTAATCTGATTCTGCTGTCGTTGGATGATCTCCTCCAGCTTGTCTATGTTCATGTAATTAGCTTCCGTCCGGCCTTTGTGTAGCGTGCACAGTCTGGTCAAGTAGGCAACCGGATAAGTTGTATGAGCTTAATTTACGTATTCATAGAAACTTCATGCGTTGACGCGCACGACAATGCCCCCCCGTCCCATCGCGCATTTAATCCGTCGTGGATAATGGGGTGAGTTCAGGTCTGGTGGAAGCGTTTGATCAACTCACCAAGACGAGCCTCGAGCTCGCGACCATAGCCAGCCCTCAAGCCTGGCTTCTTTCGCTCTTTGTATTCGCACACATGACTATTTTTGACGCACCATCCGCAGCTTGGTTGTCCACGATCACATTTGACCTTTCGTTGCTTACAGAGCTCACACGAGACGCTCATGGGGCGCTTGCGCTTGGAGGAGCCATTGTGGCCCTCTTCCGCACCTTCTGGACTCGAGGCATCGGCACCGCTCCAATTATTCTGGTCATCGTCGGCCGGGGACTGCTGGAAGTGCTTCGGGTTGGAATCTGGACTAACGTATGCCTGCCCGGCGCCGGTCGCGGTAGTCAAGTCCATGGTCAGGCTGTTGTTTCGTTCACTTTTTGGGAGGGTTGATAGCATCGACGGGCGGTGTTGACCCGAAGCAAATCCGCTACAAGTGGGGAAAACAGCCAAGACTCTCACACACCAATCCCCATACCCTCCCCATCGAGCGAGGCCAGACAAGGGACTATAGAAAGATCTCGTCAACGGCTGAATCTGATTCCTCCATTGCTCCACAGTATTGCTGCTCTCTGCCGCGCAGCGAGATTGACCGAGCAGCGGGTAGAATGAAAGAATACTGCCGATATAAGATATGGGATCGCCCATCCTCCAAAGTACCTACAACGAACATCATGTTCTTCGTTTCAACCTTTGCGTCTACGCTCTCCGGCCGTGCTCCTCACGCAAGACTCTTCCTGTCATTTCAAACATAATTCTCGCGCGTTTCCATAATTTGCCATGCCGTCCACCACGCAGGCCAGTGCTGTACGCGGCTTTCCGAAAATCAGAGAAGTTAGGACCTTCATCACCCAAGGGCCTGGCTCTGGCGGAGATTATCACAATGTCAAAGAAGGACACTGGCTGATAGACTCCAAAATCTCCACTCCCATGTCGCAATATGAGAAATATCGCAAGTCGCGGACAAGTTGGGGAATCAATGTCCTTGGCTCCTTCTGCGTAGAAATTGAGGCGACGGATGGGACGAAAGGATTCGCTACTGGCTTTGGTGGTCCGCCTGCCTGTTGGCTAGTTGCTGAGCATCTCGAAAGATTTCTCATTGGTGCAGGTGGGTTCCTCATGTTGTCTTCACCTCCATTTCTCAAAGTTTGGTATAATTAAAGTCCTTCTCTTACGCCTAACGCCTTGCAGACCCCAGAGATACCAATCACTTGTTTGAGCAGATGTATCGAGCGTCCATGTTTTACGGACGAAAAGGCCTTCCTGTGGCTGTGATCTCAGCCATAGATCTAGCAATCTGGGACCTTCTAGGCAAGATCAGAAATGAGCCCGTATATAAGATGATTGGCGGAACGACCCGGGAAAGACTAAGCTTTTACTGCACTGGCCCAGAACCCGCAGCTGCAAAAGCTATGGGATTTTTTGGTGCTAAAGTTCCTCTGCCTTATGGCCCCGGGGAGGGTGTCGAGGGCTTAAAGAAAAATGTCGAGTTCCTCCGGAAACACCGGGAAAGTGTTGGCCCGGATTTCCCAATCATGGTTGATTGCTACATGAGCCTGAATGTTCCTTACACGATTGAGGTTGTCAAAGCTTGCGAGGATCTTAACCTAAACTGGTGGGAGGAGTGTTTGTCTCCAGACGATTCGGATGGCTTTGAGCAGATCAAGCGTGCTCACCCTACCATGAAGTTCACCACTGGAGAGCATGAGTACTCGAGATATGGCTTCCGGAAGTTAATCGAGGGTCGGAATTTGGATATATTGCAACCAGATGTGATGTGGGTTGGCGGCATGACGGAGCTCCTCAAGGTTGCTGCAATGGCATCTGCTTATGACATTCCTGTCGTTCCTCATGCAAGCGGACCCTACAGCTATCACTTTGTGGTCTCCCAGGCGAATTCGCCGTTCCAAGAATATCTTGCGAACTCACCAGACGGCAAGTCGGTGCTGCCAGTGTTCGGCGATCTATTTATCAATGAGCCAATTCCAACGAAGGGATATTTAGACGTGTCGGAACTTGACAAGCCTGGATTTGGGCTAGAGCTCAATCCTGCTGCGCGGTTAATCGATGCAAGCAACATCTTAAATCCAGCGCCGTCAAAGCCTCTAAAGCCAGTTATCGAGCATCAACCGGAGCCGGTTGATGGCGAAGTCAATGGCCATTCCGCTTAAGTGTACTGGTTTGTTCGGTGTATTGCAATGAGCGTTGGACTGGAGTCTTTGGTGGCCGAGCGAAGCTGGACTGCAACCGCGAAGCTGGAAATTTAATTTTTTTATAGATAGGAATATACATGGTTCATTCATGATCAGATGTACTCCTAGCCAATGATCTGCAACTCTCATGCCTATTTTAGAGATGATGCGCTTTTAGCCTTTTTGGCGTTGCTGACGCTGTCGCGATGCAGGGGACGATGAGGGCCAGCGTGGGGCAAGTGAGTGGCTGAAGCTGGGCTTTGTTGTCTCAGCTGTCGATGCTACCATAAAAGCAAGCCGGGAAGGAAATCCTCACCAGATCCTCCTTCTTACTCAATTGTTATACTTACTGCTTTTCTGTACCCCTGTCTCCAAATTTACCTGTTTCCCCAATTGTCCCGCCCGCTTACACCATGGCTGCCGCTGTTAAAGACACCATGAATACTTTGCTCGAGAAACTCCACATCACTGGTTCTGGTGCACCAGCTGTGCCGCCCAAAGAGCCAAGCGAAGAGAAGCTCAAAGGACTTCGAGAGAAGTATGAAAAGGCAGAGCAAGGCCAAGTCTTCGCATTCTACGATCAGCTAGACACGGCACAGAAGGCTGCTCTCTTCGATCAGTTGTCTAAATTTGACCCCACCTACATCAACGAGATCGCCGACAAAGCTTTACACCCCCCCAAACCCGAAACAAAAGACACCGAACCGTCCCTCGAGCCTCTGCCAGACAGTGCAACCTCTTCAGTCCTCGACTCGAAAGATGAGGATCTCACCAAATGGTATACGTCAGGGCTGGAACTCATCGCGGAGAACAAGGTTGCAGTGGTATTGATGGCAGGAGGCCAGGGCACGCGCCTAGGTAGCTCTGCCCCAAAGGGCTGCTTCGATATCGGATTGCCAAGCAAGAAGTCGCTATTCCAACTTCAGGCGGAGAGGATCTGTAAGGTCCAGCATCTTGCGATGAAGAAGTACGGTAAAGACGAAGTCATTGTTCCGTGGTATGTCATGACCAGTGGACCTACGAGAGGGCCAACGGAAAATTTCTTTGAGGAGCACCATTATTTTGGACTGAATAAGGAGAACGTGGTCATTTTCGAGCAGGGAGTACTGCCTTGCATCTCCAATGACGGCAAGATCCTTTTGGAGAGCAAGTCCAAGGTTTGCATTAACGCCTTTTGACCGTATGAGTATACTCTACTAATGTAAATCTCAAGGTTGCTGTCGCTCCAGACGGTAATGGCGGTCTTTACCAAGCTCTCATCTCCTCTGGCGTTGTTTCCGATATGGGCAAGCGAGGCATCCAGCATATTCACGCATACTGTGTCGATAACTGCCTAGTTAAGGTGGCAGATCCTGTGTTTGTCGGATTTGCGGCCTCAAAGGACGTGGATATTGCAACCAAGGTTGTGCGCAAGCGCAATGCCAAAGAATCTGTCGGTCTTATTCTGCAAAAGAATGGCAAGCCCGACGTCGTTGAGTACTCCGAGATCAATGCTGCTACGGCCGAAGCAAAGGATCACAGCAAACCTGACCTTCTCAAGTTCAGAGCGGCCAATATCGTCAACCATTATTATTCGTACCGCTTTCTTGAAAGTATCCCTGAATGGGCCCGTCGTCTCCCTCACCATGTTGCTCGTAAGAAGATTCCGTACGTTGATATCGAAAAGGGCGAAACCGTCAAGCCTGAGAAACCAAATGGCATCAAGCTCGAGCAGTTTGTATTCGATTGCTTCCCCTTCTTGTCAATGGACAAGTTTGCCTGCATGGAGGTGAGACGTGAAGATGAGTTCTCACCACTGAAGAATGCCAGAGGTAAGATCAGATACATATCCGTCAGGATTCAAGACTCTTTATCACCTTTCCCGACTAACATTCTATAGGAACTGGAGAGGACGATCCAGATACCAGCAAAAATGATATCATGACACAAGGCGCAAAATGGGTTCAAGCTGCGGGCGGTGTCGTGGTAAGCGAGGGCGAGGAGACCGGTGTCGAAGTGTCACCTCTGATCAGCTATGTAAGTCAACTCTCTAGGTATCTACTCAAGCGTAGTTGTGCTAATATTGATTCAGGGTGGCGAGGGACTCGACTTCTTAAAGGACCGCACAATCAAGGCACCGGCCGTCATCGAGAAGGAGGAGTAAAGGTGCCTCAGCCGTCATATGCTATGCACGAATTTTTTTAGCTCCGACCTTATGAATACTTGTGGTCCGATGAAAATAAAACTGGTGCATGAAATAGACCTCTTTGATTTTTGAAGGTCGGAATACAGTGGCTCGAATTGAGTTAACTCTAGAATAAAAGGCCAGATAGCGTGGCTCAAAGACATTCACTTCTAGAGCGATTTGCTGTGCACCTTTGATAAATGCTCTGCAATTCTAATAAATCTTCACAAACGCCAAAAATGTATTCCTTGCATGCCGGCTGCTTCAATCACAAGAGCCAGCTTTTCGAACCCAAACTTTAACACAACTTCAAAACGATACCATACCTGCAATTTATAGAGGTTTTACAATACTCTTGTGATCTCGACGAGCCTCCCAGCTGCCCAGACTCAGCGTTTTCGTTCCTCGCATCAACACTTTCCCCACAAAGCCAAAATTAGTTATTTTCTTGCGACTTTGCCAAGAATTCAGATCTTCATCTCACAAATACGGTGCAATAACAAATTGGTATATACCTTCCTAAATGGGTTCATGCTCACGGTTAGGAGTATAGAGTTATGAATTCTTGTTATTAATGGTTGGCGTTTTTCCAGACGTCTATGTGGCTTGCCAGAACGCGACACAATCATAAAGACCATTCTAAGCAATTCCAGTGATGATCGGGAGACTCTAAAGGCCCCCTGTAATACTCCTCTTAAGCGACACCCCCCTTAAGTAACACCCCCTGCTAGCGCAAGCAAATTGTGCAGGCGTTTTAGGGTGGCGCCTAAAAGCCTGAACCTGCCCCTCATCCCCTCAACTATTTTACCGCGTCTACCAACTAATATACTTGTAGTTCTTCGGTTGCTTAACGCGGGATGTTATGCCAACGTCTATCTTGACTATTTCCTTACCCGAAGCTTTCCGACGATATTATCGAAGGATGCGTCTTTTGGAACATAAAGATAATAGCGACTTTAGCCTGATCGAGTTCGTTGGCCATACAACCCCACAGTATGCTATCCTTTCGCATACTTGGGGGGCGGAAGGCGAAGAGGTTACCTTTAAAGACCTAGTGGAGGGTACGGGCAAGAGCAAAGCTGGCTGCGCGAAGATCCATTTCTGCGCAAAACAAGCTGCTAAGGACGGTCTGCGATACTTCTGGGTTGACACTTGCTGCATCGACAAATCAAGCAGCATGGAGCTTTCAGAGGCTATCAACTCTATGTTTCGCTGGTACCATAATGCGGCTAAATGCTATGTATATCTATCCGATGTTTCGATCGATGGCTCTGTCGAAAGCAACCTGTCCTCTCAGCAGAGATGGAAACCAGCATTCAAGAAAAGCAGATGGTTTACTCGGGGCTGGACGCTCCAAGAGCTTATTGCTCCAACATCTATCGATTTTTTTTCTATGGAGGGCGAACGACTTAGTGATAAAATTTCACTAGCGCAAGAAATTCACGAGATAACAGGAATCTCCGTTCAAGCTCTTCAAGGAAACCCTTTGTCTCGGTTTAGCGTTAAGGAGCGAATGTCATGGGCAGCAAGACGCGAGACAAAACGCGAAGAAGACGCGGCATACTCTCTACTAGGTATTTTCGACATCCATATGCCGCTTATATATGGAGAGGGACGGAAAAAGGCGTTAATTCGACTTCAGAAGGAGATCAAAGAGTCTTCAAAGGATGAATCGCCTGCTTTAGCACCGGCGCTCTCCGCGAAACGACCAAAGCGAAAACATAAACCGTCCTCGACCGTGTCATTTAGCCGAAACCCTAACTCTGTGGATCGCACCGACGTCTTAGCTTGGATCCGTGAGGGGTGCACGGGACCAGTGACTCGCACGACCATCTACTTTGAATCTCGCCTATCGCAGCGACAAAATAGGTTAGCCGGCGATTTCCATGGTGCGTTATCTCCCCAATAGCGCAAATGTGGCTCACTTATATTGGTAGAAGAGCAAATCCAGAATCGGAGTAGATCTGCGTGGCTTGAAGAGGATGTTCAACAACTTGTACTTGAAGATATAAAACGTAGGGCGCAGCAGCAAGCACGAGAAGCGATCAATGACTGGCTTGACGTCACAAATTTTGACGAACGATATAATGTCAGCCAGTATTATGACAAGCAACTCTCATCACGCCTCGAGGGAACTTGTGAATGGATTCATTCGCATCCAGCATACCGTGCATGGGTATCAGATAACTCTTCTAATGAAACGGCTAGACTACTCTGGATTTGTGCGCCCGCTGGATACGGCAAAACGATACTCGGCGCAAGATTGGTTGAACATTTCAGATGCATGCAACTGTCTCTTGTCGCCCATTTCTTTGCCTCCCCCCATGCTCAATCTGATGGTGAGCCAACTTCTATCATTAGATCCTGGATCGCACAAATAGCACAGCTCGATTCTAACGTTCTGGAATTAATCCGAGGGCATTCCGAGGCTCAGGGGCCCAAAACCAGGCGTAGAGCGTCAGAATCCGATATTTGGTCTATCTTTGGATCCATAGTCTCTCAAACCCGTGATTACACCTTTGTACTTGACGGATTTGATGAGTATGATCGACTGGACGGTGTTCGAACCAAATTCCTCCAGAGGCTAAAGAAAGCAATTGAGCGAACTGCCACAAGACTTCTCATTTTGAGTAGAGATGAAACGGACATAAAGGCCGAGTTATCGCCACAGATTGTAGAGCATGCGGGACTAGTTATCCTTCAATGTAAAGTCTCCAAGGAAGATGTTCGACACGACATATCGCTTTTCTCTAAAAGTATAGTTGATAAGAAACTACCCAAAAAGGATAACCACTTTAGGCAGAATCTCGCGGAACAGCTTACCGAAAAGTGCGAGGGAATGTTCTTGTGGGTTAAACTACAACAAGATCAATTACGGGGTGGAAAAAATCCAAAACAACTACAGAATATTGTCAAGAACATGCCACTTGGACTCACTAAAACCTATGAACGGAACTGGAATATTATCCAGCGCCATTCTCCCGAGGAACAAAACCGTGCCCTGGCCATACTAAGATGGACGACATTCGCCTTACGGCCTCTAACCGTATCTGAGATCACCGAGGCTCTTGTTGTTGAGCCCAACAACGACGCCAGTCTATGCTTTGACGAGTTGCCTGACACTATCGATGACGAATATATCGACGGCGAGATCATCGACATCTGCGGGTCTCTTGTAGAAACCAGAACTGAGAAGCCCGGTGATGGAGCCGGTTCCAGAACCATCCATCTAATTCATCCATCAGTTAGAGAGTTTCTTCTCTCCGTCCTACTACAGAACCCGGACGATTTAGCTAAAAGCTCTTCGAATTCTGATCAAGTCCCTAGTCAGGCTGAGAATCATAATTATATTGCAACGATTTGTCTTGGCTACTTAAATTACGACGACATCTGGCAGTGCTCAGAAGTGCAAGAGGACCGTGAACGTAGACATCCCTTCCTTCATTATACTGCAAGATATTGGAATTCACATGTGACTTTAGCGGGTAAAGAAGATGCCAAGGTGACCAGCTTGGCAAATAAATTCTTTTGGCCCGAAAATAAGAACTTTCATCAGTGGAGAAAGTACATTGAGTCTTGTGAAGTAACAGCAGATGAAATCCAGGAAAAGGAATCGGCCGCTGCTTCACAGTTATACTATGCCGCTTTATTCAACCTTACTCCGAGCATGAAATGGATTTGGGAAGAAGGTGTAGCTCAATTAAACGTGGTAGGAGGTAAATATGGTACCCCTTTGCAAGCAGCTTCTTTTAAAGGTCATGAGGGGGCGTTTAACCTGTTGATAGGTTGGGGTGCAGACCCTAACATCGAAGGAGGTAAATTTGGCTTTCCAATTAACGCTGCTATAGCTGGAGGAAGGAAGAGTATGGTGGAAGTTCTTCTCAGTAGGGACACGAACCTTACACTTCAAGACTCCATGGGGCGGACGCCCCTATACACAGCCGCCAATCATGGTCACCACGAAATTGTTGACATGCTGATCAAAGCTGGAGCGGAGCTGAAAACAAAGAGCAGATACGGATGGACGCCATTAAACGCAGCATCACACAGCGGCCATCTTGAAGTGGTCAAGCTGCTTCTTAAGAATGGAGCCGATGTGACGGTGGCCAACGATGGCGGATGGACGCCATTAAAATCGGCATCAAGCAGCGGCCATCTTGAAGTAGTTAAGCTACTTCTTAAGAATGGAGCCGATGTAACGGTAGCCGACAATAGCGGATGGACGCCATTGAACTCTGCATCAATTAGCGGCCATCTTGAAGTAGTTAAGCTACTTCTTGAGAATGGAGCCGATGTGGCGGTGGCCAGTAATGACGGATGGATGCCATTGAGCTCAGCATCAAGCAGCGGCCATCTTGAAGTAGTTAAGCTACTTCTTAAGAATGGAGCCGATGTGACGGTGGCCAACAATAACGGATGGACGCCATTGGGCTCTACATCAATTAGCGGCCATCTTGAAGTAGTTAAGCTACTTCTTAAGAATGGAGCCGATGTGGCGGTGGCCAGCAATAACGGACGGACGCCATTGAACTCAGCATCAAGCAGCGGCCATCTTGAAGTAGTTAAGCTACTTCTCGAGAATGGAGCCGATGTAACGGTGGCCGACAATTACGGATGGACGCCATTGAACTCTGCATCAATTAGCGGCCATCTTGAAGTAGTTAAGCTACTTCTTGAGAATGGAGCCGATGTGGCGGTGGCCAGTAATGACGGATGGACGCCATTGAACTCAGCATCAAGCAGCGGCCATCTTGAAGTAGTTAAGCTACTTCTCAAGAATGGAGCCGATGTGAACTGCTTAGGTGGGCCTCATGGATCGTTTTTGAACACCCTTGCCTTTATGGGTTTTACCGAGTTATTACGCTTAGCGTACGAGCAATATTATGCAAGCCGACAACTCCAAGACTCTCATGGAAGAACTACTCTTCACCTTGCTGCAAGAGGAGGACATCTTGATGCATTTAATTATCTCCTTAATTTAGGACTTAATCCTGCAGCCAAAGATAGAAGAGGGGCTAGCATATTTCATTATGCTTCTTCCGGAGGCTCGGTAGAGCTTCTCAGAAGCATTATTAACCGAGATCTTATACCTCCTTCGCACGACAAACAATGGAGTCCTCTGCATTGGGCTTGCAGAACGGGCAATCGCGATGTTATTGAGTTATTGACTAAGGAAGGCGTCCACAGCGTGTGCATGACTACTCTGCAGCCTAATAGGAGTTGGTCTCCCTTGTCTATAGCTCTCTTTCATGGAAATGGGAAGATGGTAGAACAGTTGCCTGCGTCCTTCAGATCTCTGCTAAATCCAGGCGATGAGACTTATAGAGAAAGCCACGGAGATGTGGTATCCTTAAGCGGCAGCCGTTATGGTAGTTATTGGTGCAATGGCTGTTACCATGTGAGTTATTATATAGCTAGAAGCGGTTGAAAATACTCATTCTGACTAGGACATTTACGGGCCACGATTCCACTGTCGCGCTTGTCTAGACCTTGACTATTGTTTTATGTGTAAACCCTTTTTCGACCACTTACATTCGAGCCACTTGTGGGACTATACTGAGTCTTACATCGAGTCTCCCCCGCAGGACCATATAAATACCTAGAAATGCGTCTCAATTGTCAGCCTCGATAAGTGGAGTTCGGGGAGTGGTAGCCCTCTAGACTGAGCAGCATGGGTAAGCTGACGTCAACGTCCCGGATTGAAGGGTGGTGGAAGGAGGCGGAATAGCTGGAAATACAAGTGATGGTGACGAGAAGAGGGTGCTTGGGGAGGAGCAGTGAACTCAGGGATCAGAGTCTGATCCGACTAATCGAAGCGACGTATTTGGAGTAAAATACTTTGTCAATCCACTAATGGCTCGAAGCCAGTGCAGCGAGTATTTTGAGTACAGTTTTCGCACTTTTCCCTAGCTCTCCCCTAGACTCTCTAGCAGTTGGGATGGCCTGGGAAACGGGCCCATTTTGAGTGCAATTCTCGCCCGTTTCCCTAGCCACCCCAGAGATCGCTGGCAGTCGAGAGAGACTGGGAAAGGGACCCATTTTGGTACTATTTAGGCCCTTTTCCCCAGCTACCCAGCACCGTAGAGCGCCCAGATTGCGGGGACCCCCTTTTGATGTTCCAGAGGAACATCAGTCTTAGCAATTCACGTAACATTAAATTTATTGACCCGAGTTTACGAGTGGTCTATTACTTTTGGGTCCTGGATTTTAAACTCCCGCTAAGCCAGCTTCTAATTGGTTGGAATTAAAACCGCGCGCGGTAAGTTATGGCAGAATCCACGTGACGAACATTAAAATATTACAAACATTAAAATATCTCAGTATTGCACCTTCCCTTTCGTTGATATCTCTATTAATATTACTATATATTATAAAGATGGCAGATCCTACTGTAATTGAGTGTAGTAAGTGCCATATCTATAAGCCCCGCCTTAACTTTGTTAAAGACGGCCCTTTAAAGAAGCTTTTAAAGCTGTGCCAGTTATGTCAGTTAAAGGCGCGTCTTCCCTATATATTACTTCTGCTCCTATTTACTTTTCTAGATCTCCAAATATAATTTAAATAAGCAAAGAGCTCTTATAGAGTTAGGTTCTACTACTAAGAATTATCCTATAAGGCGCCGGCGAACTGCTCTACCTAAAAACGATACTAAGAACGCCTTCCTACCTCGCGGCCAGAACAGCCAAGATACCCCTGAAATAGCTTAACGGCGGAAGACAATTAGGGCAATATAACGGGAGCACCGCATTCTTAATTGGCGGGGTAAAGCTTACTCTCCTACTCCTCCGCTATATACTACAGATAAAGCTCTGTATAGAAGGGGCGCTCTATATAGCCTAAATACGTCCTTGCCGGAACTAGCTCCTATACCTACTCTACCGCTAATACCTACTCTACCGCCAATACCACCTTTCTCGCGGTAAGCTCCGACTACGGCTACACTATTACCCGTTTTGGCTGTCAACTAGGAGCGAATTAAGAAGTTTAGGAGTATACTATAGGCTAAATATATGGAGACGTGCATTTGTTATAAGGAGCGGTAGTTCTAAATAGGCCTAGCTACGGAGGGTAACGATATAGGTATATACAAAGCCTGTATTAAGGACGCTCTTAAGAATCTAACCCTTTCTTCCCTATTTGGTAAAAGTAATAGGCTCAATCCGGGGCCTATTCCTGGCTTCCTACCTATACTTACTGCGGTGGAGGAGCTTCTAATTATGCGCGTATACGTTTATCTACAAGTCGTGCGTGTACGCGGCCAGCAACACCGCTATACTAGCTATGTCTACTACTTTGGCCAGAACACACTAAAGACTTAGAGGCAGCTACCACGGCTACCTACTAAGCTCAATATACTGGTCGTGAAGCCCGCGGCAGTAAAGGGTGGCGAATACCTAAGTCGGCGGTTCACTAAGCGGTATACCGTAAGGCGCTCTGCTATAGCACAGTGGCTCTACTTTTTAAAGGTCAATTATCCTAATTATTGCGATGTTGAAATATATAGCACCCAGCTTACCAGTTTACCTAAAAATGGCTCTATATTAGATCAGCTACCTTATATTAATAAGTTAGAGTCTAATTCTAGTGGCCTAATAACTTACCCTACTGCTCCTATATAATATCCTTCTGCTATTAATCCTCTGCCTGCCGAGCTTAGTAGTAATATACTGGATAGCAAATTCGATAACAATATACTGGATACTTTGGTTCCTAATCTAGTGCCTAACCTTAATAAATTAGAGCTTTTAGGTCGCGAGGTTTAACACTAATAAGACCTATAAGCGGGCCTAGAGGTTCCTACTATACGATAAACACCTCTCTCTAAGCGATTAGCTAGTTTTATTATACGCGGCGCCTTTCCTACCCTATTTCCTTATGGTAAAGTAGATTTTAACATACTACGAAGCCATATAGTTACCCTAGCTGCGTACGCTAAGCATATACTTAAGTATTAGGATAGTCGGTTTAACCGCCACCCCTTATTTCGCTACTACGTGTTTAATCGGATTATAAGAGAGTAAGCCCTTAACGCCACCCACTTCCTTTGCGGCCGATTAAATAAAAATAGTCTATCTTTAAACAAGCTTAGTAATCTTATAAATAGCAATAGGGGTAACTAGGTTCTAAATAAGATTGTACGGTATATATAGAAGCTTAAGGGTATTAGACCTTACTGGAAGCAGAAGAGAAATAAGCTTACGGCTTATACTAAAAATATTAAGAGCGGGTCTCTATTCTTTATACTTAGCGCTACTAATCTACATTAGTATGATCTATACTCTTATATACCTCTATTTAATAAATATAAGGCTACTAATAAGGCTTAGCGCTACCAGATTACTTCTTAAAATCTTAACAATAATCCACATATTGCTGCTTACTAGCTATATTGCCGCTTTAATCTGTTTAGGAAGCACGTGCTTATAGGTCTATTTAATAGCACTAACTTTTAGTCCTAATATAAGTGGTAGGTGTAAGGTAGCGGCTATATATATGGCTTCTTATAGAGTTTAACAGCCCTAGAGCCAGATCTATTAGCTAGTGCATTAAGGGCGGCTTTTGCTAAGTACTGGGCTACTTTTATATCCGTAATAAATCCTAATTAATTTAAACCTCCCAATCTTTAATATCCTTCTACTCTTAGCTATAAAGAACAACTTAACACTAGTAAGCTTCTTACCGCCTACCTTAATCAATTTTAGCAGCACCGCAATTATACCAAATCTTACTGCTTAAGATTAAAGAAAGGCTCCACTAGAGTAAAGGAGTGCCGCTTCTACTTTCCACGCTCTCTCCGCAATAAGGCCGCTATATTAAAGGATTAAAATCTATATTACTAGACGTTTTATTTATAGCGTAATAATAAGCTTCTTAATAGTTATAATACAGCTATAATATTGGCGTGGATGGCGAATATTAATACGTTACCTGCTATAAGTATATTAGTAATAGTTAACTATATAGGCAAATATTGCAGTAAGGAAGAGAAGAAGTTAACTTCCTACCAGGAGCTACTCCAATTAGTATAGCCGCACGCTAACTACCTTTATGCCTTTAGTTCGGTAATAGCCAGGTTTATAAATAAGCTTATTACCAAACACAATTGGTTAGCGTAGGAGGTATACCATTTACTTTTTGATATTCTACTTTATAAGGGCTCTAGGAATGTAGTAACTTTAAACTACTACTAGGAGGACGATTAAAGCGCTATATATAAGCTTAAGGATGGCTAACTAGGAGGGTGCGGACTATCTAACTATAAGAAATATAAGCGCCGCCCAAATAAGGTAGAGGATATCACTTTCTTCAATTTCCTACTTTATTTTAATTACTCTACTTATAAGCGTTGGCTAAGAGCAAAGCCTTAAGTTATATTATACTTTCCGCGATATAAAGGCGATTCTTTTTATCCGCAGTATTCTAAGTTCTGCTATATAAAGCTTATTCTTTATTACCTATAAAGGGAGTATAAGGAAGTGGCTACTTATACTAATAGATTTAGGGCCCCTAATTATATAGCTTCCTATTAGGCTTGCGTTAACTCTTATTAGCACCTACTTAACTACTTCTGCAATTAGAAACTAGAGGAAGGCCGCGAAACTGCTAATAATATTAATAAGTTTAAGGGCGATTTCGCAGACGACTTAGAGCTATACCAGTCTTTTAAGGCCCTGCATACCCACGTCTAAAACACTAACGGAGTTGAAATTAAGGATCCTGATAGGCTTAGTAATAGGGAGCTTAATTATAACTACGACTGGGGTACGCATTATAGTATATACCCGCAGCTTAATAATAGGACTTATTGGTAGGAAGCACGGTTACAGCCTCTACCGTTAAGCTACTTATCCTAAATAGTAACTCCGTCTTCCTTACAACTAGGCCAGCGTTATATTTATAACGCTATAGTTAATTACTACAGGCAGATCTAATTAGGCCTTAGCCCCCCCCCGCTATAGATTAACGTTAATAGAGAGGCAGGAACCGGCAAATTATATCTTATTGCTGTTCTCTCTACTACGCTCTATACTATAGCAAGGGCTAATAATAAGCCGTCGCTATTAGTTCAAGCCGCCCCTATTAGGGTAGCTACCTTTAATATTAATAGTAGGACTATATACGATCTACTAAGGCTACTAGTAAATCGCCCCTTTAAGGAATTGCCTGCTGCTAGTCTTATGCCTCTATAACAAGCTTTTAAGGATATTTATTATCTTATCCTTAACAAGAAATCTATAATCGGGCAAGTATATCTAGCCTAGATTAATCGCCGCCTCCGTTAGATCTACCCTGCGCGTAATAACAACTATTTTAGAGGCTTAAACATCTTACTAGTAGGCGATTTCCATTAGCTTCCCCCTATAGGTTAGGCGGCCTTATATAATAATCTACCTACTAGCCCATTAGAGCTCGCCAGCTATAAAAAGGGAGCCTATAAGGTAATTGACCGAACTACTATCCTAGATTAAGTTATGCGGTAGGGCGGTAATAACGCTAAGAGCTTTGTATTTAGGACCGCCCTTATAGAGCTACGTAGTAATTCTATAAGTGATTTAACCTAGAAGCTTCTTTTAACTAGGTATAAGTAGGGCCTATCTACTAATAAGGTTACGGGCTTTAATAATATAATTCGGCTATATAGCACACGCGCTGCTATAGGTAAGTATAACACTACTCGGCTTCGCGACCTTTTATAGCCGGTAGTGGCTATTAAGTTAGTTAACACTAGTGTAGGTACGCAGAAGGCTACTCCTAATTAGTGCAATACTATAGAGAATCTAGCCCTATATATTGGCGCGAAAGTGATACTAATATAGAATATCTGGGTTAAACTAGGCTTGGTAAACGGTACTACTAGTATAGTTAAAGATATTATATGGAAGGAACACGCGGATATTAAAAATAATTAACCCCAGTTACTATTAATTACAGTAGATAGGTATAACGGACCTACCCTATTTACTTAGCAGGATAGTAAGAAAGTCATCCCTATATTTTCTATACTTTATAAGTGGGAGGGTATAAGAGGCTCTTACTTACGGCATTAATTTCTAGTTACTCTAGCTTTTGCTCTTATAGTATATAAAAGCTAAGGCCTAATACTTAACTAGGTGGTTCTAGATATTAAGAAAAAGGATAAAATAGCCGGGCTAACTTATATAGCAATCTTACGAGTTAAGAAGCTTTTGGGGCTTATGTTTAAACATAAATTTAATAAAAAACGATTTTAGTTATCTACAAGTAAGGCTAAGGAGGTATAATAGGAAGATTTTGTACGGAGGTAGCAGCAACTACTTGCAAACGACTTTTTCTAAATAGGAAATCATGTACTAGCTCGGAGGTAAGCAGAGAATATAGTATTTATCTTGGTTTCCTAACTTTTAAATAGCTGATCTACAAAATCCAATTTATCCAAATTTTAACCCCCCTATCCGTCCTACCTTCTTATTACCTTTAGAGCTGTTAGATATACATATAATAATATATAGGGAGAATTAGTAGTATTGCCGGATCAATATTGCTGCTATCTGTAGCGTTAATCAATTTTTAGAATTTTTTACTTTTTTTTTTAAGGGCGGAAATGTTGCTTATATAATAAGTCATATAATCTCTAAGAATGTATATTATTTCTAAATTAACGTCACTTAGTTACTGCAGTAGACCCTCTTAATAAGATAATACCACCTAGTAGTAACCAAGGCGCCTTAACCTTACTACCACTCCTTTTATAGGCCTCCTCCCGTCTATAAATACTCCCTTTTCTATACCTTTTCTATTCTTCTTTATAGGGAGCTAAAGGTGCTCCAATACGCCTCCTTAGTCTCCACTAAGGGATCTATTAGTTAATATAGCGATATAAATAGTATCGGACAAGGAGATGACGGGCGAGGGAGAAGATAAGAAGGACGGATAAGCCTCTAGTAGGTGTTAGTCGAGCAACGTTAATGGCTATATTATGGCCGCCTAATCTCCTATACTTATAGGCCTCCTCCTGTCTATAAATACTCCCTCCTCTATACCTTCCTTTCTTCTTTTCTTCTTCCTTATAGGAGCTCGAGGTG
>Ga0307515_10005551_pt1 | contig 25536 bp, 20 predicted proteins | sample 17_EM_MG_FD_194513 | JGI IMG/M metagenome (GOLD analysis project Ga0307515, IMG submission 194513) | Populus trichocarpa ectomycorrhiza microbial communities from riparian zone in the Pacific Northwest, United States - 17_EM | ecosystem: Host-associated > Plants > Roots > Unclassified | place... | reverse complement strand
ACGGAAGACAACCACCACCAGCTGTGGGTGCCGCCCGGCTTTGCGCATGGCTTCGTGGTGCTGAGCGAGACGGCGGACTTCTTGTACAAGACGACCGACTACTATGCGGCTACGCACGAGCGGTGCATCGCGTGGAACGATCCGAAGCTGGGCATCAGCTGGCCTGTGCCAGGCTCCGTGCCTGAGCTGTCGAAGAAAGATGCCAACGGCCTCTCTTTCGACAACGCAGAGGTCCTCCCTTGAGCGGCGCGCCTGTGCATCCGTTCTCTGTTGTTCGTTCATTGATGGGACACCGAGAGCTGATCTTTCAACTTGCAAAACGCGAGATCGTTGGTCGCTACCGAGGATCATTCCTTGGCGTCGTGTGGTCGCTCATCAATCCTTTGTTGATGTTGACGATCTATACCTTTGTCTTCGGTGTCGTGTTCAAGTCGAGGTGGCGCCCAACATCCACCGATCCGATGGAGTTCGCCGTGGTCATGTTCGCCGGGGTCATGCTGCACACGCTGATCTCCGAATGCATTACCCGGGCGCCGACCCTGATTGTCGGCAACGTCAATTTCGTCAAGAAGGTTGTGTTTCCGTTGGAGGCCTTTGCATGGGTTTCGGTCGCGACGGCGTTGTTTCACCTGCTGATTGCGTTGCTCATTCTTGTTGCCGCCATTGCAGCGTGGCAGGGCCACGTGTCGCTTTCCGTATTCCTGATACCTGTGCTGATTCTTCCTTTCGCTCTGATGGTTGTCGGTTTTGTCTGGTTCGTTTCATCGCTCGGCGTTTACTTGCGTGACATTGGTCAACTCATGGGCATCCTGGCTTCGTTGCTGATGTTTTTGGCGCCTGTCTTCTATCCTCTTCATTCCGTGCCTCGCGCTCTAGTGCCATATCTTTACCTCAATCCGATTACATTCATCGTCGAGCAGGTCCGTGCCGTCGCGATCTGGGACACTCCGGTAGATTGGGTTGGTTGGGGCATTTATTATGTTGTTGCCTACCTTGTCGCCTGGTTCGGCTTGATTTGGTTTCAGCGGATGCGCAAGGGATTCGCCGATGTCCTCTGATGCTGTGATCGAAGTCCGTGACCTGGGCAAGCGCTACGAGGTCTATTCGCAGCCCCGCGATCGCTTGAGGCAAATGCTGCTGGCGCCGCTGCGTCAATTGCTGCGGTTGGCATCTCGCTCGTACTACCGAGAGTTCTGGGCGCTTCGAGGCGTCAGCTTCCATGTGCGGCGCGGCGAAACCGTTGCGATCGTCGGGCAGAACGGCTCCGGGAAATCGACCTTGCTTCAGTTGGTATGCGGCACGCTGTCGCCTACCTTTGGCGATGTCCGCATCAGCGGGCGTATCGCGGCGTTGTTGGAACTCGGGGCTGGTTTCAATACCGAGTTCACTGGGCGCGAGAACGTTTTCCTGAGCGGCCTGCTCTATGGGATCGGGCAGAAGGAGTTGGCCAGTCGCTACGACTCGATCGTCGCTTTCGCTGAGATTGGTGAGTTCATTGATCAGCCGGTCAAAACATATTCGAGCGGAATGTATGTGCGCTTGGCGTTCGCGATCGCCGCGCATGTTGATGCTGACGTCTTAGTAGTCGATGAAGCGCTGTCCGTCGGCGATGTTCGCTTCACGCAGAAGTGCATGCGCTTTTTGCGCGAATTTCAGAAGACTGGAACGCTGCTGTTTGTAAGTCACGACACCAGCGCGGTCATGAGTCTGTGTACGCGGGCGGTCTGGTTGGACCGCGGCAAGCTGCGCATGGACGGGCCGGCCAAGGAAATCATCGAGGCCTACTTGGCCGCGCAGCATGCACTTGACAGAGAGGCTCTGGGACAAACGGTGGCGGTCAAGAACATTCCAGCGGCGAAGCCCGGCGGGGCTGAGCGACAACGGTCAACAACCTTGGGGGGGCGAGATGTCGTCGACGCACGCTGGCCACGATTGGGCGAGGCCGGTGCATTGACCCGTCTGGAGTACTTTGAGTTCGACCCGGAGCGCGCGGCCGCGGCGTTTGGTGCCGGCGGAGCCGCAATCGTCGGAGCCCGCGTTTCAGGCGAAGACGGCGAGATGCTCTCGATGAGCTACGGCGGCGAGGTCGTCCAGTTGACCGTTCAGGCTGCGGTTTACCAGCCTCTGCAGAACCTCATTTTCGGTTTCTATTTCAAGGACCGACTAGGTCAGCGGCTCTTCGGTGACAATAGTTTTTTAACGTATAACGAGCATCCCGTCGATGGTATGCCAGGCGAAACGATTACGGCTGTTTTTCGTTTCCGGCTTCCTATCTTGCCTGCGGGTGTCTATTCGATCGACCTGGCCATCGCTTCAGGATCGCAGAACAACCACACCCAGCAGCACTGGGTGCACGATGCGATTGAAATGCGCGCTTCGGACACTTCGATGAAACACGGATTGATTGGCTTGCCCATGCTTGAAATCTCAGTAAGTAAGGATTCCGATGATTGAATTCACCGGTGAGCGATTCATTCCGACCGAGAGCGGTGAGATTCGATATGAGCACATGCACCGTTATGCGTGCGTGGTTCCTCTTTGTCAAGGTAAGGAAGTGCTCGACATCGCGTGTGGTGAGGGCTACGGTTCTGCTTTGCTTTCACGCGGTGCGAAGTCGGTGGTCGGCGTGGACATCTCTGAAAAGGCCGTGGCGCATGCGCGCACTGTCTACCAAGGGATGCCAAATCTCCGCTACGAGGTGGGAAGTGCAACAGCAGTCCCTTTGCCTACCGCCAGTGTCGATCTGGTCGTTTCTTTTGAAACCATCGAGCATTTGTATGAGCAGCGCGAAATGCTGGCCGAGTTGCGACGTGTGCTGCGGCAGGACGGGCTTCTCATCATCTCATCACCCAACAAGAAGGTCTATTCTGACGACCGGAACTACGTCAACGAGTTCCATGTAAAGGAGCTTTACTTCGAGGAATTCGATGCTCTGCTGCACGAACAATTCGCAGCGGTCGACTACCTTGGCCAGCGTTTGGCGACGGGATCGATGGTTCTGCCTCTGCGGAAGGTAGAAACCGCCTATCAAGCGATCACCCTCAGAGGCGATGCCCCATTCGCTGAAACAGCCGTTGCCGACAATGTGATGTACTTCGTCGCACTGTGTGCCGCCGAAGCGCAACTGCTTCCCGAGCTTCCCGCTTCTTTTTTTGTCGAGGCCGGCACTGACCTGTACAAGGCCAATCAAGACACTATGCGATGGGCCTCGCAGCTCGACAAGGACTTTGCAGCGCTGAGCCAGCGTCACGGGCAGCTTCAGGTAGAGTTCGACGAGCGAACGGCTTGGGCATTGAAATTGGATGCCGAGCGAGGCGGGTTGATCTCGCGGATGTCACCATCGGGGAGAAAACTGCGCGACGAAATGCAGCGCCACGCCGAGGTTCGCAAGGAGCTCGAGACCTCTCGGCAGCGTCTTGCCGAGAAGGACCTGGAACTCAGGCGCTTGGAGGCTGTGCGGGCTGAATTGCAGATGAGTCCGGAGAGCTTGGTGACGCGACTGCTGGACCTAGAGCAACGGAATGCCGCCATGGTCCATTCGCATTCTTGGCGATTGACCGCTCCGATTCGGATGGCGGAACGGCTGCTACGCGGTGAATGGTCGACGATTCGGTCAATGCTCGCGCCGCATGCCGTGCGGTGGGGCAAGCGCGCCTACGGCCGCCTCCCCTTGTCGCGCGGCGCCAAGGACCGTCTGGCCCAGGTCGCGTACCGGGTCGCGGGGCCGTTGTTCAAAGGCGTGGTGCACTACGAGGTCTGGCATCGTCAGCGCGAGAACGCGCCGCTCAAGCCAGTCGGCGAGGGCCCTGTGCCGAAGGCGCGCTACGACGAGGTGCTGGCGGCGCTTCGCTTCGACATTGTCGAGGCACCCGAGGTCTCGGTCATCATTCCGACGTACGGGAATCTGCGGCATACCTTGTCCTGCCTGCGGTCCATCGCGCGGCATCTGCCTGCAGCCTCAATCGAGGTGATCGTGGCGGAGGACACTTCTGGTGACACGGAGATCCAGCGACTGAAGCCAGTGCCCGGCCTGCGCTTCCTCGAGAACCCGGTCAACCTCGGCTTTTTGCGTTCGTGCAACGCTGCCGTGAAAGCCTCGCGCGGACGCTTCGTCTACTTGCTCAACAACGACACGGAAGTGACTGCAGACTGGCTCGACAGCATGCTCCGCTTGTTCGACACGATGCCCGATTGCGGCATGGTGGGCTCCAAGCTGGTGTATCCCGATGGTCGGCTGCAGGAAGCGGGGGGCATTCTTTGGCGCGACGGTTCGGCCTGGAATTACGGCCGGCTTGACGATCCTTCGCGCAGTGTCTACAACTACGTCAAGGAAGTCGACTATTGCTCGGGTGCGTCGCTGCTGCTGCCCAGGATCTTGTGGGATAAGCTGGGCGGCTTCGACGAGCACTATCTGCCGGCCTATTGCGAGGACTCCGATCTGGCGTTTCGCGTGCGGGCTGCAGGCAAGAAGGTGCTCTATCAGCCGGAGTCGGTGGTGATCCACTACGAAGGCATCTCCCATGGCACGAGCACCGGGTCGGGCATCAAGGCCTACCAGCTCGCGAACCAGCAGAAGTTCCGCGAGCGCTGGGCGCCCGAACTCACGAAGTGCCACTTCGACAACGGCGTCAATCCGTTTAATGCGCGTGATCGCTCGACGGGTCGCAAGACGATCCTGGTGATTGACCATTACGTGCCGCAGCCCGACCGCGATGCGGGTTCGCGTAGCATGCGCTGCTTCCTCGACGTGCTGGTGGCCATAGGGCTCAACGTCAAGTTCTGGCCGTCCAATCTCTGGCACGACCCCGAGTACACCACGCAGCTGCAGCAGCGTGGCATCGAGGTCTACTACGGCAATGAGTACGCCGGTGGATTTGCGGAATGGACCAAGGAACACGCTTCGCGACTCGACTACGTGATGCTCAGCCGTCCCCATGTCGCGCAACAGCATCTGGCAACGATCCGGGCCCATACCAAGGCCAAGATCCTGTTCTATGGCCACGATCTTCACTATGCCCGGCTCCTGAGCGAGTACGAGCGCACGCGCGATGCCAAGCTCGTGAAGGAGGCGCAGGACATGCGCATGGTCGAGGAGCGTGTGTGGGAGCAGGTCGATGCGATCTACTACCCCTCGGACACGGAGACCGAGGAAGTCAAGCGCCGGCTCCCCGGCGCCGTGGCGCGTACCATCGTTCCCTACTTCTTCGCGCCGCGCGATGAGGCCTTGCCACTGCCGCGAGAAAGGGCGCATTTGTTGTTCGTCGCGGGATTCGGCCACCCGCCGAACATCGATGCGGCCAAGTGGCTGGTGAGCGAGATCTTGCCGCGCGTGCGGGAGCGCGTTCCCGGCGTGATGCTGAGCCTGGTGGGCTCCAATCCCACGGACGAAGTCAAGGCACTGGCCGCGCCCGACGTGCGCGTCACCGGCTACGTGAGCGATGCCGAGTTGGCCGATTTCTACCGCCGGGCCACCGTGGCGGTGGTCCCCTTGCGTTTCGGTGCGGGGGTCAAGGGAAAGGTCGTGGAGGCGCTGCATCACGGGCTGCCAATCGTGACGACTTCCGTCGGCGCGCAGGGGTTGGTCGGGCTGTCGGACGTGGCGCTCGTGCGCGACGAGGCGCTGGGCTGCGCGGAGGCCATCGTGCACTTGATGGGCGATCATGCGGCCTGGGACCACGCTGCGGCGAAGGGCGCGGCCTATGTGGCGGCGCACTTCTCGGCTGAAGCCATGCGGAAGATTTTTCTGCTGGACATCGAGGCGCCGCCACCCTGCGCGGTGGACGCTGAAACTGCGTCGAGGACCATATGAAGAATTCCATAGCTGCCCGGCCGGTGCTGTTGCGTGCACGGGCACCGCTGAGACTGGGCCTTGGCGGCGGAGGGACTGACGTCTCGCCTTATTCGGATCGTTTCGGTGGACAGGTCCTGAACGTGACCATCGACAAGTATGCCTATGCGACGCTCACGCCGGCACCCGAAGGCACGGTGGAACTGATCGCCGCGGACAGTGGAGTGTCCTGGCAGGGTCAGGCCGCAGCGGTGCTGACGCGCGTTGAGGGCGTCGATCTTCACGTCGGCGTCTACAACCGGGTCGTGCGCGATTTCTGCGACGGCCAGCCGATGAGCGTGTCGATCACCACGCATTCCGAGGCGCCGCCCGGCTCAGGTCTGGGCTCGTCGTCGACGATGGTGGTGGCGATCCTGCAGGTCTTCTGCGAATACCTGTCGCTGCCGCTCGGCGAGTACGAGATCGCCAAACTGGCTTACGAGATCGAGCGTGACGATCTGGGTATGGCAGGAGGCAAGCAGGACCAATATGCGGCCACTTTCGGTGGCATGAACTTCATGGAGTTCTATGCGGACCGCGTGATCGTGAATCCACTGCGCATGAAGCACCACATCAAGGCTGAGCTCGAGTCCTCGTTGGTGCTGTACTACACCGGCGTCTCGCGCGAATCGGCCAAGATCATTGCGGAGCAGACGGCCCACATCGAGCAGCGTGACGAAAAGCCGTTGGAGGCGATGCACCGCGTCAAGGCCGAGGCCCGCGCCATGAAGGAAGCGGTACTGCGCGGCGACTGGGACGCCTTCGCCAGTTCGATGCGCACGGGTTGGGAAGAAAAGAAAAAGCTCGCCAGCAGCATTAGCAATTCGGCGATCGACGAGGTCTACGATGCGGCCATTGCGGCGGGCGCGCTCGCCGGCAAGGTGTCGGGAGCCGGTGGCGGCGGGTTCATGATGTTTTTCGTCGAACTGTCCAAGCGGCCAGCCGTCATGAAGCGGCTGAGCGAGTTCAATGGGCAGGTCTTCACCTGCAATTTCACCGAGGGCGGAGCCCATTCCTGGAGAAAAAGTTGAAAAATTTCATCCAACAAGAGATCGACAAGACCCTCGCGGTCATAACGGCGATTCGCGCAAGTGAAAGCTTGCGTCAGCAGATCCAGACAGCCGCGGAGCAGATATCCGCGGCGTTCCGGCGGGGCAACAAGGTGCTGCTCGCCGGCAACGGCGGCAGCGCTGCGGATGCGCAACACATTGCCGGCGAGTTCGTCAGCCGCTTCATGTACGACCGGCCGGGCCTTCCCGCCTTTGCGTTGACCACCGACACCTCGGTGATGACCGCGATCGGCAACGACTACGGCTACGAGAAGCTGTTTGCGCGCCAAGTGCAGGCCGTGGGTATGAAAGGCGACATCTTCTGGACCTATTCGACCTCCGGCAAGTCGCCCAATGTGCTGCTAGCGATGAAGGAGGCGCGCGCCGCGGGACTGTATACGATCGGCTTCACTGGCCAGCGCGGCTGGGCGGATGCCGGGCTATGCGACCTGTCCATCGAAGTCCCGTCGACCGAGACGCCGAAGATCCAGGAAGGGCATGCCCTGATTGGCCATATTGTCTGCGGTCTGGTCGAGGCCGAAATGTTCCCGCGCCCATGAAACCGGTCGTCATCCTGGCCGGCGGTTTCGGCACGCGGTTGCGCGCCGTCGTCTCCGAACTGCCCAAGCCCCTGGCGCCGGTCGCCGGCCATCCTTTTCTCTGGTGGCTGCTGCGCACACTTGAGGCGCAAGGCGTGCAGGACGTCCACCTGTCGACCGGCTACAAGGCCGAGCTGATCGAGGCCGCCTTCAGCGACCGTTTCGGTTCCATGCGGCTTCGCTATGTCGTCGAGGATGAACCGCTGGGCACCGGCGGTGCAATCCTCAAGGCGTCGCGTGACATTGAGGACGATGCGTTCTTCGTGCTCAATGGCGACACGCTCGCGGTCGTCGACCTAGTGGCCATGGAGCAGGCCGCGCACGGTCGCCACTCTGACGTGACACTCGCGGTCGCGCATGTGGAGGACGCCAGTCGCTACGGAACCATCGGCATCGACGAAGGCCATCGGGTCGTCGCCTTCCGCGCGAAGGGTGCGCCGGGGCCGGGTTTCATCAGCGCCGGCGTGTACTTGATCGAGCGCGCCGTACTGGACTCGGTGTCCCTGCCGTCGAAATTCTCCATCGAGCAGGATTTCTTCGAACGCGAGTTGCAGCGCTTGAACATCGCGGCCTTTCCCGCGGTCGAGGCCTTCATCGATATCGGCGTTCCGGACGACTATGCGCTGGCGCAGACGAAGATCCCTTCCCTCGTCGGTTCGCCATGACGCCTGCGCTGTTCCTCGACCGCGACGGCGTGATCAACGTTGATCACGGCTATGTGCATCGCGCCGAAGACACGCAATTCGTGTCCGGCATCTTCGACCTGGTCCGTGCCGCCAACGAGCGCCAATGGCCCGTGGTGGTCGTGACCAATCAGGCCGGCATCGGCCGGGGCTTCTATACGGAAGAGATCTTTCACGGCTACATGCAGTGGATGCGAGCTCAGTTCATTGCCCAAGGTGCGCATCTGGACTATGTCTACTTCTGTCCTCATCACCCGACACACGGACTGGGTGTTTACGCGATGGCGTGTGATTGCAGAAAGCCCGCCCCCGGTATGTTCCTGCAGGCCATTGAGGAGCACGGCATCGATCCTGGTCAGTCAGTGATGGTCGGCGACAGCCCCAAGGATGTCGCTGCGGCGCAGGCAGCGGGGGTTAAAAGAATTTTTCTGTTGGGCGAGGGTGCGCGTGCGGCTTCTGTCAGCGCGGCAGAGAATATCGAGTTTCTGGCGGTGTTAATTAAGCAACTCGGACCTTTTCCCCTGGACCACGCATGGCCCTTGTGACCGCAAGGAGTTTTTCTATGTTTGTTTTTTTGTTGGAAAGTATTTCATCGTGACGAATCCAATTTCCAGGCTCGATGTCGAGCAGATAAGGCAGGCGCGTCGGCAACTTTTGCGCATGCACTACGAGAGTGGCGTCGGTCACATCGGCGGTAACCTCAGCGCACTGATCGCGATGCTGGTCTGCTTTCACGAGTACCTGGGGCCGCAGGACCGCTTCATCTTGTCCAAGGGACATTCCGCCGGCGCCCTGTACGTGGCGTTGTGGAGTGTAGGCCGCATTCCTGCAGAGGAACTCGCCACCTTTCATAAGGACGATACTCGCCTGTCAGGGCACCCGCCGGCCAGTGGCTTGGCCGACGTGCCTTTCGCCACCGGCAGCCTCGGGCACGGGTTGTCACTCGCGGCGGGTACTGCTCTCGCGCTCAGGCTGAAGGGAGACGCGGGCCGCGTCTTCTGTCTTACCTCCGACGGCGAATGGCAAGAAGGCTCCACTTGGGAGGCGCTGATCTTTGCCTGTCACCACAAGCTAGACAGATTGACGGTACTGGTGGACCACAACGGTCTCCAGGGATTTGGGTCCACGGAGGAAGTTGCCTCGATGTCGCCTCTGTGGCAAAAGCTGCAGGGCTTCGACGCCGACGTCCAGGTGATCGATGGGCACGACACGAATGAACTGCGCCGGGTGCTGTCGCAGCCGACCGACCGGTTCCGCGTCATCGTGATGCGCACCGTAAAGGGCAAGGGCGTCAGCTTTCTGGAGAACCGAATGGACTCGCACTACCTCCCGCTTACTGCGGAGAAGTTCGCGGCGGCGATGAGTGAACTGGAGGCAATGTGAGAAAGCAGCTTTGTGACGCGCTGGTGGCGCGATCAGGCCGGTCGGACATGGTGTTCCTGACCGGAGACTTGGGCTTCATGGCCCTGGAGCCCTTGCAGGAGGCCTTGGGGAGGCGATTCATCAATGCAGGCGTGGCGGAGCAAAATATGGTCTCCGTGGCCGCAGCGATGGCGCGAGAAAGCCTTGAGACTTGGGTCTACAGCATCGCTCCTTTCGTCTACGCCCGGCCCTTCGAGCAGATCCGCAATGACGTTGCCTTCCACTGCCTGCCCGTTAAGCTGATTGGTAACGGTGGCGGCTACGGCTACGGCGTCATGGGACCAACGCACCATGCCATCGATGACTACGGCTCGCTTCTGACGCTTCCTAACATGTCTGTCTTCGTGCCTGTGTTTGACGAGGATGTCGAGGCGGTAGTCGAGAGGGTGGCTGCCTGCAACGGCCCGGCCTATCTGCGCATGGGCCGCGGCGAGCCACCCAAGGGATGGCGGGTGCCCGCCTATGCCCCCTGGCGCAGGCTCACGCGCGGTCAGGGGCCGACGGTTGTGGCGGTCGGGCCTCTGGCCGGGACCTATGTGGAGGGCTTTGAGGGGATGCAAGAGGACCGGCGGCCCAATCTGTGGGCGGTGGCCGAACTACCACTAGATATGGCGGCGCTGCCGGTCGAACTGCTGAATGACGTTGCCCGAGGTGCGGGGCTGGTCGTGGCGGAGGAGCATGTGCAGCGTGGGGGCGTTGGAGCGGAAATTGCGCTGCTGTTCGCGCGCGCCGGAGTGGCGCTGACGAACTTCCGGCACCTCTACGCGAAGGCGCACCACTTCGAGCGTTATGGCTCGCAGGGCTTCCTACGGCGGAAATCCGAGCTTGACCCCGAAAGCATGCGGCTGGTCCTGGAGGCGATCTGAGTGCGTGACCTCCAAGCCTTCATTCGAGCCCTGAGGGGCCCGATCCTGGTTACTGGCGCCGCCGGCTTCGTCGGCGCGAACCTGTTTCGGGCGATCAGCGCGGTCCGTCAAGACGTCTTCGCCGTCCTGCGTCAGGAGCGCAACTGGCGGCTTTCCGGTTGCCGCGACGAGCAGATCGTGGCGGTCGATCTCAACGATCACGCGGCCACGCAGAACCTCATTCAGAGTTTGGCGCCGCAGACGGTCTTCGACTGCGTTGCCTATGGAGCGTACTCCTTTGAGGAGAAGTCCGAACTCATCTACGAGACCAACTTTCAATCAGTGGTCCACTTGGTCGGACTGCTCGCGAAACAGCCCTTTGCCGCCTTTGTGCACGCAGGCAGTTCCTCTGAGTACGGTACGAACTGCGCCGCACCCGCCGAGAGCGCCGATTGCGAGCCAAACAGCGCCTACGCGGTGTCGAAGGTTGCGACTTCAACCTACCTGCGCTACATGGGCAAGCAGCGCAACTTTCCCTGCGTGAACCTGCGCCTGTATTCCGTTTACGGCCCACTGGAGGACACATCGCGGCTGTTGCCCAACTTGCTGCGTCATGCGCTGACGGGCAAGTTGCCTCCGCTCGTGGATCCGCGGACATCGCGCGATTTCGTGCACGTGGATGACGTTTGCGCCGCTTTCATCATGGCGGCGGTCAAGATGCACCCGGACCTGTACGGGGAATCGTTCAACGTCGGCTCCGGGATTAAGACCACCATCGGGGAGCTCGCTGAGCTCACCCGAAAAGAATTCAAGATCGCCGACCAGCCGCAATTCGGCACCATGGAGGGCCGTGCCTGGGACCTGGCGGAGTGGTACGCCAACCCGCGCAAAGCTCAGGATCTCCTGGGGTGGCGGGCCGAGATTCCGCTGGACCAGGGATTGCGCCAGATGTCGAACTGGGTCGGGGGCCTCAGTGACGAGGACATGGTCGCGTCGTCCAAGAAGAACGCTGGGCGGCGCAAACGCAGCCTGTCGGCGATTATTGCCTGTTACAAGGATGGACAGGCGATCCCGATCATGCACCAGCGGCTGACCGAGACCTTTCAGAAGCTCGGCATCGACTACGAGATCATCTTCGTCAACGACGGCAGCCCGGACGACAGCGCCAGCGTCATCCGTGAGATCAGCGAGCGCGACCCACGCGTCATCGGGATCACGCATTCACGCAATTTCGGTTCGCAGATGGCGTTCCGCAGCGGCATGGAGCTCTCGACCAAGGATGGCGTCGTGCTGCTAGATGGCGACCTGCAGGACCCTCCTGAGCTGATCGCCTCCTTCTACGAGGAATGGGAGAAGGACTTCGACGTCATCTACGGACGCCGGGTCAAGCGCGAGATGGCGTGGCATTGGGGCCTGATGTACAAGGCCTTCTACCGCGTGTTCGCCGCCTTCAGCTACGTGAAGGTTCCCCTCGACGCGGGCGACTTCTCGCTGATGGACCGGCGCGTAGTTGGCTGGCTGCTGAACTGCACCGAGCGCGACCTGTTCGTGCGCGGCCTGCGCGCCTACATCGGCTTCGAGCAGACGGGCGTTGACTACGTGCGGCCGGAACGCATGTTTGGCGTGACCACGAACAGCTTTCTGAAGAACATCGACTGGGCGAAGAGGGGGATCTTTTCCTTCAGCAACACGCCCCTTACCATGCTGACCGGCCTTGGCGTCGTGCTCATGGGACTGTCCATTTTCCTGGCCGTGGTGATGGCCTTGCTGCGGTTGTTCATTCCTGACATCGCTCCGCGCGGCGTGACCACACTGATGATCACCACCCTGATTTTTGGGTCGTTGAATCTATTCGCTATCGGGTTGGTCGGGGAGTACGTGGCAAAGATCATGACGGAGGTGAAGGGCCGACCGCGATTGATCCGCGCCGCCCTGATTCGAAACGGGGCATCGACGGAGCTGCTGCCAGACGGCAAGGCTCACGCGTGGAAGTAAGGCGCTCCCCGGGGCTGACGTCCGTACCAGTCGTCGCCAGCCTTGTGTTCGTGGCGCTGTTGGCGGTAGCCTGCGCGCGCTTCGTACCGTGGATACCGACGGTGTTCTTCGGGGACGACCTCGACAACCTGCTGGCATTTCAACGCGGCGAGTTCGCCTCGACCTGGACTCAGGCGCTGGCGGGGGTCTACGTGGAGAAATTCCGTCCAGTCTTCGCGGTGGCCATGCATTTGCAGTTCGCCTCTTTCGGCCACTGGATCGCGGGCTATATGGCAGTAAACCTCGCCGTGCACGCGCTGTCGGGGGCGCTGGTCTTCTTTGCCGCGCGCTTTCTTAGTGGGGGCAGTCGGGTCATCGCGGCGCTGCTGGCGCTGGCCTTCATCGTTTCTCGTTTGGCTCTGTATCAGGTGACGCAGGTGACCGGCCTGCTGGAGGGCCTGGGCACGGCGCTGTTCCTGACAATACTCCTATGCCTGACGCGCGCAAGGGGTACGTCGGCCTGGCGCTTGAGCTTGTTCTCCGTGCTGGCCGCTGCGCTCGCGGTGCACACGCACGAGCGCTACATCGTGGTTTTGCCCTGGCTGGCCTTGGCCTTCCTGGTCCTGCCCGGGCCTGCTGCGCTGAATTGGGGTCGCAAGGCATTGCTGGTCTGTCTTTGTGTGGCTGCTGCTGCCTTCAACGTACTGTTCAAGCTGGCCGTCAGCGGTGGTCACTTCTTCGTGGGAACCGGCGGAACGCGCATGGATTTCTCACTGCAGCGTGTGGCGGACCATTTCGCTCAGGCAGTTCTGAGTGTGTTTGGTTTCAACTACGGGCCGGACTACCTTGCGGGCGCGTCCTGGTCCGAGCTCCCTTACGGTAGCGGGTGGCTGCTCGGAGGAGCCATCACGCTGGCAGCGGCGGTGCTGCTTGTGGCAGCCTGGCTACCTCGGAAGAGTCGTGCTGGCGGCCCATTGCCTGTGGCCGTCCCGGATGCCGCTTGGGGCCTCCTGCTGGTGCTGCTGGCGGGGGCCGTCCTGGTTCCGCCAGCGCTGACGATTCGCATGGAGCAGCGCTGGGAACTACAGCCCTTTGTGTTGCTGCTTCTGCTGCTGGCGTGGGCTGCCGGTCGGGCCCGGGCTTACATGTCTCGCCGGCGTGCTGCCGTGCTCGTGGGCATCGCGGCCCTGGCCTCCGTGGGCCAGGACATGCTGATGAGCGATTATTTCGATCGGATCTTCTTGCGCAGCAGTGCAAGGGTGGCGACCATGGCATTGCGGGACATCGCAGAGCGGGAGCCTGGGGCGGTCACGCCTGTGGCCTTATTGCTGTCGGAGGAGCACTGCTACTGGACGCTTCGCGAGGGCGCCTTCTTCACGGTCTATTCGGGCAAGGCGCGGCCGGTGCGTTGCTTGGCCGGGCTATCCGATGCGAAGCCAACCCCAGACACGCGGCTCTATGCCGATGCTGGCGACCATCTGCTGGATGTGACCTCCGACTGGCGGGCGGCCGCAGAAGAGGGTGTTCTTGCCTTCGACTTTCTGCGGGCTTTCGACCTGGGCGTTATCAACGATAACCGGCCCGTGGATACGCCATCGTCGCGGGGCGCGGTTCGGATGCAGTGGAACTCTGTCGTCGGCGCACGCGAGACCCTGGTGCTGCTTTCTGGCTTCACCTACCGCTTCGATAATGTGCCGGCGCACTCGGGCGACGAACTCCGCTTCGGCCTGGCGATGCTGTTTCCTGCCCCGCAGGCGGCTCGCGCATCAGTCACGGTCCTCGATGGCCAGGGTAAGCAGCTGAAGCATTACTCCGAGGAACTGGTCCCTCCGTCCGTGGGGGGCAGGACGAAGTTCAAGCCGGTTGCCTTGGCTCTCGACGATGTCGAGGGTGACCGGGTGAGCGTGGTGTTCTCCGCCATGCCATCCGGCGACGACTCAACAGCGCAATGGATTGGGTACACACAGCCGCGTCTGGTCCGCGTCACCCCTGCGTACGATGCGAAACCGAAAACCGCTCTGCGCGAATCCATGAAATCCACTGATGCTTCGCGATGAGTAATCGTTACCTGGGGAACCTCTGATATGCATGACAAGATCGCGGTCTTGGTGGCTTATGCCTTGCTCGGAATTAGCCTCGCGCTTCTACCGATATGGAGTCTGAAACTTAGCGAAAGTCGGGCGCGTGCGGAGGGTGACGGCAAGCGGCCTGAACGATCGGCTGGGGTGATCGTCGGTGTCTTTTTTACCGCCGGATTCGCGCTACTTGCGCTTCGCGGCTGGCTTGGCCCGGTGATTGCTGCAACGCTGCTCGTGACGGCACTCGCTGCGTCTTGGTTCGCGCGAGCGACAAGCGCTATGACCGTGGGAGCGTGCTTCGTGGCGCTTTATGTCGCCACCACGCTGCCATGGTGGAAGTCGCAGGACGGCATCCTGCAAATAGGGGCGTTGCCGTTAGCACTTTACTGCACGGCTGTCCTAGCATTTGCAGCGGTTTTCACTCGGGAGCGGGAATCGGGCCGAACCTTCGGCTGGTGGTTGTTGGCCTATACCATCCCAGTCCTTGTATTCAGTTTCTCCACAGGCATAACCGACGACGATGGTGCCCTGCTCACGCTCTGGCATCACTGGGGCGCGTACATTGGGCCATCAGAAGCTCTGCTGTCCGGTGCGACCATTCTGCGCGATATTCCGCTGCAATACGGCCTCGGACCGACCTTGCTGATCGCGGGCGCTTGCGGTATTGATTGCTGGCCGGGCATGTACTTCGTCACTGGCGCCGCGATCTTCTTCTTCGGGCTCGGTGTTGGGGCGATGGCGCTCGCGCTATGCCGCGCCGATGGTTGGCAGCGCCTGCTTGCGCTGTGCTGCTGTTTCACGGCGAGCTTCCTGTGGACATCCTATCCGCCCGAGGTGAGTACCTCGATCATCACGCCTTCGACCACCGGCTTGCGCTACCTACCCGCCGTGGCGCTCGCGTGTTACCTGTTCTTCCAGCAGGATATCGAAAAGTACAGATGGCGCACGGGAATCGCACACGTGCTTTGGGCCGTAGGTTTTTTGTGGTCGCCCGAATCCGCGTTTTACGTCACCTTTATCTGGTGGCCTTATTTCTTGTGGACAGAGGTCGTGGCGTCGCGCGAAGCTTTGATGTCAGCTTTGGTTCGCGCACTGGCCAAGCTCGTTGCGGTAGCTGCCACTGTGATCGTGTTGTTCTTGCTGGTCTTCTATCTCGTCTACGGTACCACCCCGACGCTGTACGGCTATTTCGCATACGCGATCAACCCGCCTGGGCCGATGCCGATCAATCCGCACGGTACGGTTCTGTTCTTCGTTGCGGTAACGCTTCTGGCGGCGCTAGCCACCTTCCACCAACTGAGGACGGAGGCTGACCCGCTGCTGCTGCGACGCGGCTTCGTGGTCCAGCTCCTGAGCTATGCCGCAGCGTCTTATTTCCTGGGGCGCAGCCACGATAACAACGTGCTCAATGTGCTGCCTTTCATGTTGTTGGTCGTTCTATATGCGTTGCGCTCCTTGGACGTGGGGGCGTTGCGGCTGGCAGCGGTTGGGTTGGCCGCCGCGGTGATGGGATGGCTACCGTTGTTCGGATGGGGAGGCTGGCAACAAACCATCGAAGGTCAGGGTTTCTTGCGCTTCGAGGGGGCAACCCTCGGCAAGAGTCTCACTTGGGCGAATCCGGAAACGGCAGCCCGAATTGAGCGAAGGTTCGCCCAATATGGACTGGCTGCTGGGGCGCCATCCGATGCCGGCGCGGCCCTCATTCACATCCAGCGTGAGTACCGGGAGCCGGTGACCACCCTGGACTATGCGCTGGACCTGCCTCACGGCGCGGCGAACGGTGCGTGGAGCGCCATTCACGGCCCTGCGAACTTTCCGTACATCCCATCAGAACGTCGCCGCGAATTTTTGGCTCGCACGGCCGAGACCTTGAAACGCCCGGGCTGGTTGTTGGTGGACCGCAAGTTTCCGGCCGACGAATGGCTCGCCGATTTCGCAACCGCGTACAAGACGACGGACCGGCTGGACTTCGGCTCGTACTACGCACTGCGCATGGTGCCGAAGGCGTCGTTGGGGTCATCCTCGCCATGAGTCAGCGCCCGTTAGCTGTTGGCCGTGAGTTGGTGCTGTTGTTGGTGGTGGCCGCGGTACTGCATGCTGTGGTTCTGTGCTTGGTATTCCCCGGTTACTACCGGCCACTTTGGCCGAACCATTCAGATTTCTATATCGCTCCGGCCCTTGCGCATTCAGGCTTCGGCATCGCGGACTACGTCCGCTTTCCGCGGCCGGTTGCAATGCTGTTTTTTGGCGCCATCGGAATGCTGGGGATCAACGGCACCATGCTGCTCCTGGTGACGCTGGCTGTTCTGAATCTCGTGCTGATCGCGAGCCTGGTGCGCAGGGCACTTGGACTCGAGTTGTCACTCGCGTTCGTCCTGGCTTTTGCCGGCTATTCACTGCTGGTCTTCGCGCATCCCTACTTTTACCGCTTCGCGACCTACGATGCGGTGTCCCAGTTGTCACTCCTACTTCTTCTGCTTGCGGCGGCCTGCTGGATGCGTGCCTGGTCCGGACAGCGCTCGTTTCCCTGGGAGGGGCTTGCGTTTGTACTGTGCCTGCTGGCGTTCCTGGCCAAGGAGACCTATGGGCCGAGCGCGTTAGTGGTGGCGGCGGCCGCAGGCGTGGGCGAATGGCTCAGGCGCCGCTACAAGGCGTTCATGCCTCTGGCAAGCGCTTTGATCGCCTTGGTTTCGGGGCTGGCGCTCAATCGCCTCAACGGGTCGCCCTTCACCGGGGCTGCCAACGCGCCAGACTCTCCCTACCGCATCGACCTGTCGTCGGCTTCGCTAATTGGTCAATACTTGCAATATGCAAGTGACGGTCTTAACGGGCTCACCATAGCCGCGCTGGTCGGGGCAATCATGATCGTGTTGGCGTCCAAGGACATCCGGATCCGTTGGGCGGTGGTAGTTCTCCCTGTGGCCGGGGTGCTCGCGTGGCTGCCCAACTCGGCGCTGCCGAATCACCACGATGCCGGTTATTCCTGGGGAGCTGCAGGCTTGTTGTTCATACCCTTCCTGTTGCTACCGTTGACGGCCCAGGCGGCTGGTAGGCGTTGGCTAGCGTTCGCCGGTGTTGCTCTGGCCTTCGTCGGCTTCCTGGTGAATGGGCCAGGCCCGGGTAGCCAATGGGTGCTCGAACAGGAGGCGCGTCAGCGTCGGTTGTTGCAAGATATCGAGCGACTTGTAGTCGGTTTGCCACAGGGAGGCTCGGACCAGCGCATCCTCGTGACGGGGATCGATTTCCCGTACTCGCCATTCGACCATGGTCTTGCGCTGCGTTCAATCGGCCCAGTCGAAAGGGTGCATTTCGACGTGGTGCGCTATGTGGCAAGTGGCCCTGGTGTTGCGGCTTTGCCGCAACTCAACGCCCTTCCTTCCGGGGTCCGCTTTGTGGCACCGGACGAGGCCGACCCCGCCAGCTACGCCCAGGTCTGGGCATTCCGGTCCAACGGCTCGCTGGTTCGGAGGGCCTTACCAGCGGACTATGAAGCGCTGTCCCGCAGCAGGCCGGAAGCGCCCAGTGCGAATCCCTTGATCTACCCGAGCCTGCTGGATGTGTTCAAGCCTGGCGGTCCGTTGGGACCGCAGGAGCAGGGCTACCGACTGCTCTCGTGCGGCGTCGCTCTACTGGTCTACGAGAATCTGAATGCCGCACAGAGCTGCCTGGAACGTAGCGTTGCCTTGATACCGGATAATCCTTATCCGGCTTACTACTTGGGGCAGTTGAACGAGAAGCAGAGGCGGTTCGTCGACGCAAGACGTTGGTACGAGCGCGCCGTTGAAACCGATGATCGCAAGGCCCCGAATCCTGCATTCCATCAGGCTGTCAAACGGGTAGTAGGTGCCGTGTCGATCACGGAATGAATCCGAAAATTGAATTATCCGAGGAAGGAAGTCCATGTCGAAGGTCACCAGAACATGTCCGGTGTGTGACGCTGGGGCGGACAAAGCCAAGCTTTTTCTGCAAGAGAACATTGATCCCGTCAAGCTGAATGAGTTCAGCTTTGCGTCGCGCAAGACGCCGGAGTACATGTGCCACCACCTGGTGCAATGCACTGTTTGCGATCTGGTTTATGCCGACCAGCCACCCTCCGAAGATGAATTGGCGCATGCCTACCATGTTGCTGATTACGACAGTTCAGAGGAGGCGGACGATGCTGCCTCGGCATATGCGCGTGCCATTGCGCCGGTGCTGCAGCGGCTGCCGCAGCTGGGCTCGGCACTGGAGATCGGCACTGGCACAGGTGTTTTTCTAGAGCACTTGCGCAAAGCAGGCTTCCGTGAGACCGTTGGCGTTGAGCCCTCACCGGCGGCCATCGCCGCAGCGCCGGAACACCGCCGCGCTTGGATCCGAGAGGCTATGTTCGAGCCGCAGGACTATGCGCCGGCTTCGTTCGACCTGATCTGTTGCTTCATGACCATGGAGCATGTGCGGGATCCATTGCCGCTGGCCCGTGCCGCAGCCCAGTTGCTGCGCCCGGGCGGCGCGTTCGTCACTGTGACGCACGATTGGCAGGCACTGGCTAACCGGCTGATGGGCCGACGATCGCCCATTATCGACATCGAGCACCTCCAACTGTTTTCGCGCGGGAGTTTGCGGCGCATGTTTGGTGAGGCAGGTTACCGCGACTTCGGTGCCAGCCCGTTTGTCAACCGCTATGCCCTTCGCTACTGGGCGCGGCTGGCACCGATACCGGGCTCCCTAAAGCGGCCCCTCAACAAAGCCCTGAACTCCAGTGGGGTAGGTAGCCTCAAGCTGGGCGTGAATGTTGGTAACTTGATCGCCTATGGCTTCAACTCCTGAGCCTAGCTCGAGGTCCAGCCGGCCGCTACGCTTCCTCATTGCCGGTGGCGTGAATACGCTTTTCGGTTTTGCAGTGTTCGGTAGCTTGGCTTGGGCGGGTTGCCCGACTTGGGTCAGCCTGCTGGTTGGTAACTTGGCAGGTACGGTCTTTAATTTTCTGACTCTGGGAGGCTATGTGTTCCGCGACCTGCGGCGGCAGCGGCTGCCACGCTTTGTGGCTGTGTATGCCTTCATCTATGTCATTAACCTCTTGCTGCTGCTAGCGTTGCAGGGATGGGGCTTACAGCGACTTGTTGGACAGCTACTATTGCTGGTTCCAATGGCGGGTCTATCGTATGTGTTGATGAGTCGTTTGGTGTTTAGAACGCAGTGAATCCTCCCGCATGAGAGAGGATTTGACTAAAGAAGGCGCTGTTATGCTTTATAGCCGCGCGCTTTAGCACCATGGAGCTACAAAGTGATTAAAAGGCGCCAATCAAGGCACGGGACGGCGGTCAGGCATGCCCTAGCCTAGAAGCGTAACGCCGAGTGGCCACTTTTTAATTACGTTCTCTTTGGGTTGCAGCCCCAAAGGCCAACCGCAGCGTTGCAAAGCCCTGCCCCTGGCTTTTGTGGGACTCGTAAGGTGTATCCCGCCATCGTGTTATCAGGTCCTGGTGCATTTAACAAAGTACCCGAGAGGATCCTGTTTCGAACCAAGATTGAAATACATGGAAAAGTGCGCGCACACAAGGAAGATGGACGCGAAACACAGGTTCACAGTAGCGAGAGGGAGTGTCCATATCAAATGGGCTTTCTTGGATGGCATCAGTAGCCGCCAAGTAATGACAATCAGTTTGTTGGCGACCGCGCATATGTCGTTGCCGCGCTCACTGATTTCAACTTCCACGAAACCGGCCTCAGAGAGCATCTTGTCGAGTTGATAACGGCTGAACCGATGAAAGTCGAATGGGATATGGTGGGTGCGGGCGGACCATGGCACTGTCAGGGCAAAGGTGGCCCCCGGCTTCAAAACGCGAAATGCCTCGGAAAGAAGAAGCCCGGGGTCGCTAGCGTGTTCGAGAACTTCGACGCAGATGGCGGCATCAAACGTGCAATCTCGAAACGGTAGAGTGTTCCCGTCGTAATAGATCACGTCCTTTTGCTCGCTCATTCCGAACTGACTGGCGGAGCGGATATCAACGCCCTGATAGCTAACCGAGCGGTGCAGAAAGACGCGCCAAGGGCTTTGGCCGGCTCCTATGTCCAGCACTTTGCCCGTGAGGGTGGGGAGTAGCGTGCTGAGATGGAAAAAAATCGTCTTAAGTTGCAGGTCAACTATCTGCCTCAAAGCAAAGCGAAGGCCGGATGTTTCCGGTCCAATTACGGGAATCGGTTTGGTGCAATCTGTATTCATGTAAAGTTGTTTCTCTTCATGGCATGCACTCCTTGACCCCTCGCGGGTCTCGATCATGTCGAGAAATTCTGTTACCGAACGGTACGGAAACCTGGGACAGGGTCAAAGAGACCGCGACCAGAGCCACATCAAGTCCGGAACGGAAGGCAATCTTTTCCGTTTCATCTTCGTGCGATAACTGCCGGGCTAGTTAAGTGGCTCTAAATAGAGGTTAAGCCGCAGCCCCAGAATTATGGGCCAGACGTGGAGCGGCTCTGCATCAGTTTGCGGAGTCGCCAAAATGAGGACGAGCTCCAAACCTTCAATAAACTCTGCACATGCCACCACATGTGGCGGTAGTTTCTGTGGCTGGCACGGCGTGCATCGTGCACGGCACTTAGGCCGTAACCAACCTGTAGCTGCCATCCCGCTAGTTGGGTGCGGGCACAGATGTCGAAGTCTTCTCCGTACATGAAGAAGCGTTTTTCGTCAAAACCGCCGATCTGCGCGTAGGCCTTGCCGCGAAAGAGCATGAAAAGGCCGGGAATCCAGGCGGGAACCTTTGGCTGAACATAACCGGGCTGTCTGCGCGTCAGGATTTCCAGCGGCGTGATGACCCCGCGATGCTGTTCGGGTTCCGTCTTGCCTGGCTCCAGGATGCGGGGGGTGAGTAGCCCGCTTTCTGCTTTTGCCTGTGCCAACAGCGGTGCCAACACATCGGTTTCAAAGCGAATGTCGGGATTCAACACCAGGAACCACTCGCTCGAACACCTCTGAAACGCCTGGTTATGGTTGGCGCCGAAGCCTTTGGGCTGAGTGTTCTCGATCCGCTCCACCGGAAACCGCCACTTTCTGCCGCTCAGCACATCCGGCTCGGGAATGTTGAGTGTCAGGACAACTTTCTCCACGACAGCGTGGCTGAACGCATCGAGTTGTTCCAGCAGCGGCAGCACCATTTCAAGGTGTCCATGGCTGACGATCGAGACGGTGATGGGTTTGAGGTGGGTGATGGGCGATGGCATGGTCTGTCTCGGCGGGATTTTAAGGGCCGCGAATCGCCCGGCGGATCCCCCTTCGGTTTTCAGCCTCGGGTCTTTTGCACCGGAGCGGATCCGGCGCACCGCTTAAACTCCCATGCAAGCCGACAAAATAGCCGGCCGTTTGCGCCTGGATCGTTCCCACGAGAACCTACCGGCTTTAAAAAATTTCACCCGTTGCGGTAGCTTGCATGTTTTTTTTATTGTGTCTCAGTTTTTGGGTGACCATGTTCGCGGGAATGCTGGTCGTGCGCCGCGCGCGCGGGCATGCGAAGCGGTATGGCGACGCGATGCCCCAGCGGTTTCACGTTGGCGATGTGCCCCGCCTGGGTGGTTTGGCTGTTTTTATTGGACTTCTGATCGCCTGGTGCGCTGCGATTGCCCTGTTTTACTTTGAAAACTACGGGAACCTCGGTATCCCGGCGTCGCTGGTCGGCGCCTGGACATTGGCCGTGCTGCCGGCCTTGGTCGGCGGTATCGCGGAAGACCTTACACAGCGGCTGAGTGTGCGCTACCGCCTGACGCTGACCGGCTTGTCGGGCCTGTTCGCGTTGTGGCTGGTGGGTGCTTCGGTGCCTCGGCTCGGTATTCCTGGGGTAGACGGCCTTTTGCTCAGTGCCCCCTGGCTCGGCATGGTGCTGGCGCTGGTGGCGGTCATGGGGCTGCCCCATGCCTTCAACATCATTGATGGCTACAACGGCCTCTCGGGCATGGTTGGACTGATCGTGTCGCTGGCCCTGATCTATGTTTCTTTGCAGGTCGGTGACCGCCAGCTCGCCGGCATGCTGATTTGCCTGACCGGTGCCACCGCGGGCTTCCTGATCTGGAACTACCCCCGGGGCATGCTGTTCGCCGGCGACGGCGGGGCCTATCTGTGGGGCGTGGTGATTGCCTTGGGCAGTATCGTGCTGGTGCAGCGGCACAACCAGGTGTCGCCCTGGTTCCCCATGTTGTTGTTGATCTACCCGGTTTGGGAAACTCTTTTTTCCATCTATCGGAAGTTGACGCGCGGCGTGTCGCCTGGGGTGGCCGACGCGCTGCATTTCCATCAGCTGATCTACCGCCGCATCGTGCACGGGGTGTTCCACGACGATGAGTCGCGCCGCGTGCTGATGCGCAACAACCGCACTTCGCCCTATCTCTGGGCCTTCACCCTGCTGACGGTGGTGCCGGCCGTGCTGTTCTGGCGCAACACGGTGGTGCTGATGGCGTTCAGCGTCTTGTTCGTGGTGACCTATGTGGCCGCGTACATGATGATCATCCGCTTCAAGGTGCCGCGCTGGCTCCGGCGCTGAACGGCAGCTTCCATGTAGATTCCGCCGCCGGGCCGCCCCAAGGCGGAATGCGCCCCCTCGGGGGGGGCAGAGAGTTACACGCAGTGAACGAACGTGGGGGCCATGCCCTTCTCCTACAATCCAGCCAGTTTTTCTCTCGTGGAAGCGCACCATGTCCCATCCCACCGATCCTGACCTGTCCAAAATCGCCCCGCGCGAAAAAGCCGAAATCCTGGCGCAGGCGCTGCCGTACATCCGCAAATTCCACGGCAAGACGCTGGTCATCAAGTACGGCGGCAACGCCATGACCGACCCGGCGCTGCAGGCTGACTTCGCCGAAGACGTGGTGTTGCTCAAGCTGGTCGGCATGAACCCGGTCGTGGTGCATGGCGGCGGGCCGCAGATCGAAACCGCGCTCAAGCGCCTGGGCAAGACGGGCCAGTTCATCCAGGGCATGCGCGTCACCGACGAGGAAACCATGGAAGTGGTCGAATGGGTGCTGGCCGGCGAGGTGCAACAGGACATCGTGGGCCTGATCAACCAGGCCGGCGGGAAGGCCGTGGGCCTGACCGGGCGCGACGGCGGGCTGATCCGCGCGCAGAAGCTCAAGATGGTCGACAACACCGACCCGACCAAGGAACACGACGTGGGCCAGGTCGGCGACATCGTGGCCATCGACCCGAGCGTGGTCAAGGCGCTGCAAGACGACGCCTTCATTCCCGTCATCAGCCCGATCGGCTTCGGCGAGCAGAATGAGAGCTACAACATCAACGCCGACGTGGTGGCCGGCAAGCTGGCCACGGTGTTGAAGGCCGAAAAACTGGTGCTGCTGACCAACACGCCTGGCGTGCTCGACAAGGCCGGCAAACTGCTGACCGACCTCACCGCACGCGAAATCGACGAACTGTTCGCCGACGGCACGATCTCCGGCGGCATGCTGCCCAAGATCGCCGGCGCGCTGGACGCGGCCAAGAGCGGTGTGAACGCCGTGCACATCATCGACGGCCGCGTGCCGCATGCCATGCTGCTGGAGATCCTGACGGACCAGGCGTATGGCACGATGATCCGCTCGCACTGAGCCGTCGGGTGCCTCACCCCATGCCTGACGCCGACGCCCTCGAATCCTCTCCGGCGCTGGAGCCGGCGGCGGTGACGCCGGTGGTGCGCAAGCGCCCCAAACCCGGCGAGCGCCGCGTACAGATCCTGCAGGCGCTGGCCGCGATGCTCGAGCAGCCTGGCGCCGAGCGCATCACCACGGCGGCGCTGGCGGCGCGGCTGGAGGTGAGCGAGGCCGCGTTGTACCGGCATTTCGCCAGCAAGGCGCAGATGTTCGAAGGCCTGATCGAATTCATCGAGCAGTCGGTGTTTTCGCTGATCAACCAGATCCTGGCCCGCAATGCCACGGCAACCGAAGAAGGTGCGCCCGATGCCGCCACCGGCCTGCGCCAGGCCGGCCAGCTCGCGGCGATGCTGCTGCAGTTTGCCGAGAAGAACCCCGGCATGACGCGGGTGATGGTGGGGGATGCGCTGGTGTTCGAGAACGAACGCCTGCAGCAGCGCATGAACCTGTTTTTCGACAAGATCGAGGCAACCTTGCGGCAATGCCTGCGGCCGGCGAGTGGCGCCACGCCGAGTGTCGACGCGCAGGTGCAGGCCTCGGTGTTGACGGCGTTCCTGGTGGGGCGGTTGCAGCGGTTTGCGCGCTCGGGCTTCAAGCGCTTGCCGTCGGAGCACCTGGACGCGAGCCTGGTGCGGCTGTTGGGTTAGCGGGGGAATAGCCCAGTTCGCCCTGAGCCTGTTGAAGGGCTTTCCCTCGTTCTTTCTGAGCTCGTCGAGGGGCTTCCCCCCGTTCGCCCTGAGCTTGTCGAAGGGGCTGCGGTTCAGGCGCTGGCTTCGACAAGCTCAGCACGAACGGAGGTAAATCAGCACGAACGGAGGCAAATCAGCCCGAACGGAGGCAAATCAGCCCGAACGGAGGGGCGTAGCTGGCGCCGTCAAGCGCCCACGCCAACCTTGCGGCCCGCCGCCTGGATTTCCTGCCAGGTCTGGTCGTCCACCGTGATGCCTTCCAGTCGCCGCGCCACGCGGGTGGCGCGCTCCGGATCGCCGGCGATCTGCACCGCCTCGAAGCCCGGTGCCACCGGACCCTGCTTCAGCCAGTCGACGAACGCGTCGGCCTCTTGGGCAAAGCTGGCCTGTGTGCCCAGCTTCGCCGGGTCGATCAGGATGGTCAACATGCCGTTGACCACGGCCCGCGCCGCGTCGGTGGGGCGGTGCCAGGTGCCACCGCCGCTGAGCGCGCCACCCAGCAGTTCACAGGCCACGGCCATGCCGTAGCCCTTGTGTTCGCCGAAGGTCATCAGCGCACCAAAGAGGCCATTGCTTTGCGGCACCACCACCACGCCGGGGTCGGTGGTCGGGTTGCCGTGTTCGTCGATCAAGGTGCCGGGCTCGACCTGGATGCCCTTGTTGTGCGCCACCCGCATCTTGCCCTGTGCGACGCGGCTGGTAGCGAAGTCCAGCACGAAGGGCTCGCGGCCCTGCAGCGGCACACCGATGCAGCAGGG
>Ga0307515_10005549_pt1 | contig 25545 bp, 13 predicted proteins | sample 17_EM_MG_FD_194513 | JGI IMG/M metagenome (GOLD analysis project Ga0307515, IMG submission 194513) | Populus trichocarpa ectomycorrhiza microbial communities from riparian zone in the Pacific Northwest, United States - 17_EM | ecosystem: Host-associated > Plants > Roots > Unclassified | place... | reverse complement strand
AGGTAATATAAATTAAAGTCAATAACGTAATAATAACTAGTGGAGTGGTTGCCTAATAGATTAACTCTAATTATATTCTAAGAATTACTATAAGAAAAGAACTATCTAGAGTAGGGACTGTGGTCCTTTAAATACACAACCGTACTCCTAGGAAACCCTCCTTATACGTAATGTACGCATTATACGTAAGGTACGTGAGTTCCTCCCGTTCCTCTCGTCCCTTACGTAGCACGTCATATGACTCGCTTACTATTCCTCGTCACATGGTTCCACCGGCTCCATACTGGACCGTGCTTGTATTAACCAACTAGCTTCTTCCGACTCCTCTCCTAGTAGTCGTAACATCGTACTTAAAGCGTTCGTAACACTAGTTGGAATTTAGCTAAAAACGTAGCTCCGTAAAAAGACGGCCTTCCTTAGTAGTATTATAATTTAGCTCTATAGCAATAAGCGGGTTACTATCCATAAGGTCTTAGCGGTGCTATAGTAAAGGTAGAAAGTAATCTATAAAAGTTTTGCCGTAGTTTATAAGTACCCGCTAAATAAGATATAGGCCGTAATCTAGATATATATCCTTAATACTACCTAGAAGATTAGGCCGACGCTTTAAAATATAAGGGAGATTATTATAGAGAAACGGCTTATATTTTACCTAAAGGGTAAGCGGGTTACTTATAGGGCCGTAGACTAAGGTAGTTACAAAAAAAGACTATAGTTAGGCGTTAGTAGCGAATATAAATACTTTCTATAGGTAGTTAACCTACTTATTATTATTATTAAGGAGCCCTAAAGCTATATAGGCGGCTTAAAAGGTTAGGTAAATAGTACTAGCAATAGTACGGAGGTGCTTAAAAGAGGTAGCGCTAGGAATAACGGTAAGTAGTAGCCGTAAGTAATACCGCTCGCTAGTAATGGGGCTGTAGTAATATATACGGCCAATAATAGTATCCTTTAGGCGGGCGCGGCGCTACTATTAACGTATTTTTGCTACAAAGGTATACTTATAAGGGAAGTCTTAGTAAAGTATAGCACGACTATCCGTATTTTTGGTGTTATACTAAAACTAAGCAGTTAAAGTTAAATGGGCTATTTTAAGCCGCTACTATAAGTTCTTTATAGACTTATCTAGCTAAAAATAAATGGGCTACTAGCTAGGAAGGTATACGGTAAGGTGTATTATAGGGGGGTACTCCTTATAAACGGGAAACTTAAATAGCCGCTAAATGGCCTCTATAGGGCCAATATATTTACTATAAAGGTACTTATTAATTTCGTCGTTATCGTCTAAGAGCTATACGGTTGTGCGGTCGTCCCCCTTATAGATATACTTATTAATATACTTTATAGCCTATATAGAGGCGTAGGCCTCGACATTAATATAGGCCCTATACTTTACGCTAAGATACGGATTATACGGTACTATCTAGCGGTTATTAAGGTTTATAGTGGCACTATTACTACCTAGTATACGGACAGGCCACGACTATAAATTATCGCGGTGCCGATACTAAGGGTACCTATTATTATGTACAACCGTTATAGGGTAGAACGGCTTTAGAAACCGCTTTAAGTAGGTTAACGGACACCCTAGAGCACCAGTAATTATATAGGGGGCGTTTAGATTAGTAGCACCGCAGGGTCTATAGACTATTATAGTCCGCACAATATCCGTAAGGCGTCCGGTAGGGTTATCTTAGGGCTATAAAAGCTCTGCGGATATATAGCGGTTAATAACTACTAAATCTATAAACAAATTATAGTCTTCTAGATATAAAAAGAGAAGAAGGTAAAAATACGGCAGGCCCCGTTTTTAATATTTAATAGTCTAAACGCAGCCAAGGAATTTACCAAAAATTTGCTTTTTCTTAAGGTCGGTAAGAAGGTAGGCAACCTTTATACAAAAAATACAGGTAACTAAATTAGGGCGATTAGTGGCAGTTTAGAAAGGTAAAAGCTTATATATAACTTTGTCCCACCGCAGATTAGCTATAAAAGTAATAAATAGGCTTAAATGGCCGTAATGGCGGACTATAGCTATAGCATCTTAGTAGCACTGGCTGATAAAATAGGCGCTACCTAGGTAGCTTAAAGGAAGGATAACACAGCAGCTAATAGAATTAGCGTTAATATCTCCGTAGGAGATAGTATCCGTAATACCGTTATATAGGTCTATATAAAGGTTAGACTAGTAGGAATAGATCTAGTTAAGCTTATTTTAGTTATATAGGGCCTAAACGTTAACTATATACTGCTAAAATAGCCAGCAAAAGGCAAACAGTACCAATTTGGAGCCGTTACGGACATAAAGGTAAAACTAAAAATAGGCTTACTAAGGAAGCTAGTTATACTAGCGGGCACAAAAATTACTACGGAGCTATATACCCTAGTGCCAGCCACAGTCGCCATAAGGGAAGAGCAATATATAGTGTAGCGGTATATAAGCGGCGTGGTTTAAATTAATACGGTAGTAACGCAGGGGCTCCCTAGACGGGCCACGGTTAATAAAAACAATATCGCAATAGCTAGCGTTTTTATACTTATTAGGAATAATAATAGCAACCTTATTAGCTATAAGTAGATTTTTATAGCGCCAATTAGCGCCTGCTTTAATAATTAGCTTTATTTATAGGTTTAGAATAACCTATAACAGAGTAGATATAGTTTACGCCTAAAGCTGTTTTATGGCAGTCCGGTATAAGGTAATAAAAGGATTACCAATCTTATGTAGTATATTAGTAAGACGCTATAAAACCTCTATATTAAGCTATGGATTAGTCTATAAACGGATATTAGTAGCGTAGGTAGGGTTATAAAAGTAAAGCTAAGTATATTAAGGTATAGCTCTAGAGGGAGCTTCTATAAACCTTATAAGGTAGTATAGTTCGCTATAAATCTAGAAACAATTAATACCAGCTAAAGTAGCGCTATAGTTAGTAACGGTGTAGTTAACAAAGGTAAAAGCTAAAGCCGCGTTATATAAATGGAGCTGGTTCTAAAATGTGCAGGTAAAGCGTTCCTAGAACTATAGCAGGGTCTATAAATACTGCAGTAGGGGTCTAAATAAAGGTAGAATAATATTGCCTTACTTATAGCAGCTCTTAAAGCGAGGCTTTTTAGCCCACATAAAACCAATCCTCTTATTTATCTAGTATAAAGCTTTACAGTAATTATAGGCCGTATTTATAGGCCTAATATCTAACAGGTCCGCAATAGGGCGGATAGTAGCAATAGCGGCCATACTTATAGGCCTAATATCTAACTAGTCCGTAATAGGGCGGGCGGTAGTAGGTTATAGCTAGATTAATACGGGCGGTATAAGGAGGCGGGAAGAGGGAGAAGTAGCAGCGGAAGTAGCAGTAGAAGTAGTAGCAGAAGCAGTAGCAAAAGCCGTAGCGGAAGCAGCGGCAGTAATAGGCCGTGGAAGGTCCGCTAAAGATTATCAGAACCGCCCCTTTCTTTTCTCCTATATATATAGAGTTAAAAGGGTAGTAAAAAGAGGGGAAAAAAAAGGATTAACCTTATAAGATTTATAGGTCTTATACGTAGCTCCAAGACAGTTTATTATAAAGTTAGTAGAAGGGCAATACTGCCTATAGGTAGCGCAAAATATACAATCGGAAGGCATTTAAGCGGCAGGTAGGGAGTAGTATTATAGTAGGTAGGGAGTAGTAAATAGGTGGGAAGGTAGAGAGTAGTAAGGGGTAGGAAAGAGGTTGCTCGGTCGCGAATTTAATAGGGTAGTATATAAGAAATCAGGTAACCAGGACCAATTTCTTAACCAATTAAAACCCGCCAAGCCTCTTCCAACAGTTCTATAGATAGGCCTTACCTCAGCAAGCTTAGACTATAGAATCAATTAGCGGACATACGTATATCCGCAAGCGGATATCGCTAACCTTTTTTATTAAAAAGTTAATTCTATGGTCTGAGAGACTTTCGCAAGGTTTCTTAAGCGATCCGACTTGTTTTATATATAGAGCAGTCACCTTTTTCAACGAAATTGATCTACCCCCCCATAACAGCTATTATCTTAGAAATACCGTTAAATTAATCCGCAGAAGCAGCTCTATAATCGATCAATATATCTACCCTATTAGCCTCCGTGATATTAAGCAGAAAGCGCCGCCGAACGGGTGATGTATTAATAATTGAATTGCCCACCCCCTCTATAAATATAATATTAGTTAACCAGCAGACGCCTATCTAAACACTAACTGGAGCATCCGCTGAGCGGATATCGCGCTCGGTAACAAAGAAAAAGAAGGTTAGAGTTATTTTAGAGCATTTACGGGACTGGTGATGGTCCTTTAGTGACCTTTTTTTAACATAGCTATAGCTTAATACTAATAAAAGAGAAGGCGTAAAGATAGATAAGGTGTAAAAAAAGAAGGCAAAAAAGAAGAGGGTAAAAAGGCTTATTACTACCCTTCTAGGAGACAAAGAAATCCGTAATGCGATTATAGAGACTATAAATATCCATTCGGAACTAGTTTATACGGTTATAAATATCCTTCATAAAGAGCTTTATAATCTTTAGCAGAAAACGGTTATCTTTAGCCCATAGAAGTTAGATCTAGAGTTTAAAGATATTTAACTCTTATAAGGCTATAAGGCAATTAGCTAATATACCCCTCTACTCTACCAACTAATAGAAGGATTATCGGTATAATTAAGAAGTAATAAATCGCGGAATCTATACCTAGGGCGGGTTGTTCTTCTTATATCTATCCTTTTATTAGGCCGTACTCGAAACTCTACTAACTATTTTACTTAACTTCTTAGTCTTTATCTTTAAGGCATAGGTGTAAAGCATTAGGTTCTATTACTGCTTTATAAACTAGGGCTTATTAACGGATATAAGACGCTAAACTGCTAGAAGATGGGATTAGCTAAACGCTCTAAGGAAGGTTATAATACCAGCGGCGGATATACTAGTGCTAACGTTGTTAAAGACTTACCTTTAATTAATGTCCACTCTTAATAATATCTATATTATATACGACAATTTTAACTACCTTAAGCGAACACGATATTAGTTAATTGGAGACACTGGTGTTTTCTATTTCTATACTACTAAAAAGCTTATCCGCGGATCTTATATTCCCCCTAATAGCCTTCTTTAAAGTATACTGCATAACTAAGTATAGCTTTAGATTAAGGATATTGCTAAGGCGCTAGGTAATATATATAACAGCGTTTAAAATCGGATATCTATATTTATAATTGCGGATGCTCTCCGAAGCGTATATCCGGCTGCTATAAATAGTATTTTCAAATTTAATACCGAGTTTAAATATCCGCGTATGCCGGAGATTAATATCCTACTATTTATAAAGACAACGTATGTAAACCTAGGCCCTATTATAAAGAGCGAGGCTTCTATAAGTGGCAACTACCGCATACTTAAGATAATTTTTTTGGAGTAACTATAACTTAATCGCGATAACAATTTCTAGGGCCGATTATATCTAGTATATAGTAATTAGAAAACCGTAAAGCTTATCTACGCCTATAAGCAGAAGTGGGCGGAGGCTGCGCTCCTATATAATAGCCACTATTAGGTACTACCTATTCTAAGTCTTTAGCACCTCCAGTTGAACTTCCTATATATAATTATAAGGACTTTCTTTAGTGGCGAGTAATATACGCAGTAGTACTCTACGCTCTACACTTATATAAATTACCTTAGGCGACGAAATATTCCTATAGAGCGCCCTCCCTTTTACTACCTTAAGGAGCTAGTACTGCACAGTTTTAATGCCCGTATTATTGCGCTCTTCTTAACACATATCCGCGGTAGGCTTAATATTTACGAAGAAGGTGCGGTTAAAAGATATATTAGATCCTTAACGCCTAAGCAGTTTCTATAGCATATTAAGGATATCCACGCAGCGGGTTTCAGCTCCAAAGTCGGCTAAAAGGCCAATAAATTAATTTCTTTACACCCTTCTACCCGCGGAGGTTCTTAGATTATAGATTAATTGCTTATAGTGCCTAGCTCCGCTACTACGAGCCAGCCTGCTTAAATTGTTAATATAGAGTTTTTTAATCATATTTAGTATCTATAGGTGGTTAAAATATATAAAGTATTAAAATACGCTATTAAGCATGCGGATATCGGCCTTTTAAAGCGTACAATTACCCACCTTTGCCTTTACTTTGCTAGATTAAGGAGTAATAACTATATATCTAAAATAATGTACTTCTAAAGGTTAATTATAACGGAGGCGTATAACCTAGTACTTTAGCGGGCCGTACTAGTAAACAGGCTAATTAATAATCGCGGAGAGCTAAATAGCTTTTTTAAAGCTAATCGACTTAATAAACTACTAAATCTTCAGCTAAAGGAGTTACTTTGATTACGCGGAAACTTAACCTTTAGAGTAGACTCTCTATTTAGGTAGAGTGTTTTTACTATAAGCTATACTAGACCTCTTCATACTAAGTTTAAGGACGCGTTTAGTAAGCGGACGATATCTAATTATATAATTAAGTTTCCCGCGGTTAATATCTAGTCCCTTATAAATATAATTGCTAAGGACTTAATTATGCGTCAGTGTATACGGGACGTTAGGTTTAAGGCACCTGCTATTCTTTAACTTAAATTAAAGCGGCTCTTATAGGGCGGCATTGCTGATTTTAATATGCGGATGTTTTATATTAGCGGTTTACTATATAACCCTTATAAGGACGGATTTAATAAGGCTATAGATAATATGCCAGAGGACTTTCAAATACTTAGGCTTATGGTACGTTTCTGTCTTAATATATTAAGCTAGTTCTTTTTATTAATATTAATTCTAGCCAGCGTATAATCTTCTTAATACGTAGTATATAACATAGCAGTTAACTATTTTATGGTGCGGATATATAAATCTCTTCATTTTAGCTTGTATAGATATCTTTATCTTAACTTATACAGATATCTTTACCTTAGCTTATACGGATATTACAATATTAATTAAGTATATTTGTTAAATATAAGGCGGAGACTTAATTCCTACGTATATAGTAGCAAAAAGGTAAAAGCTACTATTTTATTATTATAAACCCGCAATAACAGCCAACCCGCAGTAACAGCTAACTTATATCTACTTATATTCAATATCTAGTAGCCCAGTATTGCGTATAAGTATAATAACACTACGCCTTAGGAACGCAAGCTTATCCTTTATCTTACTTAAAGAATCTTTAAACTTATTAAACCGGCAATCTATAGCTTAAACATCTTTCGCTATATTAGTTACCCGTTTATAAACTATATTAATACGCGCGGAAACAGCAATTACTAAATATACCCTAATAGACCCAGTGCTAGCGGAAGCGGTAGCAGCACCTAGCGTGCTAGCAATTGGCGAAAGAGTTAGAGAAGCAGCGGCAGAGCGGGTGCCTCTACGGCCGCGCGTACTACTATAAGTAGGAGTCTTAATTAGGGGGGAGGTCTTGGTGGGGGGGGGAGGCGTAGTAGTATAGGCGGGGATAGTGCGAGAATAAAGCTATATGGATATTAGTAATATCCGTATTATTAATACGCGGATATTATACCTTCTTAGTAGGCGTTTTAGCTAGACTATCGGCAGAAGCTAACTTCGCACGTTTTTTGCCCTAAGGCGTAACCGGCTTTAAATTTAGTAAACTTTCCTATACGCGTGTTAGCTAACAGAATAACAGTATACTATTAGCACGTACCTTTCCGCACGGCCTACTATCTACATAATATCTTAAGCATATACCCCTAAAATAAGGCCTAGAGTCCTTCTTATAAACGTGGCATTTATAGCTATACTTCTTATATAAAGTACATAGCGGGTTGCGCAGCTTACTAAAGCTACCCTTAATATTCTAGACGTGTGTTAATATCCGCTAGCGACTTTCCTTTATGTTCTCCTAAATACTAGCTTTTAGAGTATACTATTTATTCGCTAACGGTACTTGGATAGGAAGGCGCTTATTTATATTTATGGTATTACAAAGATTGCGAGGGCTGCGGAGATTATAGGAGTTAGCATTATTAAGATTTTTATCTTTACCGCTGTCTAAAGATTCGCTATCTAAAGAAACCTTATAAATGTCTAGGTTACTATAAGAGGTAAATTAGTAGATAAGACATTAAAATAGTATAACTAACATATACGATTTAATGGCTATCTTAATCTTCAGATTCGTATTAGCAGCCTTTTTAGCCTACTTTCTAAGAAAAGAAGATAAACGAGCCTTATTAAGCCTCCTTTTAGAGGCATTAGGTGGCGGTAGTAAAGAGGCAAATAGCGAAGAAGCGGACGGCGAAGAAACTGACGGCAAAGTGGTCCACGGCAAAGATACAGGCAGCGAAAAGGTGCGCGGATTTTCAGCGGATTTACATTAGCTACAGGCACAATTTAGTATTAGAAAGCTTACTCTTTAGAAACAGAGCCTAAAGGCTTAGTAAGAGCAGCTATGGCGTGCTCAACAGTATTCTTATTTATTTCGCGTATATCGAGTTCCTTAACCGCCTAGCTACTATTATTTGCATTAATATCGTTTACAGGTGTAAATAAAGGTATTATAGATAGTAGAATGCGAAGGGATAGTGGACGAAATAATAATAATAAAGTTTGCGGTGCGGTGCTGTAAGGTAGAAGGTTAGTAGAGGAAGAAGAGGTATAGAGGTTAATTAAAGGTAAATATCTACGCTACTAATTTTATTAAATTAGCTCACTAACAAATAATTGCTACTATGGTAACTTACCTTAGTAATTATTAACGGCGCGGATATATAAATATCTTTATCTTAGCTTATACGGATATCTTTATCTTAGCTTATACAGATATATTTATCTTAGTATATACGGATATCTTTATCTTAGCGTATACGGATATTACAATATTAATTATACCTATTAAATATAAGGTAGAGACTTAATTCCTACTTATATAGTAGTAGAGAGGTAAAAGCTACTATTTTATTACTTTAAATCCGTAATAGTAGTTAACCCGCAGTAATAGCTAACTAGTATCTACTTAAATTCTATATTTAGTAACCTAGCGTTATATACAAGTGCTATAATACTACGCCTTATAAACGCAAGCTTATCCTTTATCTCACTTAGAGAATCTTTAAGCTTACTTAACCGGCGATCTATAGCCCGAACATCTTTCGCTATCTTAGTTACCTATTTATAAACTATATTAACGTATACGGAAATAGTAATTGCTAAATATACCCCGACATTTTCCGTGCCAGTAGGAGCGGTAGTAGTACCAGAAGCAGCACCAGGCGTGCTAGGAATTAGTAAAAGAGTAGGAGGAATAGCGGCAGAATAGATGCCCCTACGGCTACACATATTACTACGAGTAAGAGTTTTAGGGGAAGGGGAGATCTCCAAAGGGGGGATAGTGCGGGTATAAAGCTATACGGATATTAGCAATATCCGTATTATTAAAATGCGGATATTATACCTTCTTAATAGGCGTTCCGGCTAGACTACTAGCAGAAGCTAATTACGCACGTTTTTTACGCTAAGGTATAACTAGCTTCAGCCTTAGCAAACTATCCTATATACGTGTTAGCTGATAGAATAATAGTATACTATTAGCATATACCTTTTCGCACGACCTACCACTTAAGTGATATCTTAAGCACGCACCTCTAAAATGTGGCCTAGAGTTCTGCTTATAAACGCGACATTTATAGCCTTACTTCACGTATAGAGCGTATAGCGGATCGCGCAGCATACTAGAGCTACCCTTAATATTCTAGACGTGGGTATATATCTGCTGGCGAGCTTCCTTTATATTCTCCTAAGCGCCAGCTTTTAGGGTATACCATTTATTTGCTAACGGCACTTAAATAGAAAGGCGCTTGTTTATGTTAATATCCGATATTATAGCTTAGGCTATCTACGTACTGCGGAGCTTATAAGGGCTGCGGAGATTATAAGAGGATAGAGGAGGGCTTTTGGGAGAGTCGGCGTTATTAAGATTATTCTCTTTATTATTATCTAAAATCTCCAACATTTCTATTAGGTTACTATAAGAGGTAAATTAGTAGATAAGATAGTAAAAGAGTATAGTTAATACATACGATTTAAAGGCTATCTTATACTAAACATTTTGCGCAGTAATTCTATTAGCCTGCCTCTTAAGAGAAGCAGAAGTATAACAAGGATTAAACTTCTTAGAAGTAGTAGGCGATAAAGAAATAAGCGGCTTAAAGGTAGGCGGCGAAGAGGTAAGCGGTAAAGAAGTAGGCAGCAAAGAGGCTGGCAGTAAAGAGGTAAGCGGATTTCTAGCGGATTTCGCAATAACCTTATTATAGTGCTCTACTAGATCCGACAAAGAGTGCTTTAGTACGTATTTCCTAAAATTATATTAGCTATAGGCATAATTTAGTATTAGAAAGCTTACTCTCTAGGTAAAGATTCTAAAGGATTAGTAAAAGAAAGAGCGTTCTTAAAAGCGTCCTTAATTATTTCATTGTTAACGTTGCGCGTATTAAGTTTCTTAACTAAATAGCTATCGGACGTATTTAGAGGTATAGAAGAAGGTATTATAGATAGTAGTATGCTAATAGATAGTAGATAAAACAACAATAATAAAGTTTGCGGTGTAATACTGTAAGGTAGAAGGTGCGGAGGTTAATTAAAGGTAAATATCCGCGCTACAGATTTTATTAAATTAGCTTACTAACAAATAATTACTATTATAGTAACTTACCTTAGTAAATATCAACTATTTTATATACGCTTATTTATAACGCGCAAATCCTTTATAGTTAAATTACTACTAATTAAAGTAAGTGGGCGCCGTTTAGTTAACTTACGAAGTAACATTAATATAGAATTACCGCTTAATTAAGGTGCTGGAGAAGGGTTATAAGCAAATATTAGGTTTACTTAGTAAGCGGATTTCTTACTTTTAAGGTGCGCAGACACGTCCTTTTGTTTTCTCTTACTGTAAGGGGGATCTAATATTAGCTAAGAGGCTTAAGGTATAGTAGCCTAAGAAGAACGGATAATATCTGGTTAAGAGGATTGTAAGACACTTAAACTAAATGGCTAATATAATATAGGTTCTATGGGTTTTAGGAGCTTTAGGTACGAATCTTAGTGTTTTTTTAGATAAAAATCTAATAGACTATTTAAATACGCATGCGGAGATTGACACTTAACACCTAGATATTAATTAGAGCTCTGCCCGAGTCTTAGTTAAGTTAATAAATAAGTAGAACGCTAAGGAATATTAAATACTAACCTGCTAAAGCTGCGTTATATCTAAAACCGAGGGCGGAGATCAAGCACTAGGCTGTAGGTTCTAAGCTGTGCTTAGTTTAGAGAGCGGAGATCGAACATTAGACTGCAAATTCTAAGCCGCACCCAATTTAGAAGGCGGGGATTAAGTATTAGCACGCGAATTCTAAACTACGCCCAGTTTAGAGGGCGAAGATTAAGCATTAGCCTGCAAACCCTAAGCCTCAGAGTTTCCTAGGAGCAGAGATCTAGTATTACAACTTAAATCCTAAGCCTTAGGATTTTCTAGGAGCGGAGATCTAATACTGCGTTACAAATTCTAAATTTCCGGATTTCCTACTACCTAGGAACTGGTGCTACAGTCCGGATCTTAAACTTTGGAATTTTTCGTAATTAGAGATCCAGTACTATATTACAAATATTAAACCTCAGGCTTATCTAAAAGTTGAGACTTAGTATTACACTATAAGCTCTAATACTTAAACTACCCTAAGGATTCGGATTTAATACCGCGCTATAAGCTTTAATATCCAGATTGCTCTAAGAATTAAGACTTAATACTTTACTATAAGCTCTGATATCCAAATTACTCTAAGGGCTAAGACCTAATACTATACTGTAAGCTCTAATATCCGGATTATTCTAAGGGTTGAGATACGGAGCTGCCTTATAAGCTATAATACCTAGCCTACCCTAGAGACTAGTTTCTAATACTATAGTGTAGACTTAGATATCTAGGAGCTATAGGGAGTTAATGTTTATTATTATAGTATAAACCCTAATATCTAAGAGGCTAATACTCAATACCTAACAACTGACGCTAATTATTACCCCAGGGCTATTAATACCCGGCCTAATTTTAGGATTCTAGATATCCGCCCTGTGTTAAAAACTAGACCTGACCGTCGCGTTGCTAGGACTAATATCCATTATAGGGTGTTGGTGTACTTAGCCTAGAGGTGTTCTACTAGCTAGAGTTTAAGCTGGCTAGCTGCGCGTTCCTACTAGATATAGGCTAAGAAGGTAATAGTGTCGGCAGCCCTATATGCGGATTTTCGGTAAATATTAATTAAGGTAGCTAGGCTACTTATATTTGCGGACGTTAAGCTGCTAATACTGTACGCCTCTCCGCTACCCTAGACCGTAGTAATATCCGCTCTACGCTATCTTTTAATTTACTTGCTAATGCTAATAGCTAGCTCTCTGCCTAATTTACCTTTTCTACCTCCGCTTAAATAAAGGCAATAAACTTATTTAGATTATTACTAAGCTAATTACAATTCTAATTAGGTAGGTTTTTCTTAAGCGCCTCATAGCTGGTTATATACTAGGCGTAGCTACAGAGGGCAGTAATTTGCTTATTAGATATAATATAGCTTAAGGTTAAATTCTAAACAGTATACTAATATTTCTTCTCTATCTAGTTACAGAACCAGTTTTTTATACTTATAGCGAAGGCCTTTTAGTATATCTTCCTTGGAATTCCCTCTATATACAACTTGCGGATATTAAACTCTTTAAAAGCCCGTAAAGTAGGATTATAGTTAGAGTAATAACCCTAGCCACTAGTAGACGGAGACTATTCCTTATAGTTCTCTAATATAATCTTTTATAAGTAGCCCTTTTCCTTATTTATAAGAGCATATATATAATAGGAGAGAGCTGCTCTTTTCTTAGCTTTAGTCTTTAGGCGCTACGCTAGCTTCTTTAGTAGAATATCCGCAGGTAGAACTACGGATGTTCCACCTAGGCTAAGCTCTCGCCCTACATTAGATGCGGACGGATTAGAATTAGTATTACTACATACAGATACTCTTAAAGATATATCACTAGCAAAATTAGCAGCCCCGTCCTCTTATAGCACCTATTACTCAACACAATATTTACGGCTAAGTTAACTTAGCTAAGATCGGAAGGCTCTACTAGTACGACGGCGATTTTTAGCTGGCCCAGTAATATCCTTACATAGACCTTTATACCAATCCTTAATTAGAAATATCGCTATACCTATTTAACTACTACCACGAGCACCGCGTCTAAGCCGTTGCTATAGTATATTAATGGACTTATCTTTATACATGCAATACTGCGCAACATAGTTGATATTAGGAATATTAGCGCTATAGGTAAGCGCGTTAGAGGAGAGCAGGATGCGGATTTCCGAGTTAGGCTTTCTAAACTCCTTATATAGTCTATCTTTATCCGTAATAGCTAACGATATATAATAAAGCTAAACAGCTCTTCTAGCCTATACTTTCTAGTACCCGTAATATACTAACCACAAACGAATTAAGTCCCTGTATAGCAATATTAGGTCCTTTAAATTAAGAAAGATAATTATCTTTAAGATCCAGTAGGGAGTTAGCGTGTATTAGATTCTTTACTTAGTGAATATAGCGGTATATGCGCGGTTTATAATAAAGTATAAGCTCTTAAAGGACTTCTTATTTCCTTACTTAACGTATTCTCTAATAATTAATAGATCTGGCCAGTTAATTAATATCCGTACTATATTAATATTATTTTAAAAGCCCGCCAGCTCTTAAACAATCTTAAACGTTATATTATTAAGCGTTGCAGTATAAGTAAACTAAGGCTTCCGCCCTAATAACGACCGCACTTTCTATAGCTGTGTATACGAATTCCAGAATAAACCCCCCTAATTAGCTATAAGGTATACCTTATTAATTACTACTAAGCCAACATGCGCACGAAAGGTAGGGTTAGTAAGAGTCTTATGGAACCTTTTACTAACTAATAGCTCTGGCGATATTAAAATATAAGTATATACTCTAATGCGGATTTCCCGTAAAAGACGTGCGGATATTATCTTGGCGTATACATAAACCGGCCTTATTCTAGGAAGCTCCTTAATCTTTGCCTTCTGCTCCGCGCCGATCATATTAAGTGGCAAGATAATAATTACTACTAAGGCCCGAAGAAGACATAACATTGCTTATATTATTATACTCTTACCAAATAAGGTTTTTATAATAAGTATTATATCTTTTTTCTTAAATAGCAGCCACCTAAGGGCTTTAAGCTGCTCTATACGTCCGCGATACGGATATAAAAAAGTAATAGCCTTATTAACCTTGCTTAGCTACCGCGCCTTACTCTCTTCGCGAAGCGCAAAAAGCTAATCTTAAAGGTCCTATAGCCGTCGCTCCTAGTCTATTTTATAACCCCTTTAAGTCTAATTATCTAACACCTAATACGGCCGCGGCTGTTCTAGCACCTTATTTAACTTCCTCCCTCTCTACCTAGTGGGTTTTGGTGCTAGCATACGGTAGATTTGCCCAAATATCCGTGACTTAGTAGTTAGCGCGCGATAAGCTTTTAGTGGGTATTACACACTATAACGCGGACACTATATATCCGCCAGGCTATAATAGGTTCTTTAGGGTAGTTATTATAGATTTATGCGGGTTTTATATATATTAGCTAGCGTTTAATAAAGTTATATATAGTCACAGAATTGCTAATAACGCGTTTTTTTTTTTAACGAAATTGATTATAAGACCTAAAAATACCTAAGTAATAAAAATAATATATTCTAAAAGCCTAGGTTCTATTATATAATCGATTAACTTTTAGGAATAATATAAAATATTAGTGTTAAGTTATTCTAATATCCGCAACCTCCGTAACGCGGATATTTGTAGATTTACTAAGAACTGTCGCGGAACACGCTTAGACGTGATACTGGTGGTTTCGCACAAACGTAGTTAGTTAGCTTGCGGACCGATTGAAAATCCGGACCAACAGAATTGCGTCTGAGCTTGCTGAGGTAAAGATAGGCCTAAATACCCCGCGCGGGACTAACAAAAATCCGAACCGTGTACCAGACCTTCTAACGAAGGTCTTGCCAGAAGCGGCTAGCGGCTTGGCAAGGTAAGCCTTGGCAAGAAGGTCTGGGAACGAGACAATGTTCAATCATCCATTCGTCGTGGGGGGGAGTCCAAAAAGCCTTAGGAAGTAATTACTTTACAGAACACAGTTTCGGAATTACATGCGTTTATCAAACACTCATCTATACTATCAGAAGTGTATTCTGTTACCAAATCCAAAGACTTTCTCAATCTTCATCCATGTTGCGCCCGTGAACCAGGTCAGCCTCATCGTTTTCAGCTGGCAGTTGGCGCTTAGAGTCACCGCTGGACAGTCTTCTCTGCACCCTTTGCTCCTCTTAAGATCGACTCCTACGCAAACCATCAGTTGAAATATGGAGCAAGCGACGTCCTCCAAGTACGGCGGAGAGCCGAATCCTCTCGAGAGCACAGGGCTGTGTCTGCTCTCCCTCGACGGCGGTGGCGTACGAGGGCTTTCAACACTCTACATCTTGAAAATCATTATGGATCGACTGAACGATGAACGAAAAAATACTGCCAATCTGCCTCCCATGAAGCCATGCGAAGTGTTTGACCTTATCGGGGGCACCAGCACTGGCGGGTAAGTAGACCTCTTTTATCGCGAGCAGAATATAACTGTCGCAACAGACTCATTGCAATCATGCTTGGCCGGCTTGAAATGGACGTGGATGAATGCATTACCGCATACAGCGAACTCGCAGAAGCCGTCTTTGGAGAGAAACTGAGCTCTATTCCATTTAACATAACAGGTAAAGTCAAGCCACGGTTCGACTCAGCCAAACTACAGGAAGCGGTCCGAAAGGTGGTACGGAGCAGTGCATCCGACGAAGACTTGCTTAATGACGGGACAGAGCGTGGATGTAGAACGTAAGTGTTCTATCAATGCAAGAAGAGCGATTCTAACAAGATCAGCTTCGTTTGTACTGCCGGCCGCGAAACGAATGGCATTGTCCGTCTCCGAAGCTACAGCGTACCCGACGAGCCGAATATTCGAGCCACGATATGCCAAGCTGCCCTAGCGACATCGGCGGCCACAACCTTCTTTGGGCCCGTCAGTATCGGAGATCGTACATTCGCTGATGGTGGCCTTGGCGCAAATAATCCGGTGGATGAAGTAGAAGGAGAGGCGTCCAATATCTGGTGCTCTGAAACAGGAGACTTGAAGCCTCTCGTCAAATGCTTTATCTCGATCGGAACAGGGAACCCAGGGAAAAAGGCATTTGAAGAGAGCATGATCAAGTTCCTAGGCCAGACCATAGTGGATATTGCGACTGAGACGGAGAATACAGAGAAAAAGTTCATAGCCAGGTGGGCGAAGCATTTTGATGAAAAGCGGTATTACCGATTTAATGTTGAGCAAGGGTTGCAAAACATTGGGCTTGATGAGTACAAGAAGAAAGGCGCGATGGAAGCAGCAACTGAAGGGTATCTCACTCATACGGCACAAAAGTTCCGGGTACGAGACTGTATCCAGAACTTGAGACTCAAGCAGAGTGTGTACATCGAGAGTTTCGCATAGCAATAAAATATTCTTTGGCTGATATCTATAGATAATACAGAAACGTCCTTTGCCGCTGTTGTGAATGTAAGTTCGTAGTACTGTATTAGTGTATCCTTTACTAAAGTTGTACAGGAATATACCCTACGGACTATCAGGCAGCAGCCAGGTAAGCCGTTTATGAGTTGATCCAATAGTTACTAACTCTTGTAAGGTGATCATGCAAGAGAGAACCCACCTTTCCCGTTCTAACCAGCCACTTACCCTTATATAGGATTCCACAAAGCCTAGCGCCGCAATCGATGTCCTTAAACGATTGGGCCAATCGATGAATGAAATTCGCCGCACGGAAGAGGCCGGGCTGCGCCGTGTATGGAATGCCCACTCGCTGCCGGTGAATGCCATAGCCTTCTCGCCAGACATGAAGACGATCGCGTCCGGCTCTACGGATAGTACGTTAAAGCTATGGGAAGTCGAGACGGGGAGCCTAATACGCGAATTCAAGGGACACATGGGGCCCGTACACGCCGTAGCCTTCTCCCCCGATGGAAAAGCGGTCGCGTCCGGTTCTGCCGATCTAACGGCCAGGCTGTGGCATCCCAAGTCCGGTGAATTAATCAGGGAGCTCAGCGGCCACACGGACTCCATCAACGCTCTCGCCTTCTCCTCGGATGGGCAGTTGGTCGTGTCCGGGTCGTCTGATCTTACTGTCAAGGTGTGGCTGGCCGGGACCGGGGAACTGCTTAGGGAGCATAACGGCCACAATAAACCGGTTAGAGCCGTGGCTTTCGCGTTGGATGTCAGCGTGGTTGTATCCGGTGCCGAGGATAAAACGGTGGTGCTGTGGAATGTTGAATCCGGGCAGCACTTACGGGAACCAATACGCTGTTATGAGCGCGTCAACGCTGTGGCCTGCTCGCTGGTTACGGGTGCAGTCGTGTTCGGTTCTGACGATAGGATGGTGAGGGTATGCGCGGCTGCGGCGACGAGGGCAATGGCGAAGATAAAAGCCCCGTTGATGGAGCTTCAGGGCCACTATCTGCCGGTTACCGCCGTTGCGTTCTCACCGGATGGACAGATGATCGCTTCAGGCTCGGCAGATAGAACGGTCAAGTTGTGGCATGGCCGGTTTGGAATGCTGTTGAGGGAGTTTAAGGGCCATCAAGGGTCGGTTACCTCTGTAGCGTTCTCGCCGGATGGGAGAATGGTCGCCTCTACATCATCAGATAAGACGGTCAGGCTTTGGGATGTAGAGGAATAAGCTGGGTCGGGATGATACAGGCACAATGCAACCGCAGAGAACATATGTCTCGTTGTTTGCTTGGAACAGCTTTGTTGTAGGGTCTTGGCGGGTACATGTTTATCTCAGGGTTTCTTCTGTCAAACGTTGGGTGCAGGGGTGCAAATCAGTATATTGATGTCTGAAGATCTAACTAATGAGTGTTGAGAAGTCTGAATATATGGGGAAGTCAGGGGTAAGTGAAGCTTGACCACAATGGGAATTATGGAGCACATGAACCCAGGATCACGTGATAATATGTGACATCTTCTCCGTCGCCTCTCGCTTTCCTTGCCTCCCGAAACTGCTTGTTAAAACTACACACTTAATTCATACTGTAGGTGCAAGAACAGGGAATTTTTAGTTACGCTACTTGTGAAGGTGGCGAGCCACCACTACAATCTACTCCATCCACAACACATGCGGTCACGTTACGATTAATCTCTACCATGCGGCTCGATCACACTCAAGCGCCATATGTGTGTCCTTCCAATTGGATTAAGGCGTCTCCGAGTCAAAAAGTCTCTCTATACCGCGGACCAACCTGTCAATAGACTCTGTATTCCGACTTATCGCCGCCTGAATTTGCAGACTTGTATCCGTGTTCCTGCTCATAGCCGACTCGATTTCCAGGCTGGTGAGCTCGAGCAGCTGGGACAAGGGTTAGATTGGTTCCATAGCTATGTGGATTGGCAAACGCAGGGCAACTTCCGTACCTGCTCCTGAATATTCTTGGTCTGCTTTTCCATCCTTAGCGAATGCTGATAGTTGCTGTGCGCCAGTACTCGCAGGCCCTGGAGATGATCCTCGATGCGATCAAAGATGTGGCTTGGAACGTCCACTAGCCCTCGGAAGCGCTGGTGCTCCTTTGCCATCGCGTCGATCATGACTTTCATGGACGCGAGGTGGTTCTGGTACTTGAGCTGGTAGGCCAGGAGATCGTGGAGACGACGAGATATCTCTTCGAACTCATCTCGTCGTAGAGTGTTTCCGAAAACTTTGCCTTGCTGTACGCGGCTTCAGCAAGGCACATGAGACAGGTCAGAATGGGGCTACGCACCTCCTTGTCAATCTCTTTTTGGAGGACCTCAAACGAGAACGTCCAGTCCTGCATCGTCTCGGAGAAGAAGAGAACGTGAATCGAAAACGGATCCTCTCGCATATGGAGCTCCTGCCGCTGCGACATGGCCTGTTCAAACCTCCTCAGGCGGAAGTTGCCCCCGTCGTCCAGGACAATGACGGTGCATGTCTTGTTCTGGAAGTTATATTGCAGGCAGATGGACATGCGCCAAATTAGTATCGCCCAGCGGTTTTGCTCGAACAGACGAAAGTCAAAGAGTCTCTTGAATTGTTCGTTTTGGATAAATACTTGGGTGGCAGGGCTTTCTGATGGCCACGTGCGCGGGGCGGAAATCGACCACCATGTCTCTAGTGTGATTGGTAAGACGAGAGGAAGTCAGAATGGAGATAGTTACTTGGATGTCGTACCAAAAATCTCGGGGTTGTGGTCAGCGCCATCCCGCCGAAGATAACTGCCAAACGATGACACATGAGATTTTCCGACAAGATATGGAAACGAGGGATTGACTTGAAGGATAGAGAGAAGCAGACGCATGCACGGCATCCAGATGCGGTTGGAAGCACCCGGCTGGAACATGAAGCTGTTTGAATGTTAGAAGATCACAGCTTACAGCGAAGATACTTGACACTGACAAGAACTTGAATGCCATGTTGCTCAGTTCTTCTGCACGCTTATGGTAGGGAAATGTCAGATATAGGTACCGACACCTGAGGGTACCGGATTCCATGACTTACGTTCCTGAAGAGGGGAAGGATTTCCCTGAAAATTAAATCCCGCTTTTCCCCTGGAAGTGTGGTGTATTAGTATGAGGCTTTTGAGAGGTCGTACTTCATTATACCTATGCCTGCATCAGGAAGCAGCCTTGCTTCAAACGCCAATCCCTCTGCATCGGGATGATCGTGCTGGCTTTGGAACTGGTTGGTTATAACATCTAAATGCTGTATGGTCCCCTCGACGCTCACGCAGTTCTCCGGATAATTGAGATGGTCGTCCAACGTCAAGAGGTCGAGTCTTACGGAATCCATGACGGAAAAACCAGGACACGGTTGCGATGATGGGGATCGTGCACGACTCCTCGCGAATCTGCACAGAGGTGACTGACTGATATGTAGAAACTTATGGGAGGTTGATAATCAGCTTACCTCGCTATATGCAATGCAATGTATGCACACATACGGCGCTTAGGCTCAACCTTGTAACTTGCTGCCCTCCCTGACCAACATTGCACGGTTGGCTCCCGTGCATCCGCCCATTCTCCCGCTGGCACTAGTGTCTGCACCTCAATCACGACGTCCATCGCTCTCATCCACTCGTGCCCACATCACACGATATCCTCCCAGCCTCGTCCTGCCCAATAGTGTGCGCGCTTTACACCACTTCATGGCTGCCATGCTACCCTAGCCCGCAACCCAGTGTCTACATGCAAGATTAACTTTAATCTTTGAGTTTCATAAGCATTGCAACCCACTTCGAGCTAATTTGACCTCGAATTAGCACCAAGATAGCGAGAACAGCTACTTCTTCTGGCAATTGCAATCTTGTCCAATCGGATAGAACATACACTGGGCAACAGTGCACTTTTGGAGACGATGATATACTGGACAAAGATGATGATAGTCTTAGTGAGACCGAAAAGTTTACTAGCGTCAGTAATGGAGTTGGTCAGGTTGGTGTGGATGTTGCTTCTTCTAGCAGTGTTGCAGGCGCTACTGGTACTATGAATGGTTTACGGAACGTCCTTGTTGGTTGGGCTGGGTTCAATCTTCTTGCGGTTGTGATGTGATGGGAGCTCGAACCTCTGTAGTGCTCTAGGTACAGGTTGGTTTGGAGGCGTGGCGTCTATTGAAAGGAGTGGTTAGAATCTACTTTGGTTGCCGCATAGTTATCGTGGAATTCGTTCTGTATCAAAAGAAAATTGTCTTGTTCTCGGGCAGGTACCTACGGTGGTCAGCTTTCTTTCAATTCGATCAAGAAATTAAAGCAGTACCGTAGTACTCGATCGAAGGGGAGATGAGGTTTACATCACACAAGAGATCGTTGGAGTGCTAGTAGAGAAATCCGCTCAATCGAAGAGGAAACTAGGTGAAGTTTGCTAAATGGGCGTCGGCTCAAAAGAGCAGGCCTTTCGATCAAGCAAGAAGTCGTTCACTAGATCGAAGAGGAGTTTTCTTAAGAGATCTCAGGCATCAATTAACGCCTTGTATATCACTAGCGTTTCATCAGCATAGTCTCAAACTTTTCTTTTAATAATGTTTTGATTAAAATAGGCTGTGCAGCATCCAGTTTCGGCGCCATGATAGTGGCTAACACAAAATACTAACTCTGGCGGAGTTGAGGAAAGTATGTAAGAATGGACAAGAATTGGCTTCGCGATGCAATTACATGGCAGTGGTACCTTTGGAGTACATCTGGTGAGGGTGCACAGCTACAGATGTCAGCAGAATTGGACCCCGCTAAAATAATTAACTAAAAATTAGCGACACCCAATTCGCCTTCTACTGTATCTGATAAGTTTTCTATATAAATTCTTTAAAATTATTACTATTAATATATTAAAGCTTGTCAGGTGATGGGCCCGTGCGTCGCGGACCCAACCGTCATCTCGCTTAACGTATTAGCCACCCGGTCGGGCCAGCCACGCTGTGGACAAAAAAGTTGGCACTGCGAAAATACCCGAGATGCCTGCGCACCTCTCCCTACCTAAATTTGTGTGCGCACGCATGAATGCACTTATACGGCTTATAGTAATTAATTTGGTTATTATTTTGAGGAGTATATAGAAAGATATAGTGGTAATAGGTGCATTTATGCGTGCGCATACAAATTTGGGTGAGAAGAGGTGTTTTTGTCAGATAACTTATATAGAGCTATTTATTGATAAAATGGGTTGATTAATTGATGATCTTGATCGTGTCTTGACCTAGGGCCCTTGGGCTTAGATGAAGATATTTATAAAGCACGGGCCCCGTGCACGTGACTCGTGCACGTCCTACGCCATAGAGGATACAGATTATCTGATATACCCCCTTAGCTTCGACCTGGTTGAGGACGAAGCTAGCCACCTTCTTGTGTCCGTTAATGCGTTAATTGAACTATAATCTCATCTGAATCCTTCTGTCTCGCTCTAATATTCTCCCTTAGGTCCTCTAGTTGCTTCTTCTTATTTAGCCGCTCCTTAATATTCACTATCCCAATTATATTAACGAAGCTTTAAAACCTCTACTTAGGCAGGGCCTTTATAAGTCCATTAGCAATTATCTCCTTCGTCACTATCTATCTCCTTCGTACTTATCTCTTTATGTATTCCTAACGTAGCTAGTGTTAATAGATATTAATATATTAGAGCTTCGTAATTAGCTTTACCGTGTTTTTTATAATTAGTTGGAGCGTCTAGGTGTTATCGCAGTTAATAATTAAGGGCTTATTTAGTTGTAACGTTATTATTTTAAACAGCCTACTAATAAAGATAGCTTCCTTTACTATTTGTAATAGGGCTAATAGCTTAGCTTCTGTGCTTAACGTTATAACTATACCCTACTTGTTTACTCTTTAGGCAATTAGCCCCCTAAATAGCTTTATAATATATCCTTATAAGCTCTTTCTATTAATAGAGTTATCTGCGAATAATGCATTGCTAGTATAAATAAATAATTACGCTTTACTTCTACCGTCTCCGTTATCTTATCCTTAGTCGCGTATTCCTTTGTCTCTCCCTTTACCATTTATTCCTTCCTTATCTCCTCTATAGTAGATTACTCTGCTTTTTATGCTATATAGATACTAAATAACTCTATCTACCGCTTAATAGTGCTCTTAGCTTAGGTCCTAATTAAACCTTACTAGCTATAATACTGTAAAGGTAATATCTAAACGCGTTATAGTGGCTATATAGAGTACTAAACCCAGTTTTCTCTAATATAGTATTATAAAAGCTAGTAGGGATATAGAACGGACTAATAGGTCTATATTAGGGGATGGACGCATTAAATAGATTATATAATAATCAGTAGGAAAAAGTTCTGATTCTGCTATAGGAGTGTCTAAAAGACGCCCTCTAAGATTTATTTTATACTAGTTAGCTATCTTCTTAATATAGGCTTCCTAGAATAGCTATAGAAGCCTTTAGCTATAATTGCGTAGCATATAGATTCCTAGGAACTATTTTAGCTTGCTAAGAGTACTTATTTAGTATTCCTTACTTAGCTCCTTAATTACTTCTTAAGCTTTCTTCTTATCTGTCTTTCGGTAGTAGAAGATAATATTATTAACGTAGAAGAAGATAACTATTTTACCTTTTAGTATAATACACAGCTCCTAGGGTACTTCTTTAAAACCCAATTCGTTTAATAAGCTTATAAGATTCTTCTGCTATAATAGTGGTGATCGTTATAGTCTGTATAGGGCTTTTCTTAAGCGTAGTACTTTATCTATCTTTCCTTTATTAAACCCTAGCGGTAGCTTTATATAAATGACCTTATTAAGATCGCAATAGATAAACGCATTATCTGTATTTATTTATATCGTCTCTAGGTTAAATTTTGCAGTAATCGCCATAAGGGTTTAGAAGGTTGTACTAGCTAATATAGTAGCTCTTATAGGTAGGTCTCCTAGGGCCTGTTAATTTCTATAGACTATTAAGCGTGCCTTGCATTTCTGGAGAAACCTATACTTATCTATCTTATAGACGAACACCTATATTAAGCTAAGGACCTACTATCCCTTTATATACTTCTTATCTATTTCTTAAAACAACCTTATTTAATAATAAGATTAGAGATAGGCTTATTAAGCCTCTTAGAACTAATTTTAAAGAGGATGCGTATTAAGGTCCTAGATTAACTAGGGTGGCGGAGGTAGGTTCTTCCTATATAATCTAATATCGCGTATTCTACCTAATTTTAGCTTGCTGTTATTAAGTCGACTATTAAGGTTAAACTTCCTTCCTGCTAAGAAGGCGCCGTAATAGGCTAACGTGATCCTTTTAGTAATAAAGTCTTTAAACTTATTATCGCTGGCTTCCTTAAACAAGTCTTTAACTAAGTTATTAGATACCCCCTAAGTGTTAAACCCATCTCCAGCTCGTTAAGCGACGTCTTGATCTTATATATCTAACTTTATTAGATACTTAACGTAAAAGGCACATAGAGATTCTTTGTCTTCTTCTGTTAGAGGTGGCGTATAATATACATCTTTAAGAGCTCTTATAAGCTTAGGGTTTGCTAATTCATTAAAGGTTCGCACTAGCTTATTAACGTTGTCGTCTTCCTCTTAAATTGACGGTTTAAATACTTCTTTATTGTCTTCCAGAAGGACCTTATTCTTAGTCTAGGTATTAGGTAGTTAAATCTTCTTAATTAGTATATCTAATTCGGCGTATAGGTCCTTTAAGATATCCATTTACTTGCCGTCAAAGAACGTCTTTTTATCGAAGATAATGTCCTTAGTAGAGATGACGATACCTTTATATAGGATCCAGATCCTATAAATATTGGTAGAGTTATAACTAATAAGATAGCTAATATAGGCTCGCGGATCCAGCTTACTTAGCCTTTTCTTCTTTAACTAGGCGTCTAACGTTATTACATACGCCCTATAGCCGTAGGCTTTTAGGTGCGCCAGTTACGGCTTTTTTTAATCTCTTATTGGCTAGGAAGGTATAGAACCTCTTATATAGCGATATCTAACTATTGCTTTCCCGTGGCGTTTAATCTTAAAGGTAGATTATATAGTTAACTATCTCGTTCTATAGGTTATGTAGTAGATTAGCAACAATTCTTATTACTTATACTCTCTTAATAATTATACCCCCTAAGCGTTCGGTGGTACTGTTTTAAGCTTAAGTATATAGCGCTAAAGGCTTAAATATAATCCCTTAAGTCCGTAGCCATTTAAGGGTTCTCCTTTTCCTTAGCTCATTGTCTAATCTAATAGTGTTAACTTTAAGGTTATACCTTAAACGAATCTACTAGACGAAATCTTTAAGCACCTATAGTATCTCCTTCTTCTTACTATACGTCGTTATAAGGTATGGGAAGGATTTTCCTAAGTAGGTATTATAGATAAGCATAACTCGTACAAATCCAGTATGCGCTTTCTTAAGGTTAGTCCAGTTAATATAGAGGTTAAGATAGGGTTTATTAATTTTCTATTTTAGGAACCTTCTTAAAACCTAACTATTACGGCACTGGCAGAACTTGGCAGAACTTAGCAGAACTACGCACCGGCAAGTTGCCATAGATTGCCGCATATTGCGATCACGTGCGCGAAGATCTTATAAAATATCAAACGGCGCTACTCTTCTTCTCCTTTCCTTTCCCTAGCTTTAGATTCTCGTTTATAGACAATCTAATCATATAGGCTCGCGCGTCCCTTTTACTATACCTATGCCTTAATTAACTGAGTCACTAATATTATCTAAAGCTTACTCTACTCTTTCTTCCTAAGAAGGAACTTAAATATATCTATAAGAATATAGAATAGAACCCTAAGGATATTACTAGGACTACAAGGATAGGACCTAAAAGAAAAGAATAAAACCCTAAGGAAAGGACCTATAAGATATATATAGACTAGAACCCCTAAAGAAA
>Ga0307515_10005547_pt1 | contig 25548 bp, 20 predicted proteins | sample 17_EM_MG_FD_194513 | JGI IMG/M metagenome (GOLD analysis project Ga0307515, IMG submission 194513) | Populus trichocarpa ectomycorrhiza microbial communities from riparian zone in the Pacific Northwest, United States - 17_EM | ecosystem: Host-associated > Plants > Roots > Unclassified | place... | reverse complement strand
GGCGGGGTTCGTGCAGGCGTACGGGATGACCGAGCTCGCGCCGGTGGCCACCCTGCTGTTGCCCGCCGACCACGAGATCCCCGAGCTGGCCCGCTCGGCCGGCCGGGCGGCGCCCCACTGTGAGCTACGCATCGTCGATCCGGACGGCACGGAGCTGCCGCGCCGGGCGGTCGGCGAGATCGTCGCGCGCGGCGAGCACGTCATGCCCGGCTACTGGCAGCGCCCGGAGGAGAGCGCGACGGCACTGCGCGGCGGCTGGATGCACACCGGTGACGCCGGCTTCATGGACGACCGCGGCTACCTGTACGTCGTGGACCGGATCAAGGACGTGATCATCACCGGCGGGGAGAACGTCTACTCCGCCGAGGTCGAAGGGGTGCTGTCGGCGCACCCGGCAGTGGCGGCGTGCGCCGTGATCGGTCTGCCCGACGAGCGGTGGGACGAGCGAGTGCACGCCGTTGTCGTCCCGGCCGCCGGCACGAGCGCGACGCCCGACGAGCTACGCGAGTTCTGCCAGCTCCGGCTGGCGGGCTACAAGGTGCCGCGGGCGGTCGAAATCGTCGGCGCCCTGCCGATCTCGGCGGCCGGCAAGGTCCTCAAGCGGCAGCTACGCGACGAACGCCGGGCGATGAGGTGAGTGGTCGGTGGAGGGCGGCGCGGGCTGGCGACACGATGACACGCTGCCACTGATCGGGCGCGACGACGAGATCGCCCTGCTGCGCTCGTTCATCGACCGGGCCATCACCCACGGTGACGCCTTGGTGCTGGCCGGCGAGGCGGGCGTCGGCAAGACCGTGTTGCTCGACGCGGCGGCGGCGAGCGCGGCGGATCTCGGCGTACGGACCGTCCGGGTGGCCGGAAGCCAGTTCGAGGTCGACGACAGCTTCGCCGGCCTGCAGCAGATCGTGGAACCGTTCCTGGCCCACCTGCCGCGGCTGGCCGAGCCGCAACAGGCCGCCCTGCGCCGGGCGCTGAACCTGACCGAGGGCTCGTCGGCGGACCGCCTCCTGATCGCCAACGCCACCCGGCAGTTGCTCGTCGAGGCCGCCGCGGCCGGCGCGATCCTGCTGGTGGTCGACGACCTGCCGTGGATCGACAAGGTGAGCGCCATGATCCTCGGCTTCCTCGGCCGGCGGCTCGCCGGGCACCGGATCGGCCTGCTCGCCTCGGCGCGGACCGGCGACGAGGGATTCTTCGACCGCACGGGGCTGCGGGTGCTCGACGTACAGCCGCTGTCCGACACCGCGGCGGCCGACCTGCTCGCCGAGCGCTACCCCGCGCTGACACCCCGGATCCGGCAGCGTCTGCTCGCCGAAGCCCGCGGCAACCCGCTCGCCCTGCTCGAACTGCCCGTCGCGCTCGGCGAAGCCGGCAACACCGCCCCGAGCCCGCCGCCCGGCACGTTGCCGCTGACCCGGCGGCTGCAGACCGTCTTCGCCGGCCGGATCGTCGACCTGCCCGATCGCACCCGGCACGCGCTGCTGGTCACCGTGCTGGACGGCAGCGGCGACCTGCGCACGCTGACCGCCGACGAGATCGACGACCTGGGCCCGGCCGAGCGCATGCACCTCATGTCGCTCGACCGGGCCGCCGGCCGGCTGTACTTCCGGCATCCGCTGATCCGCTCCGCCATCGTCGAGCTGTCCACCAGCGCCGAGCGCCGCGCCGCCCATACTCTGCTGGCCGGCCGCCGGGCAAGCGAGCCGGCCCGGCACGCCTGGCACCTGGCCGAGGCGGCGACCGGACCGGACGAACACGTCGCCGCGCTGCTGCAGCAGGTCGCGCACACCAACCTGTTCCGCGGCGACTCGGTCGGCGCGATCACCCAACTGCTGCGGGCGGCCGACCTCAGCCCGGCCGGCACCGCCCGCAGTTCCCGGCTGGCGGAAGCGGCGTACCTCGGGGCGATCGTCACCGGCGACCTGCGCGACGTGCCGGCCCTGCTGGACGCCGCCCGCGCGGCCGACCCCCGGCACGGCGGCGCGCTCGCCGGCGCTGTCGCCGGCGCCTACCACCTGCTCAACGAGAGCGGCGACATCGACAACGCGCACCGGCTGCTGGCCGGCGCGATCGAGGCCCTGCCCGACCCCGGCGACGCGGACAACAAGACCCTCATCGAGGCGCTCTACACGCTGTTGATGGTCTGCTTCTTCGGCGGCCGGCCGCAGCTGTGGCCCGCCTTCCACACCGCCGTCGACCGCCTGCGCCCCCATCCCCCGCAGCTGCTGAGCATCCTCAGCCACACCTTCAGCGACCCGGCACACCGGGCCGGCGCGGTCGTCGACCGGCTCGACGCCGCGATCGGCCGGCTGCACAACGAGACCAGCCCGGCCCGGATCGTGCGTACCGCGATCGCCGGAAGCTACCTCGACCGGATCGGCGACTGCCGGGAGCCGTTGTGGCGGGCCGTGCGCCACGGCCGCGACGGCGGCGCGGTGACCTCCGCGATCGAGGCCCTGTTCCTGCTGGCCAACGACGCCTACTTCACCGGCCGGTGGGACGAGCTGGGGCCGATCACCGACGAGGGCCTGGCGCTCTGCGACACCCACCACTACCGGCTGCTGCGCTGGCCCGGGCTCTTCCTGCGGGCGCTGGTCGCCGGCGCGCGCGGTGACCAGCAGACCAGCCGGACCCTGACCGAGGAGATGACCCGGTGGGCGGCGCCGCGCCGGGCCGGTGCCCTGCTCGCGTACGTGTCGCACATCAAGACGTTGGCCGCCCTGTCCCGGGGGGACTTCGACGCCGCGTTCCGGTACGCCGGCCAGATCAGCCCGGCCGGCCGGTTCGCCCCGCACGCCCCCAACGCGCTCCTGCTGATCATGGAAACCGTCGAGGCCGCGGCCCGCTCGGGCCGACCGGCCGAAGCCACCGCCCACGTCGCCGCCGCGCGCGCGGCACGCATCGACACCCTGTCACCCCGGCTCGCCCTGGCCGTCGCGGGCGCGACCGCGATGGCCGCGTCCGACCAGGAGCACCCCGGCCTGTTCGAGCTCGCGCTGCGGACACCGGACGCCGACCGGTGGCCGTTCGACCTGGCCCGGATCCGCCTCGCCTACGGCGAACGCCTGCGCCGGACGAACGCCCCGGCCGCCGCCCGGGACCACCTCAGCGCCGCCCTCGACACCTTCGAACAGCTCCGGGCCAGCCCCTGGGCGCTGCGCGCCAGCAACGAGCTGCGAGCCACCGGAGCGCATCGGCCCGGACCGCAGGCGGCCCGGACGCTCACCGCGCAACAGCACCAGATCGCCTCGCTGGCGGCCGCCGGGCTCAGCAACAAAGAGATCGGCGAGCGGCTGTTCCTGTCCTCGCGGACCGTCGGCTACCACCTCTACCAGATCTTTCCCAAGCTCGGCGTCACCTCGCGGGCGGCGCTGCGCGACGCGCTGGACGACCTGCCCCCGGACGAGGCCGACCGGTCATCTGACAGAGGCTAGAGCGGCCCTGGCACACCTAACGTCCGTGTCATGACCACAACACACAACGTCGTCCTCGTGCACGGCGGCTTCGTCGACGGCTCCGGCTGGCAGCGGGTTTACCACCTGCTGCGCCAGGACGGCTACAACGTCTCCGTCGTGCAGAACCCGACCCTCTCCCTCGCCGGCGACGCCACCGCCACCCGGCAGATCCTGGACCTGCAGGACGGCCCGACGGTGCTCGTCGGGCACTCCTACGGCGGCGCGGTGATCAGCGAAGCCGGCACCCACTCCGCCGTCTCCGCCCTCGCCTACATCGCCGCTTTCGCCCCGGACAAGGGCGAATCGGTCAACACGCTGATCGCGGACCCGCCGCCCGGCGCACCGGTGCCGCCGATCCTCCCGCCGATCGACGGCTTCCTGTTCCTCGACCGCGAAAAGTTCCCGGCCTCGTTCGCCGGCGACCTGCCGCTCGCCGAGGCGAGCTTCATGGCCGACTCGCAGGTGCCGTGGGGCGTCGACGCGCGGGCCGGAGCGGTCAGCGAGCCCGCCTGGCGCAGCAAGCCCAGCTGGTACCTGGTGGCCACGGACGACCGGATGATCCCGCCGCCGGCCCAGCGGGCGATGGCCGAGCGCGCCGGGGCCAGCGTCTCCGAGGTGGCCGCCAGCCACTCCGTCTACCTGTCCCAGCCCGAAGCCGTCGCCGCCCTGATCAAGCGGGCCGCCGCCGGAACCCCCTGACCACACCCCGACGGCCGGTCGGACTCGCTCCCGCGAACCGCCAGCGCGGGCGAGCCCGGCCGGCCTCCCCTACGCTGGGGTCATGGGCGATCTCACCGCTGAGCCGGGTGCCGACGGGATCGAGATCGCCGTCGACGGGCCCGACATCGTCCTGGTGCAGGCCGAGCCTTATGGCCCGCTCCAACCGGCCGCTCAGTCCGGCGCGGAGATCGAGCTCGGGCAGCGGGGCCGGGCGCTGAGCATCGATCTGGTGGCGCTGCGGGGCGTGTCGCGAGTGCTGTTGCGCTGGACCCGCCCGCTCCCCAGCGACGTGCTGATTCTGGGCGACGCGTGGGAGCGCACGTACGGCGACCTGAGTTGGCGGGGACACCAACCGGAGCGCCCGCTGCCCTGGATGTTCCTCGTGCACGACCGGGCGGCGGCGACCACTTGGGGCGCGGGAGTCGAGGTCCGCGGCGGCGCCATGGCGTTCTGGACCGTCGACCCGCACGGCTTCTCGCTCTGGCTCGACGTGCGCAGCGGCGACAGCCCGGTCCGGCCCGGCACGCGGCGGATCCACGCCGCGACCATCCATGCGGTACGCGGCGGCGAGCGGCCCTTCCTGCTGCACGGCACCCTGGCCGGACTGCTCTGCCCGGATCCACTGCTGCCGGCGACGCCGCTCGTCGGCGCCAACAACTACTACTACGCCTACGGCAAGGACTTCGACCGGCACGCCGTGGTACGCGACGCGCGAACCATCGCGGAACTGGTCGGCGACCATCCGGTGCGCCCGTACGGGGTCGTCGACGACGGCTGGTCGGCCGGCAGTATCGCGGACGGCCGGCCGGGCACACCGGGCCCCTGGGACCGTCCTCGACGACCACAGTTCGGTGCGATGAGCGATCTCGCCGACGCGGTGCGTGCGGAGGGCGTGCGGCCCGGGATCTGGTACCGCCCGCTGCTGCGGGAGGCCCTTCCCGCGGGTGGACACGGCTGGCCGCGCGACGGCGCGTACGCGATGGATCCGTCCGACCCCGCGACCCTCGAGATCGTCGCCACGGACATCGCCCGGTTCGTGCAATGGGGATTCGAGTTCATCAAACACGACTTCTCCACGTGGGACGCCTTCGGCCGGTGGGGCTCGGCGATGGGCGCCTCGATCACCGGTCGTGCCTGGCAACCCGCGACCGAGTCGCACCCGGCGCGAGGATGGGAGCCGGCGGATGTCACGCGTACCAACGCCGAAGTGGTCGTCGACCTGTACCGGACGATCCGGGCGGCCGCGGGAGACTCCGTCATCCTCGGCTGCGATGTGATCGGGCACCTCGCCGCCGGCAACACCCACGCGCAGCGGATCGGTGATGACACCTCCGGGCTGATCTGGGAGCGGACGCGGCGCATCGGCGTCAACACCCTCGCGTTCCGCCTGGCGCAGCACGGCCGCTTCTTCGTCGCCGACGCCGATTGCGTCGCGAGCACGCGGCACACCGACTGGGCGAAGAACCGGCAATTCCTCGACCTCGTCGCCCGGTCCGGCACGGCGCTCTTCGTCTCCGTGGATCCGGCCACGCGCACCCCGGCGGTGGACGACGACCTCTCCGCCGCGCTGCGCCTGGCCCTGGACGGCGGGATCCCCGGCGGCATCGAGCCCCTCGACTGGATGACGACGACCACGCCGGAGCGCTGGCAGGGCGGCGACACCGTGTTCACGTACGACTGGATCGAACGGGCCGGCGCGGATCCGTTCGAGTGGGGCGAGTTCAACCGCTGAGCCGGTGATTAAACCTTTTGTTGCTTGTCGTGGCTGGTTGTCGCGTTCTGGTGTTGGGTTTCGCCGACCGGCGGGTGTGCTCTGACGTGCTTGTTCCGGGAGCCTGGCGGCAACCCGATAATCGCCCGCCGCAACCGGTCCACCTCGACAACCCCACTGTTCACGCGTCGTACAACGCATCCGCCCGGTGCCGCAGCGAGGCGTAAAGCTCCTGCCGGAACTGCGACAACTCCCCGAACGCAGCCCTGCGACCGGCATCGTTCACACTGATCACCGCAGCCCTTGTTGTGTCTCGGCAAAACGAGCCGACTAGTTCGAGGTGGCTTCGGCAACGTATCCACTGCAGAAAGCTGACTCGTGATTGAAACGCACCCGCACGGCCCGCTCAAGAGCTTGCACGGAGCGATCGACCGCCTACGCGGCCGCGAGGAATGGAAATTCTTCGCGGTGCTTCCGCGCGCGTCGCGCGGGCTCACTTGGGCGTGGTGGGGACTCATAGCAGTGCGCGGCGTCCTGCCCGCGCTGTTCGCGGTCGTGATTGCGGCGGTGATCACCGCCGTCGAGGGTGGGGGTTCGCTGACCGGACCGATCGTCGCTGCGGGCGTGGTCTTCGTGGCGATGCAGACCCTGGCACCACTGCACGGGCAGGTGGGCGTCAATCTCGGCGAGAAGCTGTCACGTTGGCTGCATGACCGGTTGCTGATCGCCACGACCGAGCCGGACGGGGTGGCCCACCTCGACTCGCGTCGACTCACCGATCGACTCACCAGCGCACGTGACTTCGATCTTGGCGTTGTGGGGCCGGAGATGCATCTGGCGCTTAACATAATCGGCGGTGGCCTGGGCGCCATTCTGACCGGTCTGGTGCAAGCCCTGGTGCTCAGCGGGTACACCTGGTGGGCGCCGTTGCTGGTTGGTGGTGCGTGGGCTGCCACCCATTGGCTGCTCCGCGAGAGCAGCATCTGGGGAGAACGCGCCGAGGGCGAGGTCCTGGACGCCCAACGGCACGCCGAGTACGCGTATCGGCAGGCCGTTGACGCTCCGGCAGCCAAGGAACTGAGGCTGTTCGGCTTGAGCGAGTGGACAGTCGCTCGGTTCACCCGGAACCGAGAGCAACTAGTTGACCGACGGTGGCATGCAACGAGGCTGCGGCGCAGGCCGTTGCGATGGGCGATTGTCCTGCTTGTCGCGGCCAACGGGCTGTTGCTCTGGCACCTGGCACGGGACGCGGTCGCCGGTGAGCTAGGTGTCGGTCAGGTGGTCTTGTTCGCCCAGGCTGCGGCGGGGGCGAGCGCTTTGGCGTTCGGGGGACTGAGCTGGGCACTCCCGCCGTCCGCGCACTCCGTCGCGTTGGTGCTGGAGCTGGAGTCGCAGATGGCCGAGGCCGGCCGTCTGCACCGGGGCACCCACTCTGCCGAAGGAATGCCTCGCGCGGCCTTGCGCTTCCGCAATGTCGAGTTCCGCTATCCCGGTGCCCAACGGCCCGTGCTCAGCGGCCTTGAGCTGACCGTCGAGGCCGGCACGTCTCTGGCAGTCGTCGGTCTGAACGGTGCGGGCAAGACGACACTGGCCAAGCTTGTGTGCGGCCTGTACGAGCCGACGCAAGGCACGGTCGAGGTCGACGGCGTCGACCTGCGGGACATCGACACCCGAGAATGGCAGGGCCGGCTGGCGGCCGTCTTCCAGGATTTCGTTCGATATGAGATGTCGTTGCGGGTCAACGTGGCGCCGCTCGGCGCGCCCGATGAGACCATCTCGGCGGCACTCGCCGAGGCGGGCGCCAGCGAGATTGCCGACTTGGACGTGCTGCTGGCCCGCGGATATGACGGGGGTACGGACCTGTCCGGTGGCCAGTGGCAACGGGTCGCGGTCGCCCGGGCGCTGTGTGCGGTACGCGAGGGAGCCGGTGTCGTCATCCTGGACGAGCCCACCGCACAACTGGACGTTCGAGGAGAGGCAGAGATTTTCAAGCGCATCCTCCAAGCGACCCGAGGCTGCACCACGCTGCTGATTTCGCACCGGTTCTCCACGGTTCGCCACGCCGATCGGATTTGCGTGCTCGAGGCCGGCCGGATTGCCGAGCTGGGCACCCACACCGAGCTTATGGAGCTCGGCGGTCGCTATCGCCAAATGTTCGACCTGCAGGCGGCCCGATTCTTGGCGGAGAACACAGATGTCAGCGGCACCTGATCGCCTGCCGTCCTCAGCGACGGCGCTGTTGCGCTCGCTCCGGATGGGCTATCGGACCAATCCCGGCCTCATCGTGATCGCCTTCATCACCACCGTCGCAGCGGCGGCCCCGGACGCGCTGTTCGCGCTCGGGCTGGCAATGCTCGTCGGCGGAGTGACCGCCGGTGACGAAACCCGCATCGTCCTGGCGGCTGTACTGGTCGGCACGCTGGCCACGGCCGGCTGGCTGTTGAACGTCGTCAGCGATCGGACCAATCGCAGGTTCGCGGATCGGGCGGCAGTTGTGCTCGAATCTCATGTCGCCGTCCTGCAGTCTTCAGTTGCCACGATCGAGCACCACGAACGCCCGGACCATGCAGACAGGCTGTCGGTGCTCCGGGACCATGCCGATGCGCTGAGCATGCTGTACAGCCAGCTGTTCTCGACCGCCGGCGCGTTCATCCGGCTGGCGCTGACCATCTGGCTGTTGATGTCCGTCAATCTGTGGTTCGGTGCGATCGGCTTGATCGCCCTTCCGACCGTGGTGGTTGCGCACTGGCGATCAGGCGTGGAGAAGACGGCCGAGGAAGCCGGCGCCCAACTCGAGCGGCGTGCCAGACACCTGTTTGCGCTAGGCACCTCGCCTGGCGCGGGCAAGGAGCTGCGAGTCGCGGGTGTACAGGCCTGGTTGCGTGAACATCACTGGGCCGCCTGGACGCAGCGGCATGTTCGCCTCGCTCAGGTGCGGTGGACATCGGCGGCGGCGCAGGCGGCCGCGCAAGCACTCTTCGGGATGGCCTTCATCGTTGCCGTGGGGGTCACGGCGCTGGGCGGCGTGTCGGCGGCGGCAGACGTGGCGTTGGTGCTGGCGGCCGGCAGTCGTCTCTCGCAATATGTCGACCAGACGGTCAACCAGGCCAGTTTCTTCCGCGCTATCTGGCTCGACGTCTCCCGCAGGCTGGCCTGGCTCGAGGACTACGCTGCCGAGGCGGCGGCCAGGGCCGATCGCCCGGCGCCCGATCGGCTCGAGCAGGGAATCCGCTTGGCGGGCCTGTCCTTCCGGTATCCGGTCGGTGACCGACTGGTTCTCGATGACGTCACCCTTCATCTGCCGGCTGGCAAGGTCATTGCCGTGGTGGGCGAGAACGGGGCCGGAAAGTCGACTCTGGTGAAGCTCCTCTGCGGCTTCTACCGACCGAGTGGAGGAACGATCACCGTCGACGGAGTCGATCTCGCCCGGATCGATCTGGGCGGTTGGCGTGCCCAGCTGAGCGGTGCATTCCAAGACTACTTTTGCTTCGAGTACTTGGCCCGCCAGTCGGTAGGCATGGGGGACCTCGCTCGCATGGATAGTCTGCCGGCGGTAGAGAGAGCCGTGGAGCGGGCAGGGGCCGGTGATGTGATCGCCAAGCTGGACCGCGGCATGGACACTCAGCTGGGACCCACCTGGGAAAACGGAGCAGGGCTCTCGCAGGGGCAGTGGCAGAAGATCGCCCTCGCCCGGGGTTTCATGCGAGACGACCCGCTCCTACTCGTCCTGGACGAGCCCACGTCCGCTCTCGATGCCGAGATTGAGCACGCGCTCTTCGAGCGTTTCGCCGAGGCCGCACGCGCGGGCCGCGGCACGGCGCGAGGCCGGATCACTCTCCTGGTGTCTCATCGGTTCTCGACCGTGCGCATGGCAGATCTCATCGTGGTTCTCGTCGGCGCGAAGGTGGCCGAGTACGGCACACATGACGATCTCGTGGCCCGCGGCGGACACTACGCAGAGCTGTATGGCATCCAGGCTTCCTCCTACCACGCCGGCTACCAGTCGGCCAACGATGGGGACCCCGGCTGAGCTTGTCGTTTAACCGGGCGGGCCGGGCGAGACCCCGCGTAGGCAGGCCACCGCTGTCCTTTCTGGACATGGGTACGGCCTTGGCATGATCATGTGTGTTGTTCGAAGACACCCACGACCAAACACCAAGGCCGCGAGGACTGATTGGGCCCGACGACGGTGCCCGCGTCGGCTCGGACCGGCCGACGACCTCACCGAGCAGACCGCGATCCAGATCCGCGGCGTCGTCGAGCGTCTGGTCACCGCGGGACGCTGGACGCCCGGTGACCCCGACGTGCTGATCGTGTTCGACGCCGGCTACGACGTCACCCGGCTGGCGTTCCTGCTCGCGGACCGTGAAAAGGGATCTAACCGTCACTGAACGTCAAACCCGGAACGGTTAAACGACAAGCTGAGACGGTCGGCGCGTCAGTTCGCCGGGCGGAACGCGCCGTCGGTGATCTGCTTTCCGGTGGCGTCGTCGAGTTGGGGTGCGGCGACCGAGAAGTTGCCGGCCGTGTTGGCGAAGATGGCCTTGGACCGGTTGTTCTCGAGCATGCCGGTGATCTCGTTGAGGGCGTTGGCGACCAGCCGCTCCTGCTCGGACGTGTCGTGGTCGAGGGCGTTCATGGCCTGGCTGATCTTGATGCCGACCTCGACGGCGGTGGGTGCGCTGAGGTCGTTGGTCTCCGGCGGGTTGGGGATCAGTCCCTGGGCGAGGGTGCCGCCGGCGTCCAGCAGCACCGCGGTGGCGGCGAGGCCCCAGCCGCCGGTGACCGCGCCGAGCGCGGTGCCGATGGCGCAGGCGATCAGCGTCCCCCAGAGCTCCGCCTTCGGGTCGCGGGCGTTGTTGAGCATCTGGGTCGCGTGGATACCCTTCTCCAGCAGCTTCAGGACTGCCGCCCGGTACCGGATGTAGATGATCTTGTTGCATTCCAGTTGGCCGCGGACCAGGCTGACGAGCTTGCGCTGGTTCGGCACGACGCTCTGCAGCGGGGTGAGGAAGTTGTCGATGAAGTTGTTCTTGAAGGAGCCCTCCCACGCGGCCATGTCCGTGCGCACGTCGTTGATCCGGCTCAGCGCCGGGCTGGCGCCGGTGAAGTTGCCGGCCGTGTCGGCCTGGCCCTCGAACATCCCCTCGATCTTGCGCAGCGAGTCGATGACCGGGTCGATGTCGTCCGGGTCCGGGGTCAGGTAGCGCTCGAACGCGGGCACGACCCACTCGAAGTATTCGGTGCGCACCTTCGCTCGGTACTGCTCCACCTCCTGGGGCGGGATCGGCGAGCCGAAGGGCTTGTCCGGGTGCGCGGCCGTCCACTCGTTCTCGGCGGCCTTCAGCCAGGACTCCATGTCCTCGATGGTCTGCTTGATCAGCTCGTCGCGGAGTTTCGCGGCCTGTTGCCGGACCGTGGTCTCATATCTGGCTCCGGCCAGATCCGCCGGCGTCGTGGGTTGATCCGACATGACTCCCCCGTTGTCCCCTATGTCGGCAGCGGCGTGCCCGGATTGTCGTCCGCTCCGGGTGCGGGCGGGTTCGAGGCGATGTCCGCCGGATCGTGGTTGAGCGGATCGTGCAGGTACACGTTCAGCAGATCGGCGTTGGCCCGGTCGACGTCGAGATAGGCCTGGGTCGCCGCCCGTACGCCCTGGGCCGCGTCGAGGATCGTGGTGCCGATCTGCGCCATCATGGTCTGCATCTCGGCTCGCACGCCCTCCCAGGCCGCCCCGACCGAGCTGGTCAGGAACGACGACCCGGGATAGATCGAGGTGTTCTCCCGGAACGAGTCGCCGGCGTTCTTCCCCGGGCCGCCGAGCAGCCGGTTGGCGTCGTAGAAGACGTCCGCCACGCGCGGAAGGTTCACCTCGGACACCCGCCAGAGGTGGTACAGGTCGCCGCCGGTGACGTTCTCCACCATGGGTTCCTCCTGTCAGGACCGGCCGGAGCGCCGGCGGCCCAGCACGACGAGCAGCACGACGATGAGCAGCACGGCGCCGCCGCCGAGCCACAGCCAGGTCGCCGTCCCCGACGACTCGGGCTCCGGCTCGGCCACCGCCGGCACGCGGGCGGCCAGGATCCGGTGCCGAGCGGTGTCCACGATGTACACCGGACCCTGCGGTGCCGTCCCGGCGGCCAGCTGAATCGTGCCGAGGTCGGGGAAATCGGCCCCGGTCAGCGACGCCACCGTGGTCACGGCGCCGCCGGGGCCGAGCCGCAGCACGGCCTTGCGCTGCCGGTCGAAGACATACGGGCCGTCCGCCCCGGCGCCGACCGTCTCCACGTTGTTGAGCGGGGCGTCGGCGGGCGGCCACTGCGCGCCGTCCGCGGTGGCCCACTTGCCGGCGGCGGGTTGGGTGACGGTGACGATGGCCGCCGCTCGCAACCGGCGCAGCAGCAGGCCGCCGGAGATCCACAGGTCCCCGGCGCCGTCCATGGCCAGGGCGTTCGGGGCACCGACCGGGATCTCGGTGGCCGGGCCGCCGGCCGCGCTGACGGTCAGGATCCCGTTGCCCGCGGCGACCCTCGCCGTGCCATCCTGGGCGACGGCCAGGACCCGGTTGTTCTGCTGATCGGCGACGTAGAGGGTGCCGTCCGCACCGACCGCGAGACCGGTGGGCGCGCCCATCGGCGGGCTCAGCGACGCGGCGCTCACCTGGATCTTGATCGTGCCGTCCTTGGCGAGCGCGTACACGCGTACCGCGGTGGTGTCGGCGATGTAGAGCGTGCCGTCGGCACCCACCGCAAGATCCGCCGGAGTGATCAGGGCGACCTCGGTCGCCTTGGCGCCGGCGGGCACGTCACCGGCGCGGGCGGGCGCCTCACCGGAGCCGGCCACCGTACGGATCGTGCCGTCCGGGGCGACCGCGCGGACCTTGTGGTTGCCGGTGTCGGCGACATAGAGCGTGCCGTCCGGGGCGACCGCCGCACCGAACGGAGCGTTCAACGTGGCCTGGGTGGCGGGTCCGCCGTCGCCCGCCGACCCGGCCGAGCCGCTGCCCGCGACAGGCGTCAGCGCCGGATCGCCGGGAGCCGCGATCGCGGCCGCGGGCGTCCCGGCGACGAGCAGGAAAGCTGCGCACGCGGCGACCGGGCGTGTCCACACGGCGACTGTCTATCACATGGCCGCGACGTTACGCTGCCCCCTCTGGATGCTTCGCCAACGTGATCTCCGGCCCCGGAGCAGCCGACGGGAGGACGACATGAGCCGCGACGATGAGACGATCGGCGAGCTTCTGCGGGCGATGACCGTCACGGTGGAGTCGCCGGACGGCAACATCTGGGCCCGAGTGCACGACTACACCCAGGTTCTTCTCGGGTTCCACCCGTGGACCTTCGACCGGTACGACGAGTCCACCCTGGCCTACCAGCTGTCCCGGCTCGGCATCCTGACCTGGGTGGCCTGGTCCCGGGAACGCACCGAGCTGTACCGCCGATCGCTCAACCTGAGCACCGAGGAGGCGCAGCGGGCCGAGCAGACCGACGACCCGCACCGCCGCCGATACCAGGCCGAGCTCGAAGCGATCGAGGCGCACGGCGTCTCGGCACACGGCACCCTGCGCGTGCACACCGTCGGCATGCTGCAGTGGCAGGTCGACATCGAACCCGGCGCCCTGCGGCGCCTCGGCGAGCAGCCGTTCCTCGGCGAGATCCACTCGGCGTTCGAGGCGCTGATGCGCGACCGCGAACGGAAAATCATCACCCTCAAGGGCGACTACTTCGACCTGGGCGTTCCCCGGCGCTGGCTCGACCTGATGAACGAAGCGCGGGCGATCAACCGGCGCGGCCGGGGCTGATCAGGCAGGGGCATGGTGGGCGCAGTAGGTGATGCCGGGCGGGTTGGCGGTGATCTCGGCCAGCCTGGCCCGCGTGTCGTCGTCGACCGGGGCGTAGACGACCATCCGCGCCTCCGGAGTGGCGGCGACCGCGAACGAGGCCGCGGTGACCTGGATCGCCCGGTTGCCCGGGTTCTGCAGGAAGATCTTCACCCGGCTCTCCGCGCCGGCCACGTGATGCTTGGCCCACAGCCCGGCGAAATCCGGGCTGGCGGCCGACAGTCTGTCCACAAACGATATCCAGGCCGGCTCGCCCAGATGCCGGGCGTAGGTGGCTCGCACGCTGCCCACCATCGTGCAGAGCTCACGCTCGCGGTCACCGACGGGCGAGCAGCACCACGGGATCGTGAACATCTGCCACACCGCGTTGCGCTCGCCGGCCGGCGCGCTGGTCAGCCGGGGGAAGAGCGCGTCGTAGGTCGCGTTCCAGGCGAGCGCGTCGAAGAGCCCGTTGTAGACGACAGCCGGAATGGGCACGAGCGCGTCGAGGACGATCTGCACCTCGGGGCGCAGCCGCTCGTCCGCCGCCTCCGGGACCGACGGCACCTCGGCCAGCCGGTAGAGGTGCTCGCGCTCGGCCTGGTCGAGGCTCAGCGTGCGGGCGACCGCGTCGAGCACCTGCACGCTCGCGTTGATCGGGCGGCCCTGCTCGAGCCACGTGTACCAGGTGACGCCCACGCCGGCAAGCTGTGCGACCTCCTCGCGGCGCAGCCCCGGCGTGCGGCGGCGCGGCCCGGCGGGCAGGCCCACATCGGCCGGGGTCAGCCGCACCCGCCGGCTGCGGAGAAACTCGGCCAGTTGGTCCCGCCGACGGCTCGTCACTGTCACGTCCCAATGCTCGCGGCTGTCCGACCCCGGTGCCAGGTGGTAGTGGTACCAGGATAAGCAGAGTCTCCCCACTGGTATCGGCTATGTCGCACGGTGTCCTCATGACGACTGTGCACAAGCAGGGCACGACCACGCCGGACCAGGCGCGCACCCGGCGGGCCGGGCTGGGCGGCATGCTGGTGATCCTGCTGCTGGCCCAGCTGATGGCCATCCTCGACGCGAACATCGTGAACGTCGCCGCCGCCTCGATCCGCGCCAGCCTGCACACCACCGGGGCCGGGCTGCAGATGGTGCTCGCCGGCTACGTGATCGCCTACTCGGTGCTGCTGATCACCGGTGCCCGGGCCGGCGGCATTCTCGGGGCGCGCCGCGTCTTCCTGGCCGGCCTCGCGCTGTTCACGGCGGCGTCGCTGGCCTGCGGCCTGGCCACCGCGGCCGGGCCGTTGACCGCGTTCCGGTTCGCCCAGGGTGCCGGCGCCGCGGTGATGATCCCGCAGGTGTTCAGCCTGATCCAGCGGCATTTCACCGGGCCCGCGCGGGCCCGCGCGCTGGCGTTCTACGGCGTCGTCATCGCCGGCGGCATCGCGCTCGGGCAGATCCTCGGCGGCGTGCTCGTCACCGCCGACCTGTTCGGCCAGAGCTGGCGGCCGGTCTTCTTCATCAACGTGCCGATCGGCATAGTGCTGCTCATCGCCGGTTGGTGGGCCCTGCCCCGGGACGAGCCGGCCGCCGCCCGCCGCCTCGACCCGGCCGGCCTGCTCGCGCTGGCAGCGAGCGTGCTCGCCCTCGTGGTGCCGCTGATGTTCGGCCACGAGGAGGGCTGGCCGGCCTGGTGCTGGATCAGCCTGGCCGGCTCGGTCGTGCTGTTCGTGGGCTTCGCCGCGATCCAGCGCCGGGTGGCCCACCCGCTGATGCCGGGCCGGCTGTTCCGGGCTCCCGCGATGCTGCCCGCGCTCGGCGCGATCTGTCTGATGATGGCCGGCTACGGCGGATACCTGTTCACCCTGGCGCTGCACCTGCAGAGCGGGCTGGGCTACTCGCCGCTACGGGCCGGGTTGACCTTCGTGCCGATGGCCGCCTGTTTCGCCGTCGCCAGCCTGGCCTTCCGCGGCCTGCCGGCGAAGTGGCACAGCCGGGTGATCCCGCTGGCGTTGCTGGTCGGCGCGGCCAGCCTGGCCGTGGTCGCGTACGCGATGCGCGACGGCAACGCGCCCGGTGCGCTGTTCTTCGCGGCCCAGGTGCCGTTCGGCCTGGCTTCGGGCCTTGCCTACTCGCCGACCGTGACCGCGGCCCTGGCCGACGTGCTCCCCCAGGACACCCCGGACGCCTCCGGCCTGATCACCACGATGGTCCAGCTGGCCCAGGTCCTCGGCCTGGCCGGGATCGGGTCGATCTACCTCGCGCTGATCGCCGGGCACGGCTCCGCCGGCGCTCTGACGATCACCACGCTCGTGGAGGCGGCGACGGTGGTGGCCGCCGCCGGCTCCGCGGCTCTGCTCCCCCGCCGCGGCTGAACCGCCCTGGGGCTTCCGCCGGCGCCGCGCGATCGCAAACGCGCGGCGCCGGCGATTTACATCGGTCTCGGATTTGTTAAATTGAGGCCGCCGTCAGAAAAGATCCGATGAGTGGTGTCGGCACGTCGACAGCCAGCGGTTCAGCCATCTTAACTTCGGACCATTGCGTACGAACGCCGAATGCGCCCGTCGTCCCACCTGCGACGATTGGGTGTCGGACTCTCGACTACGGTTAGAACCCGCCTTGACCCCCCTTGATGCTGCGTCGAGACTTAGTCTCACATCGTCACCGAAAAGGAAGATGATCACAGCAGCGGCACAGTTAGCTTTGTTAAGACGGGGGAAATCACAGTGCAGGGCTATCGTCCAGGCAACAGCGTCGCACCCAAGGCAGACCAGGTCGCGATGAGCTCCGTCGCTTGTGAGCTCGGCGAATCGCTGGATCTGGAGGGGTGGATCAGGCTCGGGATGCGGCTGGGCACCATCGGCCGCGCGTCGGCCTGGTGGATCGGCGACTGGGTCAACTACGGGAACGCGCGCTTCGGCGAGAAGTACTCGCGGGCGGCGCGGGTGACCGGCTACGACGTGCAGAGCCTGATGAACATGGCGCTTGTTTCGTCGAAGTTTCAAATCTCCCGACGTCGGGAGAAGCTGTCGTGGAGCCATCACGCTGAGTTAACTGCTCTCCCCGAGGAGGAGCAGGAGCGCTGGCTCGACCAAGCGGAGCGGATGCGGCTGTCGGTCCATGCGTTGCGGGGCAAGTTGCGAGTCACCAGAATGCAGACGACGCGGCGCAACCATCCGCCGCGTCCGAGCGATGAAGACGCACACGACGTGGTGTGCCCTCGCTGCGGCTTTGCGATGGCTGACGCCACCTAGCCGGATCAGCGATCTGTCGCTTCGACGAAAGCCCGGCCGCCCAGCATTCATCAACCACATTCCTGGGTGCCGCGCGCCCAAATTCGGCGCGGGCGGACCATTCGCCGGACAGTTGACCACCGGCCGGCATTTCTTCAATTCTTGACCCGGAACGCAGCCGATGCGCCCTCGGGCGGAATACGAGTGCGGAGTTGAGTCAGTGGGGCATTACAGAAGCAATCTTCGGGACCTGGAATTCAATCTCTTCGAGGTGTTCGGGATCCAGAAACGTCTCGGCGCGGGACCGTTCCGACTCGCCGACGAGGAGTCGGTAAGGGCCGTCCTGAGCCAGCTGAATGACCTCGCGACCGGTGAGCTGGCCGAGTCGTTCGCGGACGGGGATCGCGAGCCGCCCGGATTCGACCGGGCCAGCTCATCGGTAACCGTGCCCGAGCGACTGAAAAGCGCCTACGAACGGCTCCGCAGCGGTGGCTGGCACCGGCTGAGCCTGCCGGAGGAACTGGGCGGCTACGGCCTGCCGCCGACCGTGCAATGGGCGGCCGCGGAGCTTCTCCTCGGGTCGAACGCGCCGCTGTACATGTACTTCAGCGCGGTGCCGAACGCGGCGCACATCCTCTACCGCAGCGGCAACGAGCGGCAGCGCGGGTGGGCCCGGCTCATGGTGGACCGGGGCTGGGGCGCGACCATGGTCATCACCGAACCGGACGCCGGGTCGGACGTGGGCGCCGCCCGGGCGACCGCCACGCCGGCCGCCGACGGCAGCTGGGAGCTGCACGGGGTCAAGCGCTTCATCACCGGCGGCGACCACGACCTGGCCGAGAACATCATGCACCTGGTCCTCGCCCGGCCCCGGATCCCCGGCGTCGCGACGGTTCCCGGGACCAAGGGCCTGAGCCTGTTCCTGGCGCCCAAGTTCCTCTTCGACGACCGCACCGGCGACTTGGCCGAGCGCAACGGGGTCTTCGCCACCAACATCGAGCACAAGATGGGGCTGCGGGCCTCCGCGACCTGCGAGCTGACCTTCGGCGAGCACGGCGTGCCGGCCAAGGCCTGGCTGCTCGGCGATGTGCACGACGGCATCGCGCAGATGTTCCAGGCCATCGAGTGGGCCCGGATGACGGTCGGCACCAAGGCCATCGGCACGTTGTCGACCGGCTATCTCAACGCGCTCGCCTTCGCCCGCCAGCGGGTGCAAGGCCCGGACATGACCCGGATGACCGACCGGACGGCGCCGCGGGTCACCATCGTCAACCACCCCGACGTACGCCGGCAGTTGATGCTGCAGAAGGCCTACGCCGAGGGGTTGCGCGCCCTGTATCTGTACATCGGCACGTTCCAGGACCAGGTGCTCGCCGGCGAGGGCGACGTCGCCCTGGCCGAGCGGGTGAACGACCTGCTCCTGCCGGTGCTCAAGGGCGTCGGCTCGGAGCGGGCGTACGAGCTGCTGGCCCAGTCCCTGCAGGTCTTCGGCGGGTCCGGCTACCTGCAGGACTACCCGATCGAGCAGTACATCCGCGACTCGAAGATCGACTCGCTGTACGAGGGCACCACCGCGATCCAGTCTCTCGACCTGTTCTTCCGCAAGATCGTCCGGGACAACGGGGCGGCGCTGACCTTCGTCAACGCCGAGGTGGAGAGCTTCCTGGTCAGCGAGGCGCAGGACGGCCAGCTCAAGGAGGAGCGCGGTCATCTGCGCCAGGCCCTCGAGGACGTACAGGGCATGGGCGCCGCCCTTGTCGGCTTCCTGGCCGGGTCCATGGAGGACCCGCGCAGCATCTACAAGGTCGGCCAGAACACCGTCCGGTTCCTGATGAGCGTCGGCGACCTGCTCGCCGGCTGGTTGCTGCTGCGCCAGGCCGAGACGGCGTTCGCGGCGCTCGAGGCCGGGCGCGGTTCCCGGCCCGAGGAAGTGGCGTTCTACGAGGGCAAGATCGCGGCCGCCGCGTTCTTCGCCCGCACCGTACTGCCCGAGCTGTCGGCTCGGCGAAGGATCGTCGAGTCGACCAGCAATGCGCTGATGGACGTCGACGAGACGGTCTTCTGACAATCCAATGTGGTGAAAGGAACAACATGATCGAGCTCGAGGAACTCGTCGGACTGGTCCGGCGGGAACTGCGCGGCAAGGCCGCCGGCGACATCGTCCTGGACGAGACCACCGAACTGCAGCAGCTGGGCCTGTCCAGCCTGCAGATCGCCGAAATCGTATTCAAGCTCGAAGACGAGCACGAGGTCGAATTCGACCCCGCCCGGGCCGCCGAAGCCAAGACCCTGGGCGACGTGCTCGCCCTCGGCAACGAAGCCATCCTGGCCAGCGCCCAACAGCAGTAGGTGCGCATTGAGCAAACAGGGAAGTGTGGACAATGGACGGTCGTAAACACTACGGATTCATTATCACCTCTTCGATTCTGCCGCTGCTCGGCGTCGTCGCCGCCGTCGTGCTGCTGTGGAACAAAGCGGTCGGCCCATCGGATCTGGTGGCCTTCGGCATCTTGTACGTGATCGCCGGCCTGGGGGTCTCGACCGGTTACCACCGGTTGCTGGCCCACCGCTCGTTCCAGACCTACCGTCCGCTGCGGTTCTTCTTCGCCGCGGCCGGCGCGATCGCCGGGCAGGGCCCGCCGCTGATCTGGGTGGCCCACCACCGCCGCCACCACCGCGTCGCCGACAAGCCCGGCGACCCGCACAGCCCGTACGCGGACATGGAGCCGGGCATCCGGGGCGCGCTGAAGGGCCTCTGGCACTCGCACATGGGTTGGCTGTTCAACCCCGACCTGACCTCGGACCCGATCCGCTACTGTCCGGACCTGGCCCGGGAGAAGGACATGCGGTTCATCTCCAAGTTCTTCCTGGCCTTCGTGGTCGGCGGCATCGTGCTGGCCGGCGTGATCGGCTTCGCCCTCACCGGCACGCTCGCCGGTTTCCTCACCGGCGCCCTGTGGGGCGGTCTGGTGCGGTTCTTCTTCAGCAACCACATCACGTACGCGGTCAACTCGATCGGTCACTACTTCGGCGGGCGCCGGTTCGAGACTCCGGACGAGTCGCGCAACGTGCCCTGGCTGTCGCTGCTGTCGTTCGGGGAGTCCTGGCACAACAACCACCACGCCTTCCCCCGTTCGGCCCGGCACGGCATGCGGTGGTTCGAGGTCGACATCAGCGCCATGGTGATCCGCGGCATGGAGTCGGTCGGGCTCGCCTGGGACGTCATCCGCATCGACCGCGACCGCGAGGAACGGCGCGCGGAAGGGCTGCTGCGGGTGGGCGGCGGGCGCAAGGCCCCCTCGGCCCCGCCGATCCCGCTCGCGGACCGGCTCTCGAAGCGCCGCGACGCACTGGTCGGTAGTGCCGATGTCGAGTGACCTGTGGACCGGCCTCACCGAGAGCGCCGCGTCGCACGCCACGTCACTGCACTGCTGGGTGGGTGACCGCTACCAGGCCGCGCCGTGGTCGGCGGTGGTCAGCGACGCCGAGTCGATGACGGCAGGGCTCCGGGGCGCAGGCGTGCGCCCCGGGGCCCGGGTGGCGACGATCCTCACCAACGGTCCGTACGCGGTGCGCGGTCTGCTCGCCGCGTGGCTGGCCGGCGCCACCGTGGCCTCGCTGCCGGTGCCGGCCCGGGGCATGGACGCGGCGGACTACCTCGGGCAGCTGCTCGCCATCCAGCGCAACCTGCAGCCCGAGCTGTTTCTGGTGGAGGAGCGGATGCTCGGCCTCGTGCCCGAGGAGGTCCGCCGGTTCGTGCCCGTGCGGACCTGGGAGTCGTTCGCCGGCTCCGGCAAGGTGGGCGCGACGCCGCCGGGCGACGACGAGGTCGCTTTCATCCAGTACTCGTCCGGCAGCACCAGCACCCCCAAGGGGTGCATGCTCACCCCGCGGGCCATCGCCCAGCAGGTGAGCATGCTCAGCCGGCTGATCGAGCCCGACCCGGCCCGCGACGTCACCGTCACCTGGCTGCCCCTGTCCCACGACATGGGCGTGTTCGGATCGCTGCTGACCAGCTGGTGGTCGGGGGTGGAGATGTATCTGTCCACACCGGAGCGGTTCATGTTCTCCCCCGGCACCTGGTTCTCCGACATGGCCACGCTGGGCGGCACGATGACGGTGGGCACGAACACCGCGTTGTATCTCGCGGCCAGGGCGGCCAGCCGCTCCGCCGCGATGGCCAAGGGCTTGCGGGTGCGGGTCTGCATCGTCGGTGCCGAACGGGTCGAGGTGGAGACCCTGCGATACGTCACCGACACCCTGGGCAAGTTCGGCTTCCGCGACAACGCTTTCATGCCCGCGTACGGCCTGGCCGAGGCCACCCTGGCGGTGACGGCGACGCGGGTCAGCGAGGTGCCGCGCAGCCTGGCCGTCGACGCGGTGGCCCTGGCCGACGGCGACATCGTCGACGTCGAGCCCGACGATCCGGTGGCCACCAGGATCGTCGGGGCGGGCACCCCGTGCGAAGAGGTCGAGCTGACCGGGGTGGCCGACGGCCTGCTCGCCGAGATCGGGGTCCGGTCGCCGTCGCTGGCGCTCGGCTACCACGGCGACGAACGCCAGACCCGCGACCGGTTCCGCGACGGCGTCCTGCTCACCTCCGACCTGGGGTTCCTGCGCGACGGCCACCTCTATCCGGTGGGCCGGGCGGACGACGTCATCTCGGTGGCCGGCCGCAAGGTCTACGCCCGCGAGATCGAGAACGCGATCGAGGGCATCGACGGGATACGGCGGGGCTGCTCGACGCTGATCAGCCGCAAGGACGGCGCCCGGACCCGGCTCACCCTGATCCTCGAGCCCCGCAACAGCGGCGTGGACTTCCGGGCGCTGGCCGAGTCGGCCGGCGCGGTCGCCATGGCCAAGGGCGCGGTGGCGCTCGACGAGTGCGTCTTCATCGGCCGCAACGACCTGCCCAAGACCCCGACCGGCAAGATCCAGCGGCATCGCTGCCGGCACCTTCTCGAGTCCGGCGGCTTCGCCCCGCTGGCCACCGTGGAACTGGGGGCGCCATGAGAACCGTGCTGATCACCGGGGCCTCCGGCGTGATCGGCCGCGCCGTCATCGCCGAGCTGCGCGACCATCGGGTGATCGCGCTGGTGAACAGCGACGACGACCTGCCGGCCGCGGACCGGGTGCTCAAGTGCGACCTCGGGCAACCCCGGCTGGGCCTGTCCGAGCAGGACTGGCACGTGCTGGCCGAGGAGACGGACGTGATCGTGCACTCCGGGGCGCTCACGGTGTGGGGCCAGCCCCGCGAGCGGTACCAGGCCGTCAACATCGACGGCACGAGCACGGTGATCGAGCTGGCCCGGCTGGCCGGCGCGCCGATCCATCTGATCAGCACCTGCTTCGTGCACGCCATCGAGCTGGACCGGCTCGACGAGCTGAGCCACGACAACGTGGTCGCCCCGTACATCTGGTCCAAATTGGAGGCCGAGCGGCTGATCGCGCGAAGCGGCGTGCCGTACTCCATCTTCCGGCCCACCAACCTGGTCGGCGACTCGCGCACCGGTGCGAGCAGCCGCCCGCAGATCGTGCAGCTGATGTCCGACTGGATGTGCCGCGGCAAGGCGCCTTTCTTCCCGGCCCACCCGGGCAACCTCGTCGACGTGGTGCCGCTGGACGTCACCGCGATGGCGATCGCCCGGGCGGTGGAGACCGACGACCTCGGCGGCGGGCTGCACTGGCTCACCTACGGCGCGGAGGCGATGACGGTCGACGACGCCCAGGACATCCTGATCGAGCACGCCCGCGGCCTCGGCCGGGACCTCGGCCGGATCCCGATCGCCGATCCGCGGGGCGAGCTGCCGGTGCCGCTGGCGTCGGTGCCGCCGATGTCCCGCACCTTCCTCAAGGTGCTCATCGACGTGAGCGAGGTGACAGCCGCATCGGGGGGCGTGCTGCCGACCTCGCTGCCCGAGCTGTGGCCGAAGGGTGTTCCGGCGGTGTCCGACCGCGACAGCTACCGGCTGAGCCTGAAGTACTGGTCGAACGAAGCCAACGCGGCGAAGGAGTCGTTATGACAACGCAGTGGAAGCCGCCCGACCTCACCGGCAAGGTCGCGGTCGTGACCGGCGCGAGCCGGGGGGTGGGCCGCGGGATCGCGGTCGCGGTCGCCGAGGCCGGCGCCAAGGTGTACGTGACCGCCCGCAGCGTCCGCGGCGGCGAGACGACCGAGGGCCTGCCGGGCACCCTCGAGGACGTCGTCGAAGAGATCGCGAGCCGGGGCGGCACCGCCGTACCGGTCCGCTGCGACCACACCGTCGACGACCAGGTCGCGGCGTTGTTCGACCAGGTCGCCACTGCCGAGGGCGGGCTCGACATCCTGGTCAACAACGCCTGGGCCGGATATCAGCGCGGGCACGAGGCACGTTTCGACGCCGCGTTCTGGAAGCAGCCCCGGTGGCGCTGGGACCTGTTCGCCGGCTCGCTGCGGGGCCAGTTCGTGGCGAGCCAGCTCGCGGCTCCCCTGATGCTGCCCCGCGGCGGCGGCCTGATCGTCAACGTGTCCTTCACCGACGGCGAGGCGTATCTCGGCCAGGTCGCCTACGACGTCACCAAGTCGGCCTCCGACCGGATGGCCTTCGGCATGGCCTACGAGCTGCGCAAGCACAACGTCGCCGCGGTGGCGCTGCACCCCGGTTTCGTGCGTACGGAGCGGGTCGAGGCGGCTTGGGAGATGCTCGGTTCGGGGCCGGCCCAGGTGGTCCACTACCCGGAGTACGTCGGCCGGGCCGTGGCGCATCTGAGCGCGGACCCGCAGGTGATGCAGCAGTCGGGCCAGCGGCTGGCCGTGGGTGACCTGGCCGCGCGTTACGGATTCACCGATGTGGACGGCCGGCAGCCGCCGCCGTTCAAACTCGAAGGCAGCATCACGCTGGCCACCCGGATGGAACGGCTCAACCGGGTGGTCGCGGCGGGCAAGGGAGCGAACCGGTCATGACGGTGCTCAGCTACCAGGGAGCCTCTACGGAGGCGATCCAGAGTCACTACGACGTGGGTAACGAGTTCTACGAGCTGTGGCTGGACGCCACCCGCAGCTATTCCTGCGCGCTGTGGGACGGGCCGGACGACACTCTCGAGACGGCTCAGAAGCGCAAGCTCGACTATCTGATCCGGGGCGCCAACGCCGCCTGCGTGAAGCGGGTGCTCGACGTCGGCTGCGGCTGGGGTGGGCTGCTGCATCGGCTGGTCAGCGTGCACGACGTGGAGCGGGTCACCGGGCTGACGCTCAGCCAGGCCCAGGCCGACTACGTGCGCGGCTGGGCCGACGACGAGCACTACGACATCCGGGTGGAGAACTGGGCGGAGCACCGGCCCGCGGAGCCGTACGATGCGGTCATCTCGATCGGCGCGTTCGAGCACTTCGCCGACATGGGCCTGTCCCGGGCCGGCCGGGTCCGCGCCTACCGCAGCTTCTTCGAGTCGTGCCACGAGTGGCTTCCGCCGGGCGGCCGGCTCGCCCTGCAGACCAACGTCAAGGGCAACAACACCCGGCTGGACCGCAAGAGCGCCCGGGATCTGCTGTTCATCATCGACCGCATCTTTCCCCAGTCGGAGCTGCCCTGGCCGTCCGAGGTGCTGGAGGCGAGCGAACGGTTGTTCGACGTGGTCAGCGTGGTCAACCAGCCCGACGACTACGCCCGCACCTGCGGCGAGTGGTACGACGGCCTGCGCGGCAACCGGGCGGCCGCGGTGCAGCTCGTCGGCGAACAGACCGTGCAGGACTACGAACGCTATCTGAGCGCGGCGGTGGACGCCTTCCGCAAGCGGCACATCGGCCTGATCCGCGTTCTCTTCGAGCGCACATGACCGCCCCGGTCAAATACGAGCCCTACTGGTGGGAGACGGCCCCGGCCGTGCCCGGCCCGCCGCTGGGCGGGGACGTGCGCTGCGACGTCGCGATCGTCGGGGCCGGGTTCACCGGGCTGTGGACGGCGCATCAGCTCAAGCTGGCCCGGCCCGAGCTGGACGTCCAGATCATCGAGGCCGAGCACGCGGGGGCCGGCGCCTCGGGCCACGCCGACGGGTTCATCACGCCGACCATCGGGCACAGCCTCTCCGCGCTGATCGGCCGCTTCGGCGCCGACCAGGCGAAGGTGGCCTACTCGGTGGTGGCCCGCTCGATCCTGGAGATCGGCCGGTTCTGCCGCAAGTACGGCGTGGACGCGGAGCTGGATCCCAGCGGCTACCTCCAGGTCGCGTCCACGCCGGAGCAGCTTCGCTGGCTGGAACGGGACATCGAGCTGGCCGACCGGCTCGGCGCGGCCGGCTCGGTCAAGCTGATGGACCGCGAGGAGGCCCGGGGCCGGATCGACTCGCCGGCCATCCACGGAGCGATCAAGGTGGCCGGCGCGCTGGTCAACCCGCGCCGGCTGGTCCGCGGCATCTTCCGGGTGGTCCAAGAGCAGGGCGTGCCCGTGCATGAGCAGACCCGGGCGCTGTCCATCGAACGCACCGCCGCCGGCCACGTCGTCACGACGCCGCACGGCCGGATCACCGCGCCGAAGCTGGTGCTGGGCACCGACGCGTACCAGCATCAGTTCCAGCGGTTCCGGGACAAGGTCAAACCGTTCTGGAGCTACGCGGTGGTGACCGAGCCGCTCACCGACGAGCAGCTCG
>Ga0307515_10005546_pt1 | contig 25549 bp, 23 predicted proteins | sample 17_EM_MG_FD_194513 | JGI IMG/M metagenome (GOLD analysis project Ga0307515, IMG submission 194513) | Populus trichocarpa ectomycorrhiza microbial communities from riparian zone in the Pacific Northwest, United States - 17_EM | ecosystem: Host-associated > Plants > Roots > Unclassified | place... | reverse complement strand
GTATAAGTAGCTACTTCCTTATACTCCCTTTACGGGTGATAAAGAATAAGCTTTATACGGCAGAACTTAGGATACTATAAATAGAAACAATCGCTGTTATATTACGGAAAGTACAATATAACTTAAGGCCTTGCTCTTAGCCGACGCTTATAAGTAAAGTAATTAAAATAAAGTAGAAAATTAAGGAAAGTAATGTCCTCTACCCCATCTGGGCGGCGCTTATATTTCTTATAGTTAGACAGTCCATACCCTCTTAGTTGCCTATTATTAAGCTTATATATAGCGCTTTAATTATTCTTCTAGTGGTAGTCTAAAGTTACTATATTCCTAAAGCCTTCGTAAAGGGGAATATTAAAAAGCAGATAGTATACCTCCTACACTAACTAATCGCGTTTAGTAATAAGCTTATTTATAAACCTAACTATAACCGAACTAAAGGCATAAAGGCTATTGGCGTGCGGCTATACTAATTAGAGTAACTCCTAGTAGGAAGTTAACTTCTTCTCTTCCTTACTGCAATATTTGCCTATATAGTTAACTATTACTAATATACTTATAGCGGGTGACATATTAATATTCGCCATCTACGCTAATATTATAGCTGCATTATAACTATTAAGAAGCTTATTATTACGCTATAGATAGAACGTCTAGTAATATAGATTTTAATCCTTTAATACAGTAGCCTTATTGCGGAGAGACCGTAGAAAATAGAAGCGGCACTCCTTTACTCTAGTAGAGCCTTTCTTTAATCTTAAGCAGTAAAATTTAGTGCAATTGCGGTGCCGTTAAAATCGATTAAGGTAGGCAGTAAGAAGCTCACTAGTATTAAGCTGTTCTTTATAGCTTAAAGTAGAAGGATATTGGAGATTAGGAGGCCTTAATTAATTAGGATTAATTGCAGATATAAAAGTAGCCTAGTACTTAGCAAAAGCCGCCCTTAATTTAATAGCTAATAGATCTAGCCTTAGGGCTGTTAAACTCCATAAGAAGCTATATATATGGCCACTGCCTTATACCTACCACTTATATTAGGACTAAAAGTTAGTGCCATTAAATAGGCCTATAAGTATGTGCTTCCTAAATAGATTAAAGTGGCGATATAGCTAGTAAGCAGCAATATGCGGATTATTATTAAGATTTTAAGAAGCAATCCGGTAGCGCTAAGCTTTATTAATAGCCTTATATTCGTTAAATAGAGGCATATAAGAGTGTAGATTATGCCAATGTAGATTAGTAGCGCTAAGTGTAAAGAATAGAGACCCGCTCTTAATATTCTTAGTATAAGCCGTAAGCTTATTTCTCTTCTACCTTTAGTAAGGTCTAGTACCCTTAAGGCTCTATATATACCATACAATCTTATTTAGTAACTAGCTACCCCTATTACTATTTATAACATTACTAAGCTTATCTAAAGATAGACTATTCTTATCTAATCGGCCGTAAAGGAAACGGGTAGCGTTAAGGGCTTACTCTCTTATAATCCAATTAAACACATAGTAGCAAAATAAGGGGTGGCGGCCAAACTAACCGTCCTAATACTTAAGTATATGCTTGGCGTACGCAGCTAGGGTAACCGTACGGCTTCGTGGTATATTAAAATCGGCTTTACTATAAGGAAATAGGGTAGGAAAGGCGCCGCGCATAACGAAACTAGCTAATCGCTTAGAGAGAGGTATTTATCACATAGTAGGAACCTCTAGGCCCGCTTATAGGTCTTATTAGTGTTAAACCTCACAACCTAAAAGCTCCAATTTAGTAAGGTTAGGTACTAGATTAGGAACCAAAGTATCTAGTACATCGTCATTAAATTTACCGTCCAGTATATTACTGCTAAGCTTAGTAGGCAGAGGATTAATAGCAGAAGGACGTTGCATAAGAGCAGTAGGGTGAGCCGTTGGGTCACTAAAATTAGACTCTAACTCGTTAATATAAGGTAGCTAATCTAATATAGAGCCATTTTTGGGTAAGCTAGTAAGCTAGGTGCTATATATTTTAATATTGCGATAATTAGGATAATTAACCTTTAGAAAGTAAAGCTACTATACTATAATAGAGCGCCTTATGGTATACCGCTTAGTGAACCACTAACTTAGGTATTTACCACCCTCTACTGCCGTAGGCCTCACGACCAGTATATCAAGTTTAGTAGGTAGCCGTGGTAGCCGCCTTTAAGTCTTTAGTATATTCTGGCTAAAGCAGCAGACGTAACTAGTATAGCGATATTACTAGCCGCGTATACGCACGACTTGCAGATAAACGTATACGCGCGTAATTAGAAGCTCCCCTACCGCGGTAAGTATAGGTAGGAAGCCAGGAACAGGCCCCAGATTAAGCTTATTGCTTTTACTAAATAGGGGAGAAAGGGTTAGATTCTTAAGGCTATTAGCGTCCTTAATGCAGGCTTTATATATACCTATATTGTTACCCTCCGTAGCTAGGTACATTTAGAACTACCGCTCCTTATAACGACTGTACGTCTCTATATATTTAGCCTATAGTATACTCCTAAACTTCTTAATTTGCTCTCAATCGACAGCCGAAACGGGTGGTAGTATAGCCGTAGTTGGAGTAGGTATTAGCGGTAGAGTAGGCATAAGAGCTAGTTCCGGCAAGGACGTATTTGGGCCATCTTAAGTGCTTCTTCTACTATATGGAGCTTCGTCTGTAGTATATAGTGGAGGAGTAGGCGAGTAAGCTTTACCCTACCAATTAAGAATGCGGTGCTCCCGTTATATTACCCTAATTATCTTCCGCCGTTAAGCTATTTTAGGTATATCTTAGCTATTCTAACCGCGAGGCAAGAAGGAATTCTTAGGGTCGTTTTTAGGTTAAGCTTTTTGCTTTCTTGAAATAGATATAGAGTTCTAAAAAAGTAAGTAGAAGTAAAAGTAATATATAGGGGAAATATGCCTTTAACTGATATAGCTAGCATAGCTTTAAAAGCTTCTTTAATGGGCTATTTTTAATAAAGTTAATGCAGGGCTTGTAGATATGGCACCTAATACACTTAATTACAGTAGGCTCTACCACGCTTATGATATATTTTGGGGTGTTAATTAAGGTGTTAACAAAAAAGGAATACTGAGATATTTTGACGTTCGCAATATTTTAAAGTTCGTCACGTGGATTCTGCCACGACTTACCGCGCGCTACATTTTTTAAACCAATCAAAAGCAGGCTTGGCAAAGTTTGAATTCTAGGACCCGAAAATATAGACCACTCGTACCTCGGGTCAATAATGTAAATCTAGAGCACTACGTTCAACATCGTTTTTGGCGGGAAAACGGGGACTTTTTGTGCCAAGCATTGAAAGGATTAATGCTTTCCTATCAAGAACCATTAGCCGAGCCTGTGAAACCCTGGTTATTTCCGTGCTGCGGGTTGTCCTTTGTGCCAGCATAATATTAATCCCACTTGCACTATGGACCTTATTCCCGTCTTCAACGAAGCCTTGCGAAGTCATAATGCTGACCCAGTCGAGCCATACATATTCCGACTTCAGGACTTAGAAGAATTCTTGAAGGAGGCATACCGAATTGTAGGACACGTTGCGTATTCCACTACGTCAACACTCTAAGCTAACCAAGCAGGTAGTGTGCGCATGTTACAGAGCTCAATACCTATCTCCGTTCAATACGACAGTCTTACCTTTCAGTTGCCCATCCACCGCGGCGGAAGCAGTTTGCGCGAACCGGCTCTTCCAGCTCACTACTGGCCCCAGACAAAGACAAGAAGTACTTGACGGATGCCCAGCGGACGGAGATTGATGCGCAGACAAAGCAGCTGATACGAGAGCTCAATTTTGCTATTCGGAATCTAGCGCAAGCGGAACAGGTACGGCAGGATGCGCAGTCGACTATTGCGCTGAAGAAACGGGCAAACCGGGGATTTGGGCTTCTGACACGATGGGCAGAGGGTGGAGCGATTACGGCCAAAAGTCCGGAAGAGGAACTCGAAGAGGCCAGAGCAAAGACTATTAACGTGCACCGGGAGAGCATAATATGGTATCTGCAACAGAGGCTAGAAGAATGTGGCAGGTTCCAAAGCTCCATGATGGAGATCCGTTTAACGCGGGAGGTGGAGAAGAGCAAGAGCATGCTTTACAAGGCTCGAGGGTCTATGGTACTACCTGATAGCTCTACTGGAATGAATGGAGGTTATACGGGAGGTCTAGCTACTGTATATAGAGGGCAATCATCTCACGCGGAGGAAATAGACAGGAAGGAGGCCGAGCAACAGCTGAGTCCCGAACAGCTGCAGCTTTTTGCGCAGGAGAATCAGGATATGTTAAAGCACTACGAGGATTCGTTGGATCAAGTCAGGTACGGCCGTTTTACGATTCAACTTTGGTTAGAGTGTGCAAGACTAATCCCGAGGATATAGAACTGCTGAGCGGTCACTCCTTGAAATTTCAGAGCTGCAGACGACCCTAGCAAATAACCTCACAGTCCAAGCGGCTCATATTGACCAACTTGTGGAGGATTCATACCTTACAACAGAGAACGTGGGTGGTGGAAACAAAGAACTTAAACGGGCATCAGAGAGGAAAAGCACAGCTCGAATGTTATTCTATGGGACGAGTATATTTTGTTTTACTTTGGTAGTGTGGGATTTGTTAATATGAGGGTTTGGTAAGGAGTTAGTGGTGGCTGCAGCCATGTGAAAATGCATCATGCCTCTAGTATAATCACGTGTATAACCAGTGGAATAAAGCTCCACAAGCGGACAGCGTTAACTATTACCCACTCAAATGGAATGGAGATGTATGTGGCTTGAAGCTATTACGAAACGTTGGCAGCAAAGCTATTACCCATAACCTCCGCACCCAACTCCGGACCCATCCAACGAAGTCTCCTTTTCGGCAATTTAACATCTCGACTTCAAATATAGTGCCTAGGAATGGATTATCTAGGCAGGGAGATTACAGCCGCTCTTGACATCATACAAGAAGCGATGCCTCGGTCTCAGTGTACAAAGAGGTGCACGCGACCCCCGACGACAGCAACGGAAGCCAACTCTCTGCTAACCGCGATTATTCCTGAGCATCACCAGACCCCCATACTTTCTTCTCCGCTCCCTAACGTGCGCCATTCCGCCGACACGAACTTGACCTTAACTGCTCAGTTGCATGCTTAGAAGCGGCCTATCGGAAGCTCGGTATAGTGTCAACGCGGAACACCTTGTCAAACCAGACACGACAGGGAAGAAAGGACTTGGCGTTCACGGCGGTGAACAAAATACCTAAAAGAGTTTATAGATCATGCCAGTCTCATCTTTCTCAACATCTCCTCAAAGTCGCCCTTCACAGATTTCTGCACACATGACTTCCACGGTACCTACTGCGTTCCATGCGGATGCTGTCCCGCAAGCTCCAGAAGACCCTCTGTTTGGGTTAATGGCAGCTTTCCGCAAGGATACTTTCGAGAACAAGGTGGATTTGGGTATCGGAGCTTACAGAGATAACAATGCGAAGCCGTGGGTCTTGCCAGTGGTCAAGAAGGTATGCCCGACCGTTTATGAGTTTGCAGAAGCCTAATTCAAGCAATGATCTCCATTGCCAATGCTGACGGAGATTTTTTGACACAGGCGGACGAGATCCTCCGAAACGACCCAAACCTTAACCACGAATACCTCCCAATTGCCGGTCTCCCGGACTTCACAAGCGCATCTCAAAAGTTGATACTTGGCGCAGACAGCCCGGCGATCAAGGAAAAGCGGGTATGTACATTCCGAGGGCCTTGAAAAAGAAAGAATACTTATATCTGATTTCCGACTAGGTTACAAGCTTGCAAACAATTTCAGGAACTGGTGCTGTCCACCTGGGCGCATTGTTCCTATCCAAGTTTTACCATCCCAACACCAAACGCGCCGTATACTTTTCGAATCCAACATGGGTCAACCACCACCAGATCTTTTCAAATGTGCACCTACCCCACCACACATACCCATACTTCTCAACGAAGACGAAGGGCCTCGACTTCGAGGGAATGATAGGGGCGATAGAGAAGGCACCAGAAGGCAACATCATCCTGCTCCACGCATGCGCACACAACCCAACAGGTGTTGACCCAACACAGGAGCAGTGAAAGGAGATTTGCAAGGTAATGCAGGCCAAGAAACATTTCCCGTTTTTCGACTGCGCCTACCAAGGATTTGCCTCCGGCGATCTGAACAAGGATGCATGGGCGGTGCGACACTTCGTTGACCAAGGCTTCGAACTTTGCATTGCTCAGAGTTATGCGAAGAACTTCGGTCTTTACGGCGAGCGTGCTGGCTGCTTCCACTTTGTTACAGGTCCATCTCCTGATGCTGAAAACACAATCTCCAGAATTGCGTCTCAACTAGCTATTCTCCAGCGTTCCGAAATCAGCAACCCACCTGCATACGGTGCCCGCATTGCCTCGCTAGTGCTCAACGATGCAGAGCTATTCGCGGAGTGGGAGGATAACCTCCGTGCCATGTCCGGTCGCATCATCGACATGCGGAACACGCTACGGAGTAAGCTCGAGGAATTGGGCACGCCGGGAACCTGGAATCACATCACAGATCAAATCGGCATGTTCAGTTTCACTGGCTTAACGGAGAAGCAGGTGCTGAAGATCCGAGAGGACGCCCACGTCTACATGACGAAGAACGGGCGTATCTCGATGGCTGGTCTGAATACGCACAACATTGAGTACTTTGCTAAGGCTGTAGACAAGGCTGTTCGCGAGACGTAGTAGGGTTGGAATAGTAATGAATGGGATGGGATGGAATGCGAAGCTCGGCGTCGGATGGTTCAAGGGCACCGGTCTGGCGTTGCTGATATGTGATGGAAGTTAGATCTTTTCCATATACGTGGTCCCGGACTGTGGCGGTACACGCTAGGATATGCGTGTAGAACGTACCTACGGGTTTGGGCGCTGCTCCTCTCCTCTCATCTTTTCGGTCTCATTCTAATAATGTCATTCGCCGGATAGGCGATATACTGGGTTTATCTTTCCTCAATTTCAAAAAGATTTTCAACTTGCTCTACTACCTTTAAATGGTTTCCGATGCTCTGAATCCTCTGGAATTAACCTAGTGATTTTAGGACGCTATAGCATCCCAGTCACCTGGCTCCGAAGTGCAAAAATGGACAGTCAGACGAGACTTTGCCAGAAGCTGCTCACTTATACAATCTCGTTTAATTCTTCTGTTTCTTCTGCAGCCTTCCAGTCCTATTCTTAGCAGCCGAACGATCAGGCCATGCCATGAAAAAGGCCAATGCCTCCTTTGACAATGGCCGGGGCCTTCCAATATCCATCAGAATCGATGGGTGCCGTTATCGGTGACACATCTAGAAGGAAGAGTGATGAAGATATATGTAAGTCATGGTTCACTTCAAACCAGGCTCGCTAAAGACTATTGTGTGATTAGGAAGTAGGTGGATACATGAGGAAACCTCCACGGCTCTTCTCCACCTTAAAGACAGCTCTACAGCTAAGGCAGCAAGTATCTCGAGAGCTTCGTCCACACGCCAACAACATGGGTTCTATCAACATTGGTGACGGGCTAGGAATTTGCAATGACTGCCATCAACCGTGGCAAGTCTCAGGACAAGATCTCGGATTTGCAAACCCAAACCAAAAGCTCCTCTGGAATACTGGTACTGTCGCGCTCGGAAAGTCCATGATCAAAGCACAGTATCCAGTTCATTTGCAATGTCTTTACCTCTCCTTCTACAAGTTTATCCTCCCTTCACTCGATGGCAACTCCGATGGTCTAGCCTCATGGATGACTCTCCTTACACATGATGGTTTCTCCATAGAACCAAGCTTGAACTTTACCCAGTCAGGTCTTACCATTCGGTTCACTATTGTCCCCGAGACTCATTGCTGGATTATCTTGGGATCGATTCTATCAGCTTGCCAGCAAGAAGCTCGTAAACGAACTGCAGGTGGCACCCATTATGGCTGGCTTAAATACCGAACTATTCAACCTCTTTAAGAATGAGTTTTTTATACCGGGCCTCGAGGCCGCAGAAATTGACCTGAAAGAGTTACATCTGCCTCCCGGCAAAAGTATTCCGCAGTGCATACTCGCCTTTGACCTCAGCTACACCACGGAAGCGGTAACAATGAAAGCATACTTCTTTCCCATACTGAGGGCTATTCACTTGGGCCTTGACTCGCATAGAGTTCTCTTCGATGCTATCTTAAGAGTAGACCGCAAGTCATAGGTTGCGAAGTCGTTGAATCTTCTGGATAAGTTCGTTTGTGAACTGTCTAAAGTGCGCAAATGCGCAGCCCATATGATCGCTTTGGACTGCATTAGTCCACGTTCGGCACATATCAAAGTCTATACTCGAAGCTACCGGGTTAGCATAAACAATATCTGCGACATGTTCACGCTCGGCGGACAACTTACCGATCCAGCGACGCCGAAAGGTCTTGAAATCCTGAAAGATATCCTGCCCCACTTGCTTGTGTTGGAAGAGCATCATACAAAGTACGGCATCCAACACCTCCAAATCTTCTCCCCATGGCGGTTTCGTGGTCGCGTACGAGCTCACACCTAATCATCCAGCTCCAGGTGAAAGTGTACGTCCCGGTGTGGTGCTATACAGCGACGGGCAAGGCTGTTGGAGAAGGCATGGCTGCCCCCTGTAGCGTATTTAGTGGGATAGAGAGGCGATATCCTCCTCACCGGATCTAAAGATGATATTGTGAGTTACATCCATTTACTCTGCAGAGGACGAGTACTGACAGGTTACTAGTCCGAAACATGATGTAGAGCAGAGGCTAGCACACGCACCTATGTCTCGTTCACCTACTCGGAGAAGAAAGGCGTCTACTTGACGGTTTGTTGCCCTCCAGCAGCTAGTGCTCGTGCTTGAACCGGTATTCTTCGGAATGGTTTACTTGTAGTGAAGTATTCGGCCACCCTTGCGAGGGATGCACTTCTTATTTTCTTCATAAAGTGCTCCACCATACATAACATAGGCATTTGTAGCAATCAGGTAGGCTTATTTTAGACTATGCCTAGAGATTGAAGCAGGCTGGAACTCTAAATATACTAGTTATTGCGATACCTAAATAAAGACAGCGAAGATACCTGACTATCACTTCAGAGTCGGGAAGTCTAAAACTGAGTTCAAATGGCAGTTAACGCTCGTTAATCCTCTCTAACAAATTTCATCTTCACATAAGCAACTGCCAGACAAAAAATATTCACTCTGCGAAGTGGAAAAGTTAAATTCATAAGGTATCTTCTTCCCACTGTACACTCACCAAAATCTTACACCAGTACTGGACACACTCCAAAGTACCCTCAAAAGCACCCAAACATCTTGGCCAACCTTTCACTCCCAGTCACTCCAGCCATGCACCTCATCATTACCCTTGCCCTTGCTAGCCCTCCTTAGCCCCCCTCGCGCTCTCTACATCTGCCCTCCCAGCGCCTTAGAAGACAATACACAGCTACCACAAACGCCTCTATCTGATGGACAGCGCGCAGGAGATGCTGCTACAGCCGGTACGGGCTACGCGGCCAACAGCCACTGCGTCCCAGTGAGTAGAATCCCCACCCCACCCCATCTCATCCCATCCCATCCACTATTCCTCGCAGCCCTTCTTTGAACACAAACTAAGACAGACGGGCAAGCAGCAGCAGCGGCAGCAGAACAAGAAATGGCCCAAGCGCTAACCCACAGCGCCAACACGACCGACAAGAAGGCGATCCACCCGTTCTGCTGCAAGCCGCCGCGGGACAAGCACGGCGACTTCGAGCTACTAGTGGGCGCGCCCGCAGGACCACCTGGGGCTGGGGTCACTCGGCCGCTTCGGCTGCTCCGAGGGCTGGCCCATGGAGCCTGCGCTGCGCGGCGGCGTGATGCAGAAGCCGGTGGTTGATGGTGTGGTGTATGGGTTGGCGCCCATGTGGTGCTGGAGCATACGCCGATGGGGGAGGTGAGGGCATGGAAGAAGGACGTTGAGGTGTGGGGTGTTCGAGGACGTGGGAGCGGGGGAGGAACAGGAGGAAGAGGAGGAATATTATGAAATTAAGCTAGGCCGCGTGAGAGCGGCCGTGTGGGTGTATGTATATATCTACAGTTTGAAGCGAAACGGAATCGTGCTACTGCTGCTGCTCCTGCTACCTCCGCTGCCTACTTGCTACCGCGCTCTGCTCCGCTTCCGCTCCCAGCCCACTTTCAGCGCCACCGGCAGCTCCTCCACGCCCTGCAAGGGCAGGTCCCACGAACCGGGGAGCCTGGCGTCGACGGGTGGCGGGCGGCGGGAGGGCGACTGGGGCGGTGTTGGCGGCAGCGGCTCGTCGGGCGGCAGCGGGGGCAGCGGGCGGTTCTGCTGCATCATGCTGCTCCGGCTGCCCCTGCTGGCGCGCGACGGGTTCTTGGGTGGTGGCGGCCGCGACTCGACGAGGGCCTCGACGCTCGCGTGGACGATGATTTCCTCTTCGATGGGGCCGGTGTTGCCGTTGTTATCGTCGTCGCGCAGGTTCGCGCGGCTAGGGCGGATGACCAGCGGGCGCACGATGAGCCAGGCGGGGGCTTCCTTCATCAGGTCGTCCAGCTTCGGCGGTGTTTTGGCGGCATGCCATTCGCGGATGTGGTTGGCGACCCACGGGTTCTGGCAGCAGCGCAGCTTGGAGAAGTAGGTGCTGCAGGCCTGGATGTTGTTCAGGGGGTGGCCGAAGTCTTCAATCTCCTGCAGCAGCGTGCGGAACTCGTCGTTGAACTCGTCGAGCGTCACGAAGTCGTCCAGGTGCAGGTTGAGGAAGCGGCACAACGTGTGGTGGTAGTCCTCGAAGTTGAAGGGGATGCGGCTGAATTGCTGGTCAAGCGCTTCCATCATCTCCTTGGCGGTCAGCGCGGACGGCGGCAGCGGTGGTCCAACGCCGAATACGTCCATCTTGATGTCGTCGTGGATTGAGAGGAATAGATCTAGTTTGACGGCTCTGTCCTTTTTCACCCATACCCGCCGCTCTTCTAGTAGTGATGGTTGAGGTTCATGTTTCAATGCGCACCGCTCCGATGGCATTGGCATAGGGCAGACGGACGTGCCATCACAATGCGGCCATGATTCGTCGGAAGTCATAGCTGCCCTGACTGATTGGCGCCATTTTTTGTACTCTGATGGGGTGCAAGACGGATCCAGGATGTGGACGCCTTGAAGGCGAGGTGACATCAACTTGAACTTAGGGGCCATGATAGGCAGAATGCAAAAAAAAAAAACAGTAAAGAAAAGAGAAAAGAGGCAGGAGAGCAGGAAAAGTCCGGAGGTATATATCCCTCCATGGGACCTAGTTATCGGTATACCAGGGCGCCGTCTAGAGTAAGACGTCTAAATATGCGGGTTGGAGCATCGGGAAGGTATTCACGTCAATCGCCGACGATAGATGAAAGTGAGTGGTCGTACGGGGACTTAGAGTGGCTCTTGCATATAGCACTTACTCCGGGCTTTGATGGGCATGGGGAATGGACCATGTAGGCATGGTGGCATAGGTGGCATGCTACTTCGAAGTCCGAAGCTTCACTGACCCCGGTCCGCGATCACGACGGAGGGGCTAACTCCACACAAATCACGAGAAAAGTAAAAAGTCGCTCAACTCTACGGATTTATTAGGCCGCAATAACGTGGGTTTTTAAATTCTAAATAGATGAAAGTATTAAGGTACCTTAAGATATTATATCTATATTTTTTATCTTTTATAGTTGTTATATTATTAAGCTATAAGTTAGGGTAGTTATTTTCTCCATAGCTTAATAATATAACTATAACAAATAAAAAATATAGATATAATATTTTAAGGTACCTTAATACCTTTGTCTATTTAGAATTTAAAAACCCACGTTATTGCGGCTTAATAAATCCGTAGAGTTGAGCGACTTTTGATGTTCCCTGTGCTTTGAGTGGTTTGCAGGGTCACTTTTTCTGTCCCCCGCGTCCCTTGCAGCGGCAGAAAAACCACAGCCTGCCATGCCCATCCGTCCATTCCCATACCCTTTCCGCATAGGGGCGGATATCTGCCATGTTCCGCGCCTCGTCGACCTAATCACCCAGGGATCACGGCACGGTCTTCACCCTAGAGTAGTACTCAATCAATTCTTGAGAAGAATTTTAACCGCAGAGGAGAGAATGATATACCACGCGAGATGGCCTGCCAAAGAGGACAACATCTCTAACTCCATGACGATACGAATCGCTCAACATCTCGCTGGGAGGTTCGTCAATTGATGCTGGTTGAGGTATAAAGAGCTATGAAAAAGTGTAATAACTACTGACATTTTAAGCGGAGCATAGATGGGCTGCGAAGGAGGCGGTGATCAAGGCCGTCAAGCCGAGAAAGCTTACTCTACATCAGATAATTGTTTTCTCGGGAAACAGAAACGTCATAGATAACGACAACGAAACATACGCCGTTATCCTTGATCGAACCCCCTCCCCAGAGCCGTCTCAGGAAACAAATGAGCAGGAATCGGAAGGCGGATACTCACCTATGAAGGACTTCGACGAGCTGGACGGTCAGATAGTGAGACTCAGTATCAGTCATGATGGCGACTACGCTTATGCTGTTTGTATGGCTCCCACTATGCCTGAACCGGGTGACGTGGGGGGAGAAGCCGCTGCCAGAAAAGATGAAAAACTATAAGAGGCAGCAAGGCCGTGGTCATGCACCGGAATTGTAAATATGTCATGCGCGCGAATCCGACTCGATTTTTCTCCGGTTTATCTAAGCTTTGGCCAGGGTGCCATACGGACCTGTATCTCGTATACTGATGGATGCTCATGGCTAATCGCTTGTATTCTTGGAGCTCTACGAGCGCAGTAAATGGCATACTGTATCCTAGCCACGGAAAGAGGGAGAGTGGAAACCCACGTTTTCTCTCGACAGACTTTTTGAATATCACATAAGAAAACATTGTGATAATTTCAGTCCGAACCAAGTCGCGAGAAGACGTGGCATATTCTTGACATTTTGCCAGACGTTCAGCATTTTCATCCCAACTCTAAGCCTTTCGTCTAAGCAGGACAATTCAAAGCACGAGACTATCCGCAGAAACTATTTAGAAGGTAGTGGTTCGCCAAAATCGGTGCAACAAGACTTGGCATCTTTCAGGTAAGGCTTCTATACGAAGCGTTTCCCATGGCAATCGACTCTTGAGGATGCAATCGTGCCACAGTACAGTGAGCCCTCATGGCGCCCGGAGGGCCGAACCGACTCGATTTAATAGTCTGAATCACCACTAGCAATCTCTTAGTCGTCCGAACTTAATTGGTCTCAAATACCATTGGCCAGTCTCTACCTTGCACCACAACGCACAGCCATCCCGATGCCTACCAAGTAGGACTGAGCCACGATAGAACTCATACTTAGTATATATACTCTCTCTTTCTAGCGGTGGGTTCAATCGTCACTTTGGCCCTTGTCATGGCGTTATCATTTTTCATATCTCTTCTAACACTGCTTCCGGCGCCACCCGAGCCCATCATGACTCCAGCTCCCGAGTTATTTCGAAAGCAGAACGATAATAGATCAATGGGATATTTGAGTCATCAGGGAATATGTGCGGTCTCCTTAATATGTTGCAAATATCTGCGTCACTGACCAGACTATGCCTGACATATCTCTGAACTGCGATATCGGCGGGACATGGTATCGATCCGGGAACTACGCAGGTTGCTGCTCGACGACCGGCGCTTCCTGCAACACAAGCTTCATCTACGAAAACACCGACGACTCCAACCTCCGCACCGACGTCTTCTGCGGCATTTCCTCCCTAAACTGGTCCTACTACCGCGTCATCCCACCCTACCTCCTCCTCCCCCTTGAAGCCAAGCCCTCTAACGGTCCGCAGCACGCGCCCCCGCCCCCACCGCAACTCCAACTCCAACCTCCCATACCTCCGCTCCCGCCCAAAAAAGCACATCCTAGATCGCTGGCGTCGTCGTCGGCCCGATCTTCCTGCTCAGCCTCGTCGGCCCTCGGCATCTGGCTCGTCTGGACCATCCTACTCAGAAGGCGTCGGAACGAGGCTCAGGCTCAGGCTCAGGCCCCTTTAAGCCCGCCGCCGCCGCCCCAGTCATATGTGCCGTATCACCGCCGTACGTGGGTGGAGTGGCACCGCAGTGGCAGCAAGGTAGGCAGATGAAGGGCAGGGCCGGTTCCTGGGCCGCAGCCGTTTGCGGCGGAGTTGAGGGGCAGGAGGTGAGGTAGTGGGTGGGATGGGAGAAGGAATATATGCGTGATGGGGTTTGGATGGGGATGTATAAGTGTGTAGGTGATGGTTGAACAGCAGATTACGGAGGACGGAGGACGTTACGATGCAGCAGGTGATTTATCACACATGCACGACGTAGATGATATTATAACGCAGCGTTTTAAGAACTCCGAACCGCATGAGAAGTCGTGATCAATCAGTCTAAACACCCCCCTCTTTTTTGTTTTGGGGGGGGGGGTCTATCCCTGTTCTTCTCCCCCGCAGCCCGCCTATCACATAATCAGTCGCCTCGCAGCAATCACCCCAGAAGTCCGCCAAACCCATTCCCATCTCCCAGCATATCCTCCGCCTTGCCGGCCTCGAGCACCTTGCCCTTCCCTAGCACGATGCAGTAGTCCGCATTCCGCACCGCCTCCAGTCGGTGCGCGATGGTGATCACGGTGCTCTCTTTCATCTCCTCACGCAACACCTGCTGGATCCGCATCGCTGTGTCCATGTCGATGGATGCCGTGGCCTAGAATGACTCGCTCATTAGCAAAGCCCGAGCCAAGGCGACTTCTCGATATCAAGTAGGAGGGAGCAGAGGTAAGCCGGCCCAAGGTCCTGCGTAACAGAGCAGCGAGGAAACGCCACGGGAAAGAAAGGAAAGAGAATAACGACAGGACCGTTAGCTCACCTCGTCCAATATCACCACAGCACTGCGTCGCAGCATCGCCCTCGCGAGCCCCACCAGCTGTCGCTGTCCCTGGCTCAGGCCTCGCCCGCCCGCCTCAACAGTCGTGTCGAGCGTCCACCGGTGGCGGCCTGCGATTTTGAGCAGGACGGACTCGCAGGCGGCGTCGCTGTATTCGGAGAGCGGGTCCAGGTTCTGGCGCATGGTACCCGGGAAGAGGACGGGCTCTTGAGCTAGGAATGTCTGTGCGAGGATGATTAATTGAGGTTTGCAGGTTTGCGGGAGTGATGGGTGAGGGATGGAGAGGGGAGGCTTACGACGCGTTTGCGCAAATCTTGGCGGTCGACAGTCGAGATGTCTACGTTGTCGATGAGGATGCGGCCGGATTCTGGGACAACTGTGAAAGAAGTTAGTAAAGGGCGGTGCTGGGAATATGACACGAGCGGGCTTCTTACTCGTGGCGAGTAGCGACAATGCTAGGGTACTTTTGCCGGAACCTGGAATGGAGGTCAGATAAGACTTCGCTATCTGACATAATGAGGACCCTTCAACATACCAGTCCGGCCGATGATGGCTGTGTTCGACCCTGCCGGAATCCTGAAAGAGACTCCGGAGAGAGATGGGTCGAGATGCGGTGCGTACCGCATTGTCACGTCTTCGAAAACAATATCGCCTGAAAATGATGGCCACCAAGCTGGTGGGCTTACAGTTCCAGGTGATTCTTTTTCCAGATGCATCAACTCGACTACCCTTTCTACGGAGACGAAGTCCATTTGGAGTTGACCGTATTGCCTGCAGAGGGCATGTGTGGATGTGACGACTATTTCCATAATCAGTTCCTATTGCAAAAGTGACCTGCAATGTATCTCAGTATCTTTGGGCGTACATTTTGATGCTGCAACCAACACAAATGCGGTAAGACCCGGTGAGACGCCCGAATAGAGTGCGAGCAAGGTCAAAACAAGAGTTGAGCAGGCCGAAAGAGCATCAAATCGGTACATTAGCCATGCTTGTAGACTCCAGTAGAAATGATCCATCTTTTGAAAGGTATCCGTTACTTCAATGACCCGATCTTGAAAGCGATGCTGTGCACAAAACGCTTCGAGTTATATTAGTATAGGAACACTTTTTGTATTGGAGAAGCATACCTCTAACAGTCGTCAACCCGTCCAGTAAAGCACCAAAGTTGGACATAAGTGGGCTCAAAGAGACCATCTAGGTTTCTATTATTAATCCTATGCAGATTTTACTTCGGAAGTCGGATTTTACAAACCTCAAGTCTCCGCAAGCTTTGGGACGTGGGAAGGAAGCGCACAAAAATGAGCACAAAGGCAGTGGTTAGAGCAAATGAAAAGATCAGAAAGACCGGCGTGACCGATGCAATGACAACAACGGACGAGATCCATGTAATGAAGATGAAGGCTACGCGACAGAATAGGCCGCTGATGTTGCCATCAATTGTGTTAATGTCGGACGTCAAGCGATTCATTAGTCTGCCAACGGGAGTAATGTCGTAGAAGCGGAAGGTGGCATGGGCGACGTGATCCATGACATCTTTAAACATTTGTTTTCCAGTAGAGTAAACAATGACGGCCATAAATCCATAAACTACGAGATACGCGATGGAAACAGCAGTGGCGAACAGAAAGAAACCTATGAGCCAGGGCCGTACATTAGTCTCCGGGGAAGGTAAGTCGTCAAAAAGACCAGAGGTCCTCCGTTCTGCAGGTTTGTTATATGCTTCTCCCCATTGCTTAATAAACCAAGTCTCGGCGATGTCGATGAGCCGATGTAGTACTATTATCCATATCAAAACAAACCACCATTTGAGCTTTCCGGCTTTGATGTACTCCCAGTAAATTGATGCCTTCACTCCTCCATGCGCTCGATGCTCCTCTTCTATGAATTTCTCGGGAACAGCAGCCAATTGCTCTTCTTCACGTGTCTTAAGGTCAATTTCATCTCTGGGATCGGATGATTTGGTCTTATGCAGAACATTAGATAACTGGCCCTCGGGATCGAAAACGCGAGCTCTGCCTTCAGAAATTTCAATCAACTGTTTTGCTAATCCACGACATAGCTCAGTGCGATGAGTAACGAGAATGGTGGTTCTTCCTTCCAGTAATGGGCCCGCAAGGCATCTCCGAACGATTGCCTCGGCAGTTTGATGGTCCAGTGCAGAGAGGGGGTCGTCAAGGAACAGAATCCGAGCTCTACTGTAGACAGCTCTCGCCAATGCTACACGAGCTTTCTGTCCACCAGATAAACCAATACCATTTTCCCCAATATTTGAGAGATCGTCATGCTTAAAGTTGGCCATGTCGGTGACCAGCGCGCAGGCTTCCAAGACTTGCTTATACCGGACATCTTCATATGAAGAAGAGAAAAGGATATTTTCTCGTATGCTCATGCTTTGCAGCCAAGGAGTTTGCGCACAGTATCCAACCATTTCATCAGGTCGAATGAGTTCACCATCTCTTTTATCGAGCTCACCTAGTAGAGCCTGCAACAACGCTGTTTTGCCTGCAGCAACTTCCCCAAACACCACGGTTAAACCAACGGGAAATTTAAGAGTGATGTCTTGCAAAACATTGCTACGGGCTCCTGGCCAAGCGAAAGAGGCACGCTTCAATTCAAGCTGAGTTGTTGTGCTCGGTGGCTTTTCGGTATGGTCTTTTTCCGGCTCGCTCATGAAATCCTCTATGCGCCCCACAGCAACTGAAGCGTTCAGCAAAACGGTTATCAATTCTGGTATCTCGCGGAGGTTTTCCTCCAGTAGCCTGAAGAGCTCTATAGCAGGGAAGGCGATGTCGATCCGCAGGGGCAAGCCAGCCAGTGACGTGTAGGCGTAAAACGCAGCAACCGGGAATAATCCACTCGCAAAAATGTTTGTAAAGTTTATCATGATATTCAATAGACTGGTAATGATCCGTAGGTTTAGCTCGCGCTGTCGCGCACCCATAATACCTTTAAGCCAGGCATCTTGCCATCCGTACCAGCGTAGATGGCGAATTGCTTCGACGAACTGGGAAATCTTCTGGAGTTTGCCGTCCGTTGCCGTTCTGCGCACTCCCTCCCAACGCAACAAAGCTCGAGCGATTAGGGCATTAATCGCTTGAGCGGCGAGTACGGTGAGGACACCCAGAAGGCATGGCCAACCGATCAGCCTCCAAATAAGGACGACGGATAAAATAAGACCGAGTGGCTTAGTTACAAGTCTCTGGAATTCCCAGAATCTGGAGAGCTCAGCGTTAGTATTGCAACCCAACTGTAGAACGACGCAACTCTATACCTCTGTGCAACCTCATAAACGTCATTTCTACCGAGCAGAGTAAGCAGTAGGCTTCCAATAAAGCTGTGACGACTGACCGCATGAGATTTAAGATTTTTCCCATGGATGCGGGTTGTTTAAGATCCTCATGAACAACATTGCGCTTCTTCGATCTGAATGGTGCTGTGAGGCAAACATGCACTTTTTGCCACAGTAGCGATGGGTAACTTTGCCAGCCTTCCTGATGCTTCAGGCCACCATTCATATTCTCTTCATCACTTTCTTCTGAGTCTGCTTCAGGAAGTTCTTCCGCCGGCACGTTTTTACCAACACTGAGGATTTTCCTATTCAATGTTTTCTCGTATAGCATTGTGATCATTTCCCCTCTGGATCTCTCATAAGCACGCCTGCTGAACCATAAAGAAAACACTGAGGATTGGGCTGCCACAAGGCGTACAGCCAATGACATGACAGCATACGTAACCGATGTGCCTTTGGAAGAATCTCGGTCTTCCATAGAGCGAAGTAGTTGCTGCAACAGAACTGGGGTTGAAAGATCTAATCTTGAACTTAGCAAGTGGCAATGTGCATGGTGAGTTGACACCGTTCGTACTCGCCAATAGTTCTATAACGCCAAGAATGGAAGTGAGCATAAGATCAAACCAATTGGCTTGAAGTAGCCTTCTCACAACCGAGCCATACAGCTCTCGGAACGCATCATGCAGCCTCCTGTGCTGGAACTCATAGGCTAAACTCCAAACATCTTCATCATTGAGCTGTCTCTTAGCACCTATAGAGATTAGAGGTGCCATCCACGAGACGGTCATGAACTGCCAGGGGGTCAAATTATCCTCTGGGCTACGTAGTTTAGGATTTGGCGGCTGGAAAGCCGGGCAGATCTCGTCACCTGGTAGCTCAGGGTCTCGCATAGGCATGCACAAGATAATAACAGATCCGCTGAATGCCGTGACCGGTCCAAGGATTGCTAGTACATCCACCGGATGCCAGGATGACCGAGTGTGAACCAGTACTATGAGCTGTGAGACCAGAATACTGACATAAAGAATAAGCAGGGAGAAAGGGGCGGTGTTAGGGCGTTTAAAGGTAATTAAGACGCCCGACGCAACCTTGATGTTAATAAGTATAAAATCATTACATTGCGAGGAGAACATACCCATGCTACAGCAGGATAGATATCAAGAAAATCGCGAGACAGGAAAAAGATTATTAGAGCCTGTAACAAAAGCCCAATAAGTGGTACGGCGAGGAGAACAGCCGTTCGAAACTTTGGACGCCGAATAATTCCTTGGGTAAGCTCATCTCTAGGCGTCGGCTCTGTGATAAAAGATTTCGCCCACGCTGGTCGATGGATATGCAACAAACTAATAACATATCCGAGGAGTATGCAAGCTGCTATGACAGCAGGGAGTGCTGAGATAACGGGCAGGAAGCAGTTGTTGAAACGAGCTTTTGCCGGGTCCTATCTTGAATTAGCAAATGACTTGCATGCTTTCTCGGCAATGTTATCATTCAGTACCCATATAGAATGACATTGAGGGAACCCCATAATCCCTCGAAATTGGGCGGATGGGGCAAACACCATCTGAATTTTTTGCCCCATAATATTCATGTTAAGCGGAAGAGCTACTTTAACGGATAACGAATGGGTTCCCCCGCCACCAGACAGCAAGCAACAAACAGGAACTTCTTGAGTTATTGGCGAAGGTCATTGAGTCAGACCGCACAATAATTGTCCGATGTGACTCGGTGAAGGTAAAGGTTGCACTACCTATGTAGGCTGTTTGTGGGCCGCAGGTGGCCGTTTCCGAGGTTGGTGAGAAAGGCACTAACCAAATTCGACCTACTAGCGAGATCCTCTTCCCCGGCCACTCAACAAGCCCACCAATTAAGCCCACCAATTAACTCAGGCGTTTCATAATCCGTTCGCCTCGAGCTTAGGCTTATGTATGCTTGTCAGAGGCTGCCATCTGACTGCTCGACCTAGCGCTTAGTAGCACAAGTTAACAGTAGACCTCAGAAAATCTTACAATCTAGCTCATATTGATAACATTTACATGCTCATCAACTCTATATCATTTCATTAGAAACGAATTCCTATTTGCATGTTTTCTGTTCAACCTATTGCCAGAAGCTCGAATTGTCCAGCAGACCCTTGTCATCGGGGCGTCACGCAATCCGCACATTTGTAAGACCCACCGATCATGTGCGAGGGCGCATTTAGCTGTGGCATTTCCTGTGAGTAGAAGGTTTTTGTATGGAAATGGAGAGAGCCTCGTGGGTGTGGCTGATGTACCTGCATGATGTCCTGAAGCAGGGGGTTTCACGCATTAACCGCGCGGTATGGCTAAGCCTCCTAAGTTCTCATGCGAACTCATTGCAACCTAGCCGTTCTTGAAACTCTTTCCTCTAAATTTCTATCAGTTTTAGGAAGGTAAAAATGCTGGCATGCGGCAATTACTATAAAAAGAACGACTACCAGTGAAGATCAAGTCGATGACCGCTCGCTGGCCAATTGCATCAAGCGACATATTGCGGCACAGCAAGCGCGTTTTAAAAAATCCATGAACCACATGTGCCAACACAATACGAGTGGCTTACACGGAAGATGGAAGTCAGCTCAAGCTGAGGGGTTTGAGGTGCCACGGTGCACAGCCCGCGTGATTGCAGCCTTGTCTACCAGTATCGTCCAGTCCCAGGCGACCTAAATGCAACCACGAGGCTGCCTCTCAATACTTTCTCCAAGCCATTTTTGAGATGAAATTCCGTCCGCAGTCCACATAACTTGTATCTCTTCTATCGTTCAAAAGTCCTACAGAATGATTACCACCGCTGAAGTTATCAGCGCACTTACCTATCCGGAAGATGCGTTCACCTGTATCGCTTCAATCGCTAGCACTCGATGTATGGAAATTATCCAACTGAACAGGCATGAAAGATTTGAGAATATAAAGGCCCTTGCTTTGACGGACAATCTGAAGCTCCTCAGACAGAGATTGGATCAAGTTATCCGTCTCGTCCTATGCGATGCCCATCGGAAGGAGGATGTGGTCCAAGAGTACATAAGGAGGTGGAGCGAAGACCAAAACGTAGAAGACACTGAAGAAGTCTCGAGCTCAGAGACATCAGAACTCAGTGGCAGCAAAAATGATGACTCCTCTGACGAAGTCAACTCACCGCTGGCGACCGCCGGTCCTTCAACGTCTATTCGGATCCCAAATAGGACAGGCAGGCCCAGTTTCCAACCTCAGCTTTTCTACAGATCGGCAGATGGAAATAGCATTCGTACTTCTCATAGCCCTACCTCCCGGGACACAGTAACTCGGCCGGCCCAAAGAACTCCAGGCTCAACACCAGAGAGAGAGCCTCGGCCAGTGAACGCCACTTACAACCCAGAGCGGCCCTTGCAATTCAGGGACGATCGTAGCTCTGCATCGGGATTCCTTGCTCCCCCATATGTGGTTCGAAAGAGAGCTGTAAGCGACCCAAATATAACGACCCCACAGAACCCAAGATCAAAGCGCCCAAAGACTCTGCAAAAGGGAGGTAATAGTGCACCGATGCTACGGACAGGCAGAACTATATCTCTTCAACTGGAAACCCCAACCCGAACCCGTCCAAGGACCGGGCCCCGACGGATGCCAGGGCACTTGTCAGACGATGATGGAGAAGGAGAGACACGTATTGTATCAGATGATTCCGATGCAACAGCTATATCGAACACAAGCAGTCCGGGGCCCGTTCCTATAATCGATCTAACTAGAAACGAATACGTTGGAACCGCGACCACTCCACCGGGGCCTAAAACGCCACGAACCATAGATGACAAGTTAAGAAAAATAATAAAAACAGATTTGCCGGGCATGAGTCAAGAACAAGGGACCGTGTACATTTTCCGTGATAAAGATCCTAGGCGTTCTAACCTCCTAAAGATTGGTATGACGAGACAAGAGATGACTGACCGTCAGACCGGAGTTCAGCGAGAGTGCAATATCGTCCTTGAGTACGTATATGATACGCTACCGTTAAGCAACTACGGAAGAGCGGAGAAATTAGTACAAGAAGAGCTCGCATATTTTAGGCGGCCTTATACGTGCTCTAAGCCAAACTGTGTTCGTAATCATAGGGAATGGTTCGAAGTTTCAGAGGATCTTGCGAAAAGGACCGTAAAGCGGTGGACGGATTTCATGCGCCAGAACCCGTACGGTGAGGACAGAAAACTCAAGAAAGAATGGATGGTTAAAATTAACAAGATGGGCCATCCTGAGGAAAACGAAGGCATGAACGACCATGACCTTCGCTGGCGGCGCTGGAAACTCGTTGAGCCGCCGTCACGTCTCGTCCGTTTGCTTACACATCCAATATGGATTTATTTCCGGAGATTCTTTTTCCATCTGTCTTGTATTACAGCTTGGCTCATTGTACTCTTTGAATTTCCTAATCGATATACGGCCATTAATTTTGGTTCACATCTAGCTATAGTTATAGTTTCGATTTTTTTGTCTTTGTCGAATTAGCGAACCGGTGGATATCAGTCTTGCCGCACCGTCTTTTTGTTACTTTAGCGCAAATGGAAAACATCTGATGACAACTTCCCATCTTCCAACTCTTTGACAACTTCACCCTGCATAAAGCCGTGAACATAGCACTCTCCAACAAGCAAGCATGATGCGTCTTCGCATCTCCGCAGCACGAATGGGCAGTGATCTTTTTGAACTGGGTTAATTCTGGAGCTCTGTCGAACTGACTACCCTATGTCTTACTACCCCGCTAATGTCTTACAACCCTGTTTCTATTACCTATTTATTACGTACTACCTCATGTATATATAGTCTCTTTTCTTCGTAGATTAATCTATACACGAGTCCTCCTTTCCTCATCCTATTGTCCGTTCGACAAGCTCCGTGGCGGAGCCGTCTTTTGATTGGAGTGGATCCTGTCAATTTAATAGATTGGATGGAGTGGATTTGAAGCCGTGGAGCTCTTAGAGCTCCAAATCTAACCTAATATAGAAAGAGTTAGTCTTAATAAGGAAGGAGAGTATGTATGTATATCGCGTGTGATTATATATATATATATATATATTCTGCTTGCCTTTTAGTATTATAGTGCCTGTATAGATAAATCCCCCTTACGCCTTTAATAAGCTCTAGGGGAGGATAGGGTATAAATAACGGTAGTCTATAGGGGACAGCATATAAGGGGGACGATTAAAACACAGGAAACTACTAGTATACAGTAATTAACGCGGGATCTAGCTGGGACATAGTAAACCCTAGCTCTAGCTCTAAGAAAAGAAGGATATAGTAGTAACCATAGAGATTTAAGATCTAACGGAGGTCTGGATATAGCCGCCGGCTTTGTGCGGAAATAGTTAAACCGGGGTTTTTATCCCACTAAGGTGGCTTATCCCTTGACCAGTTAATTTGCGTTCAACGGGCTCCATGAAATCGGCCTCTGTACCTCCACGCGGTGGAGCCCGGGAACCTAGCAGCTACTATCGGTGTTCCGTCAGGATCATGCCAATAGACTACTAGAGCAAACGCAGAGACGTGCGTACGGCGGCGCAGCTGGTGCAAAGAGTTTTCTTGCTGGGAGGGTGAGCCCCAGCGGAGGCCTACGAACACGACTACCACGTCTTCACGTACACGTCTAGTACACCCGAATCACGGCATCCACCTACGGCAACGACCCCCTTCTCCTTATACGGTATTGCGATATACCGTACGGCACCTACACGACCGTATACACCTCGCAGGCGGAAGGCCTCTTATTCAAACCGCCCTCTACCCCCTCTATACCTTAATCCACCCAGCATATTCTAATACGTCGGCATCGTGGTGGCGCCAGGTTGAGCGCGCTATTGGACGCAGGAAGATAGGGGGGCAGTAAAGCTAGGGGTAGGCAGGCAACAAAAGTCTTTGCCGCCAAGCCGGCCTACCGCCAAGGCAGAAAAACATTCTGCCTGTAGAATTCTGCCATATCATCAAGCGTTCTACCAAGTTTGTTTTTAGCAGCCTAATTCCGCAGCTTCCAAGCTCCTTTTGATATTCTAATTAGCTACTAAAAGATCTACCGCTAAACGTTCTATAGGTGGCTATAATTCAGCTATAAAGGCTTAAATTATGGCTCTTAAACAAGGCTCTAGCTTACGCCTATTAATATTAATTAATTATATATAATGTATGGAACATTTAACGTCTTCTTTAGTATAGTAACTCTCCTAATTTAAATATAATTAAGCCTTGCTGGCCGTATATAAGGAGGTTATTGCGCATACTGTTCTTTCCGAAATATCGTGAACTCGCGCCGAAGTAAGCCCGCGCATCCCCCACCACAATCAAAACAATACACCCCATATAGCCCCACTAATATAGCTCTATATTTTGTAAATAGAGGCCTATTTAATAGCCCTATTCTAGCGCTATAAAATAAGCCCTTATTTATATAAATTTGACTAGTATTGGTGGAATTATATAGGGTACTTTAAAATGGCGACAAAACTTGAATTGAGGCTCTGCGCTGACTAATCCGACCCTCTCCCCCCAAAAAAAGTACCCCCCATAACTTTACTAAAATGGCCCTAAACTATATAAATAAGGGCTTATTTTGTAGCGCTAGAATAGAGCTATTAATTAGGCCTCTATTTATAAAATATAGAGCTATATTAGTGGGGCTATATGGGGTGTATTGTTTTAATTGTGGTGGGGGATGCGCGGGCTTACTTCGGCGCGAGTTCACGATATTTCGGAAAGAACAGTAAGGGAGCGCCGCAGCATAGGGAGGTGTCGCACAGATAAGTCACTCATAAGAACTCTATCGATTGAAGCTGGCTCTAGAAGCTCTCTATATACATAAGGAAGGGGTAGCAGACTAAGTCGGTGACCGAGTCGGTGACCGTGTTGATGACCGTGTTGATAACCGAATCGATGACCGAGTCAAAGATAGTAAGAAACAGGGTGGTGAGTCATAAGGTGGTATCTGATAGTGACCTTAACGGTTGACAGGAGGTTACAAGGAAGGAATAGCGGGTGGTATTAATAGATCTTAAGCAGTAGAGGATTTAGGCTTAGATTAAGCGGATTGTTAGGCATATCCAGAAGGCTATTAAGCTTAAAGGAGGTAATAAGTATAGGGAGGGTGTTCTGCCCCATACCAGCACACGGCTCGTTCCGGATTATTTCTGCTTTAGGGCTTGTTTGGTAACTTGTTGAGAATCGATCCTCTGGTGGCGTTAGGAGGCTAGGCACCAGCCTCCTTAATATTGTATTATATAGCTACCAGCTTGACGATGGTGCTGGAAGAGTCCTCCACGTTCGTTGCCTGCTTACATAAGCAGATTCCCTTTGGTTCCTTTTTGGACGACGTCCGTAAGCAACCACTT